>Ga0307406_10000788_pt1 | contig 17740 bp, 14 predicted proteins | sample 322Cmetagenome_3_FD_203706 | JGI IMG/M metagenome (GOLD analysis project Ga0307406, IMG submission 203706) | Maize rhizosphere microbial communities from greenhouse at UC Davis, California, United States - 322HYB-C-2 | ecosystem: Host-associated > Plants > Roots > Rhizosphere > Soil | place...
CCATGATGCCTACTGGGGTCAGGCAGAAAATTTCTACCTGGGTTTCCTGCCCAAGAGGTACAGCGTAAACCCGACCGTTTGGTGCAATAGGTGGGAAGTACTGCCCGTTACCGAGGTGACGAAATTCCATGGTGGTGCTCCGGGTAGATGAGGTCGCTAGACACTCTCCGGTAGCTTTCGGAAAACCCAAGATCAGATGTTTCCTGCGAGTCGGCGCACGAGTTTTAGCGTACTGGGCAAGCTAGCTCGCCACATGGAGGGCGTGCATGTCGCTGATCTAAACGCTTCGGCGCTCCGGTCACTTTCGCTATGGTGAGGAAATTGACAGCCCTTCCGAAGTCATCCCATGACCTCATAGGCTTGGGAAAATACTGCGTATCGCCGCGGTAGGGTGCCTTGCCGATGGATTTGGGTAAGCGCCCGCTGCCAAGGGGCAGCGGACAGTTTGTTGCAGGTATCTGGTCGTTCCGCTGAAGGCTCAATCGTCACCGTGCTTCTTGTCCAGATACGCTGCGACCATATAGCCAATTACACCTGCGATAGTCAGCGCACTGATGACGGCAAGCACGGCATATACAAGCAATTCAAAACGATCCATACCCTGACTCCTTTGATTCGAGCTCTGCCAAGGTTAAGGGCGCCTGATCTAATCCCAAATCTGCTGTGTGATGGCTTAGCGATTGGTAGCGGCGGCTTCCTTCCGCAGGTTGGCTCGGGCACCGACGTACGCATCAGTTTCCCAGATACGCAAATTCCCGAGCTCGTAGGCGACGTGATCCCGGGCCTCCAGATCCTCGACATTGGGAGCGCTTCCTCCAAGAATCGGGGCTTCATGGCCGGACCACTGCTTGTAAAGCTCGCATGCAAAGGCTGCTCGGCAATCACAGAAGCTCAGCCCATGAGCAAGTAAAATCTCCTTGGCAGCAGGTAATCTGTTCTGCTTCCAGAGCCGCCATGTCTGCTTTGATTGTGGATAGCGATGAACATCTTGGACGGCGGATGCAGTCTCCAAAACGGCGATCTGCTTTGGCATCGAGATGTTAATTATCCTCTGCGTATACGGCCCTTCTTTGCCGCTTTCCAGGGAAATACATCCATCCCCCTTGGCTGCCTCCAGAGCCGCTTGGGCGTCGAAGAAAACAGCTTCACGTAATGAGATGCCGAGGTGCCGCACTAACATCAACGCCACCGCCAGATGCTCTGATAGGCGGGCCTGAACATCTCCCACTGCGGCTTCGAACTTCGCTTGATCAAGGCTGTGTGGGGCCGTAATCCGTGCATGGCCAGGAAAGCCAATATCAGGCATCACGACTTTCCAGTCACCACTGGTCCCGAGGGCCATAACTGAACTCACGGTCTCAAGAAGACCCTCCGCGGTCTGCACCGAAAGATTCCCGTGGTACACCTGCGTACAGAGTTCTTCGCCGTATTGCCGTATCAGTTTTTTATTGACGAGCTCTAGGATATCCACGTCATGAGACTCCTTGGCGTAAATACTAAACTGTGCCCACTGATGGTCGTGGATCATTGCCTCGTGTTGACTGAGGAGCCCGCGTCGGGCTGCCTTCTTGAGGATCGCCGAACCGGCCCCGGTCAAGTCCCGATCAAAATGTGAGTGGAAACTCTGCTTCACGGTCATTCCTCCATTCAGCTCAGGTGCTGAGCTGCTGAAGGAAATGTTGAGCGAGGAAAAATATTCTGGGGTTCGTTTTCGGTCGCTTTCAGCGTCTGAAATTGACGAGCGCATCCGTCCCGTAAACGGTCGTTTCTGGCACACCTATTCCGGTTGATCTTTTGGGCTTGGGATTTACCACTTTCCTGTCACTTTTCCCGTACCGGAATCAGTGTGAGAAAAACGTATGGGAAAGCGGATTGGGTACGCCCGAGTTTCGACTGATGATCAGAATCTCGACCTGCAGCGAGATGCACTTGCCCTGGCTGGGTGCTCCGTAGTTTACGAAGAGACCATGAGCGGCAAGTCAGCGGATAGGCCGGAGTTGCGGCATTGTATCAAGGCCCTGCGCAGCGGTGACACTCTGGTCGTGTGGCGACTGGATCGTCTCGGCCGCTCGCTGCCAGACCTGGTTGGGATCGTCAGTCGCTTAGAGCAGGAAGGGGTGGGGTTCGAGTCGATCAACGAACGAATAGAAACCACCAGCGCCGCCGGCAAGCTGATCTTTCATGTGTTCGCAGCCTTGGCCGAGTTCGAGCGCAACCTGATTCGAGAGCGTACCCGCGCAGGGCTTGCAGCGGCTCGCGCTCGAGGGCGGAAGGGGGGACGCAAGCCGGCTCTGGCTGAGGCGCAGATCCGTGAAATTAAGGCCTTGCTAAAGGATCCAGAAATTCAAGTTGCTAGTGTGGCGATACGGTACGGGGTTTCGAGGACAACGTTGTATCGTTACCTGCGTAAAAACATTCACGAATGATAGTTTTCCGTGATTCAGTTTTTGGATAAGCCCGGTAGGGGGCAACTGGTTTGGCGACGCCTGGTGGACGTTGAATGATCACCAGCGATCATCCACGCTGCGAGCGCTTAGCGGAAGATACGCCTGAAAGCCTGGCTGGGCACGAGTTTAGCGAAGCGGGGAATGACCTAAGCTGGGATGCCGATTGAGGACCCAGCCTGGCCGATGCTCAGTCCTTAAGGGAAGAGCATGAAGGTGCTGTCAGGATGGCGTTGGGAGTCGTCAAGCTCGGAGGTATCCAGCCCGTAGGTTCGAAGCATCCAGCGGGACTGCCCACCGTGCTCTTCACCAACCTTGGTTCGCCCATGCAACGCAATGCGATTGTTGACGATGGCGATATCGCCCGGAGCAAGCGTGACGGGGATGAAGCAATCCAAGCAGGCTTTGGCCAGTGCTTGCATCGCTTGCTTGGCGGGGGACTCACCGGCTGCGGCTGTTTGGGTAGAGCTGTGGCTGAACCGGATCCAGAAGCCACTGTTCATACGGAACAACAGTTGGGCGTCGTCGACTAGCAATTCCTGGCCCAGGATTTCTTCCATACCGTCGCGGAAGGTCAGCTGGGACTGCAGGATGTACTGAGGTTTCTGCAGCTCGTGTATGTCCTGGGGATCCAGCTGGTTGAGGATGGCATCGAGGGGCATCACCGTGGTCGGGACGGCATTCGGGTTGCGCAAGGCCGACAGACAAACGAAATCGGGCGAGGGCGCGATCCGAGAATCTTCAGGATCACGATGGCCCCGGATTGGGAACGAAACCCCGTCCGTGTGCCCGTTCATTTTTCCCTGGGATTTTTCCGAAACCCGACCTTCACCCGGGATCACCACCAGGTTCACGAAGAGATCGCCGCCGTTTTCTGAGCCATATGAAACTGCGTCCGCGCCTATGGCAGCCAGGGAAAGGATCGCCGTGGCGCGAGCGACCAGAGTTCCTGCGCAATCAGGAATCGGGCGGAAGTCGAGCGGTGTATCGGGTATGCCTTGGGGATCGAATACGCTTCGCAAATGCAAGCATGGCGTCTGCCAAGCGAACCCGTGAACGTCAGTGCGCGTGCAGCCCAGTTTAGCCAGCTCAACGTCCAGCGCCGGCAGCATCGCGAGACCAAACGCAACCGGGTCGCACAGCTGTTGGGTCATCTCTTCGGCGGTGAGTTGCGATCTCCAATTCGAGACAACAATTCGCAAAGCCGTACAAAAATGAGCGTCGATCAATTGTGTGCCTACGCAAGCAGATGATATAAATGTGATATACGCCAGCGTGACCTATCACGCGTCTTCTTGCCAGCGATCGTTCGGATCCATGAAAAAGCCCAGTCTTAAGCTTGCCGATTATCTCAACGGGTGCGCTAGTTTTCTAGCCTGCCTGAAGCCTTACATGCATCTGACCAGAACCTCCCAAGGCGTCAGATGTCGGCTGACTCTGCCTGATGGTAGCTGTGTCGACGTGCAAGGGCAGGACGAGCCTCATATCGCGCTTAATCTGATGCACGCGCTTGTAAACCTGATGCCTGAAGCGCAGCGGGTAGAACAGAAGGAACAGCAGTCTGTCTCAACCAAACAGCCTGTGGCCAATTCCCAGGTAACGGAGACGATCATGCATTCTGACGTGAAGGCAAAACAGATGGATGAAGCTACTCGTAAGGCCCGGGAGCAGATCGGCGTTACGACGAAGGTAACCCTGCTGGCAGAAATTGATGCAGTCGCAGAGAGGCGAGGGGTGTCCCGTGCAACCGCAGCTCGTGAATTGCTTCAGGATGGACTCGCTCGCTTCAATCAAGAGTCCAGAAGCAAAAACACCTCGAAGCTGCTAGCGGAGTATGAGCGCAAGGCGAATGATTTCTTTGGCGCCAAGACACAGAGCTGGAGTATTCGAGCGGATAGACGCTTGGTCATGAAAACCCGCCTGACTGCGGGAGAGTACGAGCGCACCACTTCGTCGTTCGTCACCGGACTGCTTGCCGAGGCCTTGTCACATAATGTCTTGGTGGTGCCAACCAAAGAGCAGAACCCGGTGATCACTGATGCGTCTCTTGTCTTGGCGATGGAGGCAATCAACAGCGTGCGCGGGCCGAAGGCTAAAGCGATAGCAGTTGAAGCTGGTCTGGGTGAGAACCGTACCCTGGCGAACCTTATCCTAAGCGGGTCTGTCTTCGCGCCGGCCCGTGTTATGCGCAAGATGGCGGATTTTCTTCAGCTTCAGCTCGACGTGTTCTCTGTAGCGTTGGAGCGTCGTTTCAGAAGCCAGCCGATCCCCGCCTTCAAAGCGACATCAGGAAAACCTGAAGTCGATTTGCAGCGTAAGCCTTGGGCGGTAGCCGTTAAAGAGTTGGAGCTACCGGCAGACGAGGAAGCCCGTTTGTTGCAATTGGAGGGTTAAGCATGAACCCCTTTGACAGGGCTCGCCGGAAAGCCATGGATGTCCGCGAGTCGCTGGTGGGGTTGGCTGACTCGCAGGCGGCGGTGTCATCAGTAAAGCTGCTCGCCAATGCAGAAGAAATACTGGGTGTTGCGATCGAGCGCGTTCCGCCTACTCACTCGATTCTGGGTGGCACTGATGGAGTACTGAAGCGCAACGACGAGACTCTCTTCATTCGAAAGGACGTCGGCGATGCGGAAGCGGCTTACCTCATCGCGCACGAGCTGGGTCATTGGTTTCTCGACGCCAATCTGTCAGAGACTACCTACGCCGACCTGCAGGCCCTGACGGCATCCGAGGGGAGCGAAGCGACCGTAAAGATTGATGCTTACGGCGCTCACGAACGTACCGAGCTGCAGGCAAATGTGTTTGCGCGGGAATTACTGCTCCCTCGAAGCGTAGCAAAGCAGCAGTACCTGGCCACCATCGGTGCTAGTCAGCTCGCCCACCAGCTGACGATACCTCTGGAGGTTGTCCGGCAACAGCTGTTTGATGGTCTGCTGTTGCCTATCTTGCCCACCGTCATGCCCTCGGCGTTGCCAGAGATGACATACACACAACGTGTGGCAGCGCATGCCGAGGAAACGTTCGTGAACGTGGTGGCAGGGCCGGGCACCGGCAAGACAACCACATTGGTGCATCGCATCAAGCACCTGCTTGAACAGGGAGTGCCTGCGAGCAAGATCGTGGTGCTGACCTTCACAAACAAGGCTGCTGCCGAGTTGATCGAGCGGCTGGCCGCATCGGGCATCAACAACGCCTCCAATGTTTGGGCTGGAACATTCCATGCGTTCGGTCTGGAGTTCCTGCGCAAACATCACGACCTGTTTAACCTCAGCGCCGACGTCAGCGTGGCCGACAAGCTCATGCAGGTTCGGCTGATGGTCGCGTGTCTGGCCAAGGTCAGACTCAAGTATTACCTCCGGCTGCAGAATCCTTATGACTGGCTCCCGGATGTGATCGAACACATCAAGCGCTTGAAGGAAGAGTGCCTGACGGTTGACGACTATCGGGCTCGCCTGCAAGCCCTGCCTGCGTGCGATCAAGACATCCAGGATGAGCGTGAAGACATCGCTACGCTCTTTGAAGCCTATGAAGAGGCGATGCATAAAGAACGCTGGGTCGATTACGTCGACCTTGTGGCATTTCCTTCCATCCAAGCGCGGCGTGCCCGCTCGACGGTATCTGGGTATTTCGACCAGTTTGAGCACGTCTTGGTCGATGAATACCAAGACGTAACTGAGGTCATGGTCGAATTGATCCGGCAACTGGCCTTGAATGCGGCATCGGTCTGGGTTGTGGGGGATGTCCGGCAAGCGATTCACCACTGGCGTGGCTCTTCCATCAGGAGCTTGATCGAATTCGACAAAACGTTCAAAAGCCTGCGGTACATCGCGCCGACTTACAAACGCTACGCGCTCGATCTGAACAGGCGAAGCACGCCTGAAATCCTCGATCTGTTCAGCTGCGCCGGCACACATCACGCACTGCACCAGTTGATGCCACTTGAAACCGTCACGGCCTATCGGCCCTCGATCGGGGAGATTCCCAGGCTCTATCAGTGCGATTCCAATTTGTCCCAAGCCGCTTCTCTTGAGGCGTGCATCAGGACGCTCGCCGCACAGGGCATTCCCTATCGGGAGCAGTTGGTGATTAGTCGCAGCTCGACAAACATCGACCAGATGGTCGATGGGCTAAGGAAGCGGGGAATTCCCATTCTGCACCTGGGCGATATATGTCAGCGGCATGAGATCAAGCGCATCTTCTGCCTGATGGAGCTGCTATGCATGCGTCAGCCTCGGTCGCTGGTAGGGCTGATGAACGATCCGCGTTTTCCCATGACGGTGCAGGACATCGAACTGCTCATGCGTGTGACACGAAAGGGCAGTGGTACCGAGCTTCAGCGCGGGCGGTGGATTTGGAAAGACATACCAGGGCTTTCGCAACAGGGACAACTGGCTAAAGCAAACCTCGGAATGCTGCTTCACGGGTTTACGCGCAATACCAAACCCTGGATTTTCGTCGCTACGCTGATGCTCGATCGTCGTTACGGCTTTCCCGACCCGAACGACCTCACCATTGAGGCGCACTCTGAGCGGCTCGCGCTGTGGCTATTTGTCTACGCTGTGCGCAATGGTGATGGGGATGCCACCCAAGCACGCCTAACCAAATTCTTGCTCAGGGAGGAGCTGCGTCGTCGGATCGGCGAAAAGCTGGCTGATCGTGGCATGCCGCCTGAGGTCAGGGCACTGGACGCTGTAAACGTGATGACGGTGCACTCCAGCAAAGGCCTTGAGTATACGGCGGTACACCTGACCAACGTGGACGATACGGCGTATGGGCCTAACCGCCCGTTCTTTTATGATCCCCGCCCGCTGGAGTTGATCCCTCCGGTGGTACTCAACAGCACCGATGACGAGTTCGCGTTTGAGGAAAGGGTAGAGCGGAACAACCTGTTGTATGTCGCGCTTTCCCGCGCACGCGATCATCTGTACCTCTATCAACTCGCCGACACGATCCGCCCGGCGCCATTGAACGCAGCAGGCAAAAAGCTCCGGGTGTTGAACGGTATACGCGAGCGGGCTGTACCGCCGGCGCCTTTATCACCTGGTCTGAGTGCACCCCTGGCGCCGGTCAGTTACGAGGCCTTCGTGGCCTACATGAATTGCCCGCTTCAGTACCATTACCGGCATGAGCTGGCCTTGACCGCTGAGCAAGAGATTGATGTTTCGATCCGGGCTCGGTGGGCCGTCACCGAGATGATGTTCGAGGTGGCCAAGAATGGTGCTGTTCCTCAGGAGGCCTTTCAGGCTGCCTGGAGAAGCCATTTCCTGCCATTGAAGACCGAAGATCCACAGCTTTACGAAGATGCTGTGACCGCTGCCAAGCGTGGCCTGGTGCTTCAGGGGAACATTGGCGGAAACCTTGTAGAGGGGCTCGTTTCTGAGGTTGGAGGGCTGTTGATCGGCCTGCCGTGGATGCTGATGACCGGGAGCGAGCTGCACTGGATCAGGGCCCACGAAGGTCAATCCAACACCATGAAGCATTTACGCCCAATGATGGTGAGTTTGAACAGCGCCGGGGTGCGGCGGGCAACAATCTACTCGCTGATTACGGACAAGCAGATCAGTGAGGGTGCTTCGCGCGGAATCGACCGCACAACGGTTTACAAAATGGCCAAGCGCTTCATCGCTGGCGACCGTTCTGCAAACCAAGGCAAGAGCTGCAGTCGTTGTGCCTATTTGAGTATTTGTAATAGTCAGCCTTGATATCGTTACGTGTCATTGGATGGCCAATCGATATTTCTGAACAAGATCGCGCGAAGAGCCGAGGTCTTGGTATGGAATCGTTAAAGGGGTGTGGGCTTGAATATCGCGGAACTTAGTAAATATATCCGGTTTCAATTAAGTTTGCTTGGTTCGGATAACGGGCATCACACGTTTGAGCATATAGCACGACATCTGGCAAGAGCGCGGATATGTAGCAATATCATGCCTGCCACCGGCCCCGTAAGTGCAGGGGGGGATGGCGGTCGTGACTTTGAGACCTATCCCGTGGTTGACGGTCTACAGCTTCCCGATAACACATTTTATGCGCTAGCATGCAATGAGGGTAATGTCGCTTTTGCATGCTCGCTGCAGAAGAGCATGGCAGGAAAAATCAGAAGTGATTTAAAGGTAATAAAAAAAGCCGGTATTTTTAGTGCTGTGGTTGTTTTCTGTGTGTCTGAGATATCCGTAGGTATGCGACAAAAACTTCAGGCCGAGGCATTAGGTCTGGAGCTCACGCTGCAGATATACGATGGCGCTGCTATCTCGGAGATGCTATGTGACCGAGACCTGTTTTGGGTCGCGCAGCACTACCTGCATGTTCCTGCCGATAGCATGCCCCAATATGAAGACTTGCCCGAAGATTATGAGAAGTTGCGATTGCACTGGCGAGAACGAACGCCACAGGTGTTTAATTTTTCTGACTTTGTAGATTTGAAAATTGGCGTGCGGCGGGCGACGTTTCATGAGTTTGCACGGCCTGATCTGCTGATGTGGATTAAGAAACTGAATTGCTACCTTGTTGGCCAAGCGCCTAGAGAATTAAAACGTCTCGCTACATACGAGGTAGTGGTGGCAACATTCAGAGGGCTTGGAACGTTCGATGGAATGGCCGACTTGGTTGATGATTACTACTCGGATTTCAAAGATTATCGCAGTGCCGGGCACTTGGAGGACTCGGTTAATCTGGCAAATTATCTTATAGGGGCTATAGGTATGAACCTATGCCCCAGAACTCCCGCTTGGTGGATCGGCATTTCGGAATCAATCGATGATTGCCTCAATCATGAGTTGAAAAATGCAACAGGCCCGGGTCGACGGGCCGAGCTACTGAAAATATGTGGTTTACTTTCAGTGCATCGTGGTCACATGGACGGCGGCACGGGTTTTGAGAGATCGTGCACGCTGTGGGCGCAGATGCTTAAAGAGGTGGAGCAGACGCCACTTTTCCCGATCGAAAGTTTCGGCAGAACTTTTGAAAAATTGTGTGATGTTTTGAGCAATCCTGTGGAGCTCATGCGCTTGGCTTCTGATATTGACGACTTAATTGCTTCTCGATCAGGCGGGCGAGAGTCAGGGATGAAAGCTGAGCGTCGTGGCGACATCTATAGCGAAAAGGGTGACGTCATGATGGCCATCACCGAGTACATGCGGGCAAAGAAAGGTCTATTCACCGGTGACAGCAAATTCGATTTGTTGCGGGTCGCTTTAAAGTTGTCAAGTTGTCTTCGTGCTCTTGGAATGGCCTATATTGCGAAGCACTATGCGTTGGGTGTGGCATGGTATGCAACGAGTCATGACGACGTGCAATTTAGAAGGCTGTTACCATCGGCCTTGTCCGAGGTTGCTGAAAATGAGTGTAGCGCCGGAAACTATTTAGCATTTAGCAGGTTCACTTTTTTGGCCTTGGGGACAAGCTTTGTTCACGATAAGTTTGATGGTAAGTGGCCAGAAAAACTCAGGGATAACCTGAGTAAATTATGTGTTATGTTGGCTTTGCTAGGCCGTAAGAGGCCAGAAGCGCTTGTTGCTTTTGAACACGAGTTTTCGTATTGGGAGAAAAATGGTCTTGCGGATCCCCTCACTAACTGCGCGATGCCAGGATTTCTAGAAGAAGATGCGATTCCTGGTTTCGAAGAGTCGATGCGAGAAAGTCTTTTGGATAGACCATGGGGCGATGTTGTTGGATCGCGTGAGGTGCGTTGGACTGCTTTCGGTCTAGACCTAAAATGTATATTTGATAACCGCTACAAGGAAACCGCGCCCGTTGAAGGTTTTATAGCTTTCTTCCAGTCAGTATTTGTTTCCATAGCTATTCAGCGTGAAGATTTGATTATTGTGCCTGCGCGAGTCGCGCTGAGGTGTACAGTTTCGACAAAGGCAAAAAAATTTAAGCTACATCAATTTGTTTTCTCAAATGGGGAGTGGGCGGCGGAATTGGAGATTCCTGCCAGCCATAGCGACCTACATAAGTATGCCGTAAATACCCTCCAGTTGTGCCTGACAATTTTACGAAAATTTTCATTATTGAATGATCGGGACTATGTAAAGGCGGTAGAGCGTTTTTCCGAGGATGCGTTGATTTTGGGCAATTTCCTTCGGCCCTATGGTGAGGTTTATGGTGAGTTTATCGACGCTCATGCTTTTGAAGAAAAGTCGCGCTCGCTCAGCGAACCTCCGTTTGAGTATCTAGGCGTATCAGAGTGCTTTGATCCTATCCTGCCTATTCCCGGTTTGGCTCCAAAATACAATCGCGCATCATTACTTGATCGAATCACTGACAGGTATGCGGCTGCTATACCTAACCTTAGATATACAGCGTTGAACATCTCAAAAGATAAGGAGGCAAGCGAGGCTTTCAGAGCGCTGCGCGATGAAGGTATGAAGGATTGGTACCTACTATGCCTGCTCAGTGGGATGGCGACCTCAGTCAGGGTGCCCGAGATGTCTGATAAAAAAACGCCTAAGGATCTTCACGATCAGATGGTCAAAGCGGCCAGGATGGTTGAAACACCCGCCTCGGCCCTTGCAGTTACCGATTTTAATTTCACTCATTTAAGAATTCACGAGAGAGCTTTTTTACCTTTGCTGTTGAGTTCCTTAGATCTGAAGGTTGACGTCGATCTGATAAGTGAACCTGGTTTATTGCCCCTAGTTAAATCGCGTTTCAATCTTCATATTGAGGATGTGGAGCATGAGAAGATTTTTTATTGGGATGCTTGACGTAATGCCCTGCCCAAGAGCGACTTGTTAAATTGTGGTCTGAGAGCACGCTAATATTCTACGTGCTCTCGCTTGATCTCCCGGCAGCTATTACTTCAGTCCATATCGACGGCATTACTAGCGAACCACGGCGTTTGATCAAACGTCGAATGGCGTTGTCTTGGCGAGAACAGGGCTACAGCCTGCGGATAGGACATTGCCAGCTTTCGCTAGGTGCAGGAGCCCAGTGGTTCCAGTACCGCTTCAAAGATCATATCTAGAGCCTAGTATGTGCTCAACGCACCAGTTAATCAGTTAAGGAATATAAGTTTGCACATCAAAAGCTTTGGTCTATTGGGGCTTCGAACACTCCGTCTCAACGAAATAATGGAGAGCAGTTCGCTCAGTCCGCATGATGTTCCGCAGCTCGGTGTCTCCAGGATTAATATTTTTGTGGGCCCCAATGGGGGTGGAAAGTCAACCGTACTGGATATGGTGCGAGCGCTAAAGAACGTTGATGTAATTAAAACGATTGCCCGTGAGAACATGCGCTCGACGACTGCGGCCACATACATTGTCCATTTTGATAATGGAACATATGTGGGCTCGATTTTAAATAAGCTAAAAATAGATGAGTACGGTGTGTATCTTGCTGTCAATACTCAACATGATAAGTATGTATTTGAGGGTAGTATTTATAGTAAGTCGTCAAAGCCGCCGAAAGAGCTGGTGACAGTTTTAAATGGTCTAGAGGCGAAGATTAATTTTCGGTCGTCTCACGACGAGCGCGGAGTTAGCACTAGGAAAATCATCGATGTGCTAAATAATGATGGTAAGTATCTGGTCGGGCTCGCGCCGCACCCATTGCAATCTGATCAAATTAAATACTCAGGGCCTACCAGTGAGATTAATGCGTACAAGCACTCCAAACCTATTAGTCTCGTTGATAAGGAAATATTAGGTGTTTTTCTCAATGATGACTTAGGCCAGCAGAACCATATCCCGGTTAAGATGCTGCCGTCTGGATGGCGTGCGTTCGCAGGGTTGCTGGGGTGGCTAGATTCTGCCGATGATGACCAAATATGTGTCATTGAAGAGCCTGAAGTTCACCTCCATCCAACCCTTCAAAGACTAATGGTCGCTAGAATTTCCGAGATCGTGGCCCGAAAAAATCTACAGCTGTTTATTTCTACCCACTCATCTGTGCTTCTCGATATATCCAGCTGGCACACGTCAGATGCCAGGTTGTTTGAGGTAAATGGTTATGAAATTTCCGAATTAACGTCTCCTGCAAGGGCTCTGGCAGGGCTTGGTATCAAGCCTAGCGATGTTTTTCAAGCAAACGGAGTGATATGGGTAGAAGGGGCATCTGACAGGATCTATATACTGCATTGGCTTTCGTTATGGTGTTCGGCTCATGGGGAGATCATGCCCATAGAAAACGTTGATTTTTCCTTCGTTTTCTACGGTGGCTCAATGCTAGGTCACTTTACAGCCCAAGGTTCGCCAGGACTAATAGATATATTCAGTGTTAATAGAAATTCTATTGTCGTTATGGATCGGGATCTCGATTTTCAGCGTGACTCTGACGGGGCTGATATATGCATAAACCAGCGCTCCGTGAAATACCAGGTGTGGGCTGATATGACGAAAAACAATTCAGGGTCAGAATATTGCTGGGTGACCCACGATTATACGATAGAGAGCTATTTGCAGCCTGATTTTCGAAATAAGTATTTTGAGTTTGTGGATTCAAGGATATCGAAGACTTCTTCCAAGTCCAAGGTCTCTATTGCCACTGAGTTCGTATCGGAGGCGCGCTCGTTTGATGCGAGCTTCGATTCGCAGACCGACCTATCTATTCAAATTCAAAAGCTTTTCCGGTTAATTAAAGCATGGAACCTTTAATGAGCATCCAAGATGCACGGTTATCTGCCCTATGACGGAGACCGGACACGCAGTAACGTGCAGTTGCCCGCTTCCCATCACCTTTTACGGCGCCCCCAGGATAGGCAGATCCTGGGGGCACTTTTTTATTGGGGCTGCCTGGGGAAGCTGGCTCTGACCAAGTGCCCGGTACCAGCGCACAGCTGAACAACGCGTCAACTCACCCTATTGTCTTCTGCCGAGAAGCCCGGTGACCAGCGCAAACATAGCTACCTGAGCTTGCTGAGCAGCCACCTGAAAATCTGAGTCAGGGACTGCAGCTTGCGATAGAAGTTGTCCGCATCGATCAGAAAGCCGAGACGCTCACGTAGCTGAGCGCTCTCGCTCTTCACCGTCTGGTAAGCATGAGTGTGGGTAAGGCCGCCAAGGGCCATCTCCCGTTCCACTTCGCTTAGTCGCCGATACAGCTCAATCTCGCCGGCATGACGCTCGAAGTGGCGGCGGTTGAGCCTGCGGTGATGCGCTAGTAACAAGACGTAGGCGCCGAACCCTGCTTGAAACACCTGCCCCATGCTGACGTCTACACCGTGCGAGGTCAGGAGCAGCGCGATCTGAGGCGTCCGCCAGCATCCTATCGCAAACAGAACAGGCCATAGGGCGATGGCGAACAGCGCTTGGCTGGTGGGCGGGTAGTTCAACTGCCAAGCGGGGAAGGGGCGGAAATGAATCATGGCAACTCCTGGGTCAAAGGCTGTCCTGGCCAGGAAAGACCAGGACTCACTCAGCTTCTTCCTTCCAGCAGGTGGCTTGCAACTCAACTGGTTGCCGTTGCTGCTACCTCGCCACTGGCTTCGATAGGAAGGCTGCGCGACTTGCACTGGGTTATGCCTGGGTTGCCGCACCGCTTTCCAGGTAAGCATGGACTTCCGACAAGAACCTGCAGTGGCCCTTGACCTTCTCCAGCTCGGTTAGCAGCAGATCGATCCGAAAAACCGCCAGTTTGGCTTTGCCACCTTCCAGCGCAATGCCATCGCGCTTTTTGGCATCCGGCGCGCTTTTCGAGAGGGCAACCAGGTGCTTCCCGTCCATGTACCGTTTGACCACCCAGTGAGAAAAGGTGTGACGGAACAGTCTGTGCATTTCAAGCGTCTCAACCGCTGAGATGATGCCTGCCTTGTCGATATTTAGGCCGCTCTCCCGGGCTTCCTTCTTGGTGTGAATAAGGACGTCGGTATCGTTCAGTGAGAAAGCCGCATCGCTTGCGGTACCGAGCCGGTGCTCTTGGAGCATGGCGGTGAGGCCACGACACAATGCGTCGGCCATGCAGTACATCTGAATGAGCTCGCCAATCAGGGCGAAATCGTCCTTGCTTACCCCGGATAGGAGTTGGAGCAGCTCAGGATCACCTTCAGCACACCCCAGCCGAAGAATAATCTCGCGCGTCTCTTGTTCTGCTGATACGACCATAGAGCTTTCAGCTTCCATTTTCCTATTCACCTGTGATGTTTGGCCTGTAGCCAGGCTCAGGCAGCTGTCGTGCCGCTTAAGCGATCCGACGTTTATCCCAGCCCAGAGCATTATCAAAGTCAGAAGCATCTAGCTAGGCAGGCGTGCGATTCATATGGCCGTGAAACGTCCTCGGATGATCTGTGAGGTATCGGAAACCGAAGGCGTTCAAAAATACGAAGGTGCTCAATATTCTTTGAGCACCTTCGAGTAAAGTGAGCATCTTCAGGTAGAGGTGGGCAGCTCCCATACCCATCCGCCTTGCATGCCCACCTTGCAGGAGCGAATACCAAGCTGTTTCTGGGCTCTACGAACTGATGCCCAAGAGATGCAAGACTCCTCAGCTAAAGACTGCAACGCAGTGATCGCAACAGGACCAGCTTGCAGCGTGTTTTCAAGAAAGCTGCACGCTTCTTGAGTGGCTGATGCTGGTCTTACGCCACCCGTTCGCTCGATATCAGCCAGAATGGTTTCAGCACTTCCTTCTACGGCCTCTCCCCATCGGATGCAGGTTGTTTCTAGCCGCTCGTCTATAACGATGGGGTCAACGAAATACTCTATCCCCCCTATATCGATCGAAACGTTTGACTTGGCCCGGACAAGCACCCGAGCTTCAGAATTATGAGCTTTCCCGGCCACCAGTACCGTGCGAGCAAGTGCTGAGAATGCCTGGCTGCCGATGACTCGATCAGCTACAGAGGACTGAGAGGCGCTTTTGCTGAGGTGAGATATACCGAGCACAGAGCAGCAATGCAGTTCGGCAAAATCCACTACCATCTGTAGTCCCTGCCGGACTTCGTTGGCTCGGTGCATGTCACCACGTATTAGGTTGATAAGCGGGTCGAAAATCAGCAATGAGACGCCGTCAATCCGTGTGGCTGCTTCATTCAAAAGAGCAAAGTTGGCAGCAGGATCAAACTGTCGCCTGTTCCCAAGTTGATCCCTGAGCCCTTCTATTATGTGCACGCGGTTTAGGTCTGCATCTGCAGCCGTAAGGCGGGGAATGATCGTGTCAGCTATACCATCCTCGCCGCTCCAGATCACGACGTTGCCAGGTCCCTCACCTTTGCTGCCGTCTGGCCAATCACCACCCTTACTGAGCGTGGCGGCCAGCGATATCGCAAGCGTGGTTTTACCGCATCCACCTGCGCCGGCAAGAATGGATAGCTTTGCCCTTGGCAGCCAGCCTGGCCATATCCATTGGATTGTTTCCGCTGGAATATCGACCGCCGCTGTGAGTTCTACTATCCAGCCTGACTGTTGAGGTGTTCGGCGCTGCATTACAGCGCCTCCCTTTGCCGAATCCAAGCCTGGATTTCACTGTTACGCCAGCCAACACTGGAGCCGCATAGAAGGCGTTGGCGCGGGAAAAGGCCCTCCGATATTTTTCGATAGATAGTTGAGCGTTTTAGGCCGACTATTGCCTCTACATCGCGCAAACGAAGAATTTTGTCATCATCGCTGACGTCGACAGAGTTACTAATGTGCATTGCCATAGGTTTGAGATCCTAGGATCTGAAGCGTGGGGCAGCGTCCTCCGGCGCTACTACAAAAAAGGTTGAAAGTCGGATGTCTACCGGCTGAATAGCGGGCGTAGGCAATTGCCACAAGCGTAGGCATACGCGTGGTTCCGAAAATTTTGGTTCGGTAGCGCCGGAGGTCGTTGGATTGCTACAGAAAAGCTAGGGCCAGAAAAGGCCTCTAGGGGCAGAACGGACTGAGGGCGTTCATGCCAGATGCGCAATCAACCGATAGCAGTTAATGCGACCAGTTCAGCGAGTGCGAACGAGGCGAAGTTTTTAACGTCGTTACCAGGGCGACGTGGCGGACCGTTGCGGATCAATATGGATCGCTTGGGACGGACAACTTTTAACATGCGAGTACGTTCGATAGCAACTCGCATGATTCTCCCCTTGGTTGGGTAAGTACTGGCGCGACCAAGGGCACAGTTGACAGAGCATTCAGCGCTTTATCGTGTCCAAATAGTTAGCCCAAGCCTGCATCATCTCGCGTCGCTCTGGCAGAAATGACGTTCGGTCGTACGCACGTCCCAACGGATTTTTTACCGTGTGAGCAAGCTGATGCTCAAGGAGATCTGGACGAAACCCCAGCACCTCAGCACCTATGGTTCTTGCTGTCGCACGAAAGCCGTGCCCAGTCATCTCGTCGCCGCTGATGTCCATGCGGCGTAACGCACTGAGGACGGCATTGTTGGACATCGGTCGGTCGCCTCCTCGGGCTGAGGGGAAGGCGTATCGATGTCTACCGGTGAGTGGTTTCAGCTCGCGCAGGACCGCGACTGCTTGTTGGCTGAGAGGAACCAAATGATCCGGTCGATCCTGTTTGGTGGCCGTGAGTCCTTTCATCTTGTGACCAGGAATCAACCATTCGCCAGCATCCAGATTGACCTCCGACCACTCCATGTGTCGAAGGTCTCCGGGTCGGCAGAACAGCAACGGGGCCAGTTTTAAGGCACAACAGACCGGCATCGTTCCGCTATAGCTATCCAGTGCTTTGAGCAGTGCGCCGAGCTTTTCAGGGTCGATCACGGCAGCAAAGTGTTTCACCCGCTTGGCTGGGAGAGTACGCGAGAGATTCCCGATCTGGTTGGGTGAGGTGATGCCGGCAGCTTCGGCGAACTCGAAAATCTGTTTGTAGATCTGGGCAACACGACGCGCCGTCTCGCGAGCGCCGCGCTTGATGATGCGCTGCAGGTTTTCGACCAGCATGGGCGTGCTGATGCTGCTGATCGGGAGTTTTCCCAGCCAGGGGTAGGCATTGAGCTCAAGGCGCTGCCGCACCGTGCGGGTGTATTCCGGATCCCAGGATGACTCGCGAATACTCAGCCACTGCGTGGCAACCGACTCAAAGGTGTGCTGGTGATCAAGCTGGCTGACCACCTTGGCCATACGCCGTTGCAGCGAAGGGTCTTGGCCGCCGGCAAGCTGAACACGAGCGTCATCACGCTTGCGCCGGGCCTCCTGCAGGCCGACCTCAGGATAAACACCAAGCGCCAGGCGCTTTTCCTTTCCCAGAAAGCGGTACTTCAAGCGCCAGTAACGGCCTCCGTTGGGCTGCACCTCAAGGTACAAACCTTGTTCGTCGTACAGGCGGTATGGCTTGTCCTGGGGCTTGGCGTTACGGCAGTTGGTATCTTTCAGGGGCATTGGGGGCACATCCTCTCCGAGCGAGCTGATGAGCGTTTTATGCCCCCATATA
>Ga0307406_10000789_pt1 | contig 17714 bp, 15 predicted proteins | sample 322Cmetagenome_3_FD_203706 | JGI IMG/M metagenome (GOLD analysis project Ga0307406, IMG submission 203706) | Maize rhizosphere microbial communities from greenhouse at UC Davis, California, United States - 322HYB-C-2 | ecosystem: Host-associated > Plants > Roots > Rhizosphere > Soil | place...
CGCGGCGATGTCGTCCGGGCCGATCGCCGCGCGCAGGCGCTCGCCGCAGGCGGCGATGAGCTGGTCGGCCTGGTCCAGGCCGATTTCCTGCAGCAGCTGGTTGTAATGGTCGGGTTCGAGCAGCAGCAGGCCGTGGTGGGCCGAGTTCTGCGCCGCGTCCGACACCGCGTCTTCGAGCGCGCGCAGGAAGGTGGCGCGGTTGAGCAGGCCGGTGACCTGGTCGCGCTGGCGCAGCGCTTCCACTTCGCGGGCGAGCTCGGGGTCGATCTCCTGGCGGCGCAGCACCACCTGCAGGCAGTGTTCGCCCTCATAGGTGGCCGCGGTGAATTCCATGACCGCCGGGAAGGCGTTGCCGTCGAGCGCGCGGGCCTGGGTCTCGTAGCTCGGCGGCGGCGGTTCGCCCTTGCTGAGCTGCTTGAGCAATTGCTTGAAGCCGTCGACCTGGGACGGCGCGACCAGGTCGAGCAGGGACATGCCTTCGATGTCCTCGAAGGACTCGAAACCGAAGATTTCCAGGTACGCGGCATTGGCACGGATGTGCATGCCTTCGTGGATGTAGGCGATCGGATCGCGCGAGGAATCGATCAGCGCGTCGCAACGGCGTTCGGTTTCGCGCACCTGGGCCTCGAGGCGCCGCAGCGAGCGGCGCGCTTCCAGGTCGGCCCATTCGGCGCGCACCGCGTTCTGCACGTGGGCGACGTTCGAGCGCAGCACCACGCCGCGCGCACCGATCTCCAACGCGCCGAGCAGGGCGGCGTCGTCGATCGATTCCAACAGCACCAGCACCGGCAGGTCTTTGCCGCTGGCGTCGACGCTCTGCATCAACTTGGCCAGCGAGACGTTGCGCGAGTTGCGCGCCGCCAGCACCAGGTCCGGTGGATGCTGCAGGATCAGTGCGGCGACTTCCTGTTCGTTTTCCGGCCGTGTCGGCCGTACCGCGATGCCGCTGTTGCGTAGCCCGCTGACGATGGCCTCCGCCGCCTCGACGCTGTCGTCGACGATCAACAAGCGCAGCACCATGTCTTTGCCGAATTGCATTGACCACCTCCGTGGGCCGGTTTTATGACATGAAGCGCCGGCCTCGTCCATGCAAGGTCGAGAATCTGTGACCCGTTGAGGAGTTCGATCGCGCCGCGGACGTACGCCGCGGGCGCATCTGCGTCCGCGTACGGTTCCTCGGCGTTCCCCAATCAAACCCCAACCAGATTACAACCTTACAACGGACGCTTGCCCGGGTCGCCTGCCACTTCTCGCACCAACTTGGGCACCAGGTAGCCCGACAGGCGCGCGGCCAGCTGCCGGTGCAGGGCGCGGGCGCGCTCGTCGCCGACCTCGAAATGGGCCGAACCCTGCACCCGGTCGAGCTGGTGCAGGTAGTAGGGCAACACGCCGGCGGCGTAGCTGCGCTCGCTCAGCGCGGCCAGGGCCTCGACGCTGTCGTTGACGCCGCGCAGCAACACCGCCTGATTGAGCAAGGTCGCGCCGCTGACGCGCAGGCGGCGCGCGGCCGCCTCGACCTCGGCGTCGAATTCGTTGGCGTGGTTGGCGTGCAGCACCACCGCGACCGGCCACGGCAGGCGTTCGAGCCAGGCCTGCAGCGCCGCGTCGACGCGCTCGGGCAGGACCACCGGCAGGCGGGTGTGGATGCGCAGGCGCTTGAGGTGCGGGACCTGGGCCAGGGCCTCGGTCAGTTCTTCGAGCTTCGGGGTGGCCAGCGACCAGGGGTCGCCGCCGGACAGGATGACCTCGTCGATGCCGGCGTCGGCGCCGATCGCGGCGACCGCGTCGCGCCAGCCCCCGGCCGCGGCGGTTTCCTCGGCATAGGGAAAGTGACGGCGGAAGCAGTAGCGGCAGTGGATCGCGCAACTGCCGGTGGCGATCAGCAGGGCGCGGCCGTTGTACTTGCGGATCACGCCGTGCCCGGCCTTGGCCGCGCCGTCGCCGACCGCGTCGAGGCTGAAACCCGGCATCGGCCGCATTTCCTCGTCCAGCGGCAGGACCTGGCGCAGCAGGGGGTCGTTCGGGTCGCCGTGGCGCATGCGGGCGACGAAGCCGCGCGGCACCCGCAGCGGGAACTGCGCGGCGGCGGCATCCGACAGCGCCAGGGCCGCATCGGACAGGCCGAGCAGGGCCAGCAGCTCGCGCGGGTCGCGCACGGCGTCGCGCCACAGCGCCTGCCAGCGCGCGCCGGCGGCCGACGGGGTCGGGCCGACGGCTGCGGATGCGGGCGAGGGGGCCTGCTGTAAGGAGGCTTGAGCAGCGGGTATCATGCGGGGCTAGCCTTCAGGGTTCCGATTACGGCGCCCGGGTCCCGCCGCCGCGGTGAATCGCAGCGGATGGGCCGGCGCAGCCCGACATTCTAGCCTTCCGCCGCCACAGGCAGGTCCCGGTTTCGCGGACCCCTGGGCCCGTCGCAGGCCGGCCCGGGATCGCGCCGGACGACGGCCGCGGCCACCGCCGACCCGCCCGGTGCGGGGGTGACCGGAACCCAATCGCAACGCCACACTCATTATTCGCAGGAGTTTCAGCATGGCCAGCTATGGCATGAACGACGTCAAGAACGGGATGAAGATCCTCGTCAACAACGAGCCTTGCGTCATCACCGATACCGAGTACGTCAAGCCGGGCAAGGGCCAGGCCTTCACCCGCGTGAAGTACCGCAACATCAAGACCGGCCGCGTGGTCGAAATGACCATGAAGGCGACCGACGACCTCGAAGCCGCCGACGTCATAGACACCGACATGCAGTACCTCTACAGCGACGGCGAGTACTGGCACTTCATGAACCAGGAAAGCTTCGAGCAGGTCCAGGCCGACAAGTCCGGCATGGGCGGCGCGGAAAAGTGGCTCAAGGGCGAGGAAGCCTGCGTGGTGACCTTGTGGAACGGCGTGCCGATCATGGTCCAGCCGCCGAATTTCGTCGAACTGAAGATCGTCGAGACCGACCCGGGCGTGCGCGGCGACACCTCGGGCGGCGGCGGCAAGCCGGCGACCCTGGAAACCGGCGCGGTGGTGCGCGTGCCGTTGTTCGTCAGCCAGGACGAGATCATCAAGGTCGACACGCGTTCGGGCGAGTATTTCAGCCGCGCGAAGTAATCCTGTTGCGAACCGTGGCCGCTGCGGCGGCCGCGGTCTGGCCGCGGCGCCTTCCGGCGCCGGCCAGGCGCCGGGCCGGCCGCTTGCGGTCGTCGTCGGCAAAGAAAGCATGATGTAACCCCGCCGGCCCACAATCGGTGCCGGTACAGCCGCAACCGCGGGCCGCGCAGCGACCCCGGTCGGCGCCATGCCGCCGGCCTGGCGGCCACCACCGGAGCCTGCCGGGCCGGTGCCCACAGCCTCACGAGCGAGCGCATATGACCCACGAACATCCGCCCATCGCCTGCGACCTGTTGATCGAAGCGGGCTGGGTGGTGCCGGTCGAACCGCATGCGGTGGTGCTCGAAGACCATGCCGTGGCGATCAAGGACGGCGTCATCGTCGGCCTGCTGCCGAGCGCCGCCGCGCGCACGCGCTACGCCGCCGCGCAGACGGTGTCGCGGCCCGAGGCCGCGTTGATCCCGGGTCTGGTCAACGCCCATACCCACAACCCGATGACCCTGCTGCGCGGGATCGCCGACGATCTGCCGCTGATGGAATGGCTGCAGGGCCACATCTGGCCGGTCGAAGGCGCGGTGATCGGGCCGGAGTTCGTCGAGGACGGCATCACTCTGGCGATCGCCGAGATGCTGCGCGGCGGCACCACCTGCGCCAACGAAAACTATTTCTTCCCCGATGTGCAGGCCGCGGTCTACAAGCGCCACGGTTTCCGCGCCCGGGTCGGCCTGCCGGTGATCGATTTCCCGACCGCCTGGGCCAAGAGCTCCGACGAATATTTCGACCGCGCCGGCGAAGTGCACGACCTGTGGCGCGACGATGCGCTGGTCGCGACCACGTTCGCGCCGCATGCGCCGTACACGGTCAGCGATGCGAACTTCGAGCGCATCCGCATGCTCGCCGACCAGCTCGACCTGCCGATCCATCTGCACACCCACGAAACCGCGCAGGAAGTCGCCGACTCGATCAAGCTGCACGGCCAGCGCCCGTTGGCGCGCCTGGACCGGCTCGGCCTGGTCACCGATCGCCTGATCGCGGTGCACATGACCCAGCTCACCGACGCCGAGATCGCCCTGTGCGCCGAGCGCGGCGTCAGCGTGGTGCATTGCCCGGAATCCAATCTCAAGCTGGCCTCGGGCTTCTGTCCGGCGTGCAAGCTCGATCAGGCCGGGGTCAACCTGGCGATCGGTACCGACGGCTGCGCCAGCAACAACGACCTCGACATGTTCGGCGAGACCCGCACCGCGGCGTTCCTGGCCAAGGCGGTCGCCAACGACGCCTCGGCCCTGGATGCGTTCAAGTCGCTGCGTGCGGCCACCCTCGGCGGCGCCAAGGCGCTCGGCTTCGAAGCCAAGATCGGTTCGATCGAAATCGGCAAGCAGGCCGATCTGGTCTGCGTCGATCTCGGCCAGCTCGAAACCCAGCCGGTGCACCACGTGGTTTCGCAGTTGATTTACGCGACCGGCCGTCACCAGGTCAGCGATGTCTGGATCGCCGGGCGCAGCAAGCTGCGCCAGCGCGAGCTGATCGACATGGACACCGCGGCCCTGGTCGCGAACGCCCGGCAATGGCGCGAACGCATCGCGACGATCCGGCGCTGAGCGCGATCGCCGCGACGCGATCGCCACCGGGCGCTGTCGCCGTGCGCTTGCGCGGCCTCGACGGCGCATCGGCGGCGCTTGCTTCACACTATCGACCCACACGCCGCGGGCACGGCCCGCGCCACGCCGGACCGATCCTCGCACGCGCGTCGCGCGGGCAGGGCGCTCCGCAACGATCCGCAGCAATGACGGGCAGGAAGTCATGAGCGCAGCCAATTCCACACCGCACACTCCCTCCGACACGTCCGAGGGCGCAAGCACCGCGGCCGAGCACGACGGCGCCGCGGCCGAGCACAATAATTTCAGCCAGGCCGAACTCGACAAGTTCGGCGCCCTGGCCAATCGCTGGTGGGACCCGGAAGGCCCGCAGAAGGCCTTGCACGCGCTCAACCCGGCGCGCCTGGGCTACGTCGCCCAGCGTGCGAATCTGCGCGATGCGCAGGTGCTCGACGTCGGTTGCGGCGGCGGTCTGCTCAGCGAAGCGCTGGCCGCGGCCGGCGCGCAGGTCACCGCGATCGATCTGGCGCCGGAACTGATCAAGGTCGCCAAGCTGCATCGCCTGGAGACCGGCGTCGCCATCGACTACCGCCTGCAGCCGGCCGAGAGCCTGGCCGAGGAAATGCCGGGCCGCTTCGATGCGATCACCTGCATGGAGATGCTCGAACACGTGCCCGATCCGGCCGCGGTGGTGCGCGCCTGCGCGCGCCTGCTCAAGCCCGGCGGGCGCCTGTTCCTGTCGACCCTCAACCGCACCCCGGCTGCGTTCGCGCTGGCCATCGTCGGCGCCGAGTACGTGGCGCGGGTGCTGCCCAAGGGCACCCACCAGTACCGCGATTTCATCAAGCCGTCCGAACTCGCCGCCTGGTTGCGCGAGGCCGGCCTGCGGATGGAGGACGTCAGCGGCCTGATGTACGAGCCCTGGCGCAACGCGGCGCGGGTGATCTCGCGCACCGACGTCAACTACCTGGCCTGCGCGCTGAAGCCGGAGCTCGACGCATGACCGCCGCTTCGCTCGGCCAGACCAATGCACCCGCCTTCCCGAAGGCGGTGCTGTTCGATCTCGACGGCACCTTGCTCGACAGCGCGCCGGACATGCTGGCCGTCGCCAACCGCATGCGCGCCGATCGCGGCCGCGACCCGATGAGCCTGGACACCTTGCGCCCGCATGTGTCGAAGGGGTCGCGGGCGATGATCGCCTCGGCCTTTCCCGACATCGACGCCGGCGAGCGCGACGGCTGGGTGCAGGAATTCCTCGACCTTTACGAAAACGAACTCGGCCTGCACGGCGCGCCGTTCGAGGGCATCGAAGCGATGCTGGCCGCGCTGGAAGCGGCCGGCTGCGTCTGGGGCATCGTCACCAACAAGCCCGAATACCTCGCGCGCAAGCTGATCCCGTTGTTGGGTTGGCAGACGCGCTGCGCGGTGCTGATCGGCGGCGACACCCTGGCGGTGCGCAAGCCCGATCCGCTGCCGCTGACCCATGCCGCCGAATTGATCGGCATGCGTCCTGGCGATTGCATCTACGTCGGCGACGACGAGCGCGACATCGTCGCCGCGCGCGCCGCCGGCATGACCTCGGTGGTGGCGCTGTGGGGCTATCGCCAGGCCCAGGACGACCCGATCGCCTGGCAGGGCGACGTGCTGGTCGAGCTGCCTTCGAGTTTGAGCGAGCCAGGCGCATGGCCGGCGACGCGATGACCGCAGCGGCCGCCGCCGAACGCGACGACGCGCTGGAAGACTTCACCGGCAAGTGGCGCGCGCGCTGGCCGGAATGGTCGGTGGCCGAAGTGTTCGTGCCGCGCGCCCAGCGCGGCACCGCGGTGGCCTGGGCGAGCCTGCAGCAGGAACTGACCGACGCCGCCTGGGGCGGCAGCGATGCCGCGCCCGGCGAAGCCAAGCTCGGCTGGTGGATCGAAGAACTGCAGGGCTGGAGCCAGGGCCGTCGCCGGCACCCGCTCGGTTTGGCCCTGCAGCGGCAAGCGGCGCCGTGGAAGGCATTGGCGGTGATGCTGCCGTCGCTGCGCGACAGCCGCGAACGCCCGGGCGACCGTAACGAGGCCTTCGAGGCCTTGACCCCGCTGGCCGAGGCCATCGGCGCCATCGACCTGGCCCTGTTCGGGCCGGTACCGGGGCAGTTGGCCGAGGCGGCGGTGGCACCGATCCTGTCCTCGCTGCTGGAAGCGCGCCTGGTCCTGCAGGGCGACGCGGCGGTGCCGCTGAGCGTGGTCGCGCGCAGCATGGCGCGTCCGGGCGAGGGCGCGGCGGCCGAATGGAGCCGCGAACTGCTGGCCCAGTGGCCGGCCCGCGGCGGCTCGACCGTGCCGCGGCGCTTGTGGACGGCCCTGGCCCATACCCGCCTGCAACGCGGCGACGCGGCCCGGCCGCTGTCGCCGTGGACGGCCTTGCTGGCGGCCTGGCGCGGCGCCCGCAACTGACCGTTGCAGGGCCGGGCAGGGGGCGCCCGGCCCCCTGCGGCTAGAATGGCGGCGTTGCGTTCCCCCCACGCGCCCCCATGTCTGCCGTCGTGAATCCTCCCAAGACCCCCTCCGCACTCAAGCCCGTCCTGCCCGATGTCGCCTTCGACGCCGCCGCCGCGGCGCGACCACTCGACTGGGTCGGGATGTCCAACATCGCCTTGCCGCTGCGGATCGCCGCGGCCGACGGCAGTTCCATCCAGGTCGCGGCCTCGGTCGACGTCTCGGTGAATCTGCGCGATGCCGACGCGCGCGGCATCCACATGTCGCGCATGTACCTGCATCTGCAGAACGCCTTCGCCAGCGAGACGGTGACTCCGGCCGGCCTGCGCCGCGTGCTGCAGAGCCTGGTCGACGGCCAGGGCGGCATTTCCAGCGCCGCGCGCCTGGTCCTGCGCTACGAGCAGTTGCTGCTGCGTCCCGCGCTCGCCAGCCACAACGCCGGCTGGAAGCGCTACCCGGTCGAGATCGACGCGCGCCTGCTCGACGGTCACCTGCACCTGGGTCTGCGTTTCGCGGTCGAATACTCCAGCACCTGTCCGGCCTCGGCGGCGCTGTCGCGCCAGCTCAACGCCGAACGCTTCGCCGACGACTTCGCCGCCGCCCATCCGCTGTCGACCGCGGTGGTCAGCGATTGGCTGGCGTCCGAACGCGGCCTGGCGGCGACGCCGCACGCCCAGCGCAGCCGCGCCGACGTCCGCGTCGAACTGCGTCCGGCTTTCGACGAAGTCCCGCTGGTGGCCCTGATCGACGCGATCGAACACGCCCTCGGCACGCCGGTGCAGACCGCAGTCAAGCGCGAGGACGAACAAGCCTTCGCCCGTCTCAACGCCGAAAACCTGATGTTCTGCGAAGACGCCGCGCGCCGTGTCGCCGCCGCCTTGTCGCACGACAAGCGCATCGAACGTTTCGACGCGCAGATCGCCCACTTCGAAAGCCTGCACGCGCACGACGCCGTCGCCCGGGTCACCGGGCAGGGCGCCCGCGACTGACGCTGCGACGCGGCGATGTCCTACGGATAGTCGGCATCGCGGCGACGTAACGGACGTGTAGCATCTCCTCCAAGCCGCGGCAGGATCGCTGCGGCAATGCATGGAGGCGTGTGCGAGTGCACAGATTCGAGGCCCAAACCGTGACGGCCCCCTCCCCCGGAGCGCGAGGCCCATGGGCTATGCTCGGTTCACCAGACTTGTGACCGGAAGGGGCATGGGGAAACCCTCGCGTCGAGCCTGGCAGACCCTGTTGGTGCTGCTGGGAATGTGGGTGGCGACGATCGTGTCGGCGCAATCCTTGGGCCTGGCTTCGCCGGGCCGCGCCTCCTATGCGTCGCCGTCGCTGAGTCTGTCCCGCCTGGGCCAGGACCCGGTGCCGGCGCGGATACTCGGGGGCGAATTCGATCGCGAGTTCGTAAGCATCGCCGGCAACCAGATTTCGGCGCCGCGGCGCCAGCCGGTGTGGTGGCGGGTGACGGCCAATCAGGACGTCGCCGAATCCGATGCGCCGCAATTGGTGATCAGCCGGCCCTATCGCCGCGAGATCGAACTGTGGCGCCCGGGCGACGCGGTGCCGCTGCGGCGTTCGATCTACGGGCCCGACACCGACTTCAGCCATTCCACCCGCTTCATCGTCTTTCCCTTGCCGAAGGGCCTGCGCCGCGGCGACTCGCTGTACCTGCGCGTGCTGACGGTCGACGTGCTGCCGTCCAAGGTGACGATCCAGCCGCTGGCGAAGGTCCAGCGCGAGGACATGCTGCACGTGGGTCTGCGCAGCGTGGTGCTGACCGCGATGGGGGTGGCGGCGGTGCTCGCGTTCGGCTTCTGGGCCGGTCTGCGCGAGCGCGGCTATGCCTACCTCGGCCTGACCCTGGTCCTGCAGATCCTGACCCTGACCGCCGACGGCGGCGAGATGCGCGCGATTCCCTGGCTCGACGAGATCGCCCCGGACGGGCGCACCAACGTCGTGCTCAATACCGCGGCGGTGCTCGCCAGCATCCGCTTCCTGATCTTCTTCCTCGGCTTGCGCACGACCCAGCCGAAGGTCGCGCGCATCCTCGATTACTGCAGCGTCTCGCTCGGCGCGCTGCTGCTGGTGTCCTTGTTCCGGACCTGGAAGCACAGCGCGCTGTTCGGCAATCTCAATCTGTTGCTGGTGATCGCGCTGGTGCTGTACTGCACCGTGGTGGCGATCTGGCGGCGCCAGCGCGAGGCGTATTTCCTGCTGCTGGCGTGGTCGCCGTTGATGGTGCTGCTGGTGGTCCTGGTCGGCGCCAATCACGAGTGGTGGCCGGAGTACGCCTGGCTGGAATATTCCTTCCCGGTCGGCCTGGCCTTCGGCGGGCTCGGCCTGTTGCTCGGCCTGACCTCGAAACTGCAGCAGCTGCGGCGCGACCGCGACACCGCCAACCGCCTGGCCACCTACGACAGCCTGACCGGGGCGATGACGCGCGCGGCGATCTCGCAAAGCCTGCGCGGCGCAGTCGAGAGCGCGCACCGTTCGCACCGGCCCTTGTCGGTGGTGTTCTTCGACATCGACCACTTCAAGCGCATCAACGACGAACACGGCCACCGCGTCGGCGACGAAACCCTGCGCATCGTTTCGCTGCGCACCCGCAATCGTTTGCGCGCCTACGACCTGTTCGGCCGTTACGGCGGCGACGAGGTGCTGGTGGTGTTGGCCGACACCTATCTGCGCGACGCGATCCGGGTCGCCGAGCATCTGCGCGAATCGGTCAGCGGCAGCCCGCTGTCGATCGACGGCCGCCTGTTGCCGGTCAGCCTGAGTCTCGGCGTGGCCGAGCTGCGCACCGGCGAAACGCCGGAGCAGCTGCTCGAACGCGCCGACGCCGCCTTGTATGCGAGCAAGTCGGCCGGCCGCGACCGCGTCACCGGCCACAGCGTCGCGCCCGAACGCGAGGTCGTGTCATGAACCCGCCGGACGGCGCGAGCCCGGCTACGGTCTCGGCGGCGCAGTTGCGCACCGGCGACCTGCTGCTGATGCGCAGCCGCAACGAGCTGGCGACGTTGACCACCTGGTTCGGCGACAGCGACTACGACCATGTGCTGTTGGTCGGCCGGGCCGGTTGCGTGATCGATTTCGGCGCCGGCGGCGTGGTCGAGCCGGCCCTGGACGAACGCCTGAGCGCAGCCGATGTGGTCGCGGTGGACGTGCGCCGCCCCTTGTCGGGGCAGGGCGAGGACTTGCAGGACAACGACCGCATCGCCGTGCTGGCGCATGCCTTGTCTTTGCGTCGGCCGAACTATGCCGGCGACCCTTTGCGCGCGCTCGGCGTGCTCGCGGCGGTGCGCGAGCGCGAGCTGCCGCCGCTACCGGCCTTGCGCCGGGTGCTGTACGAAGCCTTGCAGCGCGTCGCCCGCGCCGGCGCCGATGCGATGACCGCGAGCGAATTCGTTTATCGGTGCTTCGCCGAGAACCCGGTGCAGCCGCCTGGGCGCCTGGCGCCGCAGCTGACCCCGATGGCGGCGCGCGCCGCGCCGTTTCCGCAGATCGACTGGCCGGCGTTGTGGCTGCAGATCGCACCGTGGTTGCCCGAGGAACGCCGCCTGTTGCCGTCGTTCGACGGCGATGCGGGCGTCGACGACGGCGATTTCTACATCGCCGCGACCGCGGCGCGTTCGCGGCTCGGCCTGATCTCGACCGGCGCCGGCCTGCTCGCGGCGGGGCCGCGCCAGCCGAATCCGAAGTGGCTGCGCTTGTGCGAGCTGGAACGTTCGCCTTCCTACGAGCCGCTCGGCCGCCTGTATCCGGCGCCGGGCGCGGCCTGAGTGAGCGCCAGATAGGTTTTACGGCGCCGCCGGTTTCGCCGCCTGGGTCGCTTGCCCGCGTTCCAACACCAGCAGCGGGTCGACCCGCACGTCGAACCAGTTCATGCCCCAGTGCAGGTGCGGGCCGGTCGCGCGTCCGGTCGCGCCGACCGCGCCAAGGGTCTGGCCCTGTGTGACGCGGTCGCCGACTTTGACGTCGATGCGCGACAGGTGCAGGAAATTCGAGCTGACGCCGTGGCCGTGGTCGAGCAGCACGGTGCCGCCGGTCAGGTACAGGCCGGGCTTGGCGAAGGTGACCACGCCGGCGGCCGGCGCCGCGATCGCGGTGCCGGTCGGCGCGGCGATGTCCATGCCGGAATGGCCGGAACCTTTCTGGCCGTTGTAAACGCGCTGGTTGCCGAAACGACCACTGATGCGGCCGCGCACCGGCCAGACGAAGGGCTGGGCGAAATCGGCGCGGTCGTCGTCGCGCGCGCGCGCGGCGGTGACTTCGGCCTGCTCGCGCTCGATGCGCGCGGCGATCTCCGGCGGCGGGTTGACGGTCTTGGGCGGCACGCCCTGGATGTATTCGGTCGGGAAATCGCGCGGCGTCACCGCGATGCGCACGGTTTCGGCGCGACCCGGCGCGGTCTCGACCTGCACGGCCACCGTCCCGCTGGCCTCGCGGCCGACGCCGAACACCACCGTGCCGTAGCCGGTCGTGCGCAGAACGCGCTCGCCGTAGCGCACGACGCTGCCGGCCGGGACCTTGCCGATCACCAGCGCGCCCTGCTGCACTGCCGGCGGAAACACGATGCGGGTGTCGGCCGGCGCGCGCGCCGGCGCCGCGACCGGAGCGGTCTGCGCACCGGCGAAGGCCACCGGCGCCAGCCACGCCGCGACCAGCATCGAGCCCGCGAGCACTGCCCTCATCGATTGAACGCCAGGCGCTGTCCGTTCGGTGCGCCGACCAGGGCGCTGCCGTCCCAGGCCAACACGCCATTGACCCAGGTCGAGGCGATGCGCGAATGGAAGGTACGGCCCTCGAACGGCGACCAGCCGCACTTGGACAGCACGTCCTCGCGCTGCACCGTGTAGGGCGTGTCGTCGATCAGCACCAGATCGGCGGCATAGCCCTCGCGCAGGAAGCCGCGCCGATCGACATCGAACAGCTTGGCCGGCGCGTGGGCGAATTTGTCGACCACCTGGGCGGTGGTCAGATGGCCCTCGTGGACCAGTTCCAGTGCGGCGTTGAGCGCGAACTGCACCAAGGGCAGGCCGCTCGGCGCGCCGGTGTAGGGGCGGGCCTTTTCTTCCAGGGTGTGCGGGGCGTGGTCGGTGGCGAGCACGTCGATGACGTCGCCGGCGACCGCGCGGATCAGCGCCTCGCGATCGGCCGGGTCCTTGATCGCCGGATTGCACTTGATCAGGTGGCCGAGCTTCTCGTAGTCGTCGCGGTCGAAGCGCAGGAAATGGATGCAGGTCTCGGCGGTGATGCGCTTGCCTTCGATCGGGCCGGCTTCGAACAGCGCCAGCTCGTCGGCGGTGCTGATGTGCAGCACGTGCAGGCGGGTGCCGTGCCGGCGCGCCAGCGAGATCGCCAGCTCGGTGGATTTCTTGCAGGCCTCGCGCGAGCGGATGTCGGGATGAAAGCGGGCCGGGATGTCGTCGCCGTACTGTGCCTTGTAGCGCGCCAGTTCGGCGTCGATCATCGGCGTGTCTTCGCAGTGGGTGATGATCGGCGTCGGCACGTCGCGGAAGATCGCGTCGAGGGTGACCGGATCGTCGACCAGCATGTTGCCGGTCGAGGCGCCCATGAACACTTTCACACCGGGCGCCGTGCGCGGGTCCAGGGTCTGGATCGCGGCCAGGTTGTCGTTGCTGGCGCCCAGGTAGAAGCCGTAGTTGCCCCAGGCGCGGCCGGCGGCGCGGCGGTATTTGTCCTCCAGCGCCTGCGCATCCAGGGTCGGGGGATTGGTGTTGGGCATGTCCATGAACGTGGTCAGGCCGCCGGCGACCGCCGCGGCCGACTCGGTCGCCATGTCGGCCTTGTACTCCAGGCCCGGTTCACGGAAGTGAACCTGGTCGTCGATCATGCCCGGCAGCAGGCGCCGGCCCCGGGCGTCGACCACGGTTTCGTTGCCGCGCGCGGCCAGGCCGCTGCCGATCTGGGCGATGCGGCCGTCCTCGATGCGCAGGTCGCCGTCGTACTCGCGTCCTTCGTTGACCAGGCGGGCGTTGACGATCAGTGTCGATGACATGAGTGCTTTCCAGGTTCCAGGGGCGGCACCGGATCGTGCCCGCCGGGGTGCAGGGGATGGCAGCGCGCGATGCGCCGGACCGTGAGCCAGCTGCCCTTGAGCGCGCCGAAGCGCTCGATGGCCTGCATCGAGTACGACGAGCAGCTGGGATAGAAACGGCAGCGCTGGCCTAACATCGGACTGATCCAACGTTTGTAGCCATGAAGCAGGGCGATGAGCAGGCGGTCGATCACGTTTCCTTCATGCCGGCAACGGTAGGGACTAAGGCAGGGCCGGGGCGCTGGATAGACCCGCGGGCACTGCGTTTGGCCGGGTATTTCGCGCGGTTGCCGCGGGTGCCGCAGCAGGGTATAACAGCGCGCTTTCCCCAAACAAGGCAAGTGCAAGACGAAGGTCCGCGCGGCGTGGAAGCGAAGCCGCCAAGTTTGCTCGGACCGGGCGAAAACCGGCGTAATGTCGGATTTCACTTGCGGTCGTCGAACGCATGTGCATTTGATGACCGGGTGGGTCATGCTTGGCCCGCGAAGCTCCTGGACCGCGTCCAGGGGCGCCCTCAGGGAATAGAAGGACAAGCCGCTCGTGGCAGTGAAAAAACCTGCGAAGAAGGCCGCCAAGGCCGCCAAGAAGACCGTCAAGCCGGCCGCTAAGAAGGTGGCCAAACCCGTGGCCAAGCCTGCGCCGAAGAAGGCGGTCGCCAAGAAGCCTGCGGTCAAGACGCCCGCGGCCAAGAAGCCTGCGAGCAAGCCCGCGGCGACCAAGACGGCAGCAGTCAAGAAAGCCACGCCGAGCAAACCGGCGGCCAAGAAGGCCGCGCCCGCGAAGAAGACGGCGCCTGCCAAGGCTCCGGCCGCGAAGACGCCGGCCGCCAAGCCGGCGGTTCCGGCGAAGAAGGCGGTGCCCGCGGCACCGGCCAAGAAATCCGCGGCAAGCAAGGACAGCGGAGCGAAGAAGCCCGAGCTTAAAAAAACTGAAGTGAAAAAGCCCGAAGCTGTGAAGCCCGCAGCCAAGCCTGCCGACAAGCAGCCCGCGTCGCCGTCGCCGTCCAAGGCCGCCCCGACGCAGGTCGTCAGCATCTCCGACCAAAGCAAGAACACAGTGACCCAGACAGCATCCAGCAAAACTCCCGCGGGCAAGCCTGCGACAACCCCCGCCGCTCCGGCCGTGCGCCCGGCCGGCAAGGTCGCCGTGGCCGTGACCGCCAAGAGCCAACAAACCCCCGCCCCGAAAATCAAGGTTAAGGTCGTGCCCTACAAGAACGACCCCGCCACCGGTCGTCCGCTTGTGCCGGAAGGCTACAAGCCGGCGTCGGACGAGGAATACATGAGCCCGCTGCAGCTGGAGTACTTCCGCCAGCGTCTGTTGCAGTGGCGCACCGATCTGGTCGAAGAGTCGAAGCAGACCATCGAGAACCTCAAGGACGAAGTGCGCGATGTCGGCGACGAGGCCGAGCGCGCCACGCGCGAGACCGAAAACTCGCTCGAGCTTCGCACCCGCGACCGTTACCGCAAGCTGATCAGCAAGATCGACAGCACCCTCAAGCGCGTAGATTCCGGCGACTACGGTTTCTGCGTCGACACCGGCGAAGAAATCGGCCTGGAGCGCCTGGAGGCGCGCCTCACCGCAGAGCGCACCATCGACGCCCAGGAGCGTTGGGAACATCTGCAGAAGCAGATGGGCGACTGAACCGTCGCTTCGTCCCGGATCACGAAAGGCCCCGCGAAAGCGGGGCTTTTCGTTTGCGGCCGCGCCGCTACGATGCAGGCCGGGCCGGGCACGCTGTGCCGGGTCGGCCTCGGCAGGCCACACCCGCCACGAGTTGCCCAGGAGCGATGCACGATGCGCCCCATCTCCGAGATCCGCCGCGACCTGCTCGCCTTCGGGCCGGTCGAAGAAACCAATGTGGCGCGCTTCGACGCCTTGATCGCCGAGGCGTATCGCGCCGAGGACGAGGCCTTGATCCCTGTCTTGCTCGGCCTGCTCAACGACGATTGCGAATTCCATGAGGTGATCTTCGGCGTCGTTCACGCCGTCGAAAGCTTTGCGGCGGACCGGTATTTCGCTGCGCTGGCGCAAAACCTGGCGACGCTGCGGCAGCGGGCGCCGGAGTGGTGCGCCTTGTTGCACACCCGGATACTCCATTCGCCGCCGCACTTTGCCGGGTTGCTCGATGCGTTCGTTCCGCTGCAGGCAGAGGCGCGGGCGCAGGAGATCGCGATTCTCGACGAGATCGCCGCCGACCCGGACTACGCCGAGCGATGCCGGGCCGGCATGGAGCGCCTGCGCGGCATGTCGCCTGCGGCATCGATGGCTTAGCCGCCGGCGGCTACCGGCACCCCGATGCGGTGATACCGTGTCCGTACCCGCACAACCCAGCCCCCTTCATGGACGATTTGCTGTTACTGGCCGCACCGGTGCTGATCATCGGCCTCAACCTCGTGCTGTGGCGGCTGTCCTACCGCTTCGACCGCGTGGCCGGCCCGGCCTTGTTCGTGCTCAACCTGCTGGTCGGTTCGCCCCTGATCGGAATGGGCGTGTGGCAGTTGGCCAATCTCGATGCCGAGCCCAGCGCCGCCGGCAGCTATGGCGACCTGTTGGTGGCGGTCGCGGCGGTGGCCTTGAACGGCTTGATCGCCCTGGTCGCCGCGATCGCGGCGGCCGTACGCAAACCGGCGCCGCGCGCCGACGCGGCGGAACATTCGGAAGCGCAGCGTCGCCGGGTCAGACTGCGCAGCGATTGATCCGGCCGCTGATCCGGCTGCGGCGCGGCCTCATTGCAGGTCGCGCAGATCCAGCCGGCGCAGCTTCGGCGCCAGTTTCGCGGTCGCGCCGACCACCGCCAGGGTCATGCAGCCGCCGAAGATCACCGACGGCACCAGGCCCAACAGGCGCGCCGCCAGGCCCGATTCGAACGCGCCGAGTTCGTTCGACGAGCCGATGAAGATGCCGTTGATCGACGAGACCCGGCCGCGCATTTCGTCGGGCGTGGACAACTGCAGGATGGTCGAGCGCAGCACCACCGAGACGCCGTCGCACATGCCCGACAGCATCAGCATCGCCGCCGACAGCCAGAACTGCCGCGACAGGGCGAAGCCGATGATGCACAGGCCGAACCCCGCCACCGCGTACAGCAGCAGGCGGCCGGCGTTCTTCTGCGGCGGATGTTTCGCCAGCCACAGCCCGATCAGCACCGCGCCGGCGGCCGGCGCCGCGCGCAGCACGCCCAGGGCTTCCGGGCCGTAATGCAGGATGTCGTTGATGAAGGCCGGCAGCAGCGCCACCGCGCCGCCGAACAACACCGAGAACATGTCCAGCGCCTGCGCGCCGAGCACCACCTGATTATTGAAGACGAAGCGCAGGCCTTCGCCGATGCTCTTGAACACCGGTGCGCGTTCGGCCGGCGCCGGCGGTTCGGTCACGCGCAGGGAAATGATCGCGACCGCCGCGGCCAGGGCGAAACCGGCCGCGACCAGATACGCGGAGGTCTTGCCGCCCCAGGCCACCAGCGCGCCGCCCATCGCCGGGCCGAGCACCAGCCCGGTCTGCATGACCACGCTGCTGACGCCGGCGCCGCGCGCGTAGTGCTCGCGCTTGAGCACGCGCGCGAACAGCGACATATAGACCGGCGCCAGGAAGGCGCGGACCACGCCGTTGATGGCGATCGCCGCGTAGATGGTCAAAGTGCCGAAACCGAACGCGCCGGTCGGCAGATGGCCGCTGGCGACGCCGGCCAGCATCAGCGTCGTCAGCAGCAGGCCGAGGCAGGCGAACAGGCCGAGCTTGCGCCGTGGCAGGTGATCGACCGCATAGCCTGCGAACAGGGCGAAGCAGAAGTAGGGGATGACCTCGGTCAGGCCGATCAGGCCGAGCGCGAGTGGGTCGTGGGTGATTTCGTAGACATGCCAGCCGACCGTGACCGCGACGATCTGGTACGACAGCATGCCCAGCAAGCGATACACCAGCAGGCCGACGAAGCCGGGGTTGCGCAGCAGCTGCGCGGCGCCGACCGCTGGAGTGGGCGCCGGAGCGGGCGTTTGAACGGTGGTGGCGGCGTCGCGCGAGCCGGTGCCGACGGCAGCGGGGCGGTCGGCGTCGTGGCTCACAGGCGCCGTTGCGCCTGGTCGCGGACGAAGGCGAGCAAGGCCGCCAGGCCGTTGCTGCGGGTCGGCGAGAGGTGCTTGGCCAGGCCGATGTCGGCGATGTAGTCGGCCTGGGTGGCGACGATCTCGGTGGCGCTGCGGCCCGAGTACACGCGCAGGGCCAGGTAGATCAGGCCGGAGACGATGGCCGAGTCGCTGATCGCATGGAACACGAGCTTGTCGGCGTCGCCTTCGACCACGATCCAGACCATCGACTGGCAACCGAGCAGGCGATGCTGTTCGGTCTTCCACTCGTCCGGCAGGTCGGGCAGCTTGCGGCCGAGGTCGATCAGGTACTGGTAACGCTCGGACCAGTCGCCGAAGAAAGCGAATTCTTCGCGGATCGCGGCCTGCGCTTGCGCGGCGGTGGGTTCGAGCGGGAAGGGAC
>Ga0307406_10000790_pt1 | contig 17703 bp, 11 predicted proteins | sample 322Cmetagenome_3_FD_203706 | JGI IMG/M metagenome (GOLD analysis project Ga0307406, IMG submission 203706) | Maize rhizosphere microbial communities from greenhouse at UC Davis, California, United States - 322HYB-C-2 | ecosystem: Host-associated > Plants > Roots > Rhizosphere > Soil | place...
CACCGACCATTCGCCCTACGATCGGAAATGGTGAAACCGCGGCGAACTCCCGTCACGTCCACAGCGTGGAAGGGGCTCCCGACACAGCTCTGGCCGACTTTTCCAACGTCAAGCTCCCCGAGGCTGCCAAAATGCCAGCCGTCGCGCCGCAGCATGGCACGGCGGACCTCGACCTGCCGCTGGTGGTGGGCCGCTCCAGCTACGACTGGGTGCGCGGCTGGATTCAGCAAAAGAACCAGCTCCCGCCGAAGGAGACCGTGCGCATCGAGGAACTGGCCAATGCCTTCCCGCTGCCGCCGGGTGAAGAAACGGAGTCCTTTGCCGGTCTGCGGGTCGCCTGCGTGTCCATGGCCTCGCTCTGGTCCGGTCCCGGACGTCTCGTAGGCGTCCAGATTGCCAATGAGTCGGACAAGGCACGCCGGGTGTCCTGGGCTTTCCGGCCGGCTCCTGGTTCGCGCGATGGTGGCGTGCGGGTGCTTGCCTCGACCGGGGGAGACGCTTCCGTGCCCTCGACTCTCCCGGCCGGTCATCGCACGCTGGTTTTGATCGAACTCAGCTCCGCGGCGGGCGACGCTGGTGACCTCGTCGTTTCAGCCGACGGCCGCACCCGCCGCATCCCTGCGGTCGAAACGAAAGATCCCGGCCTCAAGCAAGCCGCGCTCGTGGCCGCCTTCGGCATCTGGCTGCGCGGAGAGGGGATCGATGATGCCCGCCTGCGTGAGATCCTTGTCGCTGCCGGTGAAAACACCGACCCGCGTGCAAAGGAAATTCGCCAGCTCGTTGGACGCGCGCTCGACATCGCCGCTGCCGGGCGTTGACGGCCACGCGCCGCCCGCCTTGAGTCGCGGCGTGTCTCGTCTCAGCATTCCCGAATACGCGATGGCGCTAGCCCACGTGGCCAGCATGCGCTCGGAAGACCCCTACCGGAAGGTGGGGGCTGCGGCGCTCGACTTCGACAACCGCGTGATCGGCACCGCCTACAACGGTCTGGCCCCGGGCTTCAATGCCCCGCCGGGCTTCTGGGACGATCGAGAGGCCCGGCAGAAATTCATGCTCCATGCCGAGGTCAACCTTTGCAGCCTATTCCGCCGCGGAGAGGCCAAGATCGTGGCCACCACGACCATGCCCTGCACGGCTTGCATGCAGACGCTCTGCGCTTACGGCATCAAAGAGATCTACTATCGTGACATCTATCACGCCTCCGACGCGCCGGAAATCGCCCGCCTTTACGGCGTGAAGCTCGAACAGGTCGAATTCACGCCTTTCGAGGGTGTGCCGGGCCCGATCTGATCACTCGCCGGATTCGGACTTTTCCAAGTCCCCGCCGAAGAATCCCTTGATGTAGCCGAACTCCATCATGGTGTCTTGCCATGGTGCAATGATGTCCGGGTTCGCGAAGATTCTGGCCCCACGCGCCATTGCCCCCTCCGCGTCGACATCGCGGTTCTCCGAGAAGGCGACGGCGGCTTCAGCGAAGTAGGGGAATGGAGAATCGTCGAGATAGTCGTACTTTTTCGCCAACTTTTTAACCTCATCCTTCTTGCCGAGCTTCAACTTGCAGAGCAGCAGCTTGAATTCCACCAGTCGAGAAAGTTGGATATCGCCCGTTCGCGAGGATTTTTCCGTTAACGAGAGAACCTTTTCGAGATTCGTTTCAGCAGCGGCCCAATCCTTGGTAACGAAGTTGAGCTCTGCGATGTTAAAGAGGATGGCGGATTGTCCCGGTGCGAGTTTGTCGGCCTCCTTGAAATGTTCCATCGCCTTGTCGAAGTTCCGGAATTCAACTTGGCTCGCGCCTAGAAGGTTCTGGAGATCGGGACTGTTCTTGAAAATTGCCGCCGCCTCGTTGGCCTTGTTGATGGCCTCGAACACCCGCTTCTGGTTGAATAGCCGCTGTGCTTCTCCCAGCGCCTTTAGAAATTCCTCACGCTTCTCCTTTGGCAAATTGGAGAACTCCTGCTGGTAGGCGGAGAGTTCCGTCTTGGGCTTCTCCTTCTCTTGACCGCTTACGGCGGCGATAGGCAGGAGGCAGCAGAGGAGCGTCGCAATCGGTTTCATGGCAGGGGATTCGTCGGCAACCTAGGCAGTCCGGCGGAACCGTGCAAGCCGTGGTTTTCACGCCGCATAAAGTCGTCGGAGCCGGATGAGATGCTCCACCTCGGGGGCCAACCACGGAAGCCCCTTCAGTCCGTCCGCCAAGGCCTGCCGGATCGCCGTCGCGGAAGCAGGATGGGTTCCTGTCAGGAAGTGCATCGTCCAGTCGGCGTGGGGTTCCGGTTGGCCGTCCCGGGCGAAGACGATGAATTCCACGAGTTCGGCCAGCCGTTCCGGCTTCTTCCACTGCGGCAGGGCGCGCCACTGGTCCGCTCCCATGATCCAGAACAGCCGTGATTCCGGAAAACGCCGCGTCATTTCCTCTGCCGTCTCATACGAGTAAGAAGGAGGGGGACGGCTCAGGTCAAAGTCATCCACGACCGCCCAAGGCAACCCTTGGATCGCCACGCGGACCATTTCCAAACGGTCCGCCGCCGGAGCACTTGCGACGCCCCTCTTGTGGGGCGAGGTGTGGCAGGGGAGGAAACGGACTTCATCCAGATCTAACAGCTCCTTCGCGCGTCGTGCGATTTCCAAGTGCCCGAGATGGATGGGATCGAAGGTCCCGCCGAATAGTGCAATGCGGCGCGGCTTGCTCATGGGGTGCCGCGCTTTTTCATGTGATCCCGGTAAGCTGCCGGCGGCATGCCCACCATGCTGCGGAACTGTCTTGTTAGAGCCGTTTGATCGCCATAGCCGCACTCCAGTGCCACGTCGGCGATGGCCATCGGCGTTTCCGCCAGCAGCTTCGCGGCGTGGCCGATCCGGGCCTTCCTCACGAACTGGGTGGTACTGAGCTGGAAAACCCGGCGCATGCGCCGCTCGAGCTGGGTGGGTGTCAGCTTGGCAATCGCCGCCAACTCCGCCGCCCGCAGCGGATCATCCAGATGATCGCGGACGTGTTCCACCACCTTGGCGATTCCCGCCAGTTCGGCATCTCCTTCACGCGGAGCCCGGAGATCGCGGGACACGGAGGCCAGCCCGATGATCTTTCCCTCGCGGTCGTGGAGCGGAACCTTGGTGGCGAGATACCAACCTTGGCTGCCATCGCGATTGAGCGAGAGTTCGAGTTGATCGACGATCTCGCGTCCACTCACCAGGACCTCTTCGTCCTGCTCGCGATAGACCTCGGCCAATGCCCGCGGAAAGAAATCCTCCGCCCTCCGTCCAATTAGCCGCCGCGTATCCTTGATCCCCGTGCGGTCGGCGAAGCCTTGGTTCACGGCGCGGTAGCAACGGTCGGTGTCCTTCAGGCAGAACATCACGTCGGGCAGCACCGCGAACAACCGCTCGCAGAAGCGCGGGGAGTCCACTTTCCCGATGAAGCCCGTATCGATCGCCATGGCCGCGGATTAAATCCGCCCCGCACGGGCAAGCAAGGGGTATCCGGGGTAGAAATGAGAAGCCCCCGGACACTAGAGGGGGGAACCGTTCCAGTGTCCGAGGGCCGTTGTCCCAATTGCATGGGGGGCTGTGCAACTATCCCTTACGGAGAAGAGACTGTCCGATTTCTCCCCGGATGGCTAGTACGGAATCGCGTAACTTGGGAATTCCCGCCGGGAGATGATGAAAGGCCGGACCACTCGCGCGGCCCGGCCTTTCACGTACCCGTTGTTGTGGACCCAGGAAATCAGGGGGCCTCGCTCACGTCGGCACGGAGGAAGGCCTTGGCATTCGGGCTGCCGGGCGCGCCCGGCAGGCGGAAGGTCCGGTAGCTCCAACCGGTGGACAGGCCCGGCATGTCGGCAGAGAGCGCCGGGGTGACCTCGGTGACGTCGAGCGAGGTGAAGTCGCCGAGGGAAAGCGAGCCTTGGATCTTGTAGATGACCTTGTCGATCGCGTCCGAGACCAAGTCACCGGGACCGTTGAAACCAGCGCCGGTCCGGACCGGCATGGTGAGGGTGAAAGCCTTCTCGACGCCTGCGCCCGGGTCGACATCCGCCACGGCAAGGCGGGTCTTGCCGTCGTTGGCAGCGCTGAGCGGATTACCGTCGATGCCGAATTCGATGATGTTCTTGATGCCGTCGTTGTCGGGATCCTGAAGCTTGCCGTTGTTGGTGCCATCGAGACCCTTGGCGGTCGCCCATTCGTCGTAGGCCGAGTTGGCGGGCACGGTGAGTGTTACCGAGAGCGTGCCTGAGACATTCTCGTCGTAGTCGATCTTGAAGGTGTTGAGCCCGACCACCAGCGTGCCGTTGTCGGGGGCGTTGGAGAAAGCTCCGGCGAGCGTCCCGGTGTAACTGGCGACGACGAACTTGCTGCCGGCTGGCAGCAGGGTGGCACCTAGGTCGGTGAGATTGAGCTGGCCCCCTCCGAGGTTCAGGTTGCCTGTCACCACCAACTTGTCAGAGGCGAGGGAGGTGGAGTTCATTTCGAAGGCCAGCGCGCCGGTGCCTCCGAAGCTGGTGGAGCCGGTGGCCAAGGTACCAAGCCCGCCGACGCCGGGGGCGATGGTGCCATTGGCGGTGACCGAGCCGCCGAGGGTGCCGGTTCCGCTGAGCATCGCCCCGCTCGCGACCGTCACCGGCGACGCGGTGATCGATCCGGTCACGCTCAGGGTGCCGGCATTGACCAACGTGGCACCGGTGTAGCTGCTGCCAGTCCCGGCGAGCGTCACCGTGTTGACGCCTTCCTTGGCGAATCCGAACGAGCCCAGGTTTTCGGTGATTGAGCCGGTGAGGGTCAGCGGGAAATTGTTGGCGGGATTGCGGGTGCCAGCGGTGAAGGGGATGAGCACGGCATTGCCCTCCAAAATGAAGTTGGCCGGCACTGTGGCGAGGGTGGCACCGGCATTTCCGGTGGCCGAGTTTTCCCGTAGCGTGATCGGCCAGGTGATACCGGTGTTGTTTATGTTGTTCTGGAAGAACTGGAAATGAGCATTGGGCTCCACGATGAAGTCTCCACCGTTGGCCGGGGTGGTGTAGGTGGTCACTTCCACCGCGAAAGTCCCTTCCTCGACGATGACCCGGCTGGGAATCATGGGGTCGCCATCAACGTCACCTTCGATGACCCCGGAGACGACGGTGACTTGGTTGGTACCGCGCTTGCGCAAGGTGTGGCCGTCCAGAGCAAGCGTGGCGGCACCGCCGCGGATATCGAAGCGGGTGTCGCCGCCGACGCTGGCGGCGGCTTCCAGCGTGACCGACTGGTAGGCATTGTTCTGGCCGGCTCCGCCGATGTTCACCAGCGCGCCGAGTCCCGCTGGACCGTTGCCGGAAATGTAGAACTGCTTGGCCCCGAAGTTCTGGTTATTAACCGTCGGGTTGCCGGAAATGTCGAGGGCACCGCCGGCCGCCACCCGGACGAAGCCGGTCCCGAGCGAGGCATTGTTGGTGCTGCGGAGGGTGCCGGAGACGATGGTCGTGTCTCCGGAATAGGTACTGGCTCCGCTGAGAGTCAGCACGCCGCTGCCCACTTGCTTCACTTCGCCCGCTCCACTGATCACGTTTGCGATGGTCGGGTTGTCGGAGCGGTTGAACTCGAGCACGGCGTTGGTCTTCACGGCGTTGGTGCCAAGGTTGCCGGTGGTGCCGCCATTGCCGACGCGCAGCGTGCCTGCCTCGATCCGGATGCCGTCGGCGAAGCTGTGACCTTCACTGGTGATGGTCAGCACGCCAGTGCCTTCCTTCAACAGCTCGCTGGTGGAGGAGATGGAGTGGGTCCCGGTGAGGAGATAGTTCTTGGCCGTGTGGTTGAAGTGGACCCTGGCCGCTGCGACGTTCGCACCGCTGACGTCCACCGCGGTGCCGGTGGCGTTGTCATTGAAGACGACGGGTTCACCGCTGAGGAAATCGGTGCCGGTCGCGGAATTCGAGTTTAGCACCCAGTTCTTCGGGGCTGCCAGAACGGCCGTGCTCCATTCGGTGCCGAGGGCTCCGCTCCAAACGGGGAAATCGCTGGCGGTGACATTGAGCGCGATGGAATTGGCACCATTGACCAAGGTGGCCGCGAAGCGGGGAGGCAGCGGTCCGAGGGTGAAGGCTCCGATTCCGGTGCCGCCAAGCGAGCCATAGGTGATGAGCGGGTGCAGGCCCACCGGCGGCAAGACATCGCCGGTATCGAGATTCACGGTCACGCTGCCAGCAGCGCCGGAGGGAGTGAGCGCCCCGGCCACCGTTAGCGCGGGAAGAGTCGCGGAGCCCAAGTTCAGCGAGGTGCCGGTGCCAAGGTCGAGCGTGCCTCCCAAGGCCAGGGTCCCGGCGTCGGTTCCCGTGGCATGCAGAGTTCCTCCTTCGGCTACGACCACACTGCCGCTGACTGCACCATTGCCCGCGAAGGTGGCGCCGGAATTCACCGTGATCAGGCCGTCGGCGATGACGTCGCCCACCATTTCGAGGGTGCCGCCATTGACCGTCGTGGCACCGGCATAGGCTACGAAGCCGCGCATCACCTGCTTGCCGCTGCCGTTTTTCACCAGGCTCAGCGTGCCGCCACCGGAGACGTCCTGGAGCTTCCCGCCGAAGTCGCCGCCGGCATTGCCGGTGCCGACGGTGAGGACCGAATCGACACCGGTCGCGGCGAGATTGGTGACCACGTGGTTCGAGGCGGCCGGGGCGTTGAGTCCGGCGACGGTCTCATCGAAACCATTGAGGTTCAGGGTGGAGGTATTGGCTCCGGTGAGCGTGAGATTGGAGGCATTCGGCACCTGCTCATCGGCGCCGAGCCTGACGGTCAGGGCACGGGTGTCGCTGATGGTGTTGATCGTCACCGGACCGTTCCAATCGTTCGGAGTGACGAGGCTGGTGTTAGAGAGATTGAGAATCGCGGAACTGTTCGCAAACGGGACCAACTCCAAGGCACCCGTGCCGGTGATGCGCCCGGAGATGACCGGGCCGGCTCCGGTGCTCGAGGATGAGGTGATGCGCGTGTTCCCCTGCAGGGTGACCGAGCCGGTGATGTTCGCGGTGGTACCCAGACGAAAGGCTCCCGGTCCCGCGGGGTTGCCGGTGCCTGCCTCGGTCGATCCGATTCCGGAAACGAACAGGTTGTTCGCCCAGTTGCCGGCGTTGTTGTAGAAGATGCTGCCGCCGGGGGAGACGGTGACCGGGCCGGTGCTGAGAGCGCCGAGATTACCGGTCTGGATGCGGCCTTGGTTGACGAAGGTGCCGCCCGTGTAGGTGTTGTTGCCGGTGATGTTGAGGTAGCCGACGATGTTCACGGACACCACATTGGGTCCGTCGTTGGAAATGACGGAGCTGATCGCCAGGTTGTTGCCGGTCCCGGTGAAGGGGGCGTCGAGGAGGGTGATTTCACCGCCGCCGTTTGCCGTGAGGATCCCGCCGGCCACGGTGGCCACGCCGGTCGAGGTGCTGGTGCGGAAGATGCCGCCGCGGTTGCCCAGCTTCATCGTGCCGGTGATCGTGAGGGTGGGGGCAATGCCGCTGTTGAAGGTGAAGGAATTGACGGTGGTGCCATTGGCCGCCGTCAGGGCGGCCGTGGTGCCGGTATGGCGGTAGTTGAGGTTCGCGCTGGCAACCGGGACCGCGCCGCCGGTGATCCCGGTATAGCCGGCGTAGGGGATGACATTGCCACTGCCGTCCAAGCTGGCCCACGTGTCGCCGATGGACGCCCAACCGCCGAGAATGCCGGCGGCATTGTTGGTCAGACCTGAGCCGGTGACATTGATGTCTCCGCCCGCCTTGGTGAAGACCAGGGTCGAGCCGGTGGTGCGGGTGATCGCTCCTGTTAGATTGAGGGTGCCCGCGCCGGTAGTGGTGGAGATACTGTGATTGCCGATCGAGAGGGCCACCGGGATTCCAACGGTCTGGGCGCTGGTGGAACTGTTGGTGATGTTGCCGCCAGCGACCGCAGTGGTGGCGGGCTGCTGCGGACGGTTAAGGACGATGCCGTTGCCGCTGAGGGTGAAGGCACCAGCGGTGGCAGTGAACGTGAGGCCGAGGAAATCAGTGCTGGCGGGGAAATCATTCTGCGATTCCAGATTGCTGGTGCCGGCGAAGACCAATGCGTCGCCTGCGACTGGTGGCACGTCACCTGCCCAAGAGGCCGGGGTTTGCCAGAGGGTGCCACCGCCGTCCCAAGTCACGGTAGCAGCAGGGGCAGTGACGATGGCGAGCGAGGCGGCTGCGGTCAACAAGGCGGCACGACGAGACGGAATGTGATGATGTGTCATGGAGGTCTTGGGTTTTGCGAAACGCAGGCGGCCCTTCTTGGGAAAAGGCCCTCTCCTACGCTGTCACGATGAGGCGGGGTGAATTTGTAGGACAGCTACTCGATTGAGTGGGCGAGTTCTTTGGTGTCACGAGACGGGATAAAAAGGCGCCAAGGCTGGTGGGGCCTTTGGCGCTTGTTCCGGAGCTTGTAGCTCGCGTAACGGGCTCGCGCCGAAGCCGCAGCAGCATCCGCATGCTTGTGGCTTGGATTCGGAGTTCTGTTAGATCCGGAGCCGAGTCTCTTTGGGTTTTATTTGGTTCTTTCATGGGTTGGGCGCGGCAGCCACAACACCGGCTGGGTGATGGCGATATTGCGCCGCACTTCGGCGTCCTGTGGATCTGCTTTCAACGTCTTCCACAGGTTCAAGTAGCGTGTTTCGCGGCAAGCGAGGGCAGCGAAGAGCAAGCAAGGCTGGCGTGCTGGCCAACCATCCCACGCCTGGACATCCGGCTGGTGAGGCCAAGTGGCCTTGTCGGCGAGATAGGGATGGAGGAACGCCATCGCCCGCCGGATGCCACGGCCATCGGGAAGCTCGAATTCCCAGAGGCTTTCCTCCGATGTGGATAGTACTTGGCAGAGGGTGGCCATGTTATCGAGCTGGAAGATTGAGTAGCCGTAGGGCTTGGTCCGCGCCAGCTCTTGGGGGAAGCTGCCGTCCTCCGCCATCTGCGTGGGCACGAAGACTTCCTTGAAACGCTGCCGGCATTCCGCCAGTCGTACTTCGTCGTTTGTGAACTCAGCGAACACGGCGAGCTGCAGGAAGTAGGCGACCGCGTGGTTGTTCTTCGTCGCCGCCTCTTCCTTGCCGTTCTTGCTCTCCGTCATCCACTTCACATAGTCGCGGAACCACGCTCGCAGGCCATCGCGCAGCTCACGCGTGAAGGCCGCGGAGTTTTCCATAGCCTCCACCGCCTGGGGGATCTCGATGAGATGAAGCGTGTCGATGATGCCGATGCCACGCCCGGAAGTGACGCCCGGGATTGCCTGGGCATACTCGAGGGTGGGATTCATCCGCGTGGAGGGATCGATGAAGAAGGTCCCTAACAATGCCGCGGCCTTTTCCGGATACTTCACGTCGCCGGTGACCATCCAAGCGGCGGCCAGCGCGGCCACGGCGTCGCGCAATCCGAGCATGCAGTCCCGGTGGGCCGTGAAGTTTTCGGGATTGGTTTCGCCGTCGCGCTTGATGTAAGGCAAGCCATCCGGCTTCTTCGGATCGGGCCACCAGTAGTCGCCGTTGGAATAGAAGTCATTCGGCCCGCCTTCGCTGAGTCTGGCGCGGTGGCTCGTGATCGTGAGCGGCTGCTGCTTCAGGGCAGCTTCCGCGGCGATCAGGATGCGCTCGCGATCATGGGTGAGGAACTCGCGCAAATTCACCTTTGGCGCCCTCATCCACGCCGGGCCTGCATCGGCTGTCGTGAGTGGTCGCGCGGTAGCGGGCGCCTGGGAGATTTCGTCGCAGCCCGCATCGAAACGGCCCGTGCGCGGCTGGCCGTCGAAGTCGGTGGTGATGCCGGGAAATGCGTCCGCCACCGATTGCAAAGGGCTGCCGGACGAAGGCCGCCAGATCCCATGACGGTCGCGGGTGAGCATCAAGTCGACCTTGCGGGCGTGCTCGTCGGCGCGGTTGCTGAAGTTGCCGGTCCAGCGGAAGCCCGGGCCTTCAGTGCCTCTTGTCAGCACGGCTTGCTGGGGCAAGGAGAAGACATTGTTTGCAATCACGATTCCCTGGGGCCGCAAGGTGCGGCCGGCGCTGCCGAAGCCAGCATCGAGTTCGATGGCCGCGCCGGGCGAGTCGGTGACGGTATTGAACACGACGGCCACGTTGCGAGCTTCGACGTAGCCGGTGGCTGGCCCATCGGGAATGCCGGCGGTCAAACGGATCGCTCCGTCAGCAACCGAGTCGATGAAGTTGTTCGCGACCACATGGTCTTGGCCGATCACGCGGATGCCACCGGAGCCGCGCTTGAGGTGACCGAAGAAAAAGTTCCCTTCCACCCGGCAGCGATTGCCATGACGTAGCGTGAGGAAACCGGCGCACTCGCGGAAAGTATTAGCGCGATAGATGTTGTCGCAGGACTTGTTGGAGATCACTTCGATCTCGCCGTCGCAGGCTTCGAACAGATTGTGTTCGACCACCGTGCCGGACGACAGCATCGCCTGATGGCTGTAGCCGATACGGATCGTTTCGCCGCCATTGCGTCCAAGCGGTGGCCGCGTCCCGAAGTGATTGTGATCGATGCGATGCTGGTTCGGACTTTCCTCGACCTCGATCTGCACGGTCGGGCCCTCGGTGGTCTTGCCGGAGAAGTGGCATTGGTCCACGCGGTGGTGTCGGCCATGGAGTCGCAGGTAGTTCTTCTGCTTCCCGCCGGTGATCGCGCAGTCGGTGAGTCGATTTCCGCGGCCCTTGATTTCAACGCTACCGTCCTTCACCCATAGTCCGGAGACCACGAGGGAGTCGCCATCGATCTCAAGTGATGAATCATCTTCCAATAACGCCATGCCAGCACTCGCCGCACGGAGGGTGATCGGGCGGTCTTCAGTGCCCTTGGCGTGAAAATGGATACTCTGATGTTTCCAAGAGCCGTCCGCCACCACCACCGTGTCACCCGGGGCTAGTGAAAGACCTGCCAACTCCGCCGCCGAGGAGATGCGGTGCTCGGCCGCACGGGCCAAGGTGAGGCAGAGCAGGACCGGAGAAAGCCGTCGGAACATGACCAGCCACCATCCGGCAAGAACCCATTCACGGACCAGCTACTCGTGTGAGTAGCCGCGCCCTAACAGATATCTCTTCAGTTCCCGGGAAACGGATCCGCGTTCAGACGGGTCCGGATTTCTTCCACGGGAATCGCGGGCTTTGCTGGAGGACCTGCGCGGCGGATCACCGCTAGCCCCAGGGCGGTGAGGATGGTGAGCACCACGAGCGCAAATAGCGCGACCCGCGAGCCCTTGGGCACCTTGGAAAACATCCGCCTCACGCGCGCCTCGAGCCCGCTCTCGTGAGCCATGGCCAGCGCTGTCGCTGGTGAGCGGGTCGAAGCGGCGAGATCGCACAAGACATTCGCGTAGCGCTCTGCCCCCATGCCATCGGCCAGCACTTCCTCGTCGCAGGCAAACTCGCACTGGTCTCCCAAGCGGCGAGCCATCCACCATACGAGGGGATTGAACCAGTGGAGCGTGCAGGCCACCGCGCCGATCGCGCGGAGCATGGGATCGCGTCGCTGGTGATGCTTGATTTCATGTGCGAGCACTGCCTCGCGAGTCTCCTGCGGCCAGTCTTGCCAAACCGGAGGAACGAATACCACGGGCTTGAGGATTCCTGCCGCAATCGGACTGGTGATGCTTTCTAACAAGCGGATGTCCACCAGCGCATCTCCAGCCTCGCGCGCCTCGATTCGCCGGGAATTCTTCCGCCACTGGTGCAAGACCGTGAGCGCAGCAATCAAACGCAGCGAGGCAATCGCCACGCCCACGCCCCAGATCCATGGCAGCCACTGCGTCCACGAGGGCATCGCGCTTTCCTGTGGAGCGGCAGCGGGCAGCACTTCCCATTCGGGCAAGAAGAAGAGCAGGGGAAAGGTCGCCAGCAATCCCAGCACAAGCAGGGTCAACCTCGGATCGCGCGCCTCATCGCGCCGGCCTGCGAACCAAACGGCCGCAGCGGCGATCAGTGAAAAGGCGATGGCGGTAGGGAGCATCGATTCGTTCAATGGTTGGCGGCGAGAACCGTCACCTCAAAGCCACGGTTCTCTGGCGATCTGTTGAAGGCGTGATAGTAGACCGTTGCTTCTCCTGGATGTTTCGCAATCAGACGGACGGTCCAATCCCCACCAGTGATACCTGCAACCTCGGGGTTCGAAGAACGAATCTCAATGGAAGGAGGCAGGCTGAGTATGGGACGATTCAAACCCGCGGTAAGGATCCGTCTCGATTCGCCTTGGGTCATCGTGATGGCGGGTGGCGATAGGCTATTGGCCTCGGTATGACCCGGGAGGTGGTAATACGTTCCACAGCTTGAGAAAGTGAGCGCAGTCAGCAGGGACGGAAACCAAAGGAGTGATTTCATGGCTTCTTCTTGGTATGCGCACCTTCAATGCTTCTCGCGGTTCAATCCTCCGGGTCAATCAGCTTGCGGATCCGCTCGATCTCCTCATTGCTCAATTGCTGGTCCTTCGGATCTAGCAAGGCCGCCACCAGCTTCTCTGGCTTCCCCTCGAAGAAGGTGGAGAGAAGCTGCTTCAGCGCCGAGCGCTTCGCCTTCTTCTCTGAGACCGCGGGACGATAGACATAGCGGCGTGAGTCCTTGCGGAACTCGACCAAGCCCTTTTCCATCATCGTTGCAAGGAGCGCCCGCACCGCCGAGTAGGTTGGCGGTTCCGGCATGTCCTCCATCACCTCCTGCGCCGTCGCCTCACCCCTGCGATAAAGGATGTCCATCACCTGCCGCTCCCGCTTTGCCAGACTTTCCGCATTGCTCATGACGGTGGAAATACGATCATGCTGGAAAAGTCGCAATTAAAATGTTGGAAAAACAGCACAACGGTATTGACGGGCGGGATTTCAAATGCTGTTTTTCCAGCACCATGAAACGCATCATGATTTGGACAGGGCCCCGTGCGCGGGGCGGGGTGCTTGCGCTGGCTTCGGCGTTGGCGGCGATGTGGCTGTCGAGCTGCGCAGCGCCGGGAGGCGTGAACTACGATGCCAAGCCATCGGCTCCAGAGGCGTATGGTAGTTCCATCCCCTACAAGGTGAAGGCCGAGCAGCCCCGTCAGAAGGCCGCCGAGGAACGTCCCGGCCTCGCCACCGGCTTCGGCGAGTCCACCCGCTCGGTATGGAATCGTCAGTCCTTTGTGCGTGCGGCTGCATCCAAGCCCGCAGGCACCGGCGTGATTTACTACAACAACAAGGAAGGCATCGACGCGATGACGGGCCGAAAAGAGAAGGTGGCCGGCATGCAGACCGCGGCGGGGGACATGGTCGAGTGGGGGATCAAGGGAGGCTTTGGCTACCTGCCGACTTACAACACCTACTACCCGCGTGATCGCCGTTTCGTTGTCGGGCGCCAGGATGACAGCTACTCCATCGTCCTGAAGAACCGCTGCAAGAGCCGCCTGGAAGTGGTGCTTAGCGTCGACGGCCTCGATGTATTTGACGGCAAGTCCGCGTCCTTCTCAAAGCACGGCTATGTAATCGCTCCTAACGAGACGCTGGAAGTAAAGGGCTGGAGGACCAGTCCTGACACGGTCGGGCGCTTCAAGTTCTCTTCCGTGGGTGGCTCGTATGCGAACCTCGCTCATGGCGATCACCGCAATGTCGGTGTCATCGGCATGGCCGTATTTGCCGAGAAAGGCGTGGATCCGTGGACGTGGATGCCGCGCGAGGTGCATGACCGGCTGGAGGCGGATCCGTTTGCGAAAAAGCCTTACTGAGAGCGGGCTTCCGCCACAGAAAGAAGAAAGGCGTGAGCCGTTATCCCCCCCGGAACTCCGACTCACGCCTTTTCTGGTTTTTCGCGGAGACCCGTCAGGCGATTCCGTCATCTGAAGTCCCCCCCGGAACTTATGGCGACGGAAAGCAGCGCTTGGGTTTCCCGCTGCCTGAATCGGGACCACGAAGGGCACCGGACAGGTTGGTGAAAAATGCCCGACAGAAGCACCTTGGCGAGGAAGAAATGGGCGTAAATGCGAGAAACTTACTCACATTCATTCACATTTGGCCTCCAACGATCGATTGAAGCGAAGATTTATTGGTCTTTTTTGCCAATCAGATCCTCGATGCTGTCCTGAAGACGGCTCAAAAGTGCCTCATCGGACACTTTCTTCCCGTCACGGGTGGTAATGTAGATCGTGTCCATCGCGGCACCCTTCTCGGTCGAAATCCGGGCGTTGGCGGTGTTGAGGCCGTGGGTATTGATGGCGTGGAAGAGGTCATGCAGCAAACCGATGCGGTCCACTGCCTGGATCTCGATCGCAGTGAAGGACGGATGCAGGTTGTTGGAAATGTAGGCGCGCACCGGGAATTGCATCCCGTGATCGTCCTTCGGACGCAGCAGATTAGGCTTCCGGCGGAAGTAGCGGGCGTGCTCGTACTTCTCCAGCAGACCGACCTCGCGGAGGGTGGACGTCAGGCGCTTGCGGAGTGCCAAGTCGGAGACCGGCTCGAAGTTCGTGGTGCAGACGCGGAAGATATCGAGCACGATGCCGTCGGCGCGCGTGAAGAAGTCGGCGGAAAGAATGTTCAGCTCTTCCGAGGCCAGCGCGCAGCAGATCTTCTCTAACAAGAGCGGCCGGTCGTGGGTCGCGATGACCACTTCGGTGTAGCCCTTTTCCGGGCTATCGAGCCACTGGAGTGAGCACTCGAAGTTGTCCACCTCGGCCTTCGGGCCAAGCTTCATCACGGCCTTCACGTGGGCGGCCACGGCGTCGGCTTCGCGGAAGCGGAAGTAGGCCTCCGGCATGCGGCGGAAATGGTCTTCCACGTCATCCTCGTCGTCCTCCTTGAGCTGGGCTTTGACCTGATCCTTGAGAGCCTTTTTCTCGGTTCGGATCGAGGCGGCGTAGCGCTCCTTGCCCTCCTTGAGGAAGAGCCGGGTGCTGGAGTGAAGCTGGAGCATCAGCGTCTCCTTCCAGCTGGACCATGCTTCGGAGTTGGTGCCGTTCGAGTCGGCGTAGGTGAAGAGCAGCAGCAGGTCGAGGCGGGCTGGAGTTTTGACGATGCGGGCGAACTCGGAGACCACGTCCGGATCCTCGATATTCCGAGTCGTCGCGAAGCGCCAGAAGGTCAGGTGGTGGTCCACCAGATACATGATCAGTGCGCGGCGAGGGCCGTGGACCTGCAGGCGATTGCAGAGGCGCGAGGCGAGCATCGCGGAGCCATCGATGTGCTCACGCACGTTCTCGGCCCGGCCGGTGTCGTGAAGGATCAGCGCGAGGTAGAGCGCATAGGGATCCTCTGCCTCGTGGAAAAGGCGGCGATAGATATCCTTCCTCGGGTCGTCGTTGCCGACCAGTGCGTCGAGTTCCTCGATGCAGCGCAGGGTGTGCTCGTCGGCGGTGTAGCGATGGAAGAACTCGTGCTGCACCAGGCAATCGAGCGCGCCGAATTCCGGCAGGTAACGGCCGAGGAACCCTACCCGATGCATTTGCCGCAGGGTACGGGCGACGTCGCCTTTCCGTTCCAGAATCCCTTGGAAGGTATCGCGGTTTGTCTTGGAATAGCGGAATGGCCGGTCGATCGCGTCGCGGTGGGCCTTGATGAGCTTGCGCATCGGCGGGCTGAGCTTGAGGCCGCGCAACTGACAGTGCTGGAACATCCGCATCATGCGGTTGGGGTCTTCCTCGAAGATTTCGATGTTCGTCGGATAGATGCGACCTTCGCGGGCCACGAAGCCGTCAAATTCCTCGCGCTTCTTCGGCCGCAGCATGAGGAACGACTTCAGCCCGGTCACGGGAGCGTCTTCCTGCTCGAGTTCGAAGGCCTCCATCAGCGAGCCGGTATGCTGGTAGAGCGACCGGGTGTGGAGGTAGTAGTCCCGCATGAAGGCCTCTGTGCGGCGGAGGATGCTGCGTTGAGGATAGTTGAAATTCGTGGCGACCACGCCTTGGAGGCGCAGCGTGAGCTGATCGCTGGCGCGGCCGGCTTGGTAGTGGAGCTCGTTACGGACGCGGTTGAGGAAATCGTAGGCGGATTCGATTTTGCGGTAGGCGCGGGTAGTGAGCAGGCGGTCGTCCACCAGATCGCGCAGGTCGGCGCTGCCGCGCTTCACCCGGGCGACCCAGCGGATGTTGTGATAGTCGCGCATGCCGCCGCAGCCTTCCTTCACGTTCGGCTCCTGGAGGAAGACGGTCTTGGAGTATTTTTGATGGCGGCTGCGCAGATCCTGACGGCGCAGTTCGAAGAACGCCTCTTGGCCCTTGGTCACGCACTCTTTGTCGAAGCGAGCTTGGAACTCGGCGAAGAGCTTCTTATCGCCGGCGAGCAGGCGAGCTTCAATCAGCGCGGTCTTGTTCTCTTGGTCCGCCTTGGCCTGCTCCAGACATTCCGCCACGGAGCGGCAGGCGTGACCGACCTTGAAGCCGACGTCCCACATCAAGTAGAGGATTTCCTGGATCAGCGAGGAAAGGTCTTCCGGCAGCTTGTTCGAGGCGCGTGGCAGCAGGAACAGCAGGTCGATGTCCGAGCAGGGATTGAGCGTGCCGCGGCCGTAGCCGCCGACGGCGACGAGCGCGAGCACCGGGGCTTCCTTACGCTTCGACAGGGCCAGGTCGAAGAGTGAGCGCAGCACCACATCGAGCAGTTCGGCCCGGGCGCTGGCGATTTCGATGCCGCCCGCTCCGGCGCGGTGGCGCAGCTTGATGCGGTGCTCCTCGATTTTCAGGAAGCGCTTGTAGAGGGCAATTCTCTCGGCCGGGGAGAGGTGGCCTTGCACGGCCGGCTTTAGCGCCGTCTTCGCGTGGGCCTGAAGGGTCTTCAAATGGGTGGACATCCGCTAGGTGCAGCCTGCGCGGATTTAGGCCCCGGTCAAGGCGGTGTGCCCGCTCCTTTCGGCAGGAACTTCGCCAAGGGGTTGTCCGGCAGCGACTTGAGTCCTTCGATCACGGTCAGGGCATTTAGTTTCGAGCCCTCGGCGTTCGTATGCGTGCCCTTGTCCGCGAAGAGCGCCTCCACCTCCGCTGGCTTCAGGGCGGCATAGCGGCTGCCGACCAGATCCGCGAGGTCGAGGTAAAGCACGCCCTCCGCTGCGGCGCAGTCCTTCACCCAGCCACGCCACTGCTCCCAATCGGGGACGAACTTGCCCTCACGGTCGAATTTCTTGTGCGGCACCGGCGAGCACAGGACGACGGTAGCGCCCTTGGCCTTCGCCGTGCGGGCGAAGTGCTTGAGATACCAGCCAAAGGTGTGGACGGTCTCGGTGCTGCCGTCGGCCTTTTTCACCTCCTCGGTCTCGTCGCCGATGCCCTTCACGGAGCCGCGGAACTTTCCGCGCTCGTCGAGCGGGCCGACGTCGTTGTGGCCGAATTGAATCAGCACGACATCGCCAGATTTCATCGTCTTCAGGATGTCGTCCCAGCGGCCTTCATTGAAAAAGGTCCGCGCCGATCGTCCGCCGATGGCTCGATTCACGACTTGGACCTTCGTTGTATCGATCAAGCTGCCGATGTCCTGACCCCAGCCGCGCATCGCGCCTTGGTTCTTCACCGTGGAATCGCCCGCGATCCAGAGCGTGGGCAGCGTCGACACTGGGGCTTCCTTCTGCACCTGCGAATCATCGACCACCGGTCGATTGTCCTCGGCGGAAAGCAGCAGAGGAGCGGTAACAAGGAGCACAAGCAACCGGCGGAAGTAGCGTCGCGTCATGATGACAAGATACCCGGAGAGGTGACGCTACCCATTGCCCCGAACGGGTAATCTGACAAGCGGGTAAGGATCAAT
>Ga0307406_10000791_pt1 | contig 17697 bp, 22 predicted proteins | sample 322Cmetagenome_3_FD_203706 | JGI IMG/M metagenome (GOLD analysis project Ga0307406, IMG submission 203706) | Maize rhizosphere microbial communities from greenhouse at UC Davis, California, United States - 322HYB-C-2 | ecosystem: Host-associated > Plants > Roots > Rhizosphere > Soil | place...
CTATACGGCAGGGCTCCTGGCGTCGCTGCCGCGGATCGACCGGCGGGCGTCGCGCGACGAGCGGCTGTACCAGATCGCGGGTCAGCCGCCGGTGGCGACCGCGTGGCCGAGCGGATGCCGGTTCGCTCCGCGCTGCGCGCATGCGGTCGCCGGGCTGTGCGATGCGGCGGTTCCGCCCGCGGTGCCGGTCGGGGTCGGTGCTGCAGATGGCGGTGCTGCAGATGTCGATGGGCCGATGGCATCCGGCATCCACACCGCCGCGTGCGTGCGGCTCGGCGAATGGCAGAAGGAGGCGGCGTCATGAGCACGAGCCTGACCGTGCAGAACCTCGTCAAGGAGTACAAGGTCGGTGGTGGTCTCTTCGGCCGGACCCGCGACGTCGTGCAGGCCGTGTCGGACGTCAGCCTCTCGATCGACGGCGGACAGACCTTCGGGCTGGTGGGCGAGAGCGGATGCGGCAAGTCTTCGCTCGGCCGCAGCGTCGCCCGACTGCAGTCCAGCGACGGCGGCTCGATCCGGCTGGACGGCGACGACATCACCGGCGTCGAGGGCGGCCGGCTGCGGGCGCTGCGCCGGCGGGTGCAGTTCGTGTTCCAGGACCCCTACGCCTCGCTCAACCCGCGCAAGTCCGTGCGAGCGACGTTGACCGAGCCCCTCGTGATCCACGGGCTGCATCGGGGGAACCACGAGCGCCGGGTCGAAGAGCTGCTCGCCCAGGTCGGGCTGAACCCCGCGCACGCCGACCGCTTCCCGCACGAGTTCTCCGGCGGCCAGCGGCAGCGGCTCGGCATAGCGCGGGCGCTCGCCGTGGAGCCCGAGGTCATAGTGCTCGACGAACCGGTCAGTGCTCTCGACGTGAGTGTGCAGGCCGGGGTGCTGAACCTGCTCGACGACCTGCAGCGCGACCTCGGACTCACGTACCTGTTCATCGCGCACGACCTGTCCGTCGTGCGGCACCTGAGCGACCGCGTCGGAGTCATGTACCTCGGCAAGCTCGTCGAGGAAGGGCCCGTCGACGAGCTGTACGAGCGGCCACGGCATCCGTACACCCAGGCGCTGCTGTCGGCGATCCCGGTGCCCGACCCGCGGGCCGAGCGGGCGCGCGAGCGCATCGTGCTCACCGGCGACGTGCCGAGTCCCGTCTCGCCGCCCAGCGGATGCCGTTTCCGCACGCGCTGCTGGAGGGCCACCGAGATCTGCGCCGAGGTGGTTCCCGAGCTCGAAGACCACGGTGGCGCGCATCGCGTCGCCTGCCATCACCCCGTCGAGCTCGACTGACCGCCGCCCGCGTTCCGGTCGCACTTTCGGCCGCTGGAGCGCGCGGCAGGTGGCAGATACTGCGACCGGAACGGCCACGAACAACACGAAGTGCGACCGGAACGCGCACCGCAACGGAAGGAACCCCCATGACGACCACCCACCGCATCGCCGTGATCGCCGGAGACGGCATCGGCACCGAGGTCATGCCCGAGGGGCTGCGCGTGCTGCGCGCCGCGGCATCCCGCTTCGACATCTCGCTCGAGTTCACCGAGTTCGACTTCGCGAGCGCGACGTACTGGCAGCAGCACGGGCGGATGCTGCCGGATGACTGGTTCGAGACGCTGCGCGGGTTCGACGCGATCTACTTCGGAGCGGTCGGCTGGCCCGACGTCGTGCCCGACCACGTGAGCCTGTGGGGGAGCCTCATCCAGTTCCGGCGGGCGTTCGACCAGTACGTCAACCTGCGGCCGGTGCGGCTGATGCCCGGCGTGGTCTCACCGCTCGCCGGTCGTGAGCCGGGCGACATCGACTTCTACGTCGTGCGCGAGAACACCGAGGGAGAGTACTCCTCGATCGGCGGCCGGATGTTCGAGGGCACCGATCGCGAGTTCGTGTTGCAGGAAACCGTGATGACCCGCACCGGCGTCGACCGGGTGCTGCGCTACGCGTACGATCTGGCGCAGCGCCGCGAGGCCAAGCACTTGACGTCGGCGACCAAGAGCAACGGCATCTCGATCTCGATGCCCTACTGGGACGAGCGGGTCGCGGCCGTCGGCGCCGACTACCCCGATGTGCGGCAGGACCAGTTCCACATCGACATCCTCACCGCGAACTTCGTGCTGCACCCCGACTGGTTCGACGTGGTCGTGGCGAGCAACCTGTTCGGCGACATTCTCTCCGACCTGGGCCCGGCCTGCACCGGCACGATCGGCATCGCGCCCAGCGCCAACATCAACCCCGAGGGAGCGTTCCCCAGCCTGTTCGAGCCCGTGCACGGCTCGGCGCCCGACATCGCCGGCCGCGGCATCGCGAACCCGATCGGCCAGATCTGGTGTGGGGCCATGATGCTCGAGCACCTCGGACACCCGGATGCCGGGGCCGCCGTCCTCGCTGCGATCGAGGACGTGCTCGCCCGGGGAGCGGATGCCGCACCCTTCACGCCCGACCTCGGGGGCACGGCCACGACGGTCGAGCTCGGTGCCGCGATCGCGGAGGCCGTCGCGGGGTAGGGGCTCGACTCCTCCCGGCGACGCGTACGGCTGACGGCGATCAGCGCAGCTGAGGCACCGCCGTGCTCGGGTCGTTCACGATCGCCTCGAGGTCAGCGCGCAGAGCGGTCGCGCGCTCGGGCACGCTCGGCAGGGCGACCTCGGCGCAGCGACGGGAGAGCTCGAGATCATCGGCCAGCGCCGCGACCCGCGCCCAGGTGAGCAGGTGGGCCGGATGCGGAGGATCGACCACTGCCGCGCGAGCCGCCTCGTGGAAGTCGTGCGGCCAGGCGGCGAGTCGGCCGAAGAACGCGCTCGACTGCCGGTCCCACTCCGAGACGAGGAACGACACCGACTCCTGTGCTTCCTCGGCGGTCGAGCCGTAGACGAAATCGGGGTCGTGGTCGTTGCGGAACCCGGGGATGATCGACGACCGCCAGGCGCAGTCCGCTTCGCGGATCTTCGTCGGATCGATCACGTGGGCGGAGACGTCGCCCAGCGGAGTCAGATGCACGCCGAGGTCGATGCGGAAGACGCCGCGCCGTGGCTGGTGCACGACCTCGACGACGTGCACGACCGTGTCGTCGGCGCGGCGCAGCACGTCCCCGTTGCGCGCGAACCCCTGCGACTTCAGGAGCGGGAAGAAGTGCTCGCGGAGGAGCGCGGTCGTCGTCTGCTTGTCCACACGGGAATCGTAGTCAGACCGCGACGTCATCCGCCGTTCATGAGTACGCGATCGAGGTGATCTGGCGCGGGATGATCAGCTCTTCGTGAGGTCCTGCGCGAACATCACGAGAATGCCGCTGGGCCCGCGGAGGTACGTGAGCTTGTAGACGCCCTGGTAGTCCGCGACGCCGCGCAGCGGGTGGCAGCCGTGGCGCGCGGCGATCGCCAACGACTCGTTGATGTCGTCGACGGCGAAGGCGATGCGGTGCATCCCGATCTCGTTGGGGAGTGTGGGTTCGGTCTCGATCGCGTCGGGGTGGATGTACTCGAAGAGCTCGATCTGCCCCTGGCCGTCGGGCGTCTGGAGCACCGCGATCTTGGCGTGGTTCCCGTCGAGACCCACCGCCGTGTCCGCCCATTCGCCGCTGACCTCATCGCGTCCGAGCACGGTGAGCCCGAGGTCGGAGAAGAAGGAGATCGTCGCCTCCAGGTCGCGCACCGCGATGCCGACGTTCTCGAGTCTGATAGCCATGAGGTGGATGCTACTCGCAGGCGCCGACGTCGGGTTCGGGCCGAGCTACTCGAGCCACTCCGTGATGAAGCGGTCGCTCGCATGCACGTGGGTCGCCTCGTAGGTGCCGCCGTCGAGAACCTCGAAGCGATGGTCGACGAGCGAGGGGACGACGAGGATCTGCCCTCCCACGCCCACGACCTGCTCCTCCCCGACCGTGAACAGCGCCCGGCCGTGGTGGATCACGAACGTCTCGGCGTACGGATGCCGGTGCAGCCGGGGCCCGCGCCCCGGAGTGGTGATGTACTCGCGCATGATGCTCACGGGCGACCCGAGCAGACGACCCTCGATGTCTTCGTCCCGGCCGACGTCTCTGGGCAGGATGGCCATGGTTCCTCCGTTCTCGCCCTCAGGGTACGCCGACGGGATTCAGCGACCGAGCTTCTCGGCGCAGCGCACACAGTGGACGGCGAACGGGCGCACCTCGAGACGGCCGGCGGGGATCGGTCGACCGCAGTTCGCGCAGATGCCGTAGGTGCCGGCATCCATCCGGGCGATCGCCTCGTCGACCTGTCGGAGTTCGGATGCCGCTGCCTCGGCGAGTCCGGTCAGGCGTGACCATTCGGATGACAGCGTCACCCCCTCGGGGTCGTGTTCGTCGTCGTCGTTCGACCCCTCCCGGTCATGAGTGAGCTGGTCGAGGGTCGCGGCCGTGGCGTCCACGCGCGCGACCGCCTGCGCGCGCAGGTCTTCCAGGAGGGCGCGCAGGTCGGTGGCCATGCCCTCACACTAGACAGCAGCCCCGACATCACGGAGACGCCGCGGTCACTCCCGGCTGCGGAGGACGGCATTCATCGCGCGACGCCGCTGCCCGGGGTCACGGTACGTTCACCGGTTCGCGCTTCGCGACCCGTGCGGTGCCCATGGACGTAGGCCCCGGCATCCGCCCTCTGACGCCCGCGGACCCTGCGCGTCGCCATCCGGTCGATCACGGCGTCCACGCGGTCGCGCCGCGACGACAGAACGAGGTCGGTTCCGCTCGCGGCCTCCTCGATGATCCGGCGCCGGCTGTCGTCGATGCGCTCGGCCGCGCCGGCGGCGAACCCACGGATGAATCCGCTGCGCGCGCGTCGCCGGTCTCCCTCCGTGCACCACCGGTAGTTGTCGCGCTGGGCGGCCCACCACGCCCGCATGGCCACCATCGCCTGCACCTCGAGGCTCGCGGTGAGCACGCGAGCCTGCTGCGCGTCAGATGCGTAGCCCACGAAGTACAGGAGCGACCCGGCCGCATGGTCGGCGTGCAGCGGACGCACCGTGTCGAGCGCCAGGGCCACCCGCGTGCCGAGCTCACGCATGTCGCGCGCGTAGACGCCGGTGAAGATGATCTGCTCTTGGACGATCTCCTCGCCGGCCTGTCCTGATCGCGCACGGCGCTCGTCGAGGCGCGCCTGCTCGATGCCGTACTTCACCATCAGCCGCTCGGCGTGCTCGGTGAGCGCCTCGGCCTCCTCGGGAGTCGTGCTCTCCGCCTTCGCCAGCAGCTTGGCGATCAGGTCCAGCTTCGCTTCGGTCATGGGATCCCCTTTGCTCGTGATGCTCTGCATCCTCCGAGGGGGGTCTCCCATTCCGGCGCCCTTCTCCGGGGTCGGTGGAGAAGGGCGTTCAGCGGTTCGCAGTGCACGACAAGTCGCGGGCTTTCGCGGCCCGGCGAGCCGGTCCTAGCCGAAGATCAGCGTCAGCACGGTCGCGCCGCCGCCGCCGAGGATCAGCGCGACGATGACCGTCCAGGCGATGATCCGGATGCGGCGGTTGCGGGGTTCGCCCAGGTCGCCGTAGTCGTCGTCGGGCTTGCTCAGTTCGCTCATTCGTATCCTCTCGTGGAGACCCGCACTGAGCGAGCGCAGCGAGTCGAAGTGTCGCTCAACGACCGGCGTCGGCCGGCTCCGTGACGGTCGGGCCGAAGTACGACGGCAGGGTGGCGTTCGAGCGCTCGCGCAGTTCGGCGACCGAGACCGTGAAGACGTCCTGCACCTCGAGCTGCGGTTCGCTGTCGGTCACGCCGATGCGCAGCACCGGGTAGTTGCGACCCTCGCACAGGCCGCGGAACTTCACGTCGTCCTCGCGCGGCACCGTCACGATGACGCGACCGGTCGACTCCGAGAACAGAGCGGATGCCGCATCCACGCCGTCGCGCTCGATGATCTCGTTCAGCCACACGCGGGCCCCGACGCCGAAGCGCGAGACGCCCTCGGCGAGTGCCTGGCCCAGGCCGCCCTCGGACAGGTCGTGCGCCGAGGAGATCAGCCACTCGTCGCGTGCCGCCGAGAGCAGACCCGCGAGGCGCTTCTCGCCGGCGAGGTCCACCTTGGGGGGCAGCCCGCCGAGGTGCTGGTGCACGACGTCGGCCCACGCCGAGCCGGAGAGCTCGGTGGAGGTGGTGCCGAGCAGGTAGATGTTCTGGCCGATGTCCTGCCATCCCGAGGGGATGCGGCGCGAGACGTCGTCGATGATGCCGAGGACGCCGACGAGCGGGGTCGGGTGGATCGGCACGTCGCCGGTCTGGTTGTAGAACGAGACGTTGCCGCCGGTGACCGGGGTGCCCAGTTCGTAGCATCCGTCGGCCAGGCCGTCGACCGTCTGCCCGAACTGCCACATGACCTCGGGGTTCTCGGGAGAGCCGAAGTTCAGGCAGTCGGTGATCGCGGTGGGCACAGCACCCGTGACGGCGACGTTGCGGTACGCCTCGGCCAGGGCGAGCTGCGCACCCGCGTAGGGGTCGAGCTGGCAGTAGCGGCCGTTGGCGTCGGTGGAGATCGCGAAGCCGAGGCCGGACTCCTCGTCGACGCGGATCATGCCGGCGTCGTCGGGGAAGCTCAGCGCGGTGTTGCCGAGCACGTAGTAGTCGTACTGGTTGGTGATCCAGCTCGTGTCGGCCAGGTTCGGCGAGGCGACCAGGTCGAGGAACTGCTGGCGCAGCACCTCGGGCTCGTTGGAGCGGGGCAGCTTCTCGGCGGCATCCGCCTGCAGTGCGTCGATCCACGTCGGGTACGCGACCGGGCGGTCGTAGACCGGGCCGTCGACCGCGACGGTCGAGGGGTCGACGTCGACGATGCGCTCGCCCTGCCAGTCGATGATGAGGCGTCCGTCGCCGGTGACCTCGCCGAGCACGGAGGTCTCGACCTCCCACTTGTTCACGACGGCCAAGAACGCGTCGAGCTTCTCGGGAGCGACGATCGCCATCATGCGCTCCTGCGACTCCGACATGAGGATCTCCTCGGCCGTCAGCGTGGGGTCGCGCAGCAGCACGTTGTCGAGCGAGACCTTCATGCCGCTGTTGCCGTTGGCCGCGAGCTCGCTGGTCGCGCAGGAGATGCCGGCGGCGCCGAGGTCCTGGATCGCCTCGACGAGCTCGCCGCGGTACAGCTCGAGGCAGCACTCGATGAGCACCTTCTCGGCGAAGGGGTCGCCGACCTGCACGGCCGGGCGCTTGGTCGGGCCGGTCGAGTCGAAGGAATCGGATGCCAGGATGCTGGCGCCGCCGATGCCGTCGCCACCGGTGCGCGCTCCGAAGAGCACGACCTTGTTGCCGACGCCGGTCGCGTTGGCGAGCTTGAGGTCTTCGTGGCGCAGCACGCCCACCGCGAGCGCGTTCACGAGCGGGTTCGCCTGGTAGACGGAGTCGAAGACGGTCTCGCCGCCGATGTTCGGCAGGCCGAGGCAGTTGCCGTAGAAGCTGATGCCGCTGGTCACGCCGTGCACGACGCGGGCGGTGTCGGGGTGGTCGATCGCGCCGAAGCGCAGGGCGTCCATGACCGCGACCGGGCGAGCGCCCATCGAGATGATGTCGCGGACGATGCCGCCGACGCCGGTCGCCGCACCCTGGAAGGGCTCGATGAAGCTGGGGTGGTTGTGCGACTCGGCCTTGAAGGTGACGGCCCAGCCCTCGCCGACGTCGATGACGCCCGCGTTCTGGCCCATGCCGACCATGAGGCGTTCCTTCATCTCGTCGGAGACCTTCTGACCGAAGCGGCGCAGGTAGTTCTTCGACGACTTGTAGGAGCAGTGCTCCGACCACATGACGGAGTACATCGCCAGCTCGCCCGAGGTGGGGCGGCGGCCGAGGATCTCCTTGATGCGCGCGTACTCGTCGTCCTTGAGGCCGAGGGCGCCGTACGGCTGCTCCTTCTCGGGCGTCGCGGTCGCGTTCTCGACGGAGTCGGGGACGTGCTTGTGGACAGGTGCAGGGGCGGTGGTCACGCGCACTCCAAAGGAAGGGGCCGGCGGGGCGCTTCCAGTCTACCGGCGGTCGCGTGAGCACCGTCCCGGCTCTGTTCGATGTGAGGATCCGCCCGGAAACTGGGGACAACTCGTGGGGGAGGCCCGATCAGGAGGAGGAGTCATCCACGGCCGCGGCGAAGCGCCCTGCCAACACCCCCGTGGCCTCTCGCAACTCCTCCGGCCCGACGACCTCGAACGGTGCATCGAACCGCGCGACCGAGGCCACCACACCGACCCAGGACCAAGAGCCCACCGTGATCCGGCACGACTCCTCGCCGAGCTCCTCGAGCGTGCCGTCGCCGAGGAAGGGCGCGACCTCGCGCGCCGGCAGTTCGAGGATCACCTGTCCGACGCACGGCCAGCGGTCCTCCGAGACGGAACCCTTCGACCGCGCCGCGAGGTACGTCGCGGCATCCTTCGCCGGCAACTCGCGCGGCGTGAACGTCGGACCGGTCGGGATGCGCGGCTGCATCCGGTCGAGCCGGAACGTCCGCCAGTCATCCACCTCGAGGTCCCACGCGATCAGGTACCAGCGCCCCTCGCGGGCGACGACGGCGTGCGGCTCGGTCCGGCGGGCGGGCCGATCTGCAGAAGAGCCGTAGTCGAAGCGCAGCATCCGCCTCTCCCGCACCGCAGCGCTCACCGCCTCGAGCACGGCCGGATCGACCCTCGTCGTGCTCTCCGTGCGCGTGAAGCGGATGCCGTCCACGCGGTGCCGCAGCCGCGACGGCATCACCTGCCGGACTGTGGCGAGGGCCCGGCTCGCGGCCTCCTCGATGTCGATGCCGCTCGAAGCGACACTCTGCAGGGCGACCGCGATCGCCACGGCCTGGTCGTCGTCGAACAGGAGCGGCGGCAGCTCCGATCCGGCGGCGAGGCGGTAGCCGCCATCCGGTCCCTTGATCGCGCCGATGCGATAGCCGAGCTCCCGCAGCCGGTCGACGTCGCGCCGCACGGTACGCGGACTCACCTCGAGGCGCGCGGCGAGCACGTGGCCGGGCCAGTCGCGCGGGGTCTGCAGCAGCGACAGGAGTGCGAGCATGCGCGAGGAGCTTCCGGACATGGCTCCATTGTGCGCCGAGAAGAGGACTGAAGCTGACCTCTTCTGCTGTGATCGTTGGTCGCGACGGCGTCATCGGGCGCCGGGAATCCAGGAGAACGACATGACCCTCACGACCACCACGCACCTCAACTTCCGCGGGACCGCACGCCAGGCGCTCGACTTCTACCGGTCGGTCTTCGGCGGCGAGGTCACGCTCGCGACCTACAGCGACTTCGGTATGCCGGCCGGCGTCCCCGGCGCCGACAAGGTCGTGTTCGGACGGATCGAGAGCCCCGCCGGCATCCGCCTGATGGCCTACGACATCCCCGGTCAGGACGACCCGGATGCCGCCGCCACCGCCGGCTTGACCCGCCGTGAAAACGGCACCACGGTCACCGATCGCACGTTCTTCCAGTCGCTGCAGGCGGAGTCGCTCGACGAGCTCACGCGCTACTGGGACGGCCTCGCCGCTGGCGCCGTGATCGTCGAGCCGCTCGCGGCCTCGGCGTGGTCCGCCGGTTTCGGAATGCTGACCGATCGCTTCGGCGTGACCTGGGTGCTCGACGTGCAGGAATGAGAGCCCGTTCCCGTGGCAGCTGTGGTGGGTGTTTCGGCGATCAACCCGCCACAGCTGCCACGGGAGAGAAGCCGAGGCGCGTCTAGGATGACGGGATGATCGAGGCGACCGGCGACGTACGTGTCCTCGTCGTCGACGATGAGCAGGGCATCCGCCGGGTCGGGTACGTGCTCCGCCGGCCTGTCTCCGTGCGGGCGTAGCCGTGATGTCCGCTCGCCCGGGGCGTTCGCTCCGCGTCCGCCTCGTCGTCGTCATCGCGGGGCTCATCGGTGTGCTCGCGCCCACGGCTGTCGACAAGAAGTTCGGCACGGGGGGATCCGAAGGAAACCTGTTCGCTCCCATCGATCGTGTGCGGGCGACCATCAGCGGCTTCGGACCGCTCGCGGGCGTCGTCTTCAGCGCGAAGTCGCCGGAGACCGTGGATGCCGCGATCAACGGGGTGCAACCGCTCATCGACGGACCGACGGTGTTGCTGGCCGCAGGGCTCTCGGTCGTCATCGGAGTGTTCTTCGGCACGTATCCGGCGGTGCGCGCGGCGCGGATGAATCCCGTCGAGGCGCTGCGGGTCGGCACCTGAGTCGCGCGTGGCCTGCTGTCGCCTCCGCGGAGGTGGCGGAAGCGTTCGGACGCGACGTCAGGCGGCGCTGAGCTCCACGCGCCGGTCGCCGCGCACCAGGTCACGCGCGGCGCGGGCGACCTCGACCGCCGTCGGCCGCTCACGCGGGTCGAGGCGGGTCATGTGCTCGAGCAGCCGTCGCCAGTCGCCGTCGACGGATGCCGGGATGAACGGCTTCGTGCTCAGGCGCCTGATCGCGGCCGCACGGCCCGTGCCGAGCGCGGCGTATCCGGCCTCGCCGGTGAGGGCTTCGAGCATGACCAGGCCGAGCGCGAAGACGTCGACCGCGGTGCCGGGGTCGGCGTCGCGCAGCTGCTCCGGCGCCATGTAGGTGAGGGTGCCCAGGACGTGCCCCGACGAGGTCATCCGCGCATCATCGAGCGCGCAGGCGATGCCGAAGTCCGCGAGCTTCGCGGCCCACTGGCCTCCGCGGCGCGTGCGACGCGGCGCCAGGAGCACGTTCGACGGCTTCACGTCGCGATGGACGATGCCGGCGGCGTGCACGGTGGCGAGGCCCTCGGCGAGATCGCGGGTCAGGTGGGCGAGCTGCCGTGGCGGGATCGGTCCCGCGGCCATGCGCTCGGCGAGCGTCGGCCCGTCGACGAACTCCATGACCAGGTACTGGGGCCGGCGACGCCGCAGTTGCGCGTCGAACAGCGCGACCAGCGAGGGATGGCTCAGCGAGGCGAGGAGAGCCTCCTCCGTGCGCGCGTTGTCGGCAGATCGCAGCGCGCCCTCGCCGCGGTGGAGCATCTTGATCGCGACGGTGCGTCCGAAGTGCGTGTCCTCGGCGCGGTAGACGGTGGCGGTGCCGCCCTGTCCGACCCGGTCCTGCAGGACGTAGCGTCCGTCGAGCAGAGCGGACGTCGGAGAGAGAACCTCCAGCGTCATCACGCACTCCTCGTTCGCGGCATCCGGGTCTTGCCGTCCCTGACAGTATCCCGCGCCATCCTGGGCGTAACCTGCCTTGACGCGCCGCCGAATCGGTGGATGAGAGGCCGATCGACGCCGAATGCGACACCGCGGAGGCGTAGCATCGCCCCAGGCGCGCACGCCGCGCAGAAGGTCGCACACGTACTCGGAGGGAATCCCATGCAGCTGGCGATGATCGGACTCGGACGGATGGGGGCGAACATCGTTCGCAGACTGATGCGGCAGGGGCATGACTGCGTCGTCTACGACGTGAACGCGGAGGCTGTGCAGGCGCTGGTCGCCGAGGGGGCGGTCGGCGCCGACAGCATCCCGGATCTGGTCTCGAAGCTGCAGGTGCCGCGCGCCGTCTGGATGATGGTGCCCGCCTCGCTCACCGGCCAGGTCGCCGACGAGGTGGCCGCCGTGTTGGAGCCCGGCGACGCGCTCATCGACGGCGGCAACTCGAACTACCGCGACGACGTCCGCCGCGCGGCCGTGTTCCGCGAGAGCGGCATCGACTACCTCGACGTCGGCACCAGCGGCGGCGTCTTCGGGCTGGAGCGCGGCTACTGTCTGATGGTCGGCGGACCGGATGCCGCGGTGCAGCGCCTCGAGCCGATCTTCCGCACGATCGCGCCGGGTCCTGGTGAGATCGAGCGCACGCCCGGACGCACCGGCGATTTCGCTCCGGAGGAGCAGGGCTTCCTGCACTGCGGTCCCTCGGGTGCCGGGCACTTCGTGAAGATGGTGCACAACGGCATCGAGTACGGGATCATGGCGGCGCTCGCCGAGGGGCTCAACCTGCTCGAGAACGCGGATGCCGGCATCCGCGAGGCTCAGCACTCCGCCGAGATCGCCCCGCTCGAGGAGCCCGAGTTCTACCAGTTCCCGATCGACACGGCCAAGGTCTCGGAGCTCTGGCGCCGCGGATCCGTGGTCTCGTCATGGCTGCTCGACCTCACTGCGGCGGCGCTGAACCAGAACCCGACTCTCGACGGCCTGGCCGGGCGCGTGTCGGATTCCGGCGAAGGACGCTGGACGGTCAAGGCGGCCGTCGACGTGGGCGTTCCGGTGCCGGTGCTCGCGGCGTCCCTCTTCGAGCGCTTCGCGTCGCGCGACGAGGATCGCTTCGCCAATCAGGTGCTGTCGGCCATGCGGCTGCAGTTCGGCGGGCACCAGGAGCTCCCTGCCGGCGACGTGCTGGAAGCCGGCAGCCGCCGGTCGGAGTCCGGCAAGGGCAGCTGAGCGGCACGGCGTCGCCTCGCGTTCGCGTCATGCGCGGAAACGCGGCATGCATCGAACCCCGTTCGTCCGTATGTTGGGGCAGATGAGCGAGGACTGTCCGCCCCTCCCGTCGCATCCGTTCGACGCGCGCACGCGCCTGCACCTCGACCGGCCGCACAGCCGCAAGTGGAGCCTGCATCCCGGCCGGATCGGCGCCTGGGTGGCGGAGATGGACTTCGGGATCGCCCCCGAGATCGCCGCGGCGATGCATCGGGCGATCGACGAGGAGAATCTCGGCTACCTGTCGCCGCCCGTGGCCGCGGATCTCGGCGAGGCGACGTCCGACTGGATGCGTGAGGAGTACGGCTGGACCGTCGACCCCGAGCGCGTGCATCCGGTCTCCGACGTGATGGCCGTTCTCGGCGTCGCGGTGCAGGAGTATGCGCCCGCCGGGTCGGCCGTGATCGTGCCGACGCCGGCCTACATGCCGTTCCTGACATATCTTCCCGCGATCGGGCACCCGGTCATCGAAGTGCCGGGCGTCGAGGTCGACGGGCGGTGGCAGCACGACCTGCAGCGCATCGAAGAGGCCTTCGCCGCCGGGGCCCGCACGCTCGTGCTCTGCAACCCGCACAACCCCACCGGGACGATCGCGGATCGCGCCGAACTCGAGGCGATCGCCGAGATCGTCGAGCGGCACGGCGGACGGGTGTTCGCTGATGAGATCCACGCGCCGCTGCGCTACGACGGTCGGCCGTTCGTCCCCTACGCATCGGTGTCGGAGGCGGCGGCCGCGCACACCGTGACCGGCACAAGCGCCTCGAAGGCCTGGAACATCCCCGGTCTCAAGACCGCGCAGCTGATCACCTCGAACGATGCCGACCAGAAGCGGTACCGACGATTCGGCTTCGCCGTACAGCACGGTGCGGCGACCCTCGGCGTCGTCGCCTCGACGGCCGCGTATCGTCACGGCCGGCCTTGGCTGACGGACGTCATCGAGTATCTCGACGGATCGCGGCGGGTGCTCGGCGACCTCGTCGCGACACATCTTCCCGGGGCCGTGTATCGCGTGCCGGAAGCGACATACATCGGTTGGATCGACACCCGCGCGCTCGCACTCGCGGGGCCGCCGGCGGAGTTCTTCCGCGAGCAGGCCGGTGTCGTGCTCACCGAGGGGCGCCTGCTCGGCCGGGGATTCGAGGACTACGTGCGGGTCGTGTTCGCCACGCCTCGCCCGATCCTCGCCGAGGCCTTCGAATCCATGGGTGAGGCTCTCCGCCGCGTCTCCTGACGTCGGTGCGGCGGCGCGACGTATTTCTCTGTCAAGGGGCTCTGGGATGTCAGCGCCGCATCGTAGAAAGGAACGCGAGAGAGAGGACACGGCATGGCCGCAAGCGACATCGAGACTTTTCAGCGCGACGGGATCTGGTTCAACCGCATCGAGGGGGAGTCGCGCACTCTGGGCGCGAGCTTCCTGAATGAGGCCGAGGCCGTCAAGGTCGGGCGGGGAGCGGCTGTCGCGCGTCAGGTCGGTCAAACCGTGCGCACGGAAGAGGGTCCTTCGCCCGACAGCGGCGTCTATGCCGTCCATCCCCGCGACCTGATCGGCTGAGGGGTGCCCCTCGAGACGGATGTCGATGATCAGCCGGACCGTCGCATGCTCCTGCAGGTATGCGTCAACGGCGCGCGAGATGTGGCGCAGCATCCGTGGTTGAGCACCGACGCGACGGTCGTGGCGGGCGACGCCGCGCAGGCGGTCGCCGCCGGCGCCGGTGCGATCCACGTGCATGCGAAGGACGAACGCGGTCGCGACAGCCTGGAGGGTGAGGATGTCGCGCAGTGGCTCCGCGCGGTGCGGGCGGCGTGCCCCGGCATCCCGGTCGGCGTGACGACCGGCGCCTGGGCCGAACCCGACGTCGAGCGGCGTCTCGCCGCCATCGCCGGATGGACGGAACTCCCGGACTTCGCTTCGGTGAACTGGCACGAAGCCGGTGCCGACGAGGTGGCCGCGCTGCTGCTCCGCCGCGGCGTCGGCATCGAGGCGGGGATCTGGGATTCGTCGGGCCTCGAGGCGTGGCGGCGGTCGCCCGTTCGCGGTGACTGCCTCCGCGTGCTGATCGAGCTTCCTGACGAGGCGGCCGATGTCGTTCGTGGTCATGCCGAGGGACTGATCGCGCACGTCGCGGCCGAGGAGCCTGGCATCCCGATCCTCCTTCACGGCGAAGAGGGTTCCGCGTGGGCGGCTGTCGACCTCGCGGTCGAGCTGGGCCTGGATACCCGGATCGGTCTCGAAGATGTACTGACTCTGCCCGACGGGATGCCGGCCTCGACGAACGCCGCCATGGTGCGGGCCGCGGTCGGACGGATGCCGGTGCGTCCGACGGAATAGTTTGCCTTGCGGCATAGTTTCCGCAATACTGTTCCGCATGGCTAACCATTCGCAGCCGCTGGACGAGGTCTTCCTCGCCCTCGCGGATCCGACCCGACGCGAAGTCGTCCGCCGTCTCGGGCGCGGCCCCGTGAGCGTCGGCGACCTGGCGCGTCCGTTCCCGATCACCCTCCCGTCCTTCATGAAGCACGTGCGGGCGCTCGAGGCGAGCGGGCTCATCCGCACGGCGAAGTCGGGAAGGGTGCGCACCTGCACGCTCAACCGCGAGCGGCTGGCGGTCGTCGACGACTGGCTGGCCGAGCAGCGGAGCCTCTGGGAGGGGCGCACCGACCGCCTCGAGAACTTCCTCGCCGATCCTCAGGAGACATCATGACCGACATGACCATCGACCCCGAGCACGACCTCACCCTGCAGCGTGTGATCCGCGCGTCGCCGTCAGACGTCTGGCGCGCCTGGACGGAGCCCGCGCGGCTCGAGAAGTGGTGGATCCCGGCCCCCATGGTCACCCGGGTCGACCGACTCGACGTCACCCCGGGCGGCGGCTTCGTCACGCGCATGAGCGAGGACGGGGACGAGTTCGTGCCGCACACCGACTCGGTGTTCCTGGTCGTGGAGGACGGGCGGCGGCTCGTGTTCACCAATGCGGTGACGAGCGCGTGGCGTCCGGCCGATCCGGAGCCGGTGGCGATGACCGCGGAGATCATCCTCGACGACCACCCCGAGGGCACGGACTACCGCGTCGTCGTGCGTCACGGCACCCCCGCGGCGCGCGCGCACCACCAGGAGCTGGGCTTCTTCGACGGGTGGGGTTCGGTCACCGCGGTTCTCGCGGAACTGGTCGAGAAGGGGGCTTCGGCATGAAGCTCAGCGTCACCGGCAGTCCTGCGCTGGTCTGACTCGTTCGGGGAGTCTGGCGGCGGCCCGCCCGACGAATCGCGGAAGGGATGACGAATCTCGGAGGATTCTCCCGAGTTTCTCCGTGATTCGTTTCTTTCTCCGCGAATCGTCGGGCCCTTCACCCACTGGCGCGGTCCTCTCCCTCCCCGGTCGTCGAGCGAGCGCCAGCGCGACGAAACGCGCCTCGCCGGGTTCCTCATCGGTGCGAGGGCTCGTGCTAGTTTTTCGGGAGCGTCGCGTGTCGCTGGCAGGCTGTGTCAGACATGGAGGCGTGGGATCCGAAGGAGAACGACGATGAACACGTCGACCCCTTCGCCCTCACGTGACTGAGGGCGAGAAGACCAGGCTCGTGGCCTGGAGTATGGAACTGCGCAGCGTCCACGAGCGGTTGCGCAAAGCACTGTCGACCACGCAGGAGGCTCTCGCTTCCGGCGAACCACTTGGCGGATCGGCAACTCGCGATCTGCTGCTGTTCTGCCATGGCTTCTGCGCGGCGTTGACGGGGCATCACGAGGGTGAGGATCGGGAGCTGTTCCCGGCGATCGCCGCCGCGCATCCGGAACTGCGGGACACGCTGCGCAAGCTCGAGCAGGATCACTCGATGATCGGCCATCTGATCGGCGGGCTGCAGGCCGCGGTGGACTCGGCCGCGTCACCCGACGAGTTGTCGCGGCACCTCGAGGGCATCGCGGCGATCATGGAGAGCCACTTCCGTTTCGAGGAACGGCAGCTGCTCTCGGTGCTCGAAACGCTGGAGCTGGATGCTGATCCGCGGAGGGTGCTCGGGCCGTTGTGATGCTCAGCGCGCGGGGATGCGCTGCCAGCCCGGCCAGTGCGGGCGGTCGACGATGCAGAAGCGGTTGCCCTCGGGGTCTTCCAGGATGATGTAGTCGGCATCGTCCGGTCGCCCGTCCCAGGGCACCTCGCGCGCGCCGAGCTCGACGAGTCGCCGGACCTCAGCGGCTTGATCCTCGGCGTAGACGTCGAGATGGATGCGCGGGGGCAGCACGCGTTCGGAGTGATGAGCGTCGAGCGCGATGCACGGGGCATCCGCGTAGCGCGGCTTGAGCACGGCCCAATCGTCTTCGGGCGCATCGCGCTCGATGTAGTCGAGGGCGGCCTTCCAGAACTCGAGCTGAGAAGGCAGGTCGTTCACGCGGATGACGATCGAGACGATAGCGAGCATGAGGCGAGCGTAAGCGCAGTTCGACCGATCGCGAAGGGGGCTTGCGTCGAGGCAGCCAGCCCCCTGCGCGGCCCTCGTCTGCCACAGTGTGGATCAGAAACGCATCTCCCCGGTCCGGCAGAGATGCATTTCTGATCCAGCAGGCGGCCGGGTCTAGAGCGAGAGGCGGTACGAGGCCGATTCCCGCAACTGGAAGCCTTCCGACTTGTAGAGCTCGTTCGCGGCCACGCGCGACGGACGCGAGGTGAGATCGATGCTGCGCGCTCCGCGCCTGCGAGCAGCCTCGACTGCCGCGCGCGTCAACGCTCGCCCGAGACCGTGACCGCGTGCGGATCGGTCGATGACGACGTCTTCGATCCGCGACCGCAGACCCGAGGGCGTCCGGTAGAAGATCAGCGAGAGCGTGCCGACCGCGATCTCATCCAAATACGCCAGGAACAGTGTCGTGTCCGCGGCGACGATCTCTTCGAGGTCGCCGATCTCTAACGCCTTCGCCGTCGACGAGAGCTGCGGCAGCAGCCGGTTCAACGCGGTGAGAGCATCGTCGTCGGCGACGAGAACCTGGGAGATCCGAACCATGCGGTTCAGACGAGGTCAGCCCCTACTGCACCGACCATCCCCCGTCACTGGCGAGGATCGCGCCGTTGATGTTGACCGCGTCGTCCGACAGCAGGAAGGTGATCGACGCGGCGAGGTGCTCGGCCGTGGCGACGGTCGGGATCGCCTGCTGGAACGGAGCCAGTCGTCCCGAGCCGTACTCCGACATGTTCGGGGGCATCGGGATGCCGGTGGCCACGCCGCCCGGAGCGACGGAGTTCACGCGGATGCCCTTCGGCCCGTACATGAACGCCGCGGACTTCGTGACGCCGATGATGCCGTGCTTGCTGGCCGTGTAGGCGTTGCCGGAGGAGTTGCCGCGCAGGCCGGCCTC
>Ga0307406_10000792_pt1 | contig 17695 bp, 16 predicted proteins | sample 322Cmetagenome_3_FD_203706 | JGI IMG/M metagenome (GOLD analysis project Ga0307406, IMG submission 203706) | Maize rhizosphere microbial communities from greenhouse at UC Davis, California, United States - 322HYB-C-2 | ecosystem: Host-associated > Plants > Roots > Rhizosphere > Soil | place...
GAAGCGGACGATCGCCTCGTCGAGGATGCGCTGCGCCTCTGCGGCGTCGCCCCATGCGTCGACCTTGACCCACTTGTTGGGCTCGAGGTCCTTGTAGTGCTCGAAGAAGTGCTCGATCTCCTTCTTGGTGTACTCGGCGACGTCGCCGATGTCCTGGATGTGGGCCCAACGGGGGTCCTTCGACAGCACGGCGACGAGCTTGTCGTCTCCGCCGGCCTCGTCGCTCATCTTGAGCACGGCGACCGGGCGCACCTCGACGACGACGCCGGGGTAGATGGCGTGGTCGAGGAGCACGAGAACGTCGAGCGGGTCGCCGTCCTCGCCGAGGGTGTTGTCGAAGTAGCCGTAGTCGGCGGGGTACCCGAAGGTCGTGTAGAGCACGCGGTCGAGGTGCACTCGTCCGGTCTCGTGGTCGACCTCGTACTTCACGCGGCTGCCGCGCGGGATCTCGATGACGGCGTCGTGTGCGCCCATGCGTGTGCTCCTCAGAAATGACGGTTGGATGCCGCGCACTAGCCTAGCCGGGCCGTCGACGGGTGCTGTCAGCGTTCGGCGGCCGGGGCGATGCCGAGCAGTGCATCCTGGACGGCCGCCGTGCGGTCGCGGATGGCGGCAGCCACCGCGGCGACCGCGGGCTGGCGCAGCGAGTCCGGACGCAGCACCATCCAGTAGGGCAGGCGCTCGGCGAAGTCGTCGGGGAGGAGCCGCACCAGATCGGCGTGGCCGTCGGCCAGGAAGCACGGAAGGAAGCCGATCCCCGCGCCGGCGCGTGTGGCCTCGACGTGGACGAAGACGTTGGTGGAGCTGAGCGAATCCGGCATCCCCGGCACGAGTCGTCGAGGAGCATCCAGATCGTCGACCTGGAGCATCGAATCGACGAAGTAGACCAGCGGATGCCTGCTCAGCTCATGGGAGTCGCCGGGCGTCCCGTGCTCGTCCAGGTACCCGTGCGACGCGTACATGCCCAAGGTGTAGAAGCCGAGTCGGATGGCCTCGGCGCGGTGCACCTGCGGTTCTCCGACCACCACTTCCAAGTCCAGCCCGGAACGGTACTGCAGAGCCCGCCGCGTGACGTTGACGATCTCGACGCTGAGTCTCGGATACTCTCGCCGCAGCTGCGCGACCGCGGGCGCGATGACGAACGCACTGAACCCGTCGGTGGCGGAGATCCGCACGACCCCGGCTATCTGATCGGACTCGGCTTCTCCTTCATGGATCGTCGCCACCGCCGTCTCCACGTCCTCGGCGGCGCGCACCGCCCGACGCCCGAGGTCCGTCAACTCCCACCCTCCCGAGCTGCGGGCGAGGACCCGCCCGCCGAGGACTCTCTCCAATGCGGCGATGCGTCGCGAGACTGTCGTGTGATTCAGCCCCAGGCTCTGGCCGGCAGTCGTGAAGCGACCGGTGCGCGACACGGCGAGAAGGATGAGGAGATCGTCGGCGTGCGGCTCGGAGGTACTCGGGGAAGATGTCACATCTGCAATTGTGCACTCCGTCTCTGCTCGACTAGTCATTGGCGCACAGAGCCGGGCATGCACATACTGGCGAGGGCCGCCCGCAGACGGGATACCGGCCCGCCAGGCAGCTGTCGACGAGGACGCTGCAGAACACGAAGGAGTGCATTCATGGGCGTCGAGCAACCGGTCGACTCGCAGGTCGAGACCCGAACATCCGGGCTGAAGAAGATCGTGGCCGCCTCGATGGTGGGCACGGTGGTGGAATGGTACGAGTTCTTCCTCTACGCCACCGCCGCATCGCTCGTCTTCGGCACCTTCTTCTTCCCCAACGCCGGCACCGAGCTCGACGGCATCATCGCCGCATTCCTGACCTACGCGGTCGGATTCATCGCCCGTCCGCTCGGCGGCATCGTGTTCGGCCAGATCGGCGACAAGCTCGGCCGCAAGCACACCCTGCAGATCACCATCATCCTCGTCGGGGTCGCGACCTTCCTGATGGGGTGCCTGCCCGGCTTCGATTCGATCGGCTACTGGGCGCCGGCGCTGCTCGTGCTCCTGCGATTCATCCAGGGGTTCGCCGTCGGCGGTGAATGGGGCGGTGCCGTGCTGCTGGTCGCCGAGCAGAGCCCCGACAGGTCTCGCGCGTTCTGGTCGAGCTGGCCCCAGGCCGCCGTCCCGGTGGGCAACCTGCTGGCGACCCTGGTGCTGCTCGGCATGTCCTGGGCGCTTCCCGCCGACCAGTTCCTGAGCTGGGGATGGCGCGTGGCGTTCTGGGTCTCGGCGATCGTCGTCGTCATCGGCTATTACATCCGCCGGCACGTCAGCGAGGCGCCCATCTTCCTCGAGGCCCGCGCACAGGTCGAGGCCGACAAGGCCGTGAGTTACGGAGTGCTCGAGGTCGTGCGCAAGTACCCGCGGGGCATCTTCGGAGCCATGGGCCTGCGCTTCGCGGAGAACATCCTGTACTACATCATCGTCTCGTTCACGATCGTGTACCTGAAGACGGTGCACGCCTACGACACGAGTCAGCTGCTGCTGGCGCTTCTGGTCGCGCACGCCATCCACTTCGTCGTGATCCCGCAGGTTGGCCGGCTCTCGGACGCCTGGGGACGCAAGCCCGTCTACCTCGCCGGCGCGGTGCTCGGAGCCAGCTGGGCGTTCTTCGCATTCCCGATGTTCGACACCCAGAACCCGTTCGTGATCATCGCGGCGGTCACGATCGGTCTGTGCTTCCACGCGCTCATGTATGCGGGGCAGCCGGCGATCATGGCCGAGATGTTCCCGACCCGCATGCGCTATTCCGGTGTCTCCCTGGGGTACCAGGTCACCTCGATCGTCGCGGGCTCGCTCGCGCCGATCATCGCCACGGCCCTGCTGCAGGACTTCGGCTCGTGGCTGCCGGTGGCGATCTACGTCGCGGCAGCTTGCGCCGTCACCGCGGTCGCGGTGGTCACCCTCAAGGAGACCCGCGGGGTGTCCCTGCACGACATCGATGACGCGGATGCACGCAAGCACGGGCTGAACACTCCCCGGGTGAGCGCGGCATGACCGAGCGAAGCATCGAGAGGCCGGGTGCGGCCGGTCTGTCGCTGAGCGGCCGCCGAGCCCTGGTGACGGGAGGCGCCAGCGGGATCGGCCTGGCGGTCGTGCGAGCATTGGCCGCGCGTGGCGCTCACGTCGTGGTCGCAGACAAGGATCGCGCGCAGTGCGAGGCCGCCGCGGCCGAGGTCGGAGGCTCGAGCTGGGTGGTCGATCTGCTGGAGCCGGCCGCCGTCACCGACGACCGGCTGGCCGGCGTGCTGGCCGGTGTCGACATCCTGGTGAACAACGCCGGGATCCAGCACATCAGCCCGATCCAGGATTTCGATCCCGAGGACTTCCGACGGATCGTGACCCTCATGTTGGAGGTTCCGTTCCTGCTGATCCGCGCGGCTCTGCCGGAGATGTACGCGAACGGGTTCGGCCGGATCGTGAACGTCTCATCGGTGCACGGACTGCGCGCATCGCCCTTCAAGTCCGCCTACGTCGCGGCCAAGCACGGGTTGGAGGGACTGTCGAAGGCCACCGCGCTCGAAGGAGGGGAGCACGGCGTCACCAGCAACTGCGTCAACCCCGGCTACGTGCGCACGGCGCTGGTCGAGAAGCAGCTGTCCGACCAGGCGCGTGTGCACGGCATCCCTGAAGCCGAGGTGCTGGCGAAGATCATGCTGACCGAAAGCGCGATCAAGCGCCTGATCGAGCCCGACGAGGTGGCATCGCTGGTCGCCTGGCTGGCGAGCGACGAGGCGTCGATGGTCACCGGGGCGAGCTACGCGATGGACGGCGGCTGGTCGGCGCGATGAGGAACGAGCCGCGTCCAGAGTCGATCCAGGAGCGATGACAGAGGTCCGGTGAGCCAGAGCAGCAGCAGGGCGAGGTACCCCACCCCTCCGAGGCTGATCGCCAGCAGCATCGCCACCGCCGAGAGCAGGATCGAGGCGATGTCGGCGGCGGCACCGTGACGGATGCGGGAGGGCGGCGTCTTCGTCAGGTCAGGGTGCCGCAGCAGATAGATGCGCGCGCCGAGCGTGGTGATCTGCGTGGCGATGAGCGTGCCGATGTAGAGGACCACCTGCAGCGGGTCGGTGTCCATCTGACCGAGCATCGCCGTAGGCACCGGCAGCCAGACGATCGTCGCCATCCAGGCCACGTTGAGCCAGAGAAGCGGTCTCGTGATCCGCGTGACCTCGTCGTACTGTCGGTGGTGCCCCATCCAGAAATTGGCGATGAGGACGAAACTCAGCCCGAAGCTCAGCAGCTGTCCTGCATGCTCCTGCAAGAACTCGGCGGTGCCCAGACCTCCGGCGGCGGCCTCGGACACGGACTCCATCAGCGGCAGGATCAGCAGCGTCATCGCGATGGCGACGACCGCGTCGACGAACGCCTTGAATCGTTCGGTCCTGAACCGCAGCACGTGATCCGTCACGGCGCCAGGCTAGAGCGCGATGCCCGTCGAGCGCGAGCGCTGTGCGGTGATCCGTCCCCGTGATCTACCGTTGGTCTGTGCCGTCGCTCTCTCCCGTCATCGCCGAGATCCGCCTCGCCGTGCGCACCGCGCTCGCCGATCTGCCCGAGGGGTCGACAGTCGTCGTCGCTCTCTCCGGGGGAGCGGACTCCCTCGCGCTCGCCGCAGCGACCGCTTTCGAGGCGCCCAAGCTCGGGCTTCGGGTGGGCACGCTCACCGTCGACCATGGGCTGCAGAACGGGTCGGATGCCGTCGCCGCGCGCGCTGCGAGAGAGGCGGCCGCGCTGGGGCTCGACGCGCTGGTCGTGCGCGTGGAGGTCGGCGCTGACGGAGGCCCTGAGGCAGCGGCGCGAGACGCGCGGTACCGGGTGCTGAAGGACGCCGCGACGGATGCCGGTGCGGCGGCCGTGATCCTCGGGCATACGCTCGACGACCAGGCCGAGACGGTGCTGCTCGGTCTCGCACGCGGATCCGGCGCCGCGAGCCTGCAGGGGATGGCTCCCGTGCGAGAGGACGATGACGGACTGCGCTGGGTGCGCCCGATGCTCGGGGTGCGGCGCGAGACCACACGAGCGTTCTGCGCGGAATCCGATCTCGAGGTCTGGGACGACCCGCACAACACAGAGGATCGGTTCGCCCGGGTGCGGGTGCGCGACCGGGTCCTTCCCGTGCTCGAGACCGAGCTCGGCCCCGGCATCGCCGAGGCGCTCGCGCGCACCGCCGAGCAGCTGCGCGAAGACGCCGAGGCGTTCGACGAGATGATCCACGAGACGATCGAGGACATCGTCGAGCACGCCGAGGCGGGGATCTCCGTGAGCGTCGCCGCGCTCGCCGCTAACCCCGCAGCTCTCCGCAACCGCATCATCCGACTCGTGGTCGACAGCGAGTTCGGCGTGAGCCTGACCCGATCGCAGACCCTCGAGGTCGCTCGTCTGGCGATCGACTGGTCGGGTCAGGGGCCCATCGATCTGCCGGGGTGCTCGGCGGCTCGAGCGGGCGGTCGCATCGTGTTCACCGCGCGCTGAGCCGCGGCATCCCACTCCTCGCGGAGACGGAGAACTCCCGCGGTCGCCTCCTCAGGAGGGGGCCGCAGGGGTGTCGTCCGGCAGGCTGGCGGGGGCTACTTCTTTCCGCCCAGCAGGCCGCCGAGGATGTCTCCGATTCCGCCGCCGCCGGACGAGCTTCCGCCGCCGAGGATGCCGCCGAGGATGTCTCCGATTCCGCCGCCGCCCGTGGAGCCGCCGCCGAGGATGCCGCCGATGACGTCACCGATTCCGCCGCCGCCCGACTGCGACTCTGCAGGCGCGGACTTCGCGGACTTGTCCTTGGTGGCGTTGGCGATCAGGCCCATCACGATCGGAGCGAGGATCGGAAGGAGCTTGCCGAAGTCGATGCCGGCGGTCTCCTTCGATTCGGTGAGCTTCTGGGTGACCTTCTGCTCGTCGTCGCCGAGGATGTGCGAGACGATCTTGCCGCCGTCGGTCTGATCGATGTCGTCGACCTTCGCCGCACCGGTCCGTCCCTCGTGGCGCTTGAGCGCGTTCTCGATCGCGGAGGAGCCCTCAGCGGTCGAGGCGTTCTTGGCGAGGCCGCCGAGCAGCACCGCTCCGCCCTGTTCGACCGCCTCCTTGGCGACGTCGGGGGAGACTCCGAGCTTCGCGGCGATGTCGTCGATCGGGACCTGCTTCAGGATGTCGTCGAGAGCCATGGGTGAATCCTTCCGTCCGGGGCGTCCGCCCGTCACACCGTCAGAGTAGTGGGGATGCCGGCGCGCATCCGGAATTCTGGTCGACGATCTGCGGATGCTGTGCAGGACCATGGTGATGCGTCGCCTAAAATCGATCCATGCGCGCCGCGGAGATCCAGGACGACCTTGCTCAGATCCTCGTCACAGAGGAGGAGATCATCGCGAAGCTCGATGAGCTCGCGGCCCAGGTGGCGATCGATTACGAGGGCAAGGAGATCATCCTCGTCGGCGTGCTCAAGGGCGCGGTCATGGTCATGGCCGACTTCGCCCGCGCACTTCCGTTCCACGCTCCGATGGACTGGATGGCCGTCTCGAGCTACGGTGCGAGCACCAAGTCGAGTGGTGTCGTGCAGATCCGCAAGGACCTCGACACCGACCTGAACGGCAAGCACGTGCTGATCGTCGAGGACATCATCGACTCGGGTCTGACCCTCAGCTGGCTGCTCGAGAACTTCGAGTCGCGCGGTGCGGAGTCCATCGAGGTGCTCGCCCTCCTCCGCAAGCCCGAGGCCGCGAAGGTGGTCATCGACTGCAAGTACGTCGGCTTCGACATCCCGACCGACTTCGTGGTCGGCTACGGCCTCGACTACGACGAGCGCTACCGCAACCTGCGCGATGTGGCCGTGCTGGCCCCGCACGTCTACAGCTGAGCGGACGCTCCAGCGCACCCGCTACGCCGTGGGTGAACGCACAGCGGCCACCTAGGGCGCGCGCGATACGCTGATCCGACCATGGATGTCAAGAAGCTCACGCGGAACCCGCTGATCTACGTCGCTCTGATCGGACTGCTGCTGTTCGGCGGCTTCCTGCTGATCTCGAACCTCGGCGCCCCCAAGCAGATCACGACCCAGGAGGGTCTCGAGCTGCTCGGCGGCAAGACGGTGACCGAGGTCGTCAACACCGACGGCGACCAGCGGGTCGACATGACCCTGTCCAAGGCCTTCGAGGGCGCGGACAAGGTGCAGTTCTACTACGTCGACGCCCGGGCCGAAGAAGTGGTCACGGCGATCAACGACGCCGACCCGAAGGACGGCTTCAACGATGCCGTTCCGCGTGCGACCTGGTTCGACGGCATCCTCTCCCTTCTTCTTCCTCTCGTGCTGCTCGGCCTGCTGTTCTGGTGGCTCCTGTCGTCGATGCAGGGCGGCGGCGGCAAGGTCATGCAGTTCGGCAAGTCCAAGGCCAAGCTCGTCAACAAGGAGACCCCGACCGTCACCTTCGCCGACGTCGCCGGTGCGGACGAGGCGATCGAGGAGCTCCACGAGATCAAGGAGTTCCTACAGGACCCGGCCAAGTTCCAGGCCATCGGCGCCCGCATCCCGAAGGGCGTGCTGCTGTACGGCCCTCCCGGAACCGGAAAGACGCTGCTCGCCCGCGCGGTCGCCGGCGAGGCGGGAGCCCCGTTCTACTCGATCTCGGGTTCCGACTTCGTCGAGATGTTCGTCGGTGTCGGCGCATCGCGAGTGCGCGACCTGTTCAACGTGGCGAAGGAGAACTCTCCCGCCATCATCTTCATCGATGAGATCGACGCCGTCGGTCGTCACCGCGGTGCCGGCATGGGCGGCGGAAACGACGAGCGCGAGCAGACGCTCAACCAGATGCTCGTCGAGATGGACGGCTTCGACCCGAACGCGAACGTCATCGTGATCGCCGCGACGAACCGTCCCGACATCCTCGACCCCGCGCTGCTGCGTCCGGGCCGCTTCGACCGCCAGATCGGCGTCGACGCCCCTGACCTCCGCGGCCGCCAGAAGATCCTCGAGGTGCACAGCAAGGGCAAGCCGCTGTCGAAGAGCGTCGACCTCGAGGTCGTCGCCCGCAAGACTCCCGGATTCACGGGTGCCGATCTCGCGAACGTCCTCAATGAGGCCGCGCTGCTGACCGCTCGCTCGAATGCGCAGCTGGTCGACAACCGCGCGCTCGACGAGGCCATCGACCGTGTGATCGCCGGCCCTCAGCGTCGCACCCGCGTGATGAAGGACAAGGAGAAGCTCATCACGGCGTATCACGAGGGCGGTCACGCTCTCGCAGCTGCGGCGATGAACTACACCGACCCTGTGACGAAGATCACGATCCTGCCTCGCGGCAAGGCCCTCGGCTACACGATGGTGCTGCCGCTCGACGACAAGTACTCCGTCACGCGCAACGAGCTGCAGGATCAGCTCACGTACGCGATGGGTGGCCGCGTCGCCGAGGAGATCATCTTCCACGACCCGACCACCGGTGCCTCGAACGACATCGAGAAGGCGACCTCGATCGCCCGCAAGATGGTCATCGAGTACGGCATGACCACCCAGGTGGGTCCGGTCAAGCTCGGTTCCGAGGGTGGCGACATGTTCGTCGCGCGCGACATGGGCCGTGGCCGCGAGTACTCCGAGAAGGTCGCGGAGCGGGTGGATGCCGAGGTGCGCGCACTCATCGAGCAGGCGCACAACGAGGCGTACGAGGTCATCAGCGCCAACCGCGACATCCTCGACAGGCTCGCTCTGGCCCTCCTCGAGGAGGAGACGCTGGACCACAATCAGATCGCCGAGATCTTCACTGAGGTGAAGAAGCTCCCCGAACGTCCGCTGTGGCTCTCGAGCGAAGACCGCCCCGTCTCGGAGCGTCCCCCGATCGAGGTCCCGAAGAAGGACGTCTCGCTGGCTGCTTCGATCCAGGCGCCGGCGTCGGCTCCGCGCACACAGCCAGGATCGGCGGGAGCCGGTCAGGCTCGACCAGCGACGGCCTGACCCGTGTCTGTCGACCGCGCGCGTGTCGAGCGACTCACCAGGGAACTGCTCGAGGCGATCGGCGAAGACCCTGACCGTCCCGGGCTGAAGCAGACGCCGACGCGGATGGGCGATCTGTATGCGGAGTTCTTCGCCGGGGTCGGCGAAGACCCTGCAGCGCCTCTCGCGCACACGATCAGCGTCGCCCGGGGTCCCGCGCCCGACACGCTCCCCTCGGGCGCCGTGCTGCTCCGGGACATCCGATTCCGGTCGGTGTGCGAGCACCATCTGCTGCCGTTCGCGGGGCGCGCGCACATCGCCTACCTCCCGGGCGAGCAGGTGGTCGGGCTGGGCGCGCTCGTGCGCGTCGTCGAGATCCTCGCCACCCGCCCCCAGGTGCAGGAACGACTTGGCGAGCAGATCGCCGACACGATCGCGGAGCACCTCGACACCCGCGGAGTGCTCGTCGTGCTCGACGCCAGCCACGGCTGTGTGACGATGCGCAGAGGACGGCAGCCGGAGGCGTCCACGCTGACGATCGCCGCCCGCGGCGAGTACACGGACCCGATCGCGAGGGCGGAGCTCATCGCGCTGATCGGCGCCCCGAGCGCGGGGCACGCATGACGGGGATCTGGGGGATCGTCAACGTCACGCCCGACTCGTTCAGCGACGGCGGTCGGTATCTCGACGTGGATCGGGCCGTCGAACACGGCCTGCGGCTGCGGACCGAGGGAGCCACCGTGCTCGACGTCGGCGGCGAGTCGACGAGGCCGGGAGCCGAGCGCGTGGGGGCGGAGATCGAGCAGGAGCGCGTGCTCCCCGTGATCGAGCGTCTCGTCGCTGAGGGCGCACCTGTGAGCATCGACACCATCAATGCGTCGACTGCGGCGGCGGCTGTCCGAGCGGGCGCTCGGATCGTCAACGACGTCTCCGGCGGGCTCGCCGACCCCGACATGCTGGCTGCCGTCGCCGAGTCCGGCGCGGACTATGCGATCGGCCACTGGCGTGGTTTCTCCGCTGACATGTACGAGCACGCCGAGTATCGTCGTGCCGCCCGCGAGGTCGCGGGAGAGCTGCGCGAGCGCATGGGCGAGGCCGCGGCTGCGGGAATCGCGCCGTCGCGCCTGATCGTCGACCCGGGGATCGGATTCTCGAAGAAGGGCGGCCAGAACTGGGGCGTCCTCCGCGGCCTCGACGAGATCGTCGCGCTGGGGCCACGCGTGCTCGTGGGCACCTCCCGGAAGAGGTTCCTCGCGGAGACCATCGGCGCCGACCCTGCGGCGGTGTCCGAGGCGCGTCGTGACCTCGCGACAGCGGTCACGAGCGCCCTCGCCGCCCGCGCCGGCGTCTGGGCCGTCAGAGTCCACGATGTCGGTGCCACCCGCGATGCGCTGGCCATCGTGCATGCCTGGGAGGGATGAACCATGGATGTCCTCGACGAGATCGTCCTCACCGGACTGACCGTGTTCGGTCGGCACGGCGTGTACGACCACGAGCGGGAGAACGGTCAGGAGTTCACGATCGATCTGCGCCTCCGGATGCCGCTGGGTGATGCGGCGTCATCGGACGACGTGGCCGACACGGTGCACTACGGAGAGCTCGCCGAGAGAGTCGCAGAGGTCGTCGCGGGCGAGCCGGTGAACCTCATCGAGACGCTCGCCGATCGCATCGCGGCTGTCGCGCTCGCCGACGCCCGGGTGCACTCCGTCACCGTCACGGTGCACAAGCCGCATGCTCCGATCGCCCTGACCTTCTCGGACGTCGCCGTCACCGTGCACCGGGCGCGACAGCAGTTCGCCGAGGAGGAGTCGCGATGAGTCGCAATCTGGCGAACCCGCCGAGTCTCCCCGGCCCACGACCCGGGCGCGAGGATGCCGTCGCGGTCGTCGCCTTCGGCGCGAATCTCGGTGATCGCGAAGGCACGATCCGCGCCGCCGCCGAGCGCATCTCGCGACTGCCGCTGGTCAGAGACGTGCGGTTGTCCTCGTTGATCGAGACGGTCGCGCTGCGGCTCGACGGGCCGGATCCCGACGCCCCGGGGTATGTGAACGCGGCCGCCCTGGTCACCACCCGCCTCGCTCCGTCGATCCTGCTCGGCATGCTGCACGCGATCGAAGACGAGTACGGCCGCGAGCGCCTGGAGAGGTGGGGCGATCGGACACTCGACCTCGACCTGATCGCCTACGGTGACGAGTCGGCGGAGGGTGACGGACTGCAGCTGCCGCATCCCCGTGCGTTCGAGAGGTTGTTCGTCCTCGAGCCGTGGCTCGAACTCGATCGCGACGCAGTGCTTCCCGGTGCGGGTCGGGTCGCCGACCTCGTCGCGGATCTGCGACGCCGGGAGCAGCGATGAAGCGCACCTCGATCGGACTCCTCGTGCTCCTCGCCGTGCTCGCCGCCGGCGGGGGCTTCGTCCTCGACCACATGCTGACGGCGATGGGCCGCACGACCTTCACGCCGTCGTTGCTGCTGCCCGTGCTGCTCCTGCTCATCGGCGCAGCCTCGCTGGGCGTCGCCTGGCCCGTGCGCGCGAGTGTCCGCAACGGCGTCCGCATCGATCCGTTCCGTGCGACGCGCGCGGTGACGCTGGCCCGCGCGTCCAGTCTCGTCGGGGCGATCATGGCGGGGTTCGGAGCGGGCCTCTTGGCGTTCCTCCTCTCCCGGCCGATCGATCCCCCGGTAGGGTCGACTGTGGCGATGCTGGCACTGATCGGAAGCGCGGTCGTGCTGACCGTCGCCGCGCTCATCGCCGAACAGTTCTGCATACTTCCGAAGGATCCTGATGACTCAGAACCCAGAGATCGAGCCGGGGATCCCGGCCCCGCTGAACTCGGCGGAGGTCACTGACCGCGCGGCCCTCGACCAGGGCACGTACCCGCAGCTGCGCACCGCGCGCAGCGAGGCGAGACTCGAGCTCGACGGGACCTGGCATCAGATCTCCCCTCGCTACGTGGTCTCGCAGAACGTGCAGAACCTGATCTTCATCGCCGTCGTCCTCGCGGTCGCGGCGGTTCTCGCGCTCGTGCTGCATCAGACCTGGGCGTGGATCCCGGCGGGTGTCGTCGTGCTCATCACGCTGATCACCATGGTCATCCTGCCGAGGCAGGCGAGGGCCATCGGATACATGCTCCGCGAAGACGACATCGTCTTCCGCAAGGGCATCCTCTGGCAGCGCATGATCGCCGTGCCCTACGGACGTATGCAGCTCGTCGACATCACCCAGGGGCCGCTGGATCGCGCGTTCGGCATCTCCCAGCTGAAGATGGTCACCGCCGCCGCGACGACCGGAGTGCAGATCCCCGGTCTCACCCAGACGGCGGCAGAAGCGCTGCGGGACACCCTGATCGAGGTCGCCGAGACTCGCCGGACGGGCCTGTGAGCGAGCACCAGCCGCCGGCACCGACGGGAGAGCGGCCCAGCGCGGCCACCGCGCGCGAGACCCTCGCCGACGGCGAGTGGCATCGGATGCATCCGCTCACCCCGCTCTTCAAGGGCGGGCTGGCCCTCATCATCATCGCGGGCATCGCGATCGCCAACCTTCGCGACCGTCTGATCGCCTGGTTCGTCGACCTCTTCACCCCCGAAGAGGCGCAGTACGACTACAGCGGCGGGGATCCCGTCGACTGGGTGCTGCAGAACAACCTCATCGTCATCGTGCTGCTCAGCGTGCTCGGACTGGTCGTCGTCCTCGTCCTCATCTTCTGGTTCGTCTGGCGCTTCCAGCAGTTCCGGATCACGGGGGACCACGTCGAGGTCCGCAAGGGCATCGTCTTCCGCTCGCACCGTCGCGCTCCGCTCGACCGGGTGCAGGGCGTCAACCTCACCCGTCCGTTCCCCGCGCGCATCATCGGACTCGCGAAGCTCGAGGTCGTCGGTGCCGGCACCGATTCCAACGTCGAGCTCGAGTACCTCGCGACTCCGCGCGCAGAGGCGGTGCGCACCGACATCCTGCGCCTCGCCTCGGGTGCGCGCGCAGCCAGACTCACAGCTGCGGACGCCGCGGCCGGCGTGCGCTCCTCTGACGCCGCAGGCTCGGGGACAGTCGCGCCCGGTTCGGCACGGGCACAGCTCGTCGGATCGATGAACGCCGGCGTCAACGATCTGATCAGCGGCGTCGACCTCGCCGACGTCGAGCCCGAGAGTGTGGTGAAGATCCCGACCGGGCGTCTCGTCGGCTCCCAGCTCATCTCGAGCGTCCTCTGGCTCATCTTCTTCGGGATCATCTTCGGCATCGCGGTCGGCGGCGTCGCGATCGGCTCGCTGATCGACGGAGACCCCATCGGCGGGTTCCTCGGTCTCGGGATCACGCTGGGCATCGCGATCCCCATGATCATCGCGATCGTCGGAATCACCTGGGCGCAGATCTCGAAGTCGCTGCGCTACTCGATCGCCCCGACGCCCGACGGCGTGCGGATCACGTACGGTCTGCTGACGACCGTGACCGAGACGCTGCCGCCTGGACGCATCTTCGCCGTGGAGGTCACGCAGTCGCTGCTGTGGCGGCCGTTCGGCTGGTGGACCATCAGGATCAACCGCATGAGCGGCAAGAGCGCCGCTCAGCAGTCGTCGGGTTCGGCCCAGCAGTTCAGCGTCGTGCTGCCGGTCGGCAAGCGCGCCGATGTCGAACGCGTGCTCGCGCTGATCCTTCCCGATGCTCCGGTCGCCGACATCCCGCTCGTGTGGGAGCACGGCATTCTCGGACCGGTCGAGGGCGACCCGTACCGGACGATGCCTCGGCGCGCATGGTGGCGCAGGCCCGTGTCGTGGAAGCGTCACGGCTTCGCGTTGACCGAGTTCGGACTCCTGCTCCGGCGTGGCATCGTCTGGCGCAAGCTGGCGATCTTCCCGCTCGCCCGGCTGCAGGGAGTGTCGCTCTCGCAGGGGCCGATCGACCGTGCGCAGCGTGTGTCCGGTGCGCAGGTGCACTCCGTGCAGGGGCTCATCACGGGCTATCTGTCGGGTCTCGAACGCGATGACGCGCTGTACCTGCTCGACAGGGTGAGCTCGGCAGCGGTCGCCGCCGCCGCGCGCGATCACACCCACCGGTGGGGCGAATACGTGACGGATGCCGAGGGAGCGCAGGTTCCCGGGTACCCGGTCGCCGGGGCGGATGCCGCTGCAGGCGTCTCCGGGGCCCCGCTGCCTCCTCCGGCTCCGCCTGTCGTGCAGCCGGCCCCGCCTGTCGCGCCGCCGGCTCCGCCTGTCGCGCCACCGGCTCCGCCTGTCGTGCCTCCGGCTCCGCCTGTCGCGCCGCCCGCTCCGCCTGTCGTGCCTGTCGCTCCGCCCGTACCTCCGGCCCCGCCCGCAGCGCCGGCTCCGAACGGTGAGTGATCCGACGCGCCGCGATGGGCGCCTCGGAGTCGGCATCATCGGCGCGGGACGAGTGGGGCCGGTCATCGGCGCGGCTCTCGCCGGAGCAGGACACGCGATCATCGGCATCACGAGCGGCTCTGACGACGACCGTGCGTCAGCGGTGCTGCCGGACGTCCCGATCCTCGATGCGCTGGAGGTCGTGCGTCGCAGCGAGCTGGTCGTGGTGGCCGTTCCTCACGATCAGCTGGCGGGCCTGATCGCGGGCATCGCCGAGGTCGGAGGCTGGCAGCTCGGCCAGCTCGTGCTGCACACGGACCCCGGTCACGGTATCGAGGTGCTGCGACCGGCGGCCTCGAGCGGTGCGATCCCGCTCGCCGTGCATCCGGCGATCACCTTCACGGGCACGTCGATCGATCTGCGTCAGCTGCAGGCGAGCTATGCGGCGGTCACCGCTCCGGCGGCGGTGCTTCCCATCGCACAGGCTCTGGCAGTCGAGATGGGATGCGAGCCGGTCGTGATCTCGGAGGCGGATCGGGAGGCCTACGCCGACGCGATCCAGACCGTCACCGAGTTCTCACGCTCGATCATCGCGCAGTCCACCTCGCGCCTCGGTGAACTCGGCGTCGAGAACCCGGGGGGATACCTCTCCGCCCTGGTGCAGTCGACGGTCGAACGGGCGCTCCGCGATGCGTCAGGGCCGCCCCCTCTGCTCTGACGTCAGCGACCGCCCGAGAAGCCGCCTCCACCGCCTCCGCCGGAGAAGCCGCCGCCGAACGATCCGCCTGCGCTCGACGACGAGCTCGCACTCGGTGCCGCGTACGTCGCGGACGCGTGCGACGTCGCAGCGAACGCCACGAGCTGACCGCGGACGAAGGGCGCGCTGGGATCCCCGATCCACGACGCGCCTCGTTGCTCGTAGGCGTACACCTGCTCGAGAATGGCGCCCCATTCGTTCTCCATGCCGAACAGCATCGCGTAGGGGAGCAGGCGCTCGTAGACGACGATCACGTTCGCGCTGCCGTCCTGTCGCCTCTCGGCGCCCGTGTACGACTGGAGCATCCGGAGTCGGTCGGCTTCGGCGACGCGGATGAACTCCCTGACGCCCATGAGGTATTCGTACAGTCGGGCGCCTTCGGCGGTGAGGACGGTGTGCTTCGAGAAGCCGTAGAAGGAGGACAGGAGAACGAGGAAGACACCGAACGCGATCGCGACGAACGCAGGAATCGCTGTGACACGTCCGCCGATGATCCCCCAGAGGCCGAGGGCGAAGCCTGCGAGCACGACGCCGATCGCACACCACTGCAGGATCATCGCGCCCCTGCTGCGCGCCTTGGTGGTGAGGCCGCGTGACACCGCTGCCTCGATGCCGCTCTGCGACAGCGTCTTCATGCGGGCCGCGAAGTCTTCGCTCGAACTCGGAACCTCGGCGACTCCTGCGGCGTCGGCGCCGACGAAGAGCGCATCCAGTGCCTGGGCGTCGAGCTCGTCAGGAATCCTCCCACCCGGAAGGCGTCGCAGCCGTGGCTGCTCGACGTCGGTGCCCTCCTCGATGCGCAGCAGGCCGCGTACCGCGAGGTGGATGATCTCTGCGGGGATCGGGTCTTTGGCGCCGGGCACGATCCCGGCGGCCAGCAGTGGCGGCAGCGAATCCGGCACGTCGTACTGCGCGACGATGATGCCGCTGGATGTGCGTCGCTTCTTCTTGAACGCCGACACGGCGATCCAGCTTCCGACCGAGAGCCCGAGCCCGCCCAGTGCCGCGATCGCGGGAACGGTGTCGGTCACGGGATCGGGCTGCCGAGCCGACGGCTGCACAGCGGTGCCAGGGTCGAATCCGACGGCGACCGTGATCCCCTCGCCGGGGGAGAGCTCTTTCGCCTCGACAGCGAACTGCGCGCCGTCGGGCGACGCGACGAGGTCGCACTCGTTCGTCGATCCCTGGTAGCCGGTGTAGCAGCGGGCGTTTCCGGTCAACCGATCCGTCATCGTCTCGTCGAACACGATCTCCGCACGGAAGTCCTCGACGGGCTGCGTGCTGTCGAGAGGAAGGAGGTCCCAGTAGAACTCGTCGACTCCGGAGTCTGCCGCCAGGATCACGTCGCGCATCTCGTATTCGATCACGTAGGTCGTGAGTCCGCGCACGTAGTCGTCGTCGCCGGTGAGCACCAGCAGCAGCCCATCCTCCTGCTCGGTCTCGTAGGGCACGTCGGCCCCGGTCTCGTCGGTCACCGACAGCACTCGCACATCGAGCCACGCGTTCTCGTAGCTCGTCGGAAGGCCGCGGACGATCCCCTTGTTCTGATCGACCTCGGGGAATCGAGCCGTGAGGGACTCGGTGACGTGCATGTGCGAGCGGCCGTCGTCGTCGAGACCCACCTCGTACCGTGCATCCCACGATGCGTAGGAGAAGTCGTCCACGTCGGCGCGGATCGCGGTCGAGGCGCCGGCGGCGGGTGCGGGTCCCGCTGCTGCTTCAGCTGCCGGTGTCGTGGGCACGAGCAGTGCAGCGGCGGTGAGACCGATCGTGACGAGCGTGCGGGCGAGTCTGGTGGCTGCCATGCTTCGAGGCTACCCAGACTCGACCGCAGGGTGAGGGGTCGGACCTCGGTAAACTGGACACGACTTTCAAGGAGCCCCGAATGACTGACGCGTCTGCCGCGCCCGAGACGACCACCGCCGCCACCGAAGAAGACGTCCACGAGCAGAAGGCCGTGCGCCTGGCGAAGCGCGAGCGTCTGGTCGCGAACCGCGCGGACGCCGGCGGGGGAGCGTTCCCTGTCAGCGTGCCGGTGACTCACCAGATCCCGGCGCTGCGCGCCGAGTACGGCGAGCTCGAGGCGGGTGCCGAGACGGGCGTCGTCGTCGGAGTCGCAGGTCGCGTGGTGTTCAGTCGCAATACGGGCAAGCTGTGCTTCGCGACGCTGCAGGCCGGCGACGGCTCGCGGATCCAGGCGATGATCTCGCTCGCGAACGTCGGGGAGCAGTCGCTCGCCGATTGGAAGGAGTACGTCGACCTCGGGGATCACGTCTTCGTGCACGGCGAGGTGATCTCCAGCCGCCGCGGCGAGCTGTCGATCATGGCCGACGGGTGGGCGATCGCCTCGAAGGCGATCTTGCCGCTTCCGAATGCGTACTCGGAGCTCAGCGAAGAGGGCCGGGTCCGCAGCCGCTACCTCGACCTGATCGTCCGCGAACAGGCGCGCACGACGGTCCGCGCTCGTGCGGCGGTGAACGCGAGCCTGCGAGCGACGTTCGGCAGCCACGATTACCTCGAGGTCGAGACCCCGATGCTGCAGGTGCAGCACGGTGGAGCATCTGCTCGCCCGTTCGTCACCCATTCGAACGCGTTCGACACGGAGCTCTACCTGCGGATCGCGCCCGAGCTGTACCTGAAACGTGCCGTGGTCGGCGGCATCGAGCGGGTGTACGAGATCAACCGCAACTTCCACAACGAGGGCGCAGA
>Ga0307406_10000793_pt1 | contig 17691 bp, 17 predicted proteins | sample 322Cmetagenome_3_FD_203706 | JGI IMG/M metagenome (GOLD analysis project Ga0307406, IMG submission 203706) | Maize rhizosphere microbial communities from greenhouse at UC Davis, California, United States - 322HYB-C-2 | ecosystem: Host-associated > Plants > Roots > Rhizosphere > Soil | place...
CGTTTCTTTCCAGCGCCTTCAGCATGAATGCTGGCGGCACCGTGCTCGGCGGCGGCAGCATCCGCATGCGCTTCGCCGCATCGCAGGACCTGACCGTGCCGGAGGTGGGGAAGATCATGATGTTCGGCGGCCTCGCCGGCTGGGCGGGCCATCTTTTCCTGTGCGGGGCACTGCTGGCCTTCGCCGCGCCGCCGCTCGATTGGCTACCGGTCGGTGCCGCTAAAAGCATCGGCGCGATGCTGATGGCCGTGCCGCTCGTCGCGATTCTGATCGGCGCACGATGGAAGGATAAGGGCTGGCCTTCGCCTGCGTTGGCGCTGTTCACCTTGGCCGTCTCGATCATCGATTGGCTCGGGGCAGGCCTCGCGATGTGGGCGCTGTTTCCCGATGGCATGCCGATGGATGCCGCGTCATTCGTCGCGGTGGTGGTCATCGCCCAAGCGTTCGCCGCCTTCACCCACGTGCCCGGCGGTGTCGGGGTATTGGAGCTGACCATCACGAAGGCGCTCGGTTCGGCCATCGCAGCGCCCGTGCTCGCCGGCGCGCTGGTGACCTATCGCCTGCTTTACTACCTGCTGCCGTTCTTCATCGCGATCCTCATGCTCGGCATCCGCGAGTTGCGACTGCGACAGACGGCACTGCAAAAAGGCGGCAAGCTGATGATGCGTGGCTGGAGTCTTGTCGCGCCACGGCTGGCTTCCTTGATGGCCCTCGGCGGTGGCTTCATGCTGCTGCTTTCCGCGAATACACCGATAGAGCCGGTGCGTCGTGAAGGCATCGCGGATTGGGTGCCGCTGCCCTTCGTGGAAGGTTCTCACTTCATGTCGAGCCTCGCGGGCGCGCTGCTCATTCTGTTAGCCCGTGGCCTGCAACGCCGCGTGCAAGCCGCGTGGTGGCTCACCGTCGTGCTGATGGCGGCGGCGATTCCGTTCTCGCTGGTGAAGGGCTTCGATTGGGAAGAAGCCGTGCTGCTCGCGGTGATGCTCGCCTTTCTGGTGCCCTTTCGCAGCTACTTCCACCGCCATGCGCCGCTGTGGACCCAGCGCTTCACCTTCGGCTGGTGGCTGATGCTGCTGTCGCTGGTCGGAGTCGCCGTTTGGCTCGGATTCTTCTCCGCACGCCATGTCCCCTATGAGCGCCACCTGTGGTGGGAATTCACCATGGACGGTGACGTCCCGCGCTTCATGCGCGCGACCGTAGGTGCGGGTTGCGTCTTCATCCTCATCGGAATCGCCCAGGCCTTGCGCCCCGGCCGACCGCGCACCATCGAACCCACCGACCCTGAGACCATCGACCGGCTGGTGCATGAAAGCGCTCACACCTATGCCGCCCTCGCCTACCTCGGTGACAAGGAATTCACCATCTCGAAACATGGACGCAGCGGCCTGATGCACGCCGATCAAGGCCGCAGCCGCATCGTCATGGGCGATCCGCTCGGTGATGCCGATGCCGCGGATGACTTGCTCTGGCGCTTCGTCGAGCAGGCGCAGAATGAAGGCCGGCGCCCCGTCTTCTATCAGATCTCCGTGGCCGAGATGCCGCGGTTGGTGGACATGGGCTTCAAGCTCTTCAAACTCGGCGAGGAAGCACGCGTGCCGCTCGGCGACTTCACCATCGAAGGCGGCAATGGCAAGAAGCTGCGCAAGGCCCGCGGTCGCTTCCAACGCGATGGCCTCACCTTTGAAATGTGGCCCCAGGCCAAGGTCGCGGAAGAACTCGCCACCCTGCGCGCGATCTCGGATGCATGGCTTGGCGAGCACAAGGCCGGTGAGAAAGGCTTCTCGCTCGGACGCTTCGATGACGATTACATCAAGCGCTTCTCCTGCGCTGTCGTGCGTGACGCGGCGGGCAAGGTCATCGCTTTCACCAACATCTGGGAAACCACCGACAAGAGCGAGCTCTCCGTGGACCTCATGCGCTCATTGCCGGAAGGCCACGGCGTGATGGAAGCCGTCTTCATCGAGCTGATGCTGTGGGGCCGCGAGCAAGGCTACACGTATTTCAACCTCGGCATGGCTCCCCTCTCCGGTCTCTCCACCCATGCGCTCGCGCCGCTGTGGCACCGGCTGGCCGCGCGGATTTTCCATCGCGGGGAAAGCTTCTACAATTTCCAAGGCCTGCGCGCCTTCAAAGACAAGTTCGACCCGGAGTGGCAACCGCGCTATATCGCCGTGCCAAGCGCGTGGTCGTTGCCACCGGCCCTGCTCGATGCCACCGCGCTGATCGGCGGTGGACTGCGCAAGACCTTGGCCAAGAACTGAGCCTGACAACATCATGAGCGATTCCTCCGACACGCGCACCTGTGCCATCTCCGGGAAAACGGTCGCCGCGGGCGATTGCATCCCGTTCATGTCGATTCGGCCTTCGCTGCTCGCGTTCATCCGGAAGAAGCATCCGGGCATCGCGAATGATGGCTGCATCGCACGCGACATTCTTCCCGGCATCCAGGCGGAGTTCGTCGAGGATGCCCTCAGCGATGAGATCGGCGAGATCACCGGCCTCGAGCGCAGCGTCATCGAAAGCCTGAAGGAAAACGAGATCCTCGCCACCCATCCGGATGAAGAGGAAGCCCGCATGCCGCGCACCTTCGGCGACCGCGTCGCCGACCGCATCGCCAGCTTCGGCGGCAGCTGGAAGTTCATCATCTCCTTCGGAGTCTTCATCTTCGCCTGGATTCTCCTCAATGTCCTGATCCTGACGGCTCACCCGCCGGACCCGTATCCCTTCATCCTCCTCAATCTGTTGCTCTCCTGCCTCGCCGCCTTCCAAGCGCCGGTCATCATGATGAGCCAGAACCGCGTGGAAATGCGCGATCGCCGGCGTGCCGAGCAGGACTATCAGATCAACCTCAAGGCCGAACTCGAGATCCGCCACCTCCATGAGAAGCTCGATCACCTGCTGCACCAGCACGGCGAACGCCTGCTAGAAATCCAGACGATCCAGACCGAGCTACTCCGGCAACTCGTGGAGCGCGGCGAAAAGTCACCGGGCAAAGATGCCTGAAAACTGCCCGCCCTCTGGCCTAGCATTTCTTCCATGAGAATTTCGTGAGAAACTCGGGAGTTGCCTGATCACGTCCGGGCCTGCTTCGCTGGGACCGGATGCGTTTGCTCGTCATTGAAGACCACCCCGCCCTGCGCGAGGGCCTCTGCCAATTCCTCCGGGAAGCAGGCTACCTCGTGGACAGCGAGGCCGGCGGCGAGGAAGGCCTCTGGGCAGCGGAGGGCAGCGAGTATGACCTCGTGATCCTGGACCTGATGCTTCCCGGCGTGGATGGCATGACCATCCTGCGGCGGCTTCGTGCCCAGGGAAATCAGATCCACATTCTGGTCATCAGCGCGCGCGATGGATTGGAAGACCGGCTGGAAGCGCTCGATGCCGGGGCTGACGACTACCTTGTGAAGCCCTTCCCGCTGGCCGAGGCGCTGGCACGGACACGGGCGCTCTTGCGCCGCAGCTTTGGCAAGAAATCGCCGGTCATCACGATCGAGGATCTGGAGATCGATCCCTCTCGCCGCAGCGTGACGCGAAGCAAGCGCGACGTCGAACTCACCGCCCTGGAATACCGCTTGCTGGAGTATCTCGCCTACCGCGCCGGCGAGGTCGTCTCACGCACCGAAATCTGGGAACACGTCTTCGAGGACGGCAGTGGTGGCAGCAGCAATGCCGTGGACGTTTACATCGGCTACCTCCGCAAGAAGCTGAATGCCGGGAAAGAGCCCGACTTGATCCATACCCGGCGCGGTCAAGGCTACGTCCTCGAAGCACCGAAGCCATGAGCACCCCTTCGATCCGGCGTTCCTTGCTGATCCGCTGCGGCCTCGGCATCGGCCTCCTGCTGGCGCTGCTCTCGGAGGGGATCTACCTGATGGTGCGCCAGAGCCTCTATCAGGAGCTCGACGATTCAATCGAGGACACCGCGGCCATCCTCGCGAACCAGGTGGAGCTGGAAAACGAGTCCATCACCTATGAGTGGCAAGAGGGTCTCGGCACCAATCGCGGGTTGATCGATGACACCCTGTTCCAATTCTGGGATGATGCCCACGGCACCACGACCCGTTCCCCCTCCCTCCATGATCGTGACTTGCCGAAGTTTACCGGCGTCGATGGCGCGCCATTGGTGCGCAGCATTCAGCTTCCCGACGGCAATCATGCGCGCGCCGTCGGCCTGAAGATCTACCCCTTCGTGCTGCCGCAAGAGATGGAGGCCATGAAGGAACGCGGCCGAATCATCGACCCGAAAACGATACCTCAAATCCTGGTGTTGGCACGCGATGGCGAACCGATTCGCCGCACGCTCGACCACCTGCGGCTGGCGCTCGTCAGCGGAGGAATCCTTACCCTTGCGATCGGCTTCGCACTCATCGAGCGCGCGATCCGCTCATCCCTGAGGCCGATCCACCAGCTCGCTTCGCAGGTGAAGGACCGGGCCGAGCACCAGCTCGATAAAGCGCTGGAACTGCCCGAGGCATTGCCATCCGAGCTGACCAGCCTCGCCACTCACTTCAATATTCTGCTAGAGCGGGTGGCGGTGATCCGCCTGCGTGAGAAGGACTTCATCCGCCACGCGGCCCATGAGCTCCGGACACCGATCGCCGGCCTGCGTGCGACCACCGACCTCGCGTTGTCCCAGCCACGCGACGCCGCTTCATACGCGGCCCATCTGGTGACCTGCCAGAAGACGGCGGATGAGCTGGGCGAACTGGTGAAGCGCCTCTCAGCCTTGGCTAGGATCGGCCAGTCCCCAGGCGCACTCGCCCGCGAGCCGGTGGACCTTTCGAAGCTGCTTCGCGAATGCTCCGAGCCATTCGCTCACCGCGCTCAGGAGCGGGGCCTGCGTGTGAAAGACGATCTCGGCAGTGACTCGTTCGTCGCCACTGCCGACCCCGCCCTCCTGCGGATCGTCTTCAACAACCTTCTCGATAACGCGGTCTCCTACACGAGCGACGGCGGCGAGATTCGCCTCACGGGCCGTCGCACCGAACGCGGCATCGAGATCTCCGTGGCCAATCCTGCCGAGGACTTCACCGGCGACATCGAGCGTCTCTTCGAGCCGCTGTTTCGCCGCGAGTCGTCGCGGCATGATGCGGCATCGCATCTGGGGATCGGCCTCACCCTCAGCCGCGATGCCGCGAATGCGATGGGTGGCACGCTATCGGCAGAGAAAACCGCCGACGGACTTCGTTTCACGCTCGCCCTGCCATCGGGCGATTGATGGTCAGGATGTGAACGATCACGCAGGTGATCACGACCACGCCCAGTGGCAGCACGCCCTCCAGCAAGCTGTCGCCGACCCACCAGTCCAGCGATTTCGGCAGACCTGTCACCGGCCATGTCGCGGCCTTGAAAAGCCCGACACCCACGATCCACCCGAAGTGAATGCCCAGCGGCAGCCACAGCGAAGCCGTGCGATAGCGGGCATAGGCAAGCGTCGCGCCGACCATGGCCAGCAGTGAGAAGCGAGCGACGAGTGGCAGCGGATCGGCAAGGCGACCGAGGATCTTCCCCAGCAGCACGAAGCCCGCATCCGCCGCCTGCGGATCGGAGATGATGGTTCCCGGCGGAGGCTGGAGGAAATGGACGAACGCGAAGAGCAGCGAAAGCAACAGGATCGCCGGAACTGCTTTCAACGCGCGGAGGAAGATCCCTAACAGCACACCGCGGAACAGGGTCTCCTCGATCAGCGCCACGATCACCGCACCGGGCAAGACCGTTCGCAGCGCCTTGCCGAGATTCACCGGCATCACAAATTTGTTAGGCATTCCTTGCGTGGAAAACGCCGCGTCTTTCCACACGAAGAATCCTCCCTGCAGCATCCCCCAGCCAGCGAGCAGCAGCAGACCGGCACCGAGAAGGACGCCCATGCCAAGCTGCCACCAGCCGCGAGGATTCCGGCGTAGCGGCTGGCCTTGGTCGAGCACCACGGCCTCGTCCGGCAGACGCAGCGACCACGGCGTATCGCGATACCGCCCCCCCGATTGGCCATGTCGCAGCCAGCGTGTCAGCGGGAAGATCAACACCAGCGCCGACACCAAGGTCGCGCGATTGAAGAAGGTCGGAAAGTCCGCACGTCCGGCGGCGGATGCCAGAAACTTGAGCGGACCTACGGTTGGCTTCGAGTCGGCAAGTGCCTTGCCAGCCTGATAAAGCCACGGGGCCAATAGCGCGCCGCAGACCAGCGCTGCGGCCACGTAGGTGAAGATCTTCAGGACATCGCTCGCAGGAATCCGGCGCACGGGCGGGACAATGCTCCCGGCACCGGACAAGCCAAGCCCCGTTTCTGCCGCCGGCTCCATTTCCCAGGACGGCTCACGCCTGCAGCATCCGCTGCTTCCGCGAGGCGCTCTTCTTGATCCCGTGGACTAGCAGGCTGAAGAGTCCCGCACCAGCCAGCACCGCGGCACCAATGATCAGGCGGCCGGAGTCAGTCCCCGCTTCCCGATAGCCTTCATACATGAAGAGCAGCGTGGTGATCACCACCCACGTGCAGCAGGTGCTGTAGTCCTTCATCACCACCTTGCCCCACTGGAAGGCCATCCCGTCGGTAGCTCCGCGGAGTCTCGAAAGACGGGGACGCCAGCGCGGAACCTCGCGGCAGTATTGTTCGAACTCCTCGCCGAACCTGTTCCGCAGGAAGCGCTCCTCGGTGAGCACGATCGCCTGGTAGGAGAACAAGGTGAACAGGCCGGCGATCAGGTAGACCATTGGGTTGTTATGCACCACCAGGATGCCGGCAGCGGCCAGCAGGTTACCGACGTAGAGTGGGTTCCGCGTGACGCCAAAGATCCCGCGGGTCACCAGCGTGTCGGCATAGACCTTTTTGTTGAGGCCACCACGCTTGATGTAAGCGAAGCCAATCACGGCCCCGCGAATGATCTGGCCCGCGATGCAGAGGGCGATGCCGACAATGTCAAGCCGCAGGTCGCTTTGAAGGCTGCCGCCATAAAGCACGGGCGGGAAGATCACGAACAGGATCGCAAGGAAGACCGGGAAGACGGTATTGCGATATTTGAAAAGGAAGCTGCCCCAGAGGTAGACAAGATTCATGAGTGGGTCGTGATTACTTGAGCGCGATGACGCCGGTGAAGTTGTACCAGCGGAAGAACTCCTCCACGCACTGGAAGCCGCTTTGCTTGAGAAGCGCCGCGTTTTCTTCCGGGCGATAAGGAATGAGCACGTTCTCCAACGCCTCGCGTTTCTGGGAGATCTCGATGTCCGAGTAACCGACGCGGCGCTTCATGTCGTAGTAGTTCTTGATGAAGAGGCGGTTCAGGATGGTGTTCTCGGTGGTGATCTTTTCGACGAGGATCAGGCAGCCGTTCTTGTTCAGGCCATCGTAGATCCGCTGGATCATGCGCTCGCGATACAGCGGCCGGATGAACTGAAGGGTAAGGATCAGCATGACCACGGAGGCATTCTCGATCACCGGCGTCTCGTGGAGATCGCCCTGGATGAGCTGGATCGGGCGGGTGGTACCGGAGCGCTCGATCTTCGCCGCGGCTTCCTTGAGCATCGGCGCGGAGTTGTCGACGCCGATGAAATTGGTGGACGCGTCGACCTTGGAATCGAGCGCGAGGAAGGTGGTGGCGGTGGAAACGCCGAGATCGTAGAGATTCGAGCCCGGCGTGGCGAAGTCGGCCGCGAGTTCGCAGCACATGCGCTGGATCTCCCCGTAGCTCGGGACCGAGCGGTCCACCATGTCGTCAAAGACGGCGGCGGTCTCGGAATTGAAACTGAAGTCCGCGGAGCCGGCGCCTTCCTTGGCGAAGACTTGATCACGCATTTCCCGATCGGGTGGCGCGATTTCAAGGCGGCGTGGAAACGGCGAGATGGCGGCGGCAGCGGCGGATGATTCAGGTGTCATTCGTGGTAGCGCTCAGGTTCGGGCGGACCTTAGCGGACCTATTATGAGAGAAAGATGAGTCGCCCCTTTTTCCACCTCGGGAAATCTCGCTCGCCCGGTCGACACAGGCTGGTCTAGCTTCCATCCATGGGCTGGCTTGGTCGTCGCGAGTCGCGCCGGTGGACAAGCTGAGCGTGATCTTCGCGATCGTGTTCGCGGCAGTCATTCTCAAGGAGCAGATGACGTGGCACGCGCTGGGTCGCAGCCTGGTTCTTGCAGGAGCGATCATCTTGGCATCGCCGAAGATTTGATCGCGGTGAATCGAGGCCGCCCCCAGCTTGTGCAAAATGTCCGCAAAAGCCCCTTGTGCCGGGACGCTTCCGCGCCCATTCCATGGTCGCCATGGTGCCCGCCGGTCCGGCACCGAATCCCTTCCCATGAAGCGCTACCATCCTGTCCATCTTGCGGACCTGCCGCCGATCGCCTGCTGCTGCGGCACCACGCGGCGGGCCTTCGTCGATCTGCCGGATGCCCCGGCCTCCGCTCATTACCTGGAAGTGAAGGATGAACCGACCAGCCACTATCACCTGAAGACCACCGAGATCTACGTGGTGTTGGAAGGCGAGGGCTTTCTCGAACTCGATGGCGACCAGGTTCCGGTGAAGCCGCTGAGCGCGGTGATGATCCGGCCGGGGTGCCGGCACCGGGCGATCGGGAAAATGAAGATTCTCAACATCCCCGTGCCGAAACACGATGACGCGGACTTTTACTACGATGAAAGCGCGGCGAAACCCGGCGAAACTCCTGTCCACTAAGTGAGCGCGAACCCGAATCCCTACGAAACCGAGCGGCTGCTTTCGGAATACCTGCTATTCCACTACGGCACCGCTGAGGAAATCCTGCCCGAGTCCGCTCCCGCCGGCATGCGCGAGGCACTCGACTTCGCGGTCCGGACCACGCGGCATTTCTCGCCCGGCACCGTGGAGCGCACGCTCGACCTCGGCTGCGCGGTGGGTCGATCCACCTACGAGATGTCTCGTAGTTCGCAGGAAACGCTCGGCATCGATTTCTCGCAGAACTTCGTCCGCGCCGCAGCCGCGATGGCGGGTGCTCCCCTGCCCTATGCCCGTCTCGATGAAGGACACCGGCGGACGCCCTTGCTCGCGCGCCTGCCGGAAGGCTTGCCCGTGAATGAAGTCCGCTTTGAAACCGGCGATGCGATGAACCTGCGGCGCGACCTCGGGGACTTCGACCGCGTGCATGCGGCGAACCTGCTGTGCCGCCTCACGGAGCCCGATCGTTTGTTAGAACGGCTGCCATCGCTGGTGAGAGCCGGCGGCGAGCTGGTGCTCGCCACGCCCTGCACGTGGCTCGGCGAATACACGCCGCCGAAGAATTGGCCCCAGGGCAGCACGCTCGACTGGCTGAAAGAGAAGCTCGGCGAAGAATTCGAGCTGATCTCCGTGAACGATGAACCCTTCCTGATCCGCGAAACCGCCCGGAAGTTCCAGTGGACGGCCTCGATGGTCACGGCGTGGAAGCGCGTCCTCTAAAAAGCAGCGCTCCGAGTTGTACTACCAAAAAGGCTACAGGCGAGCCGTCCCCGCTATTTTCGGAGCAGCGGATGCCCACCCTTCGCCTCCGTGACGTGGGGCGGCCTCAGGTAGGCCGGCTGCACCGGTAGCGCTGCCAAGTTCGACCGCTCCTCGGAAGAAAACCCCAGCCACGCTTTCGCCAAAAGCGCCGCAGTCGGCTGCTCCAACAAGACCTGCGCCGCCAGATCCCCCGGCAAGCCGACCTTTCCCACCGTCTCCAGCGAAAACACCGGCATTCCCGCCCCGAGCACCCCGCGGATTTCCTCCGCCAGCTCCTCCACGCTGCAAAGTTCCGGCTCCTCGCCAAAACCCGCCCGCCACGCGCTGCCGCGCCGGGCATCCCCCACCGCCAGCGCCCCGGGTCTCGCAGACCGCACCGCCACCAGCGAGCTAAGCCCGATGGCCGGACAGCCGTGCACCAGCGCGACGCCTTGGCCGGCGGCGATACCCACCCGGGTGCCGCTGTAACTGCCGGGACCGGTGCCGATCACCACCTCCGCCAGTGATTCACCCGTTCCCAATACCGCCAGTGCCCGCTCTAGCGGCGCAAATAGCAGGGCATTGTGGCTGCGGTCGCCGGTGAAAGTCTCCTCATGGACCATCGCGCTGCCACGCAGCAGGGCCAGCGAGGCACAAGGAGTGCTACTTTCAATGAACAATCGGGCGGCGTCCGGCACGCCCCCGAGCATCCGGAAATCCGCCCGCCCCGCAACCCGCAATCCAGCCCAAACCCCTTCCCCGCCCGCCATTCTTCCGGACCGCGGATTCTCCCCTTGCCAGCCCCCCAGCCAACCCGCTTTCTTCCGTGCAAATTCCGCACCCGTACCCGACCCGTAACCCCTGCTTTCCATGACCGACTACGCCAAAGGCCTCGAAGGAGTCATCGCCAATGAATCCGCCCTCAGCAACGTGGAGGGCGCTGAAGGCCGCCTGAGCTACCTCGGTTACAGCATCGAAGACCTGGTCGAAAACTGCACCTACGAGGAAGTCGTCTACCTCCTCCACCGCGGTCGCCTCCCGAACCGCGCGGAACTCGCTGACGGCGAAGCCCGCCTGCGCGCCGAGCGTAGCCTGCCCGATGGCGTGATCGATTTCCTCAAGGCCGCGCCAAAGGACGCGAACCCCATGGACGTGACCCGCACCGCGGTCTCCATGCTCGGCCTCTACGACAAGCGCGCCGCCATCGGCACCCCGGACCTTGAGAAGGACGCCGCCATCGCGCTGTCCATTTGTGCGAAGATCCCGATCATCGTCGCCGCCTACCACCGCTTCCGCCAAGGCCTCGAACTGCCTCCGATCCGCACCGATCTCAGCGAAGCCGGCCATTTCCTCTACCTCATCACCGGTGAGGCCCCGACCGACGTCGCCACCAAGACGCTTGATGTCGCCCTGATCCTCCACGCCGACCACGGCATGAACGCGTCCACCTTCTCGGCACGCGTCACCGTCGCCACGCTGTCGGACATGTATTCCGCCATCACCTCGGCCATCGGCACCCTGAAGGGCCCGCTTCACGGCGGTGCCAATGAAGGCGTGATCCACATGCTCCAGGGAATCGGCGAGCTGGACAAGGTCGATGCCTGGGTCGAGGAGCGCCTCACCCGCAAGGAGAAGATCATGGGCATCGGCCACCGCGTCTACAAGGTGCTCGATCCCCGCGCACCGCACCTCCGCAAGCTGGCCATTCAGCTCACCGAGGAACTCGGCGAACCGAAGTGGATCCAAATGTCCGAGCGCATCGCCGAAATCATGCGCGACCGCAAGGGCCTCAATGCCAACGTCGATTTCTACTCGGCCACCGTTTACTACTCGCTGGGCATCCCGACCGACCTCTTCACCCCGATCTTCGCCATCGCCCGCGCCTCCGGCTGGACCGCTCAAGTGCTGGAGCAGCTCCGCGACAACCGCCTGTATCGTCCGCTGACGCTCTACACCGGCCCGCAGGGACCGCTGCCGATCCCACCGATCGACGAGCGCTGAAAGGCGACCGCGGCATCTGCCGCAGAGCTCCAATTCCAAGCAGAACGGCGGACCGAAAAGTCCGCCGTCTTCCTTTGGTGCTACTCCTTCAGCTTGATCCTCAGCTCGCCGGAGGAAACCGTCATCTCCTCGATCCCGGCGATCTTGCCGCTCTTTCCACCGCCAAGGATTTCGCGAAGGATATCCCTCCCCTTCAGCTGGCCCAGCCAGTCATTCGGCAGGGAAACGCCCCAGAGCGTGAAGTCATCCAGTACCAAGCTCGGATTTCCTTCCGCGGTCTTCACGAGGAAGCGGGCGCGCGCCTTGAGCTTCTTGCCGCCGACGATCGGAACGTCCGGATCCAAGTCCGTCTCGTAGCGTGCGTGCACGGCATCGGTCGCGAGTTCCAGCTTCAGCTTCTGGCCGAGGGTGGTGTGCTCGTTGAGCAGGCCATTGAGTTCACGCTCGGTGAGGACGATCTCCTTCTTGCCCTTTTCGTAAGTGGGATCGGCGGGCTTCGGTGCGGCGGGAGCCTCGACCTGCTGGATCGCCTCCACCTTTTGCTGCACCACCACCTTCTCCTCGGCGGTCAGTTGGACCGGCTTGATGGGACGATTCGTCCACCAGATCACGCCGATCCCGATGACCAGCACGGCGATGATGCCGATCAATACCGGCACCAGGCAGGACTTCTTTTGCGGAACGGGAGGCGGCGACGTCTCGGACATGGCAAGGGGCAATCTAGCGGGAGATCTCTACCCAAAAAGCAAAATCCCGGACCGGCTTGAAGGCCGATCCGGGATGGAAAAGAGTGGAGGCGAGGGGAGTTGAACCCCTGTCCGAAACATCTTTCATGCGGGCATCTACACGTTTATCCGATGGTCTGGTATTTCGGAGAGCATCGGCCCATCGGCGGCGTTCTCTTTCCTAGGATCCTGTTTAATCTCGCCAAGAGGCCCGGTTCCCCGGCTTCCTGGCCAGCCTGCTAGATGTTCGCCGTCCCCCTCAGTAGGCGTCGGGGTTCAGGCGTGGCTGTCAATTAAGCAGCCAGTGCGAGCTCGTTAGAGTCTGCATTTATTTGTTTTGAGCGGCTTTTTTAGGAGGCCAGCCGATCAACCTCCACGTGCAGCCAACACTGCGAACATCCCGTCGAAACCGGTACGCCCCCTTTGCTGACGCGCGAACCATGCCTCCTGCCGACCGTGCGCGCAAATGGAATTTCCAACTCGGGATTCCACCGTCAGATTCGCAGCTGTGAAAGTAAGCCACTACCCCGTCCAGCCCGCGCTTTTCGCCGGAGAGTATCCCGGACACGACCACGATGACGAAGCGACGAGGACTCGCCTGCTGGAACTGGCGGCCCGCGGTGTCCTCACCTACATCGATTTGACCAGCGAGCAGGATCGCTCGCTGGGACTTCTCCCCTACGACCAACACTTCGCCGACATCCACGCCGAAACCGGCCGCCAACCGGTCCGCCACTGGTTCTCGATTCCCGACATGGGCATCCCGTCCGACCCCTCGGTGATGCGGGGCATCCTCGATCTGCTGCATCAGGAAACGGCGGCCGGACGAACCTGCTACGTCCATTGCTGGGGCGGCATCGGGCGCACCGGCACGGTCATCGCCTGCTGGCTGAAGGAACAGGGAATGGACAGCGAAGCTGCATTGGCGGAGGTACAGCGTCTCTACAGCGCCCACATGGATCCGGAAAAACAGGTCCGATATCCACGCTCACCGCAGCAGCCGGTCCAATTGCGCTATGTAGAGGAGTGGCGTTAGCTATGCGCAGTGAAGCGAACGGCATTCCCATCGCCGGATTCCGCAGCCAAAGTGACGGCATGATGATCAGCAGTAGCGTGCAGCATTATCAGGTTCACGACCGCCTGTACGCTGGAGAGTATCCGGGAAGCTTCGCGCCGGAGGTGACCGAGGATCGCTTGAAGCTTCTCTTGGAAAAAGGCGTCCAGACTTTCATCGACCTCACTATACCGCACGACCTGCTCGACCCCTACGAACCGGTCCTGCTCGAACTCGGCGAAGGTTTGACCCGCTATTCCCACGAAATTCCGGATCTGGGAGTTCCGGCGACACCGCAAGTCATGCGCGGTATTCTCGACCGATTGCGCTCCGAGCTCGATTCCGGGCGCACTTGCTAGTCCACTGCTGGGCCGGCATCGGCCGCACCGGCACGGTGATCGGCTGCTGGTTAAAAGAGTCCGGCCTGGATGTCGGGGCGGCACTCGATGAAGTGCAGCGGCTCTACGCATCTGGCATGGAGAAGGTGGTCCACCACCCTCGCTCGCCGCAGACACCAGAGCAGGTTCGTTACGTAAAGGACTGGCGCTGACCATGCGCGTCTTCCTCTTCCTTTCCGTGGCTCACCACTCCCCGGCGCCTTGCAGACATCACACTACAAGTGTCCTTCCTGCACGCCGGGCGCGATGATCTCGTTCGAGAGCTTGTTGTGGAACTCGAACAGATCCGTCCGCCGGTCCGTGACGGGAGTGACGCTGCCGCTTAAGCGCGAGCGGTAGAGGTCGGTGATGTCGAGATCGGTGACGAGCATCGTTTCGACATTCGCGTCGGCCTCCGCTTGAATCCCATCGCGAGCGAACTCGAAATCGCTCGGCGTGAAGACAGCCGCGCGACCGTAATGAATGTCCATCGCCGGCACGTCCGGCAGGTTCCCCACGACACCTGCGGTGGCGACGAAGATCTGGTTCTCGATTGCCCGCGCCGCGGCGCACAGGCTCACGCGCAGGTAGCCTTGCCGATTGTCCGTGCAGTAAGGGATGAAGAGGATCTCCACGCCACGGTCAGCGAGATAGCGCGCAGCTTCCGGGAACTCGACGTCGTAGCAGATCAGCACGCCGATCTTCGCCTTCGGTGTCTGGAGCACGATCAAGGAATCACCACCGGAAATGCCCCACCACGTTTTCTCGGAAGGCGTGATGTGCAGCTTCGGCTGGGAGGCGTAAGTGCCGTCTGGCTTGAAAATCATTGCGGTGTTCTCAAGGCGTCCATCCGGCTGCGGCACCGGATGCGATCCCGCGATGAGATACAGCCCCTGCTGGCGGGCGAGTCCACTCATCAGCTCGATGAATTGGTCGGTGTATTCCGAAAGCTTGCGGATGCCTTCGCGCGAACCGAGCGGTTGCAGGGCACTGAGCAGCTGGACTGTTAGGAACTCCGGGAACAGCACGAACTCCGCACCGTAGTCCTCACCCGCTGTCTCCACGAAGTAGCGGACCTGATTCGCAAAGTCATCGAAGTCAGCGACCTTCCGCATGTGATACTGCACACAGGCCACGCGCACCTTGGTCGATTGCTCGGCGGGTGCCTGATAGTCCTGATTGATCCACTCGATCAGCGCCGCGTGGTCGCGCGAGCGATGGTCGTGCAGGTAGTTCGGCATGATGCCGCGCACGGCGAAGCCCTGCTTGATTTGGAAGCCGAGCACGGGATCAGGAATCTTTCCATCCTGCACCTGCCAGACGTACTCCTCCGGCGTCAGGCGGGATGCATGCTCATCGTAATTCCACAAGCGCGCTCCGGCGAGAATCCGCCGGAGGTTCAGGCGGCGGCACAGATCGCGCCGCGCGGCATAGAGCGCAGCCCCGATCCCGAACTTCCGCGCGTCCGGATCGACATAGACGTCCGCCCCGTAAAGCGTGTCGCCCTGCGGGTCGTGATTGTAGAAATAACCGGCATCGGTAACCCCGTCGTAGGTGTGCTTCCGCAGCGGATTGCGGCCCAGCGAAACGATCAGCGAGGACGCCGCCCCAAGGATCTTGCCATCCTTTTCCGCAATGAGCTGGCCTTCGGGAAAGACGTGAAGGTGCGAGCGCAGATGCTTCTCATTCCACGGACCGCCGGCATCGCTCTCGCGCGGGAAGCAGCGGCGATGCAACGCAAGGATCGCCGGGATGTCGGCAACAGTCGGATTGCGGACAAGGACGGTTCCCAGCTTGGTCTCGTGATCTTTCGGCGGCACGAGAGCAGGAGAAACCAGAAACCAAAGGCCAGAAACCAGAAAATGCGGTCTCTCCCCGGTGTCTTACCGGACTTCGACGATCCGTTGACCTATCTGGCCTTCCCCACGCTCCAAAACATGCACGGCATCGTGACCGCGCTTTCTCAGCCATGCGGCCAAGGTCACGGGCAACTGGTTATCGCCTGGAAATCTCACGCGGCGACAGTGACGACGGCGTGATCCATTTGGCGCGCCGCATAGGTGAGCGCAGCCGCGATGTTCTCCTTCTCAAGGAAGGAATAGTCGGCGAGGATCTCCTCCCGCGTCGCTCCCGCAGCGATTAAATCGAGCACATCACTCACGCGGAGCCGATACCCGCGGATGCACGGCCGTCCGCCGCATTTGCCCCGTTCGATCGTGATTCGCTCCAAGAGTTCCGTGGCATCAAGTTGTCTCTTAGTAGCGGCCGGCTCAATCTTGGAATCAATGCATCCGGAGCGCCCGACTCCTCGTTCCCGGCTGACCTCCAATCACGCCTTCCGAGCTTGATCTTCGCAAAAAATGTCCGTGCTGCCCGGGGAAATCCAGAAGTCGGCACCTCCGATTCAGCAATGGGCTTCGGCAGTGATTCGAAAGGCTCGGACGAAGTGATTCGCAGCAAACGAGTGATTCGCCGCAAATCACGGCACCTTGGAGAGATGGATCTCCTTGGGGGCGCTTCGGCAATGCCGGTCCAGAGATCGGCTGGATACTGGATGGCCGGATCCTTTTTGATGGTCTCCGCCTTCGAATCGTAGATGTAGCGGAATGTCACCGTGTAGAGCCCATCCGACGGAATCTCCCGGCAAAGCCCCACCGGCATCTCATACGCATGGCCCGGCAGAATCTGAATCCGGTAGTCATCGGGCCATTTCATGCTCGAGTAGAGGCCCGAAAGTCCGCAACGGAGTCCCAGCGGTATCTTCTCGCCCTTGTCGTTGGACAAGGTGATCTCTAAAACGGCAGGTGCCAGCCCCACCCCGATCCGTCGAGCGGGCTTAGCAACCGGATCGGCTTGGAAGAATGATTCTCGAACCGCACGACCACCTTTTGGTCATGGGGGACTTGGCCGAGAATCGAAACTTTCAGGTCGGGCTCTTGCTTCGGTTCGGCCCTGGCCGGGGACAGCAACACCAGGCAGGCGGCGGCCAGGATTCGGATGAGTCTGTTTTTCATGATGGCGATGGTGCGGGTCGTCGAACGGGTCACAACCGGGGGAACGAGTCAGGGCTGCATCGGAATCGGTCGACACTCGCGCTGAATAGAGGACGCTCCAGCGGCAAAATCCTTGGAACATTTTATGCGATTGTCGCGGCCACCGCTTGGTTCTGCGAGCCGGAGGCGCGCGGTCCCAGCGATAAAAAAAGCCCCGCCGGACGGACCGGCGGGGCTTTGAAACTTGGAGCTTCTAACTTGGAGCTTCTAACTTGGAGCTTCCTCAGTAGCGGTAGTGGTCGGCCTTGTAGGGGCCTTCGACCGGGACGCTGATGTAGTCGGCTTGCTCCTGGGTGAGCTTGGTCAGCTTGGCGCCGACCTTCGCGAGGTGGAGGCGGGCGACTTCCTCGTCGAGCTTCTTGTCGAGCACCTTCACTTCGCCGGCCTTGTAGGTGTCCTTGTTCTTCCAGAGGTCGATCTGCGCGAGCGTCTGGTTGGTGAAGCTGTTGGACATCACGAAGCTCGGGTGGCCGGTGGCGCAGCCGAGGTTCACCAAACGTCCTTCGGCGAGCATGTAGATGCTGTCGCCGGACGGGAAGGTGTACTTGTCGACCTGCGGCTTGATGTTGGTGCGGACCACGCCGGGAGCGGCGTTGAGCTTGTCGATCTGGATCTCGTTGTCGAAGTGACCGATGTTACAGACGATCGCCTGGTCCTTCATCTTCTCCATGTGCTCCAGGCGGATGATGTCGAAGTTGCCGGTGGTGGTGACGTAGATGTCGCCCCAACCGAGGGTGTCCTCGACGGTCAGCACGCGGAAGCCTTCCATCGCGGCCTGCAGGGCGCAGATCGGGTCGACTTCGGTGACGACGACCTGGGCACCTTGGCCGCGGAGGGCTTGGGCGCAGCCCTTGCCGACATCGCCGTAGCCGCAGACCACGCCGACCTTGCCGGAGATCATCACGTCAGTGGCACGCTTGATGCCATCGACCAGCGACTCGCGGCAGCCGTAGAGGTTGTCGAACTTCGACTTGGTGACGGAGTCGTTCACGTTGATGGCGGGCACGAGCAGGGTGCCGGCCTTGGCCATCTGATAGAGGCGATGGACACCGGTGGTGGTCTCT
>Ga0307406_10000796_pt1 | contig 17670 bp, 13 predicted proteins | sample 322Cmetagenome_3_FD_203706 | JGI IMG/M metagenome (GOLD analysis project Ga0307406, IMG submission 203706) | Maize rhizosphere microbial communities from greenhouse at UC Davis, California, United States - 322HYB-C-2 | ecosystem: Host-associated > Plants > Roots > Rhizosphere > Soil | place...
CGAACGCGAGGGCGCTCTGGCGGTCGCCGAGGAGGGCAGCGATGCGTGCCTGCCACTCGAGGTGGCGATTGAGGAAGGGGCGGTCGAGGCGGGCCAGCCACGCGGCGGCCGACTCCGCCGTCGCGCGGTCGCCGACGCGTGCCGCGGCGACACCGAGCCACCCGCGCGCATCGACGTTCGTCGTGTCGAGGGCGACGAGCGCGCGGAAAGTCGCAAAGGCATCGGCCCAATTCCGGGCCCTGTATTGGGTGGGGCCCAGCTCGCGGAGGTACGCGACCGAGCTGCGTTCCGCGGCCGGCCGCGACGTGAGCAGAGCCAGAGTCCGGGCCTCGACCTGTGCTGCGGCCTCGGGATGACCGTGCAGATAGAGGTCCGCAATGACCGCGTTGAGTCCTCGGAAGAGGGGATACCCGTCCTCGCGGCCTATGCGAATGAGTGTATCCACCGTCGCGACCGCTTCCGTCACGCGGCCCATTGCAGACAGCGTCACCGCGCGCATCCACTCGACCTGCGGCGAAGCCGGGAAGCGCCGCCGCGCTGCATCCATGATCTCCAGCTCGCGCCCGTGGCGCCCCAACTGGTGCAGCGCCTGTGCTTGCGCCGTGTAGTAGGTCAGCCCCACCTCGGTCCCGCCGCTCTCGAGGTCGAAGCCCTCCAGTGCGTCGAGGCCCTCCTGCAGACGGTTCAGGGCCGTCGCAGTGTGGAAGACGGAGTAAGCGACGCTCGCCGACCGTGGCGCGAGGCGACGCATTTCGAGCGCGTCCCGATGGGCTCCGGCGAAGTCGCCATGGCAGGCGGAGACCTGAGCCTGAAGGAAGAGTCTGTCGAACGGCGCGAGTTGCGGCACCCGTCGGAGCACCAGCGCAGCGACGGAGTCGGTCTTCTCGCACTCGTCCAGCACGCGATAGATGGTCGCGATCTCGATCAACGCGAAGGCGTAGGTCGAGTCCATCGCGGCCGCGCGTTCGAAATGGCGCAGCGCTCGCCGGTAGTCTGGCCAGGCGGCGCGCCCGGCCACGAACTCGCGATACACCTCATAGCTCGGCGGCGGGCCGACGACGCGCGCCCAGGTGGCGAGCCGGGCGTCGGCCTGGGTGGCGAGACTGGCCAGCACGCGCTCGCGGATCGCGTGCACCGCCCCGGCGGGATCGTCGGACGGGCCGACCGTGGGCGCGAGCACGCTCGCGACCTCTTCTCGCGAGACGTCCGTGAGCTGCGCCTGGAAGCGTAAGCTGTCGCCCTGCTTGTAGATCGCACCGGAGACCACGGTGCCGGCCTCGAGGCGCCGGCCGAACTCGGCCGCACTCTCGCGCCCTCCTGTCCTCATAGTCGCCCCCGCCGGCGTGGTGGGCACGAGCGCCGACGGGCTGGAGACGACGCGCAGGAAGCCGCTCTGCACGATCGCCTGTGTCGTCACGTCGGCGACCATGGCGCCGAGGGCGTCGAAGCGCGGATCGCCGGTCGCATTGTCGAAGGGGATGACGGCCACCCGATGCGGGTCGAGCGTCCCATCCCCGGCGGCGCCCCCCTGCCCCCGCCGGCTGGCATAGACGGCGGCCGCGAGGAGAGTGATGAGCGCGGCGATGCCGATCAGCTGTGTGCCGTGCCGCCGCCGCCACATCCCTCGCGTCCCATGCCATCCGCTGTCGCGTCGCTCGACGCCGAGGCTGGCACGCGCGGCTGGTGGAGTGGACGCCGCGGGCGCATCGGCGTCGGGCGCGAGCGCCGGCGTCGTCGTGGGCCCGGCCGCGGTCACCGTCGCGGTCGCCGCTCCCGACTCGTGGACCGCTGCCTCACGCGCCGCCACGGGAGGCACCTCGACGGCGGTCCGCGTGACGACTGCGGGGGCCGACGGAGGGGCTGGCGCGGTTCGCAGAGACTCGACGGCAGCCGTCAGCCGCGGGTCGGGCTCGGCGCCAAGCTCCTCGCGAACGAGCGCGTCGTGGACCCGGGCGACGCGCAACGCCTCTCCCTTCTCGCCGGCCGCCGCGAGAGAGCCTATGAGCCCCAGCGTCGCCCGCGTGTTGAGCGGGTCCGAGGAAACCCTGCGGCGCCACCAACCGGTCGCGGCCACCGCGTCGCCCTGGGCCTCGGCCGCTGCGGCGAGCTGCTCGAGGGCACGCCCGTAGTCGTGCGCGAGGCGGGCGCGCTCGGCGTCCACCCAGCGCTCGAACTCAGGTACGCCGCCGACGTTGAAGCCGTCGAGAAACGGCCCACCGTAGAGCGAAACGGCGCGCTCGAGGTCGCCACCGCGAATGGCGGCACCGAATTCCGCGAGGTCGCTCGACAGCACCTCGGAGTTGAGGCGTAGGGAGGCCACGCCGAGGAAGAGCGCCTCGCTGCCGAGCTCGCGCCGCAGCGCCGAGAGGGCGTCGTCGAGCGAGTGCCGGGCGCGGGCTGGCTCGCTCTCCGGCCAGAGGTAGGCCGCGAGCTTCTCGCGGGCGATGCCGCGCGCGTCGGCACTTGCGGTGAGGGCGAGGAGGGCGAGACGCCGCCGCTGAGTCGCCGGCCCGCCGTGGGGTTCCCCGCCCCGCTCGAGTGTCAGGCCGCCGAGTGTCCGCAGTCGAAACATCGCGGTTCCCTGGGGCCGGCGTCGGCTCGCTATGAGAATCGAGGTTCTGCCGAGGCCTCGCCGAGGATCGGACGAGGGGCGGTCATAGAGTAGGCCCCGCACGACGGAGGCGCAACGCCGCCCGTCGTCTCAATTCATCATTTGAGCGGAGGCTTCAGCATGACCACCCAGACCACCACCCCGCGCCGCGCCGGCGGCACCCGCACTCTACTTCTCGCCCTTGCCGTGGCGGCCGCGTTCACGGGCTGCGTGGCCTCTCGGCACGGGTTGCCGCACTACGCGGCCACGGACGAGCCCGCAGCGCAGTCACTGCCCGGCGCCGTCGTCGCGCCCGCGCTCCGCTCTCTGAGCGTCGGCGCCTCGCACGGCTGCGGCCTGACCGACGACGGCTCGGCCTACTGCTGGGGGAGCAACGCCTTCGGCCAGCTCGGCGCCGGAGCCGAGACGGCCGAATCCACGCATCCCGTGCGCGTCGCCGGCGAGCTGCGCTTCACCCAGGTGAGCGCCGGCGCCGCGCACAGCTGCGGCGTGGCGACGACCGGCGAGATCTATTGTTGGGGGCTGGCCAGCGACGGTCAGCTCGGCGTCCCTCTGGACGGGACGCTGTGCGATGGCTTTGCCTGCAGCCGCCGCCCGATCCGCGTGGCCACGGGCCGGCGGTTCGAGCAGGTGAGCGCGGGCTACCAGCACAGCTGCGCCCTGTCGCAGGGCGCGGCCTTCTGCTGGGGGCGGAACGTGCGGGGCGAGCTGGGGGTCGCGACGACGACCAATGCCTGTGGCGGCATTCCCTGCAGCGTCGTCCCGGCCGCGGTCGAGACGAAGCGCTCGTTCAGCACGATCTCGGCGCGCGGCGAGCACAGTTGCGCGCTGTCGGACGGGGTCGCGTACTGCTGGGGTGACAACCGCGACGGCCAACTGGGCATCGGCACGGGCGCCGAGCTCGTCGTTCGACCCACCGCGGTCGTCGGCTCGCGCCGCTTCGTGGAGGTCGCAGCGGGGGGGCGCCACAGCTGCGGGCTCACCGATCGGGGGAGCGTCTACTGCTGGGGCTCGAACCGCGACGGCGCGGTCGGCGTCGCGTTCGCGGGCACGAGCTCGACGCCGCAGCTCGTGTCGGCCGACGCGCGCTTCGCCGCGATCACGACGAGCGGCGCCCACAGCTGCGCGGTGGCGCGGGACGGCACGGCGTACTGCTGGGGGCTGGATCGCTCGCGCCAGCTCGGACGCCGCCCGGCCGACGCGCGTCGTGACGGCGACGCTCGCGCACGCCGCTCCTCCCCCGCGCCGGTGGCCGGGTTGCGCGGTGTGACCTCGCTCAGCGCCGGCGGCGCGGCGACGTGCGCGGTGACGGTCGACGGCACGCGCTGCTGGGGCGAGTCGGCGGCCGCGCCGGTCGTGGCTCGGTGGTCCGATCCGAGCCCCCGCTAGCAGCTAGCGGGGAGTCCACCGTTCGGTGCCGGCGACGCTGTCTATCGCCGCCTCGTAGGCGCGCAGCGCCGGCACCGCGTCGCGGCAGCCGAGGTAATCGGAGACGGTGGCGCGACGCCCTCGGTAGAAGAGCGTGACGACGGCTGTTCCGTGGTCGGTAGCGGCCAACCCGCATAGCTCCACATTCTCGCGAATGATCTCGGGGAGAGTGCCGACGCCGGCCCGTGGGCCGGCGTCGAGCAGCGCCGCGGCGCGCGCCGGGGGAATGGAGTCGCGCACCGAACGCGCCGAGTCACCCGGCTCGAGCACGCGGAACGCGATCCGCCCCGTGCGGGCGACGCTCACCCGGTAGCCGGGCCAGCGCGTGAATCCCGGCAGACGCTCGAGGACGACGCTGTCGGCGGTCGTCGAGTCGGCGCTCGCGGCGCTCGCGGCGGCCGATTCCGTGCCGCGCGGGCCACCAGAGGAGGGAGCGGGCCCGCGCTTGCAGGCGACTGGCAGCAGCACTGCGAGTCCGGTCGCCGCGAGGAGGGGATGTCGGAGCATGCCGGCGACCCTGGAGAGCGATGAGAGAAAGTCATCCTGGCCGACGAGCCAGGCGTTAGGCAAAAGGGGACATCGGTCGGTGAAGCTGCGCGGGCTCTTGCGCGCCCCGACCGTTGGAGGCAGAATCTACGCTCCACGGCTCGCCGCGCGTCAGGTCGACGCGCGGCGAGCGCGCTGTCGGACCCTCACGCCCGCGGAGTCTCGATGAAGTCTGCCTCCTCGCTCGCCATCGGCTCACTGCTCGCGGCGACCCTTGCCCTCGTCGGCTGCGCCGACCAGACCTCCCACGGTCTCACGGGGCCACGAGCGGACGAGGTGCTCGTGACGACCGAGGACGCACCGATCGACGCCGAGGAGGTGGTCATCTACCCGAGCGACGGCCCGGATGGTGGCGCCGTCATGCGGACGCTCGGCATCATGGCCGTGCCGGCGTCGCGCGACATCCGCGTCGGCGTCGTGCAGAGCTCGGCGGCGATCACGCTGGGTAGCAGCGCGGCCTACGAGATCCGGGACAAGGCGAACGGCCTGCTCCTGCTGACGGGTCCGGCGGGCACGGTCGCGACGGTGACGCTCGTCTCGGCGCCTGCCTCGTTCCTGCGGTTGCAGGTGATGTGCTCGACCAACCTCACCGCCGTGGCGGCGCGCAAGACGCTCGCCGAGTCGTTCGGACACCCGACGATGACGCAGCTGCACCCCACGCTCGGCTGCACGCGGCTCTACGTCGGTCAGCTCCCGACGACCGCGAGCACGACCATCCGCAACGACTTCAAGAACCTGCTCATCTCGCAGGGCATCGCGCAGAGCGACGCGTTCTACGCCGTGGTGGCGGTCGCCGGCACGAGCACCATCTACAGGATCGTGCGCGGCGCGACGAACATCCAGAACGTCAACCCGGTCGTCGTGACCGCGACCGGCGAGATCGTCACCATCGGCACCACGGCGACCAATGGTCTGACCTATCGCGGCAAGGGCGAGGCGCGGGTGACGCCTGCCGGCACGCTGGCCGGCATCAACGAGCTCCCGCTCCAGCAGTACCTCTACGGCGTCGTGCCGCGCGAGCTGCCGCCCACCTCGCAGTGGGGCCAGCCGGAGGCGCAGAAGGCGCAAGCCGTCGCCGCGCGCACCTACGCGATGCGCGGCTACAACAAGCGCAGCGCGGACGGCTACGACCTGCGCGCGACGACTGACGACCAGGTCTATGGCGGCTACTCCGCGGAGCACCCGGTGTCCAGCGCCGCCGTGGACGCGACGGCCGGCGTCGTCGCGACGTACCAGGGGGAGCTGATCGACGCGCTGTTCTCGTCGACCGCGGGCGGCCACACGGCGGACAGCGAGGAGGCCTTCAGCTACTCGCCCTACCTGCGCGGCGTCCCCGACCGCGACATCGACGGCCAGTGGGACAAGCAGGCCGACAAGACGCTCGAAAAGTTCCTCAAGGACGACAAGCCCAAGCTCCTCCTCAAGGAGCAGAAGGGCGACCACGAGATCGGCTACTCCAGCTACTACCGCTGGAGCTACGAGTGGACGATGGAGGAGATGAGCGGCCTGATCTCGGCGCTCGCCGGCCAGGACGTGGGACGGGTGCTGGCGATCAACATCGTCGAGCGCGGGCCGTCGGGGCGCGCACTGAAGGTCGACTACGTGACCGAGAAGGCCGGCACCGTGTCGAGCGGCAGGGACGGCAGCACGCGCGCCGCGCTCAAGTACAGGAACGCCGCGGGCGCGATCGTCAACCTGCCGAGCACGCGCATCTTCATCGAGCCGACGTACGAGCAGGGGCTGTCGGGCCCGGTGACCGGCTACCGCGTCTACGGCGCCGGCTTCGGCCACGGCGTGGGCCTGTCGCAGACGGGCGCCGCCGGCATGGCCGCGCAGGGCTACACCTACGGTCAGATCCTCAAGCACTACTACACGGGGATCGAGCTCACCGAGCCGACGGCGGTCGCGACGATCCCCTGAGCGGCTGGGTGGGGCCGAGGCGAGAGAGGAAGGACTGCTGAACGGCGAAGGAGGAAGGACCGATCCTGACGGTCCTTCCTCCTTCGCCTTTTCTCCGCTCGCCGCCGGCCGCTCGCCGCTATTTTTCGGGGATGTCAGACCAGGATCCCACGGCACTCCGCGTCGCCGAGGCGCCGACGCCGAGCGACGAGCGCGCCGACGGCCGCGAGGCCGAGCGCATCGCCGAGGAGTCGGCGCGCCGCCGCACCTTCGCGATCATCTCGCACCCCGACGCGGGCAAGACGACCCTCACCGAGAAGCTCCTCCTCTACGGGGGCGCGATCCACCTCGCGGGGAGCGTGAAGGCGCGCCGCGCGGCGCGCCACGCGACCTCGGACTGGATGAAGCTCGAGCAGGAGCGCGGCATCTCCGTCACCTCGAGCGTGCTCCAGTTCGACTACGAGGGGGTCAAGGTCAACCTCCTCGACACGCCGGGCCACGCCGACTTCTCCGAGGACACCTACCGCACGCTGATCGCCGCCGACAGCGCGGTGATGCTGCTCGACAACCGGAAGGGCGTCGAGGAGCGCACGCGGCAGCTGTTCGAGGTCTGCCACAAGCGGAAGACGCCGGTCTTCACCTTCGTCAACAAGTGTGACCGGCCGGGGATGGACCCGCTGCAGCTGCTCGACGACGTGGAGCGCGACCTGCGCATCACCTGCGCGCCGGTGACCTGGCCGATCTTCGACGGGGACCGCTTCGTCGGGGTCTTCGACCGGCTCACCGAGCACGTGCTGCTCTTCGAGCGCGGCGAGGGCCACGGCTCGGCGCGGCTGGCGACGATCGAGGGCGGGCTCGAGGCGCCCGAGATCCGCGACCACGCGAGCGAGCACGCGCTCGCCAAGCTGCGCGACGACCTCGAGCTGCTCGACGTCGCGCTCGGCCGCTTCGACCACGACGCCTTCATGGCCGGCACGCTCTCGCCGACGTTCTTCGGGTCGGCACTGACGAACTTCGGCGTCGAGCCGTTCCTGCGCGAGTTCGTGCAGCTCGCCCCGGCGCCGGTGCCGCGCGAGACGAGCGCCGGCGCGGTGCGCCCCGACGACGCGCGGTTCACGGGATTCGTCTTCAAGATCCAGGCGAACATGGACGCCCGGCACCGCGACCGGATGGCGTTCGTTCGCGTCTGCTCGGGGCGCTACGCGGCGGGGATGGAGGTGAAGCTCGCCCGCACCGGCAAGACGCTGCGCCTCGCCGCGCCGCAGGCGGTGATGGCGCGCGAGCGCTCCGCCATCGAGGAGGCGTTCGCCGGCGACGTCGTCGGCATCGTGGACCGCGGCGTCCTGCGCATCGGCGACTCGCTCGTCGAGGGGGTGCCGCGCGAGGCGCCGGAGTTCCGCGACATCCCGCGCTTCCCGCCCGAGCACTTCGCCCACGTCGTCACCGCCGACCCGATGCGCCGGAAGCAGCTCGACACGGGGCTCAAGCAGCTCTCCGAGGAGGGCGCGGCGCAGGTCTTCTTCGCCGAGGCCGACGCCCGCGCCGGTCGCGGCCCGGTGCCGATCGTCGGCGCCGTCGGGCAGCTCCAGTTCGATGTCATGCTCCACCGCCTCGAGCACGAGTACGGGGCGCCGGCGCGCCTCGAGCCGATCGGCTTCTCGCACCCGCGCTGGGTCACCGGGCCGGCGCACGAGATCGAGCGCGTCGGCGGCGGGCGCGGGCGGATGCTGCTCTACGACATCAAGGGGAGCCCGCTCATCCTCTTCGCCGACAAGTGGACGCTGCGCGCGACGCTGGAGCGCGAGACGGAGCTCGAGTACCACGACGTCGCGCCGTAGGGCGGCGCCCGGCGGGAGCGGTTCACGGTTGTCGCCGGGCGCCTAGCCGAGCAGGGCCGCGTGGTGGCGGTACCAGTCGCTCTGGAAGCGGCGCCCGGGGTCGTGGTCGTCCTTGCGCCGCAGTGCCTCGGGGAGTCGCGGGTGGCAGGCGAGCACCTGCTCGCGCGTCGCCCAGCGGTGGTACGTGAGGTAGTAGCTCCCACCCCGCCGCACGGCCATGTCGATGAGACGCCGGAAGGCATCGGCCGAGTGCGCGACCCCGGCCGGCGTGTGCTCGGTGTGGAGGTTGAAGATCGTGCACGCCCACGGCTCGCGGGCCCACGCGAGGACCGTCTCGTCGTCGCGCTCGATCAGGCGCACGGTGCCGTAGATGCAGTTCACCGCGTGGCGTCGGAAGTCCGCCGCGGCCTCGGCCAGGAAGTCGGCGAGGCGGGGCCGAGGCACGTAGATCTCGGTGATCATCTCGCTGCACGGGTGCGGCGCGCGCAGCTCGCGGTCCAGCTCCTGGTGGTAGTCGTCGAGGTAGGTGCTGAGCTGGTGCGTGTCGGACCAGTAGACCTGCCCCGTCGTCTTCAGGTAGTGGCCGGCGTAGACGTCCCAGGCGCGCCCCTTGTCGGCGTGGGCGAGGTAGAGCAGCCGGCGCCAGTCGGCCTCGGTGAGCGAGCGCTGGCCGGCGGGGACGGGCGTCGCGTCGTCCACCGGCTCGTAGCAGGAGAAGATCCCGCGGCGCAGGAAGCCGCGCGACGCGGGGTCGAGGTCGAACTGGAAGTCGCCGTACTCGAAGCCGGCCGCGATGCGCTCGTCGAACCGCGCCATGAGATCGTCGGCGTCCACGACCTCGACGACGCGCCGCACCTTGCGCCGCGGCGCGAGGCGCAGCGTGACCTCGACGACGACGCCGAACAGCCCGTAGCCGCCGACGACGAGCGAGAACAGCTCGGCGTTCTCGGCGCGGCTGCACCGCCGCCGCTCGCCGGCCGCGTCCACCAGCACGAGGCTCTCGACGTCGCCGACGAACGGACGGCGCGCGAGCCCTCGGCCGTGCACGTTGGCGGCGACGGCGCCGCCGATGCTCAGCCGGTCGGCGCCCGTCTGCTTCTGCGCGATCCCCCACTGAGGCGATCTCCCCTCCTGCGCCGCGAGCAGCCGCGCGACGAGCTCGGGCCACTGGATGCCGGCGCTCACGCGTACCGTGCCGCGCTCGGCGTCGAGCTCGCACGTGGCGCGCAGGCGGCGCGTGTCGAGCATCACGCCGCCGGTCGCAAACTGCTGCGCGCCCATCGCGTGCCAGCCGCCGCCGACGCACACCGGTCGGTCGAGCTCGGCGGCGTAGCGCACGGCGTCCTGCACGTCGTCGGCGCTCGCCACTTCCACCAGCCGGTGCACGCGCGTCGGGTTGAGGCGCGAGTGCACGTCGTTGAGCAGCGGCCCGCTCTCGGCCTCGGGCGAGAGGCGCGGCGCGGGGGCGGACGTCGTCGTGGCGCGGTCGGCGGACATGGGGTGGACTCCGTTAACGGGGAGGCGTCGCGCGACCGGCGGACGCGAGCCCGGCGGGCGACGACGTCAGCTTACCGCCGCCCCGGCGCGCCCGGCGATACGTCAACCGACGTAGCGCGCCGCCGCCGCACGTACGCCGCGTAGACGACGGCGTTGAGCGCCAGCACGGCGACGCCGAGCGCGACCTGCACCTCGCGCGTCAGCCCGCTCGGGTAGAGCGCGGCGGTGACGTAGTGCTCGACGAAGCCCCCCTCGTAGCCCCCCTCGCCGCCGCGGCGCCGCAGCCACACCTCGAGCGGCGTGAGCGGGCAGACGAAGCCGACGAACTCGATCGTCGCGCCGTAGAGCGCGACCGGCACGTGCACCCAGGCGACGCGCGGCCAGCGGAGGGCGAGCAGCCCGCCGAGCACGACGAAGAGCACGAAGGCGAGGTGGACGACGAGGACGACGTCGGCGAGCGCGCGCGACAGCATGACCCGACGATGTCCCGCACGCCCGGCGTCCGCAACGCTCGCCCCCGGCGCGCGGACCTTACGCCGCTGGGGCACCGGCCGTATGATCCTCCTGCCTGCCGCCCGGCCCGGCCGGCGCTCCTCTCCCCCGGCCGCGCGCCTCCGAAGATCATGCGACGCTGGAACGGCTGGGGCGACGATCAGACCGAGGCGCACCTCCCCGCCCCGACGCGGCAGCTCCTCGAGGACGCCGTCGGCGCCGCGCGCCCGAGCGTGGCGGACGCGAGCCTCGCCGACGTCTGCGCCGCCGTGGAGGGCGCGCTGCACGGCGCGCTGCGCGACGAAGACGAGCGCGTCCACGTCTTCACGCACCGCTCGCACGTCTACCCGACCGGGGCGAGCGTGCACACGACGTTCGTCTTCCGCCTCGCAGCCGACGCCGACGCGACGCTCGAGCGCTGGCGCCGGCTCAAGGACGTGGCGAGCCGGGCGATCGTCGGCGAGCGGGCGACGATCAGCCACCAGCACGGCGTCGGCACCGACCACGCGCCGTACCTGGGCGCCGAGAAGGGCGCGCTCGGCGTGCGGGCCCTCGAGCGCCTCGTCGCGGCGTTCGACGGGCGCGAGCTGCTCAACCCCGGCAAGCTCGTGAGCCGCGCCGAGGGCGCGCCCGCGCCGGCCCGGTCGCCGGCGTCGGCTGCCCGCGGGGGGGTGCGCGCGTGACGACGCTCGGGCGGGGGTGGCGCGCCGCGATCTGGACGCAGCTCGCCGACCATGCGGCGCAGCCGCCGTGGGACGTCATCGTCGTCGGCGGCGGCGTGGCCGGCGCGGGCGTCTTCCGCGAGGCGGTGCGCTGCGGACTGCGCGTGCTGCTGCTCGAGGGGCGCGACTTCGCGTGGGGGACGTCGAGCCGGTCGTCGAAGCTCGTGCACGGCGGCGTGCGCTACCTGACGCAGGGACAGTGGCGGGTGACGCGCGAGGCGGTGCGCGAGCGCGAGCGCCTAGTGCGCGAGGCACCGGGACTGGTGGAGCCGCTGCGCTTCGTGCTCGCGTTGTACGAGCCCGAGCGCGGGCGCCGCTGGGCGTACCAGGCGTGCTTCACCGCCTACGACCTGTTCGCCCGCCGGCGGACGCACGGCTACCTCGCGCCGTCGGACGTGCAGCGCGCCCTCCCCGACGTGCTCACGGACGGGCTGGTCGGCGGCTTCCGCTACACCGAGGCGCGGACGGACGACGCGCGGATCGTCCTCCGCCTCATCTGGGAGGGAGTGCGGGCCGGCGGGTGCGCGCTCAGCTACGCGCCGGTGGACGCGCTGCTGCTCGACCGCGGGGCGGCCTCCGGCGTGCGGGTGCGCGACGCCGAGAGTGGCCAGACGCTCGAGCTGCGCGCCCACGCCGTCGTCAACGCCACGGGCGCGCACACCGACACGCTGCGCCGCCGCGTCGGCGACCGGGGACTCATCCGGCCGGTGCGCGGCAGCCACCTCGTCTTCTCCGCCGCGCGCTTCCCGCTGCCGCACGCCGTCGCCTGGCGGCACGCGGCCGACGGCCGGAACGTCTGCGCGCTGCCGTGGGAAGGGTGCACGGTCGTCGGCACGACCGACGTGGACCACGACGCGGCGCGCTCGGCCGAGCCGCGCATCAGCACCGAGGAGACCGAGTACCTGCTCGACGCAGTGAGAACCCAGTTCCCGTCGCTCGCGCTCGGCCTCGACGACGTCGTCGCGACGTGGGCCGGCGTGCGCCCGATCGTCGGCGACGGGAGCGACGCCGCGCCGACGCAGGCGTCGCGCGAGCACATCGTGGTGGACGAGCGAGGCCTGATCAGCGTCGCCGGCGGGAAGCTGACGACGTTCCACGCCACGGCGCGCGCGGTGCTGCGCTGCCTGCGCGACCACTGCCCCGGGGTGCGCCTGCCGCGCTCGCGCGTCCGCGCGTTCGACGAGGTGCCGCGCGACGGCGCCGACCACCCGGCGCTCGACGCCGCCGCCAGCCAGCGGCTGGTAGGCCGCTACGGCGATGCCGCCGGCGCGCTCGTCGCCGCGGCGCACCCCGGCGAGCTCGCGCCGGTCGCCGGGACGCCCACGCTGTGGGCCGAGCTGCGCTGGGCGGCGCGCGCCGAGGGCGTCTGTCACCTCGACGACCTCCTGCTGCGCCGCGTGCGCGTCGGGCTGCTGCTGCCCGAGGGCGGCGCGTCGCTCCTCCCGGAGGTGCGCCGCGTCTGCCAGGAGGAGCTCGGCTGGTCGGACGCGCGGTGGGAGGAGGAGTCCGAGGACTACCGCTGCCGGTGGCGGCACGCGCACGGCGTGCCCGGGCAGACGCGCGCCCCCGCCCGGGGCGTGGCGGCGCGGCGGGCCCGCGACGCCGCCGCGCCGGCCGGCGGATGATCGAGCACGTCCTCGCGATAGACCACGGCACGCAGAGCGTCCGCGCGCTGCTCTTCGACGCGCGGGGGAACCTCACCGCGAAGAGCCGCGTGCCGGTGCGCTACGAGTCGGCGCGGCCGGGCTGGGCGGAGGCCGACCCGGAGTACCTCTGGGGCGCGGTCGCCGAGGCGTGCCGGAAGCTGTGGGCGATGGGCACCGTGCCGAAGGACGCCGTGCGCGGGGTGACGCTGACGACGCAGCGAGGCACCGTCGTCAACGTGGACGCGGCGGGCCGCCCGCTGCGGCCGGCGATCACCTGGCTCGACAGGCGCCGCACCGAGGGGCTGCGCCCGGTGGGCGGCGCGTGGGGCGCGCTCTTCCGGCTGAGCGGGATGAGCGCGACAGTCGCCGCCTTCCAGGCCGAAGCCGAGGCGAACTGGCTCGCGCGCCACGAGCCCACGGTCTGGAAGGCGACGCACCGCTTCCTCCTTCTCTCGGGCTACCTGACCTATCGCCTCACCGGCAACTTCTCCGACTCGGTCGGCGCACAGGTCGGCTACATCCCGTTCGACTTCAAGAATCTGCGCTGGGCGCCGGGGTGGGATTGGAAGTGGCGCATCGCCCCCTTCGACCGCGCGACGCTCCCCGACCTCGTGCCGCCGGCCGGGCTGCTCGGCCACGTCACGCGCGCGGCGAGCGAGGCGACGGGGATCACCGAGGGACTCCCCGTGATCGCCGGCGCGGCCGACAAGGCGTGCGAGGTGCTCGGCTCCGGCGCGCTCGAGCCGCAGGTCGGCTGCCTGAGCTACGGCACGATCGCGACGATCAACACGACGCAGCGCCGCTACGTCGAGGCGATCCCGCTCGTGCCCCCCTACCCCGCCGCGGTGCCGGGCGCCTACAGCCTCGAGCTGCAGGTGGCGCGTGGCTACTGGATGGTGAGCTGGTTCAAGGAAGAGTTCGGCCACCCCGAGCTGCGACGGGCCAAGGAGACGGGGGCGGAGCCCGAGGCGCTGCTCGACGCGCTCGTGCGCGATGTGCCGCCGGGGTCGCTCGGCCTCATGCTCCAGCCGTACTGGGCGCCGGGGATCAAGATCCCGGGGCCGGAAGCGAAGGGGGCGGTGATCGGCTTCGGCGACGGGCACGGCCGCGCGCACCTCTACCGGGCGATCCTCGAAGGGATAGCCTATGCCCTGCGCGAGGCGACCGAGCGGGTGGAGTCGCGCAGCGCGACGCGGGTGACGGAGCTGCGCGTCGCCGGCGGCGGCTCGCAGAGCGACGCCGCCATGCAGCTCACGGCGGACGTCTTCGGCCTGCCGGCGGCGCGCCCGCACGTCTACGAAGCCTCCGGGCTCGGCGCGGCGATCGATGGCGCGGTCGGCCTCGGACTGCACCCCGACTTCCCGACCGCGGTGCGCGAGATGACGCGACTCGGCCGCACCTTCGAGCCGAACCCCGAGGCGCGCGCGACCTACGACCGTTTGTACCGCGAGGTCTACCGCGCGATGTACGAGCGCTTGCGGCCGCTGTACACGAAGATTCGGGAGATCACGGGATATCCGGCGTGAGGGACGAGAGTCGGCGAGCACAGTGAACGGTTCACGGTAGGCGGTTCACGGTTCACCGTGACCATCAACCGTGAGCCCCACACCGTGACCGTTCACGGCCGTCGCCGAGCGCGGAGGGCCGCCCTCCTAGTTTCGACCCCTGAACGACGGCCATATCTGCTGCAGCGTGCGGTTCGGATCGGTCGAGACGGCGATCGCGCGCTGGCGCTCCTCGCTCACCATCCACGGGTGGTCGAAGCGTCCGAGGACGCGGACGGAGCCGTAGTACTCGCGCAGCGCCTCCGGCTCGGGGCCGAGGCTGAGCAGCACCTTACCGGGCTTCGGACCAGGCCCGAAGAACCAGTACGAGCCGGCCGGCGAGACTGCCGGCGGGAGCCCCCACCGCTTGCCGTAGAAGTCGATCGCTCCCGCCTCGCCGAAGTTGTCGGCGAGGATCACCGTCTCCGCCTGCTGCTCGGGGGTGAGCGAGTGATAGGCGGCGGCGACGGCGCGGACCTGCTCCTTCCAGCCGAGCATGTCGGCGTAGTCCTGCGGCAACTCGCCCACCTCGCCGCGGTTCGTGCGCACGGCGGCGGTGACGCCGAGCGCGCGTGAGTAGCGCGCCATCTGCTCCGGCGGCAGGATCGGCAGGCCGAGCGGGAGCGTGACGGCCATGTAGGCGAGGAGCAACGCGACCACGGCGCCCGTCATCCGCCCCGAAAAGCCACCGAGCATGACCGCGCCCGCGGCGTAGAGCGCCGGGTACATCGGCCCGTAGTAGTAGCCCTTGCCGTGCAGCACGAGCAGGAGGACGAGGACGCCGAGCGCCGTCACGCCGACGACGCGGAAGGCGCTCAGCCGCGGCGCGACGAGCAGCGCGACCAGCCCGGCGAGGGCGAGCAGCGTCGCCGGCCCGTAGAGTAGCTGCTCGCCGAGGAACGCCGCCGGCGTGACGCGCTCCAGCTGCGCCGACTGCAGCACGCGCATCTGATCGCGCAGCGGGAAGCCGAGCCGCACCTGCCCGGCGATGCTCGGGCTGCCGATGACGAGGGCGATCGCCAGCGCCAGCCACGGCCAGCGCGTGAGGTAGTCGCGCCGCATCCCGCTGAGGAGGAGGGCGACGGCGAGCGGCAGGGCGAGGAAGATGATGCTGAACTTGGTGAGCAGGCCGAGCCCGCCCGCGACGCCGAGCAGCACCCACGACCCCGGGCCCGCGCCGCGCGCGAGTCGCACCACGGCGAGGAGGGCGAGCGTCCACCAGAGCTGGTCGAGGACGACCGGCTGGAAGAGCGACGCCGAGCGGAGGAAGAGCGGGCTGGCGACCACCGCGAAGGCCGACAGCCCCTGCGCGGCGCGCCCGCCGCCCATCTCGCGCGCGATGAGCGCGGCGAGGACGACGAGCGCCGTGCCGGCGAGCGCTGGGACGATCAGCACGGCGAACCGCGTGTCGCCGAACAGCGCGCGGGTGGCGTTGGCGACGAGCGCGATCCCGGGCGGGAAGTCCATCGCCCACAGCCGCAGGTGCCGCCCCATCGCCATGTAGAGGAAGCTGTCGCGGTGGATCCCGTACGGCGAGACGAGGATCGCCACGAGGTGGAGCAGCAGCTTCAGACCGGCGAGGCCGGCGACGAGGCCGACGGCGAAGGGAGGCGCGCCGCTGGCGCGCGAGCTGACGCGGGCGCCGCCGCCCGAGGACGACCCGCGCAGTCCGGCGTTCGAGCGCGCGAGCGCGATGCGGCGCGACTGGTCGGAGATCCGACTGTTGCGCGGCGTCACCCTCGGCGATCACTGCTGGTGGTCGTCCGGACGGGCCCGCGCGGGCTGGAGATCCGACGCATTGCTGGCGCTCCTGCTCAGGGGGGAGCGCGAACGATACCCAGGGAGGCGTGCCGACGCGAGCCGTCCGCCCGGCCTGGTAGCCCTCGCCGCCTAGGCGCGCGGCGTCCGGCGCAGGTTCGACAGGTAGAGCCCGCCGCGCACGAGAAAGAAGAGCGCGAAGGCGAGGTCGAGCCAGAGCCGGGCCGTGAGTGGCTCGCCGCCGGTCGCGAGGAGCCGCAGGAGGACGAACAGCCCGAGCCCCACCATAATGGTGCCGAGCGTCAGGCCGACGACGTTGCGCGTGGGGATGGGCATGGCGTGCTCAGGCCGGGTCGCGGTGGACGGCGTCCGGTGAGAAGGCCGGCACGCACACGGCGACGTACTCCGCCCCGCCGGGCTCGGGGCTCCCGTACCGCACCCACTCCCCGGGACGCGCGACGACTGCCTGGCCCGCGCGCACGTCGAGCGAGCCCCCGTCGTACTCGACGCGCAGCATGCCGCGCAGCACGACCGTGACCTCCTCGAAGTCGGGCCGCTGGCCCGGCTCGCGCCACCCTTCCGGCGAGACCATGCGCGCGACGCTCACGCCGGCGTGTCCGGAGTTGACACGGCCGGCGAATTCTTCGATCTGCTTCGGCTTGTTGCCCGCCGCCTGGATGACGGTCGGGCGCTCGATGAGAGTCGGCATCCGGAACTCGAGGCGGGTGGGTGTCTCTCTGTCGCCGTCGCCCGGAACGATTGATCGGCGCGCGACGCCGCGCCAGTCGTGGGCCGTGGGACGAGGAAGGTGAGATGGGCGCGCGCAGCTACGCCTCCAGCTCGACGTAGCTCGACTGCCCGCCCGAGCGATCGCCGGTCAGCCACGCCCAGTCGAAGTCGAGCGTTACGCGCCCTCGCCTCCGGCCGCCAGCAGCTCGGCGAGCCAGCGCTCGCCGTCGGGAAAGGGCCCGAAGCCGGACGCCGTGTTGATGTGACCGGCGTCGGGCAGTACCTCGAGCCGCGCTCCCCACCGGTGGGCGACCTCGCGGGCGCGGTCGAGGCGAGTATAGGGGTCGTCCGAGCTCGCGACCAGGATCGCAGGAAAGGGGAGCGCGGCCCGCGGCATCGGTGCGAAGCAACGGATCGCGTCGGGTGCGTCGGCCCGCTCGACGTCGCTCGGGGCGACGAGCAGCGCGCCCCACACACGCCCGGCCGCGCCCTTCAAACTCGCCTCCGCCCACTTCGCGATCGTCACCGCGCCGAGGCTGTGCCCCACGAGGACGATCGGGCGACCGGCGGACGCAATGGCCGAGTCCAGCGCGGCGACCCACTCCTCCGGTCGCGGCGCGTCCCAGTCGCGCTGCTCGACGCGACGGAAGCGCGATGGGTGGTCGCGCTCCCAGCGACTCTGCCAGTGCTCGGGGCCGGAATTGGTCCACCCCGGCACGTTGAGGGCGAGAGGCTCGTGCACTCCGATCATGGCGAGTTGCGACTACACCGTCTGGGTCAGGACCAGTCCTTGTCCGGATTGTGCTGGAGCCGGCGGGCGGCGTCCACGACGTCCTGCAGCTCGACCGGATCGCTGAACGGGTCGTCGTCCAGTACCGTCACGCGGTTCAGCAGGCGCTGCCAGCGCCGCAGCTCCTCGACGTACGGGGCGAACGGAACGCGCCGCAACGAGCCGCCCCC
>Ga0307406_10000797_pt1 | contig 17653 bp, 13 predicted proteins | sample 322Cmetagenome_3_FD_203706 | JGI IMG/M metagenome (GOLD analysis project Ga0307406, IMG submission 203706) | Maize rhizosphere microbial communities from greenhouse at UC Davis, California, United States - 322HYB-C-2 | ecosystem: Host-associated > Plants > Roots > Rhizosphere > Soil | place...
TGTGGGTTAATATTCTTAATTATAACTACAACCGCGTGTGGTTTTTATTTTTTAATAACGACTCTGACCCCAATTGAATCAGAACTTTGCCTTCAGACCGGCCGTTACCGTCCGTCCGGGGACGATCGTCACGTTATCCGGCTCGCCTCGCTGCTGACCGAGCAGGTTATCGCCGGTCAGCGTGAACGAGAGGCCCCGGAAGAGATCGCGTGAAAAGTTGGCGCGGAGGCGTGTCACGCCGGCGTAGTCCCGCCAATAGCTCCGGAGGCGGTCGCCCACGAGATCGCTCGGCGCGAGCCCTCCGCTCGTCAGCGCCTGCGCGACGGCAACGCGATCGTAACCCGTCCAATCCGACGCGCGCGCCAGCGTGAGTGACGAGAACCAGCCCTTCCCCTGCCACGAGCCGCTCACGCTCGCGGTCCGCGCGGGCACCTCGAGCATCCGGTCGCCTGGCTGCAGATCCCCCGTGTAGCCTGACGCGACCCGCTGCACACGGCTATCGACCAGCGAGAGCGAGCTGCCAAGCGACAGACGCCCGAAATCGACGTTGCTCGTGATCTCCCAGCCTCGATTCGCGATCTCGCCGACGTTCTGTAATTCGTACGCGACGTACGACTGGCCGTAACCGTCGTCGAAGCGTGCGCCAGGGGACGAGGCACGGTCCGGGACCGAGATCGGCACCGATTGAATCAGACCGGTTGCCATCTGGTCGAACCGCGTCACGTGGAAGCCTAACGTTCGCCCGATGAACAGGTCGGCGCCGGCCTCTATGCCTGCCTGCTGCTCCGGCGTGACGTCATACGCGACGAGCGTCGTACGCCGGCCGCTCCACCCGAGCTCACGGATCGCGCCCTGGACGGGGCGCACGCCCTTGCCGTATGCCGCGCGCAGCTTGAGCGTGACGTCGCCTCGATCGCCGACGACCGCGCCGCCAAGCATGGGGAGCGAGCTCACACGAGTGGAACCGAGCAGTGCATCGTCGCGCTCGAGACGCAGGCCGGCGGTGAGGAACACGTGGTTCTGCATCGACGTGTTTGCCTGCGCGACCAGCCCGCCGTTCCCTCGCCAGCCGATCAGTTGCGCTTCCGCGCCACCCGTCGACTCGCCGGGGCGAGGCACGTAATCACCACCCTGGCCCGAAATGGAGAGAACCGCGGACTCCTCGCGCACCGCCGCATGCTCGGCGGTAAACGTGAGGATGGCCGCCGTCTTGTCGAGCGAGCCGAAGCGGGCCGCGCTCGTGAGGCGAGCAGTAATGCGGTCGCCACCACCGCGCGCCGCCGCCAGGGCGGAGTCGGTCGCGCTCGGGATCGGACCGTCGTCGAGCGCCGGATTCGTGAGACGATAGCCGTCGACGCCGAGGACGACCGTGTGCGTCCATCGTTCGTTAGGCGCCCAGACGAGATTGCCGCCCACCGTATACTGGCTCACGGACTGCGTCTTGCCCGAATCGCTCGGGAACGACGGGCCGTAGGTCCGCATTGGCGCCATCTGTCGGGGATCGTTCCCCCATGTCGAGTACCCGGGGCCGCCGGGCGACGACCCGCTGCGCTGTGGCATCGGGCCGGGCGCCGCGCCGCCCGTGAGCCCGCTCAGCAGCGGATTTGCCGGCGACCCCGCGCGCTCCGAGAAGAGGCGCGCCGTGCCGCTGAACACGGTCGTCGCCCCGACGACGCGCACGTTCCCGTTCGCCGCGATCGTCCGCGCGAAGGCACCGGGAACGTACGCGCCTAACGTGTTCAAGCTCAGGCCGAGCCCGGCCGAGCGTTCGGCGGTGCCGGTGCGGAACGCGAGCGAGTGTTGCTGCGTGAGCACACCCTGTGGCGCGAACTGGCTGCCCGCCATGCCCGCGGTGCTCGCGAGCTGCAATCGCTGGCCGTCCGGCGCCGCTCCGTCGTGCCGCGTGATGACGTTGATCACACCACTGTTGGCGTCAGCGCCATACAGCGCCGAGCCCTGCGGTCCGCGAATGACCTCGACCCGCTCGATCGTGGACGGATCGAACTGCTGGACGATGAGCGGATTCGCGACCTCGATCCCATCGATGTAGACCTTCGGGTAGCTGAGCCCGAAGGAGCTCGCGCCACGGATGCTGCCGTACCGCGCCATGAGGGTGGTCGGCGACTGCTGCCACATCCACACGCCGGGTACGTTGCCGTCGAGTAAGTGTGCCAGCGAGCCGTTGTCCTCGTGCGCCAGCTTGTCCCTGCTGACGAAGTCTAGCGAGATCGGTAAGGATCGCTGTGCGTTGTCCGACGCCGTGCCGACTACGACGATGCGATCCAGCACACTCGCTCCGCGCCCATGGCCCTCGTCGGTGGGCGGATCGGTCGACGCCGTGAGGCGTGCCGGTGCGAGGACGACCTGATCGTCGCCCGCAACGACGGGCTCGAGCTCCGTCCCGCGCAGCAGCTCCGAGAGCACCTCGCCGGCGGCTACAGACCGATAATCCAGGCACATCTGGCGATCGAGCGGGAGGAGCTCCGCGACGTAGGAGAGCCGAACGCGAGCGGCGGCGGCGAGCTGCGTAAGGCCATCACGTAGCGAAACCTTGTCGCCCACGAGTGTGACCTCGCGGTCGAGCGGGGCGGGCCACTGGCGTATCGTCTTGTTCGCGATGCTCGATACCGCGCATGCCGCCTGTGCGGCGGTCGCTGCCATCGGCGTAACGAGGCCGAAGGCCGCTACGATCGACGCGATCGCTCCGCGCGTGACGATGGCATCCCGCAGCCCGGGAGCCGCCCTCCGCACCGTCATCGCGGGCGCGGCGACGCCGGCTTGATGACGGCTGTATTGCCCTGGCGCTGAACCTCTGCGCCCAGGCTCAACGCGATCACCTCGAGAACGCGGTCAGCGCTTTCGCCGTCGAACGTCATGGAGAGGTGCCGACCCACGAACGCTGAGTCGATCACGAGATCGATCCCGTACCACCGTCGCAGCTCCGATCGCACCGATGAAACGGGTGCTTCGCGGAACACGAGGCGGCCGCTCGTCCAAGCGGTATCGGGCTCGGCGGTGCCGCCGCGCTGCACGAGCGTGCGGCCATCCACCCCAAGGATTCCGGCATCGCCAGGCCGCAGCACGACGGCGGCGTTAGGCGACGCGCTTGTCGGTGCGAGCGAGACCGATCCCGACGTGACGGCGACACGCACGCCCGAATCACCGGCGACGCGTACGGTGAACGTCGTCCCCAGATCGCGGATGTCGGCGCTGCCCGCGTGCACGACGAACGGCCGCGCCGCGTCGTGTCGGACATCGAAGTACGCCTCACCTGTAAGCTCGACTGCACGCACCTTGTTTCCGTATCCCATCGCCACGGTCAAGCGACTCTCGGGAGCGAGAAGAACACGCGTCCCATCAGCAAGTCGTACCGAATCGCGCTGGCCGACGTTTGTTGCGAAGACCTGCGCGGCCGATGCGGGGGTATACCCGGGGGTCTGCCGCGAGTGCCACCAGAGCCCTCCCCCGATGAGGACCACCGCGGCCGCGGCTGCCGGGAGCGCAATGGACCGCCATCGACGAGCGGGCACCGCAACGCGGGGCGGCGTGGCGCCCGCGGGACGCCGGCTGCCGATCGGGATGACCTCGGCAGCATCACGCCGCTCTGACACCCGCTTCAATGCTGCTTCGACGTCGAGATCCGGCGGGTTCGCAGTCGCGAGCAGCGCCGTCGCGTCGTTGAGCGAGCTCAGTGCCGATGCCTCGGCCGGATGCGCCTCGAGCCACCGCTGGACGGCAGCCGCCTCGTCGGGCGGGCATTCGCCGGCGAAATACCGGGCAATCGCCTCCCAATCGGCGGAGTCGTCCAGAGGCTTCGGCGTATCGCTGGGCATAGAGCTCGAATCGGGCGAAAGATACGGCTGAGTGGCTGCACCCCTAAATACACTCGACCGCGACGGAACCCCTACGAAAGCGGTAGGGAATCGGGAATTGGGAATCGGGAATCGGAAGAACCATTGGCGAAGTCCCCTTACCGGCTTGTTCCGCGTTCAACGATGCCCGTGTGTGCCGATCGCTCTTCGGGAAAGTAGCTTCCTTCGCTGAATTCGCTTCCCGCTTCCCGCTTCCCGCATCCCGCATCCCGCTTCCCGTTTCCCGTTTCCCGGTTGTCCCCCACCCAAGCGAGCGACACTGAGCTACTCGAACGCCTCCGGCGGGGGGACACAGCGGCGTTCGACGTCATCTTCCGCACATGGTACGGGCCGCTCGTCGGCACGGCAGAGCGGATGCTGCGAGATCGGGCGGTCGCGGAAGAGCTGGTGCAGGACGTGATGCTCGAGCTCTGGCGGCGGCGCGAGACGTTGTCGGGCGACGGGTCGGCGCAGGCGTACCTGTTTCAGGCGACGCGCAACCGTGTGCTGAACCACCTTCGGCACCTGAAGATCGAGCAGCGGAGCGAGCCGGAAGTCCGTGGCGAAGGCTCATCCGCACCGCCGGCCGATGCAGCACTCGTGCAAGAGGAGCTGAGCACGGCCGTGCAGCGTGCGGTGCAGGCGTTGCCCGATCGATGCCGTGAGGTGTTCGAGCTGAGTCGAGTGCATGGGCTCAAGTACGCCGAGATCGCACGCGCGCTCGGTATCTCGGTGAAGACGGTCGAGGCGCAGATGGGAAAGGCACTCAGGACCCTTCGCGAGTGCCTCGCGGCGTGGCTACCCGACGAGAGCGGGTGACCCCTTTCGTCTTCGACGATCAGCTGCAGCTCAGCGGCCCGCGCGGCAGTGGCCGCGTGCAGTTCCGGGTCGAGTCGTTCTCGGTGATCACGACCTTCGCTGTTGCGCTGCCGTCGTAGGTCACGACCTCGCGTCGTGTTACCGTGATCGCTGCCTGGCCTTCGTACGTCAGGCTCGCCTGGATCGCACGAATCACGGTGCCGGCCGTTGGGTAGGTGTTGCTGTTGTCGGTCGCGACCGGGATAACCAGGCCGGTCGTCGTGTCACCCACCACGCGAGTTGCCGTGAACTTGCCTCGGCTCGACTCACCGGTGGTCGACTCCTGGCCCATCGAGCTTCCGTTCACTGTACGCTCAGTGCTTCCCTTCGCGAGGCCGGACACTGTGCGATCGCTGACGTCGTTCACGTTCGTCGTAGCGCTCACGATCGTTGCCGTGTCGCCGAGGAGCAGACCACCGACACCGCGACCGTCGCCCCAGCACGCACGACCGCCACCGGGTCCGCGATTTCCTCCGGACCCTCGATTACCGCCACGATCGTCCCCGGCCTCGTTTTCGTTTTCCGGCTCGTAGGTCACCGTGCCCGTCACGCTGGTCTGCGTGTTGACCGAGTTCGTGGTCGTCGAGTCGAACGCTTGCTGAATCGCGCCGGATCCATCCTTGTACTGTGCCGACCGGCTAATGGTCAGACCGTTCCGGGTCTCGACCGCACAAATCAGCCGGCCCAGAGCGGAGTCGAACGACCCGTTGCAGGCAAGGCCGCCGCCGAATGGACCGCGATTGCCGAAGCCGCGGCCAAACCCTTCGCCTTCGCCACTGTAGTTCGCGGCGAGCCCGCCACCCATGAGAGAGCCACGGTCCATGCGTCCCTCGCGCCCGCCGCCTAGCCAGAAGCCGGCCGACCGAACACTCGCGGCGGAGGTGCCGACGAAGCTTGTCGAGACGTCTCCGAATCCGACCGGAACCGTGGAGAAGGCGGCAGTCAGCGCCGCGGCCGACAGCGTCGACGAACGGGGTGAATTGAGCTCGGCACATGCAGCGATGCCGAGGATAGGCGTGATACAAGCGGCGCGGCGATACCACGCGCGGATGTTGCTGCGCCTCATTGCTTTGCTCCGGGAATCTGGCCAGCGGGTCCCGCGAACCATTCGCGGTGTGTGCGCAGGCGTTGGCAGCGATTGACGCAACAGGAACACGCGAGCGTGCGCGTACCCCTATGCGCCACCCGATCCCGGCGACGTGCTGGTGTGAAACGGTGCGACCGGTCAGGTTGCGGGTCGCTCACCGCCTCCCGAGTCGTTAGGTGCGATGCGCCGGCTCGTCGCGCTGCGCGAGGCGCTGCTCGATCCGCACCGCAATCTCGCGAAACATCCGCGTGATCGTCCCGGCCGAATCACTCGTGCGTGGCGCGCGCGCGCCGCGGTCACGCGGCGGGCGATTGGCGATCCTCTCGGAGGCCAGTGTGCGCAGCTCGTCGCGTACTCGCGCGAGGTCGCTGTGCATGAAGGGCAGCGCTTCGCGGTGCTCGATGTCGTCGACGATGCGAACGGCGAGCGTATAGAGCCGAGCGGCACGGACCAGCGCCTCGGGGTCCTGCGTCTCGTCGCCAATTCGCTCGAGCTCTGCCGCGCGGGTGGCAATCGACGACACGTGCGCTGGCGTGAATGGCAGATCTGCTGACATCGCGTACTTCCTCGTGCAACTTTTCTGTGCCTGGCGTTCCATCGGTCGTTCGGTTTCCCGGCAAGATCAGAACCTCGCGCGCAACCCACCGGCGATCGTCCGGCCCAGAAGGACCGTGACGTTGTCGGGTTTGCCGAACTGATGATTCAAAAGATTGTCGGCTGTGGCCACAAGTGACAACGCGCGCCGCAGGTCGTAGCTGGCCGTCGCACTCAACGTGCGCTCCGGCACTTCGAGCATGCGATCGCCTGGCCGGAGGTCTCCGGTATAGCGATCCGCGAGACGACGAACGCGACTGCCGACGATCGCGTACGCGGTTGAAACGGACAAACCGTGGCCCCCAATGGAGCCGGAGATCTCCCACCCGCGATTCGTGATCTCGCCGACGTTCTGCAGCTCATAGGCGATGCGCCCGCACCCCTACGACTGGAGGGGACACGACCGCCACGGGCGTCTACACCACTGCGACGCCCAGGTTCCACCCGCCACCTAACGAGTGGCTGGTCATCCCGAGCCGTCAGGCGAGGGATCGCGAGCGTCCCGAAAGAGGGCCCTCTACCGGGATGGTCGCGATCCCTCGCTGCGCTCGGAATGACGAGCGTATCAGGGTACCGCGAATCTCGCGTGTTATAGGAAATGAAAGTCGTGCCGTCCTTCACGACATGAGAAGCACTGAGAAACACCGAGAAAGTGTAGAGCCTGATGCCTTCTGGAATCGCCGCTGCTCGCGGCAGAACCATAGTGTGCACGCTGATCGTGACAGTCGCAGCCGCGTGCACCGACACGACAGCCCCATCCACGACAGCCACGGCAACCCAGGTTGCCAACGTCGACTGCTCGAGCGCCGTGACATCGCTTTCGCCCGGCCAGGTCCTCACGCGGCTTGGTGCCACATCGCTCTGCGTCGCCGGAGGGACCGGCGGCGGTGAGTTCGCGCTCGTTCCATTCAACACATCGTTGGACGGATCCGCCGGCACGTCCTTCACCGTGCAGGCGAGTGGCGTGACCGCAACGGCCGTCGCGAGCCTGATACCAAGCGAAGGGACATTCAACGTGCTCGCCGGGACGTCGGGCACATCACCGACGTTGTCCTCGCTTGCGCTCACCCGTGCGCTCGACACGAAGCTGCGTGCGAGCGAGGCACGCGACCTCTCGCCGCTCATCGCCGGGGCGCGCGCGTGGATGCGGTCGCGGCAGCGGGCGATGTCGGGTTCAGTGCCTGGGCTTTCACTGAGCGTCGTACCAGCCACGGCGACGGTCGGCCAGACGGTCACGCTCAACGCGAATACCGAATCGGCGTGCTCGTCGCCGGATCTGCGCACCGGTCGCGTCGCCGCGGTGAGCAAGAAGGCCATCATCGTCGCGGATACGAGCAACCCCGCGTCCGGCTACACGGACGCCGACTACGCGTCGATTGCGTCCACGTTCGATGCCCTCGTCGACCCCACGGACACGAAGGCCTTCGGATCGCCGACGGATATCGATGGCAACGGCCACGTCGTGCTCTTCTTCACGCGCGCCGTGAACGAGCTCACGCCGGCACGAAGCACATCGTACGTCGCCGGTTTCTTCTACGCCCGCGATCTGTTTCCCTCGACAGCGAGCCCGGAGTTCGACGCGTGTGCGGGTAGCAACGGCGGCGAGATGTTCTACCTCCTCGTGCCCGACCCGAGCGGCGTCGTGAACGGCAACAAGTTCACGAAGGACAACGTCACGCGTGTCGTGATCGCGACGCTGGGTCACGAGTACCAGCATCTCATCAACGCGTCGCGACGCATGTACGTGAACACGGGCGCGACCGACTTCGAGACGACGTGGCTCGACGAAGGGCTCTCGCACGTCGCCGAGGAGCTCTTGTTCTACGCCGAGTCCGGCCTCGCGCCACGCGCGAACATCGACGCCACGAAGCTGCGGACGTCGAGCGCCTATGTGGATGCGTTCAACAACGACGCCATCTCGAACTTCAGCCGCCTCGAGAGCTTTCTCGGCGCGCCGTCGTCGAACTCGCCGTTCGCCGACAACGATGACCTCGCGACTCGCGGTGCTACGTGGTCGTTCCTTCGCTACGCCGCTGACCACACCGGGAGCGACGACGGAACGACCTGGTTCCAGCTCGTGAACTCGACGACGTCCGGAGTCGCGAACCTCCAGCAGGTGTTCGGCACCGACCTGGCGGCGCTCGCTCGTGACTGGGCGACGTCAGTGTTTGCCGACGACGCCGCATCCACCGATCCGCGCTACCAGCAGCCCAGCTGGAACCTGCGATCGATCTTCGGCGCGCTGGAGAGCACCGGTGACTACCCGCTCGCGACCGCAACGCTCGGCGCATCACCGATGACGGTAAGCGTGGACGGCGGGAGCGCGGCGTATCTCCGCTTCGCCGTTTCGGCCGGTCAGACGGCGACCGTCCAGCTCAGCACTCTGCCGTCCAACGTACAGCTCACTCTCGTCCGCGCGCGGTAGTCGCCGCGAGCGGCAAGCCATCTTTGCCATGCGCACCTCTTCGCCGTCTCCCTCGTCGCGCAGCGCCCTCGTCGGCGATGCCGTTCGCGTTCTTCTCATTCTCGCGGCCATCGCGGTCGCGCTCACCGCTTGTGCCTCGCGCGGCAGCGCTCAGTACTTCGGGCGCAACAAGGTGCAGTACGAGCACTTCAAGTTCGAGATCCTGCGCACGCCGCATTTTGACGTCCACTACTACCCTGCCGAGAAACAGGGGGCGGAAGACGTGGCGCGGATGCTGGAGCGCTGGAACACGAGGTATTCCGATCTCTTCAACCATCCGCTCTCCGCGCGCAAGCCGATCATCCTCTACGCGGATCAGCCGGACTTCCAGCAGACCAACGTCGTCTCCGAGCAGCTCGACGAAGGCACGGGCGGCGTCACGGAGTCGATGCTCGACCGCATGGTGCTCCCGCTCACGGGCTCCTATGCCGAGAGCGACCACGTGCTCGGGCACGAGATGGTCCACGTGTTTCAGTACGACATCGCCCAGAGCAAGGCGTCGGTCGGCGCGTCGCTCGATCGGCTGCCGCAGTGGCTCGTCGAAGGCATGGCCGAGTATCTGTCGTTAGGTGGCGAGGACTCGCACACCGCGATGTGGCTGCGCGACGCCGTGCTTCGCAACGACCTCCCGACCATCAAGCAGCTCACCGACGGCGGGAAGTACTTCCCGTATCGATACGGCGAAGCGCTGTGGGCGTACATCGGCGGAACGTGGGGCGACGAGACCGTTCCTCGGCTGTTCCGGGCTGCGCTCTCGTCAGGCTTCGACAACGCGATCCGGAGCACGCTCGGCATGTCGACGGACTCGCTCTCGGATCGATGGCGCGCGGCGATCCGCAGGCAATATGGGCCACTCGTGCGGGGGCGGACGCGTCCCGCCGAGACGGGCGATCAGATCATCCCCGGTTCCGGCGAGTATGGGGACTACAACATCGCGCCGGCCGTGAGTCCCGATGGACGGCTGGTCGCGTTTTTCTCGTCCCGCGATCTGACGGGCATCAACCTGTATGTCGCCGATGCCCTAACGGGCAAGGTGAAGTCGAAGATCGCGGCGCCCGGCGTCCTCTCCAAGTTCGACGCGCTGAGCTTCCTCTACTCGGCGGGCACCTGGTCGCCTGACGCGAAACAGCTCGCGTTCGTGACGTACGCCAACGGCGACAATGCGATCGACGTCATCGATGTCCGGTCGCACAGCATCAAGAAACAGTTCAAGCCGAAGGACATCGGCGCCGTGACGACGCTCGCCTGGTCTCCGGACGGCCGACAGATCGCGTTCTCCGGGCAGAAGGGAGGCTTGAGCGATCTGTACCTGTGGGATCTGACCACCGGGTCGCTGCGTCAGCTGACGAACGATCGCTTTGCCGATCTCCAGCCCGCGTGGTCGCCGGATGGCCGCTCCATTGCGTTCGCAACGGATCGCGCCGCCGGTCCTGACTCGGCCGGGTATGGCACCGACTTCCAGCGTCTCCGATACTCGCAGCTGCGCATCGCGATCTTCGACGTCGCGAGTGGGCGGATCCACGTCCTTGCCGGCGAGCCTAACGCCAAGCACATCGATCCGCAGTATTCGGCGGACGGCAAGTCACTCTACTACGTGTCAGACCGCGGTGGGTTCGTGGACATCTATCGCGAGGTCATCGAGACCGGCGAGACGTTCCGCGTCACGCGGGCTGCAACCGGCGTGAGCGGCGTGACGGCGTCGTCGCCGGCGATTTCCGTTGCGCGTGACAACGGCAGGCTCGTGTTCTCCGTGTTCGACAAGGCGGGCTTTCGCATCGCCGCGCTGCCGGCGGAACGCGCACAGGGCGAGCCGGTCTCGGTCGACGACGCTCGCCGCGTTGCCGAGGGATCGGACGGGAGCGCCCCGGACACAGTAACGGCGCCGCCGCGGACGACGAAGTCCGCCGCCGTGTTGCCGTCGGACAGCCAGGGGGGGAGGAGCGCGGTGATCGCCTATCTCCACAACGCCGATGACGGACTTCCGTCGGACTCGGTGATCACTGAGCGGCCCTATCGCACGGCGTTTCGTCTCGCCGCGATCGGGCAACCGTCAGTCGGCATTGGAACGAGCAGCGTGTTCGGCACGCAGTTCTCGGGGGGCGTGTCCGCGCTTTTCAGCGACATGCTGGGCGACCAGAACATCGGCGTGGGCATCCAGGCGAACGGCCAGCTGCGCGACATCGGCGGGCAGCTGCTGTACCTCAACACCGGGAGTCACTGGAATTGGGGCGTGAACGTATCACGCACGCCCTACGTGTACGCGTACGGAGCGCTCACCAACACGGGCGCGCAGTACGTGTACGAGCATGTCGGGATCAACAACGTGTCGGCGATCCTGCAGTACCCGTTCTCGCAGACGCGTCGCCTCGAGCTCTCGGCCGGCTACACACATTACGGCTACAGCGTCCAGACGGCGACGCAGGACTTTTTCGGGAACTCGAGTGGATTCACCGACCTCGCTGCGCCGCCGGCGTTAGGCCTCGCATCGGCATCGATCGCGCTCGTCGGTGACGCGTCGTCGTTCGGCTTCACGTCGCCGATCTCCGGTTCGCGCTTTCGCTTCGAGGTGACGCCAACGCTCGGCACACTGGACTACAACACGGTGCTGCTCGACTATCGGAAGTATTTCTTCATGAAGCCGTTCACGCTCGCGATGCGCGGCATGCACTACGGGTTGTACGGCAAGGATTCCGAGAGCAACCAGGTGGGCGCGCTCTTTCTCGGCGACGGCTCGCTCGTGCGCGGGTACTCGTACAACTCGTTCACCAATAACGACTGCGCGACGAGCGGGAGCGGCTCGCTGGTCAACAGCACGTGCCCGCAATTCGATCGCCTGGTGGGCAGCAGGCTCGCCGTCGCGAACATGGAGCTCCGTATTCCGTTGTTCGGCACGAGCGGCTTTGGGCTGATCCCGAGCCCGCTGCCGCCGATCGAGATTGCGCCGTTCGTCGATGCGGGCGCGGCCTGGACGAAGGAGAGCGGGTCGGTGTTGAACTTCGCATCGAACTCGGGCGATCGCACGCCGGTGGTCAGTACGGGGATCGCATCACGGATCAACCTGTTCGGGTTCGCCGTGTTCCAGGTGTATTACGCCCATCCGTTCGAACGGCCCGGGCGAGGCGGAGTGTGGGGCTTCCTGCTGCAGCCGGGGTGGTGACCCGGGCTGGCTTCGGGACCCCCGCAACGCAGACCAGACTTGAACTCGAGCCTAACGCTTATGATCACCAACACGATTGCCCGCTGCGCGGCGCTCATTGTAGCGACCCAGGCCGGGCTTGCCTGCTCGCGCTTCGTCTTTCACGAAGACCCGTTCACTCCGGATCCAGCCCGCACGAGCGAGACGCTCGTCGCGGGCGCCGATACCACGTACGTGCTGAAGGCATCGTCGTACTACCTCCTCTCGAGTCAGCGCACCGCGTTGTGGAATCGCGAGGTCCTGGATGATGTCGCGTGGCGGTACCACGCGCTCTTCGGCGATGCGCCATCGCTCATCGCGATACGACTGGACTCCGCGGCCGTGGCCGACTCGAGCACCACGTGGCGCGGTGTCCCATTCGCGCGCGTTGCGCTCCGGCGGCATGCGGAACCCGCGCCAGGCGCACAGAACGCGCGCCATGGCCGAGGTGCCGAGGTCGATGACTCGGCGCGCGCGCAAATGCTCGCGAGGCCAATGCTCGCGGCGACCGCGGCGGAAGCATGGTTGCGCGCACGGACGCTCGACACGCCGCGTGTGTCCGACAGCCAGCCGGGCGGGCCTGTCAGGACATCGGACACCGGGGCGACTCTGCCGACGTGGATCGAGACAGCGGCGTTAGCGATCCTGGGCGGCGGCGGTGCCGAGCAACGCGCGAACGACGAGCTCCGCGCCGATCCGAAGCACGTGGTGCCGCTCGCCTCGCTCTTCGCGACGACGTCGGCGGCGCGGCCTAACGCGATCGAGATCCTGCGTGCCGGCGCGAACCGGTTCGAGCCGGCCAACGACGGTCGGCGGCGCGAAGCGGCAGCGCGTGCACCAGAACGGGGCGACGCCGCGCCAGGCGCGTCGCCGCTGTTCATCGCCCAGTCGGTTTCGGTATTGACCTTTCTCCACGTCCGCGATCCTGGGATCGTGCCGAAGCTCGCGGACGAACTCGCGCGTGGCGGGTCGATTCCCGACGTCCTCGCGTCCAGCACGACCCTCCCTCACGACGTCGCGGGACTCGACGCGGCGTGGCGTGAGTGGGTGAAACAGAGCCAGCGAAGCCACCGCTGAGTCACGTCGACCGCCCGGCCGACGGCAATGCCGCGTTAGGCGCTTCGCCGCGCGACAGACTGCGCACCAGCGCGGGGTGCGATGTCGGTCCCGTCTCATTCTCTCGCGTGCGCGGCGACAGGACGGCTGCGCCGCGGCCTCGCCTGTCCCCATCGGTCACCTTGACACGCGATGCCGCGAGGCGGAAGCTATTCCGCGTTCGTGCCGCAGCGATTCGCGTGCGACGTCATCGATCCGCGAGGCGTCTGGGAATGGTACGGTCATTTCCGGAGACGGACACATTCTTCACCCAGCCGCACAACGCGCACGAGCGACCCTCCTGTCGGGGATTCTGCACCACGTCGACAATGGCGTCCAAGAACGGTTCTTCGCGCAGTCAGGCGCTCAGTCCGCGGTATCAACGTGTGGCCGACGATCTCACGAAGCGGATCGGGAGCGGACGGTATCCGGTGGGCGGGAACCTTCCAACGGAGATGGAACTGTGCCAACAGTACCGCATCAGCCGACACACGGTGCGTGAGGCACTTCGCCGACTGCGCGATGCAGGTCTGATTTCACGGCGTCGCCGGGTCGGCACGGAAGTCGTTGCGCGTACCCCCCGGCCGTCGTACCGGCAGCCGACGAACACGATCGGCGATCTCCTGCAGTACGCCGAGCAGACGCAGCTCTCCGTGCTCGAGGCAAAGGAGGTCGCCTGCGACGCGGCGCTGGCGGAATTGCTCGCGTGTCGCGAGGGGACGCGATGGTTGCGCGTCAACACCCTGCGCGCGGTGCCGGGCGATCCCCGTCCGCTGTGCATGACGACGGCATACATCGACCTTCGCTTTCCGGACCTCGCGACGCACGTCGAGGATCTGAGCGGCACGATCTCGGCGATGCTGGAGCGGGAGTACGGCGTGCGCATCGCGCGGATCGAGCAGAGTATCCAGGCGGTGCGGCTGGGAAAGCGCCAGGCGAAACTCCTGCGCGCGCTCGATCGCGCGCCGGCGCTGCGCGCCATTCGCCGTTACTACGACCACGACGGGCGGCTCATCGAGCTCTCCAGTACGATCCATCCGGGAGAGCGGTTCACCTACGTGACGAGTCTCGTTCGACCGTGACGCCTAACGGCGAGCCCCCATTTCGCCGCGACACGCTGCTCACCCATGTCGGCGGCACCCCAACCGACCGGCATGGGGCGGTGAGCCCGCCGGTCTACCGCGCATCGACGATCCTGTTTCCCACGGTCGCGGAATGGGAAGCATCGCGCGTGCACGCGAACCGCTTCAAGGTCCTGCGTTACGGGCAGCTTGGAACGCCGACGACGTTCGCCCTCGAGGAAGCGATCGCAACGCTGGAGGGTGGGTATCGCGCCATGCTCTTGCCGTCCGGGCTGGCCGCGGCAACCACGGCGCTGCTCGCGCTGCTCAAGAGCGGCGATCACCTGCTGATGACCGACTCCGCCTACCAGCCGACCCGCCATTTCGCGAGGGTAATTCTCGCGCGCTACGGCATTACCACGACATTCTACGACCCGTGCATCGGAGCCGGCATCGAATCGCTCATGCGACCGGAGACGCGGGTCGTCTTCCTCGAATCGCCCGGATCGATCACGTTCGATGTGCAGGACCTGCCGGCCATCGCGAAGGCCGCACATGCGCACGGCGCACTGGTCGCGATCGACAACACCTGGGCGACGCCATACTTCCTTCCCGCGATGCAGCTCGGAGCCGACGTGTCGATCATCGCGGCCACGAAATACATCGGCGGGCACTCCGACGTCCTGCTCGGCACCATCACCACGACAGAACTGCTGTACGAGCAGGTTCGGGCGATGGTCGCGGAGCTTGGGTACAGCGTCAGTCCCGACGATGCGTTTCTCACGCTGCGCGGCCTTCGCACGTTAGGCGTGCGATTGGAGCGTCACCAGACGAGCGCATTGCAGGTTGCCCAGTGGCTGCAAGCCAGGCCGGAAGTGAAGCAGGTGTTGTATCCGCCCCTGTCGGCGGACGCGGGACATGTCATCTGGAGGCGCGACTTCACCGGAGCGAGCGGGTTGTTCGGTGTCGTATTGCATCCGGTTCCCAAGGCGGCGGTCGACGCCATGCTCAACTCGCTGCGCCTGTTCGGCATGGGCGCGAGCTTCGGCGGCTTCGAGAGCCTCGCGATCCCCATGGACTCGACGCGCCTCCGCCATCTCACCGGCTCGGCCGACAATCGATACATCCGGATTCACGTCGGCCTCGAGGATCCTGCTGACCTCATCGCCGATCTCGAGCAGGGCCTCGCGCAATTGAACGCAGCTGCTACGGACGCTCGATAACTCGCTCATCCCACGGAGTACCGATCATGGACAACGAGATTCGCCGCGAGCTCCGCCGCGAGCTCCGCCTGCTCAAGGTCTATGCGATAGTCATCACGGCGCTGCTTGGCACGGTGTCACTGGCCGCATTTCGTCAGGCGTCGCAGAAGCAGCGGTTTACGGAAATCGACGTCGAGCGCATCAACATTGTCGAGCCCGACGGCAAACTCCGCATGGTCATCTCGAATCGCCCGCGGTCGATCGGCCCGATCTACAAGGGCAAGCCGTTCGGCTATGCGGGCGGCTCGCGCCCGGGGATCATCTTCTTCAACGACGAGGGCACGGAAAACGGCGGCCTGACCTTCGAGGGAAAGCGCCAGCCCGATGGGACGTTCAGGGCACAGAGCGGCTTCTCGTTCGACCAGTTCAACCAGGACCAGGTCCTCTACTTCCAGTACAACGACAACAACGGCCGCCGGAACATGGGGCTGACGATCGCCGATCGCGCCGACGTCGACATCTACGACCTGGTCGCCGAGCGCGACTCGATCACCAAAGCCACTCCCGAAGGTCCCGCCCGCACGGCCGCGCTGCAGAAATGGGCGCAACCGCGCAACGGCGTCCCGCTGGCCGCGCCGCGCGTCTACGTCGGGCGCGACGCCACCAAGGCGGCCGTGGTCAACCTTTCGGATCGAAACGGGAAGCCACGAGTGCGCCTCATGGTCGATTCCTTAGGAGCTCCGAGTCTCGAGTTCCTGGACGCGGCGGGCAACGTGACCTCGCGGCTTCCCGAGAAATAGCAGAGTGATGGGCGACTATTCCCTCACGAACTGCACCTCGCCCTCGACCCGGACCTTGTTCGCGACCAGCACGCCGCCGGTCTCGAGCGCCTGGTTCCACTTGAGGCCCCACTCCCGCCGGTCGAGCTCCGTACGGAAGCTGAAGCCGGCGCGCGTTTTCCCCCACGGATCCGACCCGCGCCCCTCGTATTCGCAGTCGAGCACCACTTCCATCGTGGTGTCTCGGACGACCAGGTCGCCGACGAGGCGGAAACGGTCGCCCTCCTGTTTCGGGGCTGGGCCATCGAACCGCTTGCTGCGGAAGGTGATCTGCGGGAAACGCTCGGCGTCGAAGAAGTCGGGCCCGCGGAGATGACCGTCGCGGTCAGCGACGCCGGTGTCGACGCTCTTGACCTCGATGGTGACATCGACGCCGGCGTCGTCAGGGTGGTCCCTGTCCCCCGTGAGCCGCGCCTTCACGTCTTTGAAGCGCCCGCGCACCGTGGTCATCATCATGTGCTTCACAGAGAACTCGACGCTCGAGTGCGTTGGGTCCAGGTTCCACACAGCCGGCCCCGTCTGAACAGCAGTTCCGCCCGCCATCGCTCCTCCTTTGCGAGAATCCACACGACGATCGTGGGGATGAGCGCGAAAACCGGCGCGAACGGCGTGCCAGTCGAACGCAACGGGCTCGACTGCTGCGAGGTCATCTGCCGGCGGTGCCCGTCGACGGGATTTCGACGGCCCGGCGGAATTCGCTCGGTGTCAGTACCACCACGCCGTCGCGTCATCTCCCGCCGGCGTGTGCTGCTTCACGTGGGCGCCCATCTGCCTAACGAGCTCCGCCCACGGCGTCACGTGCCAGCTGTGCCCCTTCATCGGTCGGCCGTACGTGAACGGCACGGTCTTCCCGAGCTCCGTTCCCTTGAGAAACTCCTCGAACCGGTACACGGCCAGGTTGAGATAGAAGTCGTCCATGTCGCCGGCGAAGAAATGCAGTTTGCTGGCGACCTTCGGACCTAACGTGTCCCAGTTCTTCTGTGCGTAGTCGCGAAGGTCGTAGCCGTTGTCGCGCATGGAGTTCGCGACGCTCCGGTCGATCGTCCCGGTGAGCTTGTTCCAGAGTGGCCTCGGATACCCGTCCGCGTCGAGCGGCCCGTAGACCGCCTCCCACCCTTCGAGCTGGTAATTGGACCGACCTCGCGTGCCGAGCACCTCCTCGAACAGGCTGAGCTGACGCAGCGTCCACGCCACCTGTCCCTCGACCGTCCGCCGGAACGGCCGCTCCGTGGTGGTGAGTTGCGTGTTCGGCATGACGAACGCGTTCGTGTCCGAGTAGATGTCCACGAGCTGGTAGCGCTGAAAATCGATCGGGTCGGGCTGCAGCACCCACGCGCCACCGAAAAAGTCCGGGTGCTTGAGCTGCAGCGCGAGCGTCTGCCATCCGCCGGTCGATGCCCCCTCCGCGAGACGGAGGCTTGGCGGAC
>Ga0307406_10000798_pt1 | contig 17653 bp, 10 predicted proteins | sample 322Cmetagenome_3_FD_203706 | JGI IMG/M metagenome (GOLD analysis project Ga0307406, IMG submission 203706) | Maize rhizosphere microbial communities from greenhouse at UC Davis, California, United States - 322HYB-C-2 | ecosystem: Host-associated > Plants > Roots > Rhizosphere > Soil | place...
GGAAGCACGTCGCGAGTACCCCTCGCTGGAGCGGGTATGGGTCGACGGCGCGTACCACGGGAGAGGGATCGATGCCCTCCGAGAGAACACGAGGCTGGCCATCGAAGTCGTCAAGCGAACGGACGATATGCGGGGCTTCGTAGTGCTCCCCAAACGGTGGGTCGTCGAACGGACGAATGATTTGTTTTGCAAATCGCGCCTCCTCAGCAAGGAGTACGAGCGTACCCTCCGAGTCGAGCCGCGCTGACGTGCTTCACGCAATGACGGCATTGATGCTGCGACGCTTAACGAGCCCCGCCGACACGCGCCGAGAGCTGCGGTGAACCTGTGGAACACCCTCTGAGAGGATGGCCTCGTACTTCGCGATTGGCGATCGACCATCCCTCGAAGAGCGGGTCAGACCCGGGACTGGACTCCCGTCGGGGCTGTGGTGCTCAACCCACAGCGGCAGTTGCCAATGGCGAGCGCGTTGCGGGGCTCGATGGCCGCGGTGGCGAACGCGTCCTGGCCACGAGCCCCGCAGAACTCTATATCATCCAGGCGCCGAGCAGCTTCCTCAGGACTTTCATCGGCTTGAGCTTTATCTTGTGAACGACGTTTATCGGCCCCAACATGCCAGGGAGCAATGTCTCCACGGGCCTCAGCCGCATCTGGCGCTTCACCTTGACGATCTTATACCGCTTCATGTGCGACCTCAGGGGCCAAGCATACTACACGCAGAGTTGGATTCGACAGCCCATGGGCTGCATTTCCCCGTCCGGCTGAGCCCTCGCCTATCTGGTGATTCGTCGGCTGAAGTGCGTCGTCCCCGGCGAGCCGCCGCACGCGAGCCGTACGAACCCAGCGGCGGAACTCGACGACACTCGTCTGGCACGAATGCGTCATGCGGGGCGCGCCTAGCTCGCCGGTACTTCCAGGCAGCGCCTGCTCGCTTCTGCCTGAATTTCCTCGGTGTAAAAGATACCCTTCCAGGATTTTGCGACTCGCGGAACTGATTCGGCACGGATAGGACGCCGCGCGTGCGCCCCCAAGGTACGTGAAACGCAAACCGCGCCGCTGTTGAACGTGGCAATCCAAATAGTGCAGGAAACATGGCGCGGAGCTCCCCGAACGCAGCCGTACGTGACGGGCTCGAAGAAGGCCGGCTCCACCGCGCCCGAGAAGACCATCTGGCATTTCCGGCGACCAGCCGTGCATGTTTCGAGCACCCATCGCCGAGCGCCGAACTGTTCGGCGCTCTAGGCGCGGGCCCAGCAGTGCTTCTTGCGGGCATCACCTGATGCTTGCAGGCAGCACGCGCCGCACAGGCCGCTCTCCGAGAGGCGTACGGGAAGGACTACGCACCTCCGTCACTTACGCCTGAGGGCGCGCTCCCTTCGTACGGGACGGGAGCGTCAGGTGGGTGGTACGGACGTTGCAATGCTGCGTGCGTCGCGCACGTGCGGGAAGGCGCGAACGCTGTCGCGTAGCGGTGCGGGGGGGGACGCGAGGGGATCGGACCTCAACTATGTCTGTAGCATTCGTGAAGCCTCACCTCGACGACCTCGATGAGCAGATCTGCGAGGCCCTCGTCCAGATTCGGAGCTTTCCTCGAGGTCGACGAGAAGGGGGCGCGGAGGAGGCAATCGAGCGGGTTTTCGAGCCGTTCTCCACCACCAAAGCGGGGAGGCCCGGGCTGGGGCTGCCGATCTGCCGCTCGATACATCGAGGCGCACGTCGGCCACCTCCGCGCCGAACGCCGGCCGGAGGGCGGCGTGACCTTCGGTGTTCATTGCCAACTGCACAGGAAAGCGCGACATGAGCGACGTGCGGCCGACCGTGTTCGTTGTCGATGACGAGCCATCGGTGTTGCGCGGCCTCGGGCACATGTTCGAGGGTGCCGGCCACGCCGTGGAGACCTTCGCTCGTTCGCGGCAATTACTCGACCGCAGGCCGGGCGACGAGCCGGGTTGTGTCGTGCTGGGCTTACGCATGCCGGAGCTGAACGGGCTCGAAGCGCAGGAGGCTCTGGTGGGCATCGGCTGCGGGTTGCCGGTCGTTTTCGTCAGCGACCACGGCGATGTCCCGGCGGCCGTCAAGGCAATGAAGGTAGGCAACGGTGGACTTCCTCCCCGGAACCCTATCGCGCGGATGACCTCCTCGCTGCCGTTGCGAGGGCGCTCGCGCGCGACGCGTCCTTGCGCGCGCAGGCCACCGAACGAGGTGCGATTGCCGCGCGCTTCGCGGCGCTCCCGCCGCGCGAGATGCGACGTCTGTCGCAGGTTGGTGCAGGTCGCGTCGGGCCGTCCCAGACGCGGCCCCGGATCACCCCGGACTTGCCCACGGCCGCGATCGCCCGGAAAGCTACGACGAAGACGAGATTCAAATTCATGGACCTTGATCTTCGGAGAGGAACGTGCGAGCCAGCCCAGCCGTGTGTCTGGCTCCGGCGAAGAGGGACCTACCGGCCGCGCGGAGGGCGAGAAACAGGGCCCATGGACCTCGTGATCCCGAAGCAAGAGCTTTTGCGTCTCGTCGCCCGTTGCAAGGGCGTCGCCGATAAGAAGAGCGCCATGCCGGCGCTCGCCAACATGCTGCTTGCGGCCGACGACAGCGCGCCGCTCCTCTCGGTTACCCATAGTTTAGCATGTCTGCACGTCGGTGCCAAGAGCAACAAAGGTCCCATATCTCCGTACGTGAGGGTGGGCTAAGAACCTTGCTCCGGCACATGGCGCCCTGGAATTTGGCTCCGAGCCCCCCGAATGGCGGCGTAACGTCGCCAGCACGTGGTTCTTCGAACTTGCCCACCTCGAGGCTGGCCACGGGGGAAGGTGGGTCCGGCAGCGACGGGGGGCCGACGGACGACGGTAGCCCCGGTCTTGTCACGGTGCAGGCGCATCGCTTTCTCGGGCCGCACGCCATCGTGGATGGGTGGGTTGGCGCTTCCCTCGAAAGCGCCGAGGCTCGCCCGCGCGACGCGCACTTTCTCCTCGTGTGCCGCAGCGGCTCCGGCAGGCTCGTCGTTGGTCCGGAGGTACTCAAGATCAGCGCGGCGCGCTCGGCAGCATTGCTCTGCCCCGGCAGCCATGGCCATGTGGACATGATGGACGCGGAGGTGCCGGTGATCATCGTATTCGATGGGCATGCGCTGGAGCGGGAGCTCGCGACCCTCACCGGCGCCAACGCGACCGAGCCGCTGCGGTTCTCGCCGCAGGTCGACCTACGCGAAAACGGCGAGCTCGGCGTGCTGCGGCTCGTCGACCTCATTATCACATGGTTCGGCAGCGGTCAGCGCGTCCTCGGCTCCTCGCCTGTCCTTGGGCGCCTGGTCGACGCGCTGGCCACCGCCCTGCTCCTCGGACAGCCCCACAATCACAGCCATCGCCTCCTCGGACAGGACGCGGACCGCGATCCGCGCCCCCTCCGGCTGGCCGAAGCGTACATGGACGCGCATCTCTCCGAGAGCATCACCGTCCCGAACATCGCGCGCGCGGCGGGCGTGAGCCTCCGCAACCTACAGGCGCTCTTCCTCCACCATCGAGGCTGTTCGCCGAAAACCTTCCTGCAGCAGAAGCGGCTCGGGCATGCGCGCGAGCTCCTCGGCAAGGCCCCCCCTGACGCGACCGTCACGCAGATCGCGTTCGCCTGCGGGTTCTCTCACCTGGGTCGGTTCAGCATCGAGTACAAGAAACATTTCGCGGAGAGCCCCTCGGAGACGTTGCAAAAAGGAAAGCGGCGCAGCGCCCAGGATGAAGGGTGATCCACCTCGTACGATGAACGCGCGGCCCGCCGTCGACAGGTGACCGTCACGGAGAGCCGAAAACCAGAGTGCCCTAGGCTGCTAGGAAATCAATGGCTATCAAATTCGCAAAAACGCAGTACACTCCCGCTCTCTTCGACGTCGCGCAGGACATCGTCGGCGCGCTTCCGCTCAAGCTGATCGAGAAGTGGCTGGTCAGCGAGCAGACGCAGGGCGTCGCGGTGCGCGAGCTCGATCCCTACCGGGTCAAGGGTTACAGCGTATCGTCCGACTCCGCCGGGCTCACCAAGCTCTCGATGCAGCGAGGGTTGCTCGAGATCCTGGCGATCATCGAGCAACCCAAGGAGATCGTCTACCGGTACGGGACGGCGATCGGCGGGCAGGGTGTGGGGGTCTGGGCCGCCGACAACACGCAGATGTTCTATCCGGGTTCCGTCGCAGCCTCCGACCTCGTGTCTGCGCTGCTGACCATCCAGGACGAGGTCAACGCGAAGTGCCTCATCAAGATCGGGCTCGGCGCTCACGCCGGCGAGTTCTATAGCGTCAGCGGCGGTCTGTATGGAGCGGAGGCCGACGCCATCGAGGAGATCGCCGAGAACGAGACCGAGGGCGGGGAGATCGTCATCAGCCAGTCCATCCATGATCGGCTGCCGGCGGGCCACCCGTTCCGGATCGTCCAGAAGAGCGAGCACCCGACCAGCATCGGCCATGTCTACCAGGTGCTGGACGGGCCGCGCCTCTCGGGCGTCGGGCCTGCGAGCACGACGCATCCCATTGCATTCTCGGCTGCTTTCCATGCCGACCTTGTCGCATTCCAGAGCCGGTTGAACGACGCTGCCTTCGGCAGACATCTAGCGGACAGGTACATGAAGGAGAAGTGCGTCGTGCTCATCGAGCGGGAGAGCAAGACGGCGGAGACGCCGGAGGTCGCCATTTTCGAGAACCTGGCCATGTCGGCGATGATGAAGAACGTGGGCCTGCTCTACCTGCCCCGCAGCAACGGCGAGGAGATCAAGGTGGCCGGCGCCCTCGCGATTTATGTCTTCGACGACGCCCCCGAGGCCCTCGCTTTCGCTCGGGCATTCCGCCAGGAGCTTGCCCGGCAAGAGATCTCCTGCCGCATCGGCATCGACGCCGGATCCGTGCTCATCTGCGAGCTGCCCACCGGCGGCAAGGACATCGCCGGCATGCCGGTGAACGTCGCTTCGAAGATGGCGCAGGACAAGGGAAAACCAGGGAAGCTCTACCTCAGCCAGGCGGTGAAGGATCACGTGGACGCGAGCGGATTCGTCGCGCTGTCCTACGTTGTCTCGGGCGTCGAGCTGACGGTCTACGAAAGCTGACGTCGTCCTCCCCATCCCGGTAAAGCCTCTGCGTCAGGCGCGAGCATGGTATCGACGTCGAAAGGCCAGAACTGGATAGCTTTCCTGCGCGAACCGGATAGACGCCTCACCTAGTGACGTGGCGAGATAACCAGCTACAGGTTCACGAGAGGAGAAGCAAGACGATGACCGAACAGACGGCCCCTATCATCCTCGATCTCGGAAAGAAGAAGAGGAGGGCGCTCAAGGATCTGAAGCGCGGCCGCGGACGCTTGATCGATGACGTCGAGCAGTCTCTCGAGGAGATCCGCGCCAGCCTCGGCAGCGAGCTGGAAGGCAAGCAGCTCGTGCCCATCGTCATCGTCTACAAGCGCAAGGACAAGAAGCGCAACGGGTTCGGGCGGTTGTGGTAGGCGGGGCCTCCAGCCCGCGTGAAAGGAAGGATCTCATGGCTGATAACACCGACAAGACAGCAAGCGGCAGCAGCACGGCAACCAGTGGCGAGGCGCAGGCTGCCGAGCACGCGCTGACCCTCGCGGGGCGTCATCGCCCGATCGTCGTGCAGGTCAAGGGCAAGAGCAAGAAGCGGAAGTACTCGAAGGGCACGAAGGATTTCCAGATCGGCCTGCGGCGGGTGACCAGGGTCGGCGATCGCCTCGCCAGCGCCCTCGCCGACGGCTTCAGCGAGTACCGCAAGAGGTCCAACAAGTCCTCGTGGAAGCGGAAGGATGGCGTGCTCCGGGACGCCCTCAAGAACGCGGCCTGGGGCATGAGCAAGACGCTGCGCAAGTCGGACAAGGTCCCCGTGCTCCTGGCGAAGACGGTGCGCACGAAGCAGGTACGCCGCAGCGTCCGTCGCATGACGCGCCTCCTGGGCGCCTGGGGGCGGTGATTATGGCGCCGCGCTAGCTCCTGGCTGCGCGGCATCCGTCGGACGCCATCCGTTGCGTGAGATCGGGCGCTCCTCATTGGGGGGGGAGGAGCGCCCCCGATAAAGCGAATTTTGCAAGGAACACACCCTCCATGGCCATCGTCGTCGACCCCTCCCGGTCGCAGGATGCAGCACCCGAGCAAGACCAAGGGAATCGCGGCAAGAGCAACGGCGCGACGGTGGCCTCGTCCGGGTCGGTGAACAGAAGGCTCCTCGACGAGAAGAGGCCGATCGAGGCGTGGAAGCTGCGCCCGACGCAGCCGATCCCGATGCGTCGCGTGCGGCGCCCGTTCGACAAGCTGGAGGGGCGCGACCGCGATATCGAGCGCCTCGTGCGCCAGAGCATCGCGAAGCGGCAGGAGCAGCAAGAGGCGATGCGTGAAATCGCCGAAGGTGCCCGCTCCGGCGCGCTGCGCGAGTTGCCTCGGCGGCGGTTCAGCAAGACGAAGCCTGGACCGCCTCCGGAGACGCAGGTCTTCAAGGACCAGCATTTTCACGCCGGCGTCCTGGCGACGCTCGCGCGTCTCATTGTCTGGCTCAAGGTGTTCTGGGCATTCCAGCTCGGGAACCTCTGGGACATCATCTTGCGACGCGACTCCCTCCAGCGCCGCGCCACCCGGCTCGTCGACCTGTTCCAGGGGGCGGGAGGCTCATTCACCAAGATCGGGCAGCAGCTCTCCATGCGCATGGACCTCCTGCCCTACGAGTATTGCCGGGAGCTTTCCAAGCTGCTCGACAGCGTCAAGCCGTTTCCCACGTCGTATGCCATCGAAGCGGTCGAGCGCGCCACGGGCAAACCGATCGCCGAGACCTTCGCCCTCTTCGATCCCAAGCCGATCGGCTCAGCCACGATCGCGTGTGTGTACCAGGCCGTGCTCAAGAATGGCGACAGGGTCGCCGTCAAGGTGCGCCGGCCGAACATCGGGCACGTGTTCGCGACGGATCTCCGGGCCATGAACTGGCTCATCCGGCTGCTGGAGACGCTCTCCGTCATCCGCGCCGGCTACCTGGACAACTTCGCGCGCGAGTTCGGCTCCACCATCCTGGAGGAGCTCGATTTTCGGATGGAGGCCTATCACCAGTCGATCTTCCTGCGCGAGGCGCGGAAGAACAAGGTGAGCAAGAAGCAGTTCTTCTCCGCGCCGAAGGTCCTGTTCGAGCTCTCCAACCAGGAGGTCCTGGTGGAGGAGTTCGTCTCGGGGATCTGGATGTGGGAGCTGCTGGCGGCCGTCGAGAACAACGACAAGGACGCGCTCGCGCGCATGCACCAGCTCAACATCGATCCGAAGAAGGTCGCCGAGCGCCTGTTCTGGATCCAGCTCTGGTCGCAGCTCGTGGCACCTATTTTCCACGCGGATCCCCATCCTGCCAATATGGTCGTCCAGAAGGACAACAAGATCGTCTTCATCGACTTCGGCGCCGTCGGCGCGATGAGCAAGGGCAAGCAGAAGCTCAGCCTGGAGACCTACGCGGCGCAGGCGAAGAAGGACGTCGGTACCGCCGTGCGCTGCATGGTCGCCTTCATGGAGCCCTTGCCGCCGATCGATCTGCACCAGCTCATCAAGGAGCTGGAGATGACCATTGGCTCCGCCATGCACCGCATGTGGAGCAGGCATGCTCCCTGGTACGAGAAGACGAGCGCGGGGCTCTATCTGAAGCTCTTCGAGGTCACCCAAAAGTACGACATCCCGGTGAACCTGGACACCGTGCGCGCGTTCCGTGCCAACATGCTCTATGACACGCTGGCGATGCGCATCTATCCCGAACTCGACACCATCGATGCCATCAAGGATTTTCTTCGAGATTACGACGAGAGCCTGCGCAAATCTGCGGGCGCGGGGCTCCGGAAGCGGCTCCGGAAGGGGCTCGTCACGGGGAGCGAGATCGCCTTCCTGAACGAGGCGGTGGATCTGGGCGCTCGTGGGCTGGGGTTGATGCGGCGCGTCCTCGACCAGCCGCAATTCAGCATCAGCTACATGGTGGAGAAATCGGTCTTCGCCGTCATCGAGGGGGTGAAGCTCGTCAGCACGCTGGCCACCGTGTCGCTGGTGGCGGGCGTGATCGTCGGGATCGCCCGGACGAAGCAAGGCCTGCCGCTCGATTACGAGACCATCCCGCGGGCGCTCCTCTCCAGCAAGCTTTATTTCGTGGCCCTCGGCCTGCCTTCGCTCATCACCGTGCGTCGCATCATGATGCGCCTCAAGGACAATGATGTTTGAGCGTGTCTGCCGGCCGTGCCTTTCGACCATCGAACCTGCCTGAGCGTGAACGAAATCGAAGAAAGAGAACGCAATGACAACGAATGCCGACATCGTCGTGAAGAACGTGGATACGGAGCTGTCCCCCATCGTGCTCAACGTGGGCAAGAAGAAGAAGCGGCAGGTCAAGGACCTGAAGCGCGGCCGCGGCCGGCTGATGGATGAGGTGGAGCAGACGCTGGAGGACGTGCGCGCCGGGCTGGGTCCGCAGGCACAGGACACGGAGTTCGTGCCTGTCATCCTGATCTTCCGTCAGAAGCCGAAGCGCAAGCGCGGCCTCGGGCGCATCTGGTGAGATGAAGCAGCGCGGCACGGGCGTGAACCACGCCCGGCACGCCGACCGTTCCTGGGTCGAGCGCCGCGATTCACATTCCATCCATGCACTTCACTGAAGTGTAGCAGCGCTGTACGGGGGGGTCGACGGGGCGCCGTCCGCGTGCATAAAGGGAGCTTTTTTGTTTGAGCATGGCGATGGATAGCGACGCGCTTCAATCGTGGTTGGTCCGCTTCATCGCGGGCACGGTCGGGGTGGACCCGCGCGCAGTCGACGCGCGGGAGCCATTCACCCGGCTCGGGCTGGACTCCCTCGCCGCGACACGCCTCGTCAACGGGCTCTCGGAGGCGCTGGGCCGCCCCCTCGAGCCCACGATCGTCTGGGAGCACCCGACCATCGAGGCGCTGGTTCGCCATTTGATCCATGGCGACGCGCGGACGCCCTTTTCCACGCCGGGTCAAGGCCGGGCGCCCGGCGCGCACGAGGAGGCCATTGCCATCGTGGGGATGGCGTGCCGCTTCCCGAAGGCACCGGATCCGCGCTCGTTCTGGCGCCTCCTCGTCGAGGGCGTCGACGCCATCACCGAGGTCCCACCCGACCGGCGCTCCGCCGGCGCGCCTCCCCGCTGGGGGGGCTTTCTGGAGCAGGTCGACGGCTTCGACCCGCAGTTCTTCGGTATCTCGCCGCGCGAGGCGGTGCAGATGGATCCGCAGCAGCGCCTCGCGCTCGAGCTGTCATGGGAGGCGCTCGAGGACGCCGGGATCCCGCCGCACGACGTGAGGTGCAGCGCGACCGGGGTTTTCCTCGGCGCCATCTTCAACGAGTACGCGATCCTCCAGCACCGCGCGGGACCGGAGGCCATCACCGCTCATACCAGCACGGGCGGCGCGAGCTGCATCATCGCCAACCGCGTCTCGTATTCCCTCGGCCTGATGGGGCCGAGCATGACGATCGAGACGGCGTGCTCCTCTTCGCTCGTCGCGGTGCACCTCGCCTGCCACAGCTTGCGGCGCGGCGAGACCGACCTGGCCCTCGCCGGGGGCGTCAACCTGCTCTTGCTCCCCGAGACGACCGTGGGCTTCGAGAAGCTCGGCGCGATGTCGCCCCACGGCCGGTGCATGGCGTTCGATGCGTCCGGCAGCGGCTACGTGCGCTCCGAGGGGGCCGGCGTCGTGGTGCTCAAGCGCCTCTCGGATGCGCTCCGGAGCGGGGATCGGATCTATTGCACGATACGCGGGAGCGCGGTGAACAACGATGGCCCGAGCAATGGCCTCACCGCCCCGAACCCTGCGGCGCAGCGCGCCTTGCTCGCGAGCGCTTGCCAGGACGCGGGCGTCGACCCTGCCAGTGTCCATTACGTCGAGGCGCATGGCACCGGCACGCCGCTCGGCGATCCCATCGAGGCCTCCGCGCTCGGCGCGGTGTACGGGGCCGCCCGTTCGCCCGAGCGAAGCCTGCGCATCGGTTCGGTGAAGACCAACGTCGGTCACCTCGAAGCGGCAGCGGGCATCGCCGGGCTCATCAAGACGGCGCTCGCGATGAGGCATGGGGCGATTCCGCCGAGCCTCCACTTCCAGCGACCGAACCCGCGCATCGATTTCGACGCGCTCCGTCTGCGGGTCGTCACGCAGCTCGAGCCGTGGCCCACGAACGGCGTCACGCCTCGCCGCGCCGGCGTGAGCTCGTTCGGGTACGGGGGCACTAGCGCGCACGTCGTCCTGGAGAGCCTCCCGGATGCCCTGGAGGAACGAGAAGCCCCCGCCGCCACGGCCCCGATCAAGCCGCGGAGGGTGGCGTGGCTCTTCTCCGGTCAGGGTTCTCAATGGGTGGGCATGGGTCGAGAGCTCATCCTCGGCGAACCTGTCTTTCGCACGGCGCTGCTGCGATGCGATGCCGCGATCCGGGCGCACACGAGCCTCTCCGTGTTCGACGAGCTGCTCCTGGGCGCCCCGCGCGCGCTGCCGGAGCGTATCGACGTCCTGTGGCCCGTGCTCTTTGCTTTCCAGGTGGCGCTCGCGGACCTCTGGCGCTCGTTCGGCGTCGACCCCGCGGTCATCGTCGGCCACAGCATCGGCGAGGTCGCGGCGGCGCACGTCGCAGGAGCGCTCGACCTCGAGGACGCGGCGCGCGTCATCTGCAGTCAGGCAGCGCTCGTACAGCGCACCGTGGGCAAGGGCGCGATGGTCTTCGTCTCGCTGGGGTGGTCGGATGCGCAGGCGCTCGTCGCGCCGTACGGCGATCGTCTGTCGTGTGCCATCGCGGCGAGCCCTGTGGGGACGGTGCTCTCGGGCGAGCTCGGGGCGCTCGACGAGGTGCTCGGCAGGCTGCGTGCTGCCGGCATCTTCACCCGGAGCGTCGCGACGGGAGCCGCCGTGCACGCGGGCCAGATGGACGAGGTGGCGCGCGCGCTCCTCCCTCGGCTCGACGCGCTGCGCCCCCGCCGCGCGTCGACCCCGCTCGTGTCTGCGACGACGGGCGACCCCGTGCAGGGCGAGGAGCTCGGTGCGGCCTACTGGGCGCGGCAGATCCGCGAGCCCGTGCGCTTCGACCTGGCGATCGACCGCATTCTGGCAGCCACCCCCTCCATGATGTTCATCGAGCTCGCGCCCCACCCCATCGTCAAGCGCTCGGTCGAGGAATGCATCGATGCTCGGGGGTCGAAGGCAGAGAGCCGCGTGATTGCCTCCCTCTCGAGGTCGGAGCCGGCCGCCGGTGCGCTCGAGGCAGCGCGCGGCGCCCTCGTACGCTTCGGGGCCATCCCGCGCCGCGCCGAAACGGACAGCTCGCCGCCGCGCGCGTATCTGCTCCCGCTCTCCGCGCGCAGCCCCGAGGCCTTGTCGGCGCTTGCCCGCTCTTTCCAGGCGTTCCTCGCGCAGGGCCCCGGCGCGAAGGCGCACCTCCACGGTATCGCCTTCATGTCGAGCGCGCGGCGCAGCCATCACGATCACCGACTCGCCCTCGTCGGACAGTCCGCAGCGGAGTGCGCATCTGCGCTGGAGGCCTTTTCTTCCGGCGAGATGAACGCCGGTGTCGTGACGGGCAGAGCGCTGCCGACAGCGACGAAGGTCGTCTTCGTATTTCCCGGCCAGGGCTCGCAGTGGCTGGGGATGGGACAAACGTTGCTCCGAGACGAACCCGTGTTCCGGGATGTCCTCGTGGCCTGCGATCGGGCCATTCGCGACGAGGCGGGCTTCTCGGTGCTCGAGGAGCTCGCGGCCGACGAAGCGCGCTCGCGGCTCGGCGAGATCGACGTGGTGCAACCGGTCCTGTTCGCCATCGAGGTGGCGCTCGCGGCGTTATGGCGGTCCTGGGGCATCGAGCCCGCCGCCGTGGTGGGGCATAGCATGGGCGAGGTCGCCGCGGCTCACGTGGCCGGCGCGCTGTCGCTCGAGGACGCGGCGGCGGTGATATGCCGCCGGAGCCGGCTGCTCCGCAAGATGAGCGGAAAGGGCGCGATGGCGCTCGTCGAGCTGGCGATGGACGAAGTCGAGGAGGCGCTCGTGGGTCACGAGGCGCGCCTGAGTGTGGCGGCGAGCAATGGCCCACGCGCGACGGTGGTGGCCGGCGATCCCGCGGCGCTCGAGGAGGTCCTCGCCCGGCTCGAGGCGCGAGGTGTCTTCTGCCGGCGCGTGAAGGTCGACGTCGCCTCGCACAGCCCGCAGATGGATCCCTTGCTGCCTGACCTGCTCGGAGCGCTGTCGGGTTTGTCGCCGAGGCAGGCACGCGTGCCGATGCGCTCGACGGTGACGGGGGAGCTCTTGCACGGGGGCGACCTGTCGGCCGCATACTGGGCGGACAACCTGCGCAAGCCGGTGCTGTTTTCCCGGGTGGTGGAGCGATGGATCGAGGAGGGTCACACCCTCTTCGTCGAGATGAGCCCGCACCCGATCCTCCTCACCTCGGTGGAGGAGAACCTCCGGGGCGCCTCGGCGGAGGGAACGGCCGTCGCGTCGCTCAGGCGGGGACAGCCGGAGCGCGCGAGCCTGCTCCTTTCGCTGGGGAGCCTCTACGTGCACGGCCACGCAGTGGACGGGAGGCGCCTGTATGCAGAGGGAGGGCGCTTCGTGGAGCTCCCCGCGTATCCGTGGCAGCGTGAGCGTTACTGGATAACGCCCGCCGGACGCGACGAGGGGCCCTCGCGGGAGGCGCGCAGAGCGGCGCGGGGCACGCGCGGGCACCCGTTGCTCGGGACTCCATTCGACCTGTCGTTGCACCCAGGCGAGCGATTCTGGGAGCTGCCTCTGAGCGTGGCGAGCCTTCCGTATGTCACGGATCACCGCGTGCAAGGGGACGTGGTCTTCCCCGGCGCCGGGTACGTCGAGATGGCGCTCGCCGCGGGCGGCTCGCAGCTCGGCGCCGCGAGCATCGGTCTCGAGGACGTCGTCTTCGAGCAGATGCTGGCGCTCCCCGAACGCGGCGAGCGGCTCGTGCAGGTGGCGCTCGTCGACGAGGGAGCGGGCCGCTCTTCGTTCCAGATCGCGAGCCGCGCCCCGGGCGACGAGGGGTGGATGAGACATGCGCGCGGATCCGTGCGGTCTCCGGGCGGGGGCGCACCGTCCATGGGCGCGCTCGAGCATCCGCGCGTGATCGCGGAGCGGCTCGGCCGGCCGCTCTCCGCTGCGGAGCATTACGATCGGATGCGGCAGCGCAACCTCGACTATGGCCCGGCCTTTCAGGGGCTCATCGAGCTCTGGGCGCGCGATCAAGAGGCTCTGGGCAGGATCGAGCTCCCCGCGGACGTGGACGACGAAGGCCATTGGCTCCACCCGACCTTACTCGACGCGTGCTTCCAGGTCGCCGTCGGCCTCGCTCGCCGCTCGGCAGCGCGAGACACCTACGTGCCGGTGGGAATCGCGCGCATGCAAGTGCATGCGCGGCCCGGGCGTGAAGCCTGGGTCGTGGTCAAGAAGCGCGCGGCTGAGGAGGCCGACGAGCTCGAGTTCGCCTCCGAGCTCAGGGTCCTGGATGCGGAGGGCCGCATCCTCGTCGATATCGAGGGGCTGCGCCTCCGGCGGCTTTCGGCGTCGGCTTCCGGGGCCGAGGACGCGCTCGGTGACTGCGTGTACGACGTCGCGTGGCGCCGGGGCGCGCCGCTGCCGGAGGCGAAGCTGCGATCGCCGGGGACGTGGCTGGTCTTCGCGGATCGAGGCGGCCTCGCGGCACAGGTGAAGGCGCGCCTGTTGGCGCATGACCAGCGGTGCGTCCGGGTGGTCGCGGGGGCCTCCTATGCGGGGATCGAGCCCGATCTCTACCAGGTGGATACATCGCAGCCGCAGGATTATCAGCGGCTGCTCCGCGACGTCTTCGGCAACGAGGGTCGGTGCCCGGGCGTCGTGCACCTGTCCGGCCTGGACGCCGCGCCCTTCGAGGAGACGACGGAGGAGAGCCTCTGGGCCGATCTGCGCGCGGGGAGCCTGAGCGCGACCTACCTGGCGCAGGCGCTCGTCCGGCACGCGTTCCGGGACGCGCCGCGCCTGTTCCTGGTGACCCGCGGCGCGCAGGCCGTCCTGGAGGGCGAGCCGGTGTCGGTATCGCAGGCACCCGCCTGGGGGCTCGGAAAGACCCTCGCGCTCGAGCATCCCGAGCTCCGGTGCACCCGGATCGATCTCGACTCCGCGGCGTGCGCCGAGGACGCGGAACTGCTCGTGCGTGAGCTTCTCTCGGCGGACAGGGAGGAGCAGATCGCACTGCGGGGGGACGGTCGCCATGTGCCCAGGGTGGTCCGGGGCCGGCTCGAACCGATCCGCGCGCATGCATTCACGCTCCGCGCGGACGCGAGCTATCTGATCACGGGCGGCCTCGGTGGGCTCGGGCTCGAGCTGTCGCGCTGGCTCGTCGAGAAGGGGGCCAGGCACCTCGTGCTCGTCGGGCGCCGGGGTCCCGGCGAGGAGGCGCTCCGCGCCATTCGAGCCCTGGAAGAGGCGGGCGCACGGGTCGAGTATGCGCGCGCCGACGCGGCGAGCCGCGGCGATCTGGAGCGGGTCCTGTCGACCCTCGAGGGGCGCCTGCCGCCTCTGCGCGGCGTCGTGCACGCAGCGGGGGTGCTGGACGACCGCACGCTGCTGGAGCAATCCGAGGAGCACTTCCGCAACGCGTTCGCCCCCAAGGCGCTGGGGGCGTGGAACCTCCACGTGCTGACGCAAGGCGAGGAGCTCGATTTCTTCGTCATGTACTCCTCGGCCATGGCGCTCTTCGGCTCGCCAGGACAAGCCAATTACACCGCGGCGAACGCCTTCCTCGACGCGCTCTCGCGGGCTCGGGTGCGGGCAGGCCGACCCTCGCTCAGCATTCAATGGGGGCCGTTTGCTCAGGTGGGCCTGGCAGCGGCGCAGGGGATCCGGGGCGAGCGGCTCTCGCGCCGGGGGATGACGAGCCTCGAGCCGAGCGAAGGGCACGCCGCGCTCGAGCGGCTGCTCTTGCGGCCGCGCCCGGAGGTCGCCGTCGTGCGCTTCGACGTCCGACACTGGGGCCAGTTCTACCCGCGCGCCGCGGCCATGCCGTTCCTGTCCGAATTGACCAAGGAGAGCAGCGGGGCGCGCGGGGACGGCGGAGAAGGGGCGCGCGTGCGGCAGATGCTCATCGAAGCAACCCCGCCCGAGCGGCTGCCGCTGCTCATGCGCCACCTGCGCGAGCAGCTCGGGAGCGTGCTCCGCCTCGATCCTTCGAGAATCGACCCGCGGACGCCTCTGTCCAGCCTCGGGATGGACTCGCTCATGAGCCTCGAGCTGCGGAATCGGCTCGAGGCGAGCCTCGCGTTGCGGCTCTCCGCGACGCTCCTGTTCACCTATCCGACGACCGTGTCGCTGTCCGAGTACCTGCTCGATCGGCTCGACGTTCCGCCGCCGCCCGCACGGGAACCTCCGCCGGCGGCCCCGGAAGAGCCCGGGCCCGAGCTCTCCGACGAAGAAGTCCTGAGAGCTCTGCAGGAATCCATCGACCTCGCCGGGAGCCTGTAAAGACCATGTCCGACAAGAACGAGTACCTCGCGCAGCTCCAGAAGGCTGCGAGCACCATCCGGGATCTGAGCACCAAGCTGAAGGAGGCGAGGGAAGGGCGATCGGAGCCGATCGCCATCATCGGGATGGCGCTGCGCTTTCCGGGCGGCTGCGCGACACCGGAGGCGTACTGGCGGCTCCTCGAGGAAGGCACGGACGCGGTCACGCTGGTCCCTGCGGAGCGATGGCCTCTCGACGCAGGCGAACAAGCCTCGATGGATCCCGCACAGCGCGCGGTGCGCTGGGGCGCGTTCCTGCAGGAGGACGTGAGCGGCTTCGATGCTGGGTTCTTCGGGATCGCCCCCCGCGAAGCGATGGCCCTCGATCCGCAGCAGCGGCTGCTGCTCGAGGTCGCATGGGAAGCGCTGGAGCGCGCGGGGCAGGCGCCCGAGCGGCTCTTCGGTAGCCGCGCGGGCGTGTTCCTCGGGATCATGACGAACGACTACGCGCAGCTACTCGCCTCCGCGGGGCCCGAAATGGAGCAGCTCTATGCCCTCACGGGCAATGGCCACAGCTTCCCCGCAGGGCGGCTGTCGTACGCGCTCGGATTGCAGGGCGCGAGCATGACGGTCGATACGGCGTGCTCGTCGTCGCTGGTGGCGGTGCACCTCGCCTGCCAGAGCCTGCGGAGCCGGGAGAGCGGGATCGCGCTGGTCGGCGGCGTCAACATCATGTTGTCGCCGTCCACGGCGCGCCTGACGGCCGCCGCAGGGGCGCTGTCCCCCGAGGGGCGCTGCAAGACGTTCGACGCCGGTGCCAATGGCTTCGTGCGCGGCGAGGGATGCGGGGTCATGGTGCTGAAGCGCCTCTCCGACGCCGAACGGGATGGGGATCCGATCCTCGCCGTCATCCGCGGCTCGGCAGTGAACCAAGACGGGCGCTCGACGGGGCTGACGGCCCCGAACGTGCTGTCGCAACAGGCCATGCTGCGGACAGCGCTGGAGAGCGCGCAGATCGCGCCGGAGGACATCGGGTACGTGGAGACGCACGGGACGGGGACGTCCCTGGGGGACCCGATCGAATTCGAGGCCCTACGCGAGGTCATCGGCAAGCCACGCCCGGATGGCTCGCGCTGCGTGCTGGGTGCGGTGAAGACGAACATCGGACACCTGGAGGCGGCCGCTGGCATCGCAGGGCTCATCAAGGTGGTCCTTTGCATGCAGCACGACGCGATCCCGCGTAACCTGCACTTCGATTCGCTGAATCCTTTCATCTCCCTGGAGGGCACGCCGTTCGAGATCCCGACGGAGACGCGCCCGTGGGCGCGCGACGGGAAACCGCGACGCGCGGGCGTGAGCTCGTTCGGCCTGAGCGGCACGAACGCGCATGTGATCCTGGAGGAGGCGCCGCGGCAGCCAGCGCAGGCACCCGCTGCAAAAGAGGCATCGAGTTACGTCTTACCGCTGTCGGCCAGGACCCCGGAGGCGCTCTCTGCGCTGGCGACGCGCTACACGGAGCACGTGGCCTCGTCGGGCTCGCGCCTGCACGACATCGCCTACACGGCGGGGGTCCGGCGCGGCCACCACGATCATCGGCTCGCAATCGTTGCGCAATCGAGGGAGGAGCTCGCCACGGCGCTCGAGGCCTTCCTGCGCGGCGACGCGCCCGCCGGGGTCGTGGCAGGCAAGGCGCAGACGCCGGCCCCGAAGGTGGTCTTCGTGTTCCCCGGCCAGGGGTCGCAATGGGTGGGGATGGGCCGGAGCTTGCTGGACCAGGAGCCGGCATTCCGTGCGGTGCTCGAGGCGTGCGACCGAGCGATCCAGCGCGAGGCGGGGTTTTCGGTGCTGGCGGAGCTTGGGGCCGACGAGGGCAACTCGCGGCTGGACGAGATCGACGTGGTGCAGCCTGTGCTGTTTGCCGTCGAGGTTGCGCTCGCGGCGTTATGGCGGTCGTGGGGCGTCGAGCCGAGCGCCGTGGTGGGGCATAGCATGGGCGAGGTCGCCGCGGCTCACGTGGCCGGCGCGCTGTCGCTGGAGGACGCGGCGGCGGTGATATGCCGCCGGAGCCTGCTCTTGCGGCGCGTGAGGGGCCAGGGAGCGATGGCGCTGGTGGAGCTGTCGATGGCCGAGGCGGAGGCTGCGCTGGCAGGGTACGAGGCGCGCCTGAGTGTGGCGGCGAGCAATGGCCCACGGTC
>Ga0307406_10000799_pt1 | contig 17633 bp, 12 predicted proteins | sample 322Cmetagenome_3_FD_203706 | JGI IMG/M metagenome (GOLD analysis project Ga0307406, IMG submission 203706) | Maize rhizosphere microbial communities from greenhouse at UC Davis, California, United States - 322HYB-C-2 | ecosystem: Host-associated > Plants > Roots > Rhizosphere > Soil | place...
CCCCGAGCGTGACCCACCGCGCCACCCATCCGGTCGAAGGCGGCACCGCCGACAGCGTGCCTTACGGCGAAGGTTTCAAGGCCGCCTATGCGACCACCAAGACCATCGCCGAGAAGGCCGTGCTCGCCGCCAACGGGCCGGATCTGGCCACGGTCGCCCTGCGCCCGCGCCTGATCTGGGGCGTCGGCGACAACCAGTTGCTGCCGCGCCTGGTCGAACGCGCCAACAGCGGCCGGCTGCGCTTCGTCGGCGACGGCCACAACCGCATCGACACGACCTATATCGACAACGCCGCGCAGGCGCATTTCGACGCCTTCGAGCATCTCGCCCCGGGCGCGCCCTGCGCCGGCCGCGCCTATTTCATCAGCAACGGCGAGCCGCGCACGGTGCGCGAGACGGTCAACGGCCTGCTCGCCGCGGTGGGCGCGCCGACCGCCGACAAGACCCTGCCGTTCCGCGCCGCTTATGCCATCGGCGCGGTCTGCGAGCTGCTGTGGACGGTGCTGCCGCTGAAGGGCGAGCCGCCGATGACGCGTTTCCTCGCCGAGCAGTTGTCGACCACGCACTGGTACGACATGGCGCCGGCCCGGCGCGACTTCGGCTACGTGCCCCAGGTCGGTTTCGACGAAGGCCTGGCGCGGGTGCGCGCCCACCATGCCCAGGCCGGCGGCGCGGCCTCGACATCCGCGTAACAGCCGCCCGGCGCGCGCCGGCTAGAATGGCCACATGACCGACACCGCCTCGCCCCTGGACGCGCTCAAGCCGATGGCCGGCCGCGCGCTCGAAGCCGCGCTGAACCGCGCGCTCGCGCTCGATCCCGACACCCGCGAAGCGCTGCGCCCGCTCGACGGCCGCAGCGTCGCCCTGCACCTGGCGTCGCCGCCGCTGGCGCTGCGCATCGTGGTCGCCGGCGAACGCCTCGAAGTCGGACCGGTGCGCGACAGCGACGAGCCCGACCTGTCGGTGCGCAGCACCCTCGGCGCGATCCTGTCGCAGTTGCCCAACCTGCTCGGCGGCGCGCGCAACGATCATGCCGCGCCGGTCGGCAAGCTGCGCATCGAGGGCGACGCCGATCTGGCGCGGCGCCTGCAGCGCCTGGCCGAACGCTTCGATCCGGACTGGCAGCAACCCTTCACCGCGGTGTTCGGCGAGGTGATCGGGGTGCAGGTCGCCAATACCCTCGCCGGTGCCTTGCGCCACGCCCGCGATGCCGCCGGCGCCTTGGCCGGCAACGCCGCCGAATACGTCACCGAGGAATCGCGCGACGTGGTTCCGCGCGACGAGCTGAACGCCTTCCACGACGATGTCGACACCTTGCGCGACGACGTCGAGCGTGCGGCCGCACGCGTGGCGCGCTTGCGCGACCGCGCCGGACGCGGCGCATGAGGTCGGCGGTGCGTGCCTGGCGCATCGGCCGCGTGCTGCTGCGCTATCGCCTCGACGACCTGCTCGACGGCACCCCGGTCGAACGCTGGCTGAAGCTCGCGCGCCCGTTCGTGCCGCGCGCTTCCGACGAGATCGCGGCGATGTCGCGCGGTGCGCGCCTGCGCCTGGTGCTGCAGGAACTCGGGCCGATCTTCGTCAAGTTCGGGCAGATCCTCTCGACCCGACGCGACCTGGTGCCGCCGGACATCGCGATCGAGCTGGCCCTGCTGCAGGACCGGGTCGCGCCGTTCGACGGCGAAACCGCGCGCAAGATCGTCGAGGACGCGCTCGAGCGCCGCATCGGCGAGGCTTTCGAATCCTTCGACATCGAACCGCTGGCTTCGGCCTCGATCGCCCAGGTGCATGCGGCGCGGTTGCCGGCGCAGGACGGCAGGCCGCCGCGCGAAGTCGTGGTCAAGGTGCTGCGTCCCGACATCGAGGGCAAGATCGCCGGCGACATCGCCTTGCTCAAGGCGCTCGCCGCCCTGGTCGACCGCGCTCATCCCAGCGCCGACAAGATCCGCCCGCGCGCCATCGTCGCCGAGATCGAGAGCACCCTCGCCGCCGAACTGGACCTGCAGCGCGAAGGCGCCAACGCCAGCGTGCTGCGCCGCTTCTGGGCCGACAGCGACGACATGTACGTGCCGGAAGTGATCTGGTCGCATACCGGCGAGCGCGCGCTGACTCTGGAGCGCGTGTACGGCATTCCGTCCGACGACATCGCCGCGCTCGACGCCGCCGGCATCGATCGCCGTGCGCTCGCCTCCAAGGGCGTGCGGGTGTTCTACACCCAGGTGTTCCGCGACAATTTCTTCCACGCCGATGCCCATGCCGGCAACATCTGGGTCGACAGCGACCCGGCGCGGCGCAGCAATCCGCGTTTCATCGCCCTGGATTTCGGCATCATGGGCCAGTTGTCGGACGAGGATCAGTACTACCTCGCCGAAAACTTCATGGCGATCTTCAACCGCGACTACCGCCGCATCGCCGAGTTGCACGTGCAGGCCGGCTGGATTCCGCCGCACATCCGCATCGACGAGCTCGAAGCGGCGACGCGCGCAGTCTGCGAGCCGTACTTCACCCGACCTCTCAGCGAAATCTCGCTGGCCGAGGTGCTGGTGAAATTGTTCCGCACCGCGCAGCGTTACGAGCTGACCCTGCAACCGCAGCTGATCCTGTTGCAGAAGACCCTGCTCAACATCGAAGGCGTCGGCCGTCTGCTCGATCCCAAGCTCGACATCTGGGCGGTGGCGCGGCCGGTGCTGCAGCGCATCCTGCTGGACCGCTACAGCCCGCAGCGGCTGGCGAGCGAGTTCCGCAAGCGTTTGCCGGAGTTGGTCACGCGCGCGCCGGAAATGCCGCGCCTGCTGCACAGCTGGCTCAACCAGCAGGTGTCGGGCCAGCACGAATTGAAGATGCGCTCGCAGGACATCACCGACCTCAATCGCACGATCAAGGACGCGGTGCGGCGCACGGTCGCGGCGATCCTCGGCACCGGCCTGCTGGTAGTCGCGGCGGTGCTGTACGGCATGGAATCGGGCGGGCCGCGGTTCTGGTCGATCCCGGCTTCGTCGTGGATTGCCGGGCTCGGCGGCCTGTGGGCGTTGCTGGCGGCGTGGCCGCGGAGCAAGAACTCGAGTTGATTGCGGACGGTCTCGTTACCTCCGCGCGTCCCGTGATCGCGGCTCACGCCGCTCCTACAGGGGGGATTCGCATTGCAGAAGTTCCCTTTGTAGGAGCGACGTAAGTCGCGACCGCGGCCTCTCAATCTCGCGCTGAGACGGGCCGCAACTATCAGGGTAGGAGCGGCGCAAGCCGCGACCGCGCTGCAATGGTCTTGCGGCGCCTCTTTCAAGCAAGATCAGGATCAAACGCCAAGAGCTTCCGCCACTAAAGCGGCGGGTTACTTTCTTTTGTCATAAGCAACAAAAGAAAGGTAACCAAAGAAAAATGCTTTTCTTTGAATCAAGGGCCCGCACGTTCGATGCCAACGCAGGGATTTTTCATACGGGACATCCCTGTCCCGATGAAAAACGGCCCGCATCCATGCGGGCCGCCCTCCGGGTCTTCGATTGCCTTCGCTAATGCGAAGCTGCGCACAGCCACAGCCACAGCCACAGCCACAGCCATAGCCATAGCCATAGGCTTTGGCTCGGCCCTACTTGCCCGCCGGCGTCTTCTTCGCGGCGGAAAAATCGCCGGCGGTATAGACGCTCAGCTGCTCGGGCTTGAGGTGCTTGCGGATCGCCGCATTGACAATGTCGACGGTCAAGGCCTTGAACTTCGCGTCGAGGTCGGCCGAGAACTGCATGGTGCGGCCATAGAACAGGTTGCTGGCCAGGCCGGCGGCGATCGCCGGATCGGAGGCGCGGGCTTGTTCGCGCTGGGTCAGCAGGCCCGACACCGCGTCGCGCAGTTCGTCGGCGCCTACGCCGTCCTTGATCAGGCGTGCGAGTTCCTCGCGCATCGCGCGTTCGACCTTGTCCAGGTTCTGCGGCGCGGCGATCGCTTCGATCGACCAGTTGCCGGCGTCGTCGACGCCGCTGCGGCTGCTGTCGGCGTCGAGGTCGCTGCCGACGCCGTAGCTTAGGCCGTCCTTCTGACGGATGCGGTCGCCGAGGCGCGATTTGATGGTGCCGCCGCCAAGGATGTAGTTGGCCGCGACCAGGGCCGGGAAGTCGGCATCGGTGTCCTTCAGCGACAGGTTGGCGCGCGCCAGCAACACGCCGTTGGGCTTGTCCGGGGTGTCGAAGCGGCGCTGTTCGGCGACGACCGCGGTGTAGCGGGTGTCGATCGATGCGAACGCGTGCTTGGGACGCCAGTCGGCGAACAGGCTGCGCAGTTGTTGCTTCAGCGCGACCGGGTCGAAATCGCCGACCACGCTGATCTGGCCTTCGGCGCTGCCGTACAAGTCGCGGTGATAGGCGCGGACGTCGTCGACCTTGAGTGCCTTGATCGCCGCCAGCGACTCGTCCAGGTTCATCGCATGCAGCGGATGCCCGGCCGGCCACGGATCGAAATGCAGGGCCATGGCGATGCCGGCGATACTGCCGGGCTCCTGGCGCGAGGCCTCCAGGCCGGTGATCGCCTGCAGGCGGTACTGCTCGAATTCCTTGTCCGGATAGGTCGGCGTGCGCAGCACCTTGGCCGCCAGTGCGAGCGCTTCGCCGAGGTGCTCGCGGCGCGTGGTCAGGCTGATCCGCGCCGATTGCATGCTGCCGCTGATGCCGACGGTGGTCTTGAGCGCTTCGAAGCGCTCGTCGATCTGTTGGCGGCTCAAGCCTTCGCTGCCGCGCATCAGCAGGGCGCCGGCGATGCTGCCGGCGACTTCGCGGCCTTTCAGTGCGGCGAGGTCGGCGAAGTTGAACGAGGCCGAGACGGTGACGGTGGCGCCGCGGGTCTTTTTCGGCAGCAGGGCGAGTTTGAGTCCGCTGCCGACGCCGGTGTCGATCGTGACGGTCTCGGTGCGGGCCTGGATGTTGGCCGGGGTCGGGTCGAAATGTTCGCCGGCCTCGATCGCGCTCTTGCCGGTATAGCCCTGCAGCACCGTGGCGGCGCTCGGCGCGGCCGGGATCTCGACCCGCTGCGGCGTGTCGGTCGGGACGAAGCGGCCGAAGGTGCGGTTGCTGGCGGTGAGGTAGCGGCGGGCGACGCGGTTGACGTCGTCGGCGCTGACTTTTTCGAGCGCGTCGCGGTAGTGGAAGTACAAGCGCCAGTCGCCGGCGACGACCGCGTCCGACAGGCCCATCGCGACGCCGGAGACGTTGGTATAGGCCAGCTCGAAGCCGTTGCGCAGGCGTTGCTTGGCGGCCTCGACTTCGGCGGCGGTGACCGGCTGGCGTTCGATCTGTTCGAGCTGGGCGATCAGCACCTGCTCGGCCTTGGCCGCATCGCCGTTTTTCGGTACCGCAGCGAGCGCGCTCATCAGTCCGGGGTCCTGGCGTTGCTCGCTGCTGCCGCCGACGCTCGCGGCCAGGCCGCTTTCGACCAGGGCCTTGTGCAGACGGCCGCCGGGCACGTGGCCGAGCACCTCGTCGAGCACGCCGAGCGCGGCGGCGTCGGCATGGGTGCCGGCGGGCACGTGATAGGCGGCCATCAACAGGCGGATGTCGCCGACCCGGCGCACGGTGACGTCGCGCTCGCCGTCCTGGGCCGGATCGAGGGTGTAGAACTTGCGCATCGGCTCGGACGGCTTGGGGAGCGGGCCGAAATGGCGCGCGACCGCGTTCAAGGTGGCGGCGGGGTCGAGCCGGCCGGCCAGCACCAAGGTGGCGTTATCGGGCCGGTACCAGGCGCGGTAATAAGCCTGCAGGCGCTCGATCGGCACGTTTTCGACGTCGCTGCGCGCGCCGATGGTGCTGTTGCCGTAGTGGTGCCACAGGTAGGCGGTCGAACGCACGCGCTGCATCAGCGCCGCGACCGGGCTGTTCTCGCCGCTTTCCATCTCGTTGCGGACCACGGTCATTTCGCTGTCGAGGTCTTTGCGGGCGATGTCGGAATGCAGCATGCGGTCGGCTTCCAGGCCGAGCAGCCAGTCCAGGGTGGCGTCGTTGGCCGGGAACGAAGCGAAGTAGTTGGTGCGGTCGAGCGAGGTTTCGGCGTTGAAGCCGATGCCGCGCTTCTTCATCTCGGCGGGAATATCGCGATGGCGCGGCGTGCCCTTGAACAACAGGTGTTCGAGCAGGTGGGCCATGCCGGTCTCGCCGTAGTTCTCCTGCAGCGAGCCGACGCCGTAGATCAGGTTGACCGTCACCGTGGGCTGGCTGGCATCGGGAAACAGCAGCACGCGCAGGCCGTTGCTCAAGCGGTACTCGCAAATGCCTTCGACGCAGGGGCCGGCGCTGACTCCGGCCGGCGGCTTCGGCGATTCGGCTTGGGCCGACGACAGGGCCAGGCCGAGGGCGAGGCCGAGCGAGACGGCGAGCGGGGCGAGACGGGTGCGGTAGTGAGGCATGAGAATCCTGGAATGTTCGATGGCGCAGGAGCGCTTGATGTTCGGTGACGCTGCTAGCGTTAAGTATCCGATGGGTGCTCTGTGAGCGTTGGATGTCTTATAGGCGCACTGTGAGCGCTTGGCGTAATAAACGAAGATAGCGGTCGATCACCCTAGCGCTTGTGTACGGCCTCATGAACCCGACGTTCAGTTCGACCCCAGATTCAGATGCCGGCCCGCGCGCGGACGTCGCCGCCGCCGGCTTGCCGGTGTTGTACGCCGACGAGACGATCGCAATCATCGACAAGCCGGCGGGGCTGATGGTTCACGACAGCGCGCTCGCGCGCGGCGAGACCGACTTCGCCGCCGACCGCCTGCGCGCGCAGTTCGGCCGGCCGATCTTCCTGGTCCACCGCCTCGACCGCGCCACCAGCGGCTGTTTGTTGCTGGCCTTCGATCGCGAAGCGGCCTCGGCCCTGGGCAAGGTGCTGATGTCGCGCGAAGTCGAGAAGGACTACCTGGCAGTGTGTCGAGGTTGGCCGGCCGAGGATGCGTTCGAGGTCGATCACGACCTCGACGGCGGGCCCGGCAAGCCGGTCAAGAAACCGGCGCAGACCCGTTTTCGTTGCCTCGGTCGTACCGAGCTGGCCTTGCCGTCGGCGGGTTTCGAGACCTCCCGCTATGCGCTGCTGCTGGCGCAGCCGCAGACCGGGCGTTTCCGTCAGATCCGCCGCCACCTCAAGCACCTGTCGCATCACCTGATCGGCGACACCAGCCACGGCGACGGCCGCCACAACCGCAGCTTCCGCATGCTCGGCATCCATCGCATGTTGCTGCACGCACAGCGCTTGTCGTTCCTGCACCCGCTCAGCGGCGAACGCATCGTCGCGGTGGCGCCGCCCGACGCGGAGTTCGTCAAGGCCCTGGCCTTGTTCGAGGCACCCCACAGCGCTTGAGTGCGGCGCGGCAAGCGCCGGCTGCTTCGGCAAAGAGAACGGACTCGCACTGCACAAGCTCGCGCTGTGCAAAATTCGATCCGAGCCAAGCCCGCTTAGATGGCGGCCTACGCCCATGAAGCAACGGCCTTTCCTCCTTTGACAAAGGGGGAAGGGGGCTGCTCCTGCGCCTTAGCGACGAAGCCGGCTCAGCCGCCCGCCGCAGGCTGGGGCACGCTGGGAGGCGCCGGCGGTGCAGGCGGTACCGGCGCGGTCTTGCCGTCGCCATCGACGATGTCCTTGACCTCGTCGCGCAGTTCGCGCTGCATGCGCTCGAACATGCTCCTCATCAGCGGCTGCATTTCCTGCATGGTCCGGCCCATCGCCTGCGGCATCTTCTCCATGATGCTGCGCCCGGCCGGGCTGCCGTAGAAATCGATGATGGCCTGCACTTCGGCGGCATCGAAGGTTTCGCCGTAGACCTTGCGGTAGATCGGCGCGACCGCCTTCCAGTCCAGCATCTGCTCGACCATGCTCATCTGCCGGGCCAGGCTGCGCGTGAGCGCTTCGCGTTGTTTGTCGTCGAGCCGGTCGCCGGCTTCGGCCACGGCCATCATCTCGGCCGATTCGCGCATCTGCTTGAGCATTTCGCCCTTCATGCGCTCGTAGTTCATCGACTGCATGAGCTGGTCGATCTGGGCGTCGCTGGGGCGGGCGGCGAAGGCCGGCGCCGTGCACAGCGCGGCGCTCAGCAAGGCGACGGAAAGACCGCGGGACAGCTTGATCATGAGTGTTCTTCCTTGAAGGGGGACGGCATCGTCCGTGGCTGTGCGCCGGCCGCCAACGCGGCCGCCGTCGTGGGGGGTACCGGGTTCGCCCGAACGCCGAGGCGATCAGGGGCGGCGTTCGTACTGGCGATAGACCGGACGCGCGGCGGCGTTGGAGGCCGCATTGAGCAGGTCCTGCAGGAAGGCGTCGCGCAATACCTGCTTCGGTGTGCCCGAGCCGTAGCCGTTGCCGCCGCCGGCGCCGTAGCCCTGCTGCGCCATCTGCTCCAACACGCGGCGGCCCTCCGGGGTGCGCGACAGCTGGGTCAGCGCCTGCAGCTCGGAGGCGCTGAAGCCGCCGTTGCTCTGCTCGAAGCCGTTGCGGTCGTAGACGTTGCCGTAGGCGTCGCGGCCGTAGTTGCTGTCGTCGTAGCGGTTGTCCTGACGGCCGTCGTCGTACTGGCTGGCCGTGGCGGCGCTGGCGGCATTCTGCAACTGCTGCATGAAGCCGCTCTGCACGCCGGCGTACTTGCGCAGGATCTCCTGGTCGGTCGAATTCGCCGGCCGCCCGACCACCGCCTCGGCGATGGCCTGGGCTGATTGCAGGGTTTGCCGCTGCGCGCGTGGCGAGGCGATGGCATCGACGTTGGCCGGGTCGAGGTAGGCGTCCTGCGCCACGGCCGGCGCGGCGGCGAACAGTGCGGCGACCATGACGGTTGCGAGCCGGACCGCCATGAGCGGGGCTGCGGCGAGCGAACGGGGCAGGCGCTGGCGCATACGGACTTCCTCCTTGGACCGGTCCCGGCATGGTCCGCCTCGCCCGCGGCCGCGTCAACGACGGCCCGCACAGCCGCCCGCCGCGGTCAAGCCCGGCTTCGGCCGCGGTCCGCCCGGGCCCCGTCAATGCCGCGTAATGGACGCGACCGCGCGCCGGTCTACAATCGCCGGCGGAGGAGAGCATGGTGGATCTGTCGATCACGATTCCCGAACAGGAATTGGTCGAGCGCTTCGTGCGTTCGACCGGTCCGGGCGGGCAAAACGTAAACAAGGTCGCGACAGCGGTGGAACTGCGCTTCGATATCGCGCAATCGCCCTCGTTGCCCGACGCCGTGCGCGAGCGTTTGCTGAGCAAGCGCGACCGGCGCGTGACCACCGAGGGCGTGCTGGTGATCAGCGCGCAGCGTTTCCGCACCCAGGAGCGCAACCGCGAGGACGCCCGCGTGCGCCTGGCCGCCTTCGTCGACAGCGGTCTGCGCGCGCCCAAGCCGCGCATCGCCACCAAACCCAGCCGTGCCTCCAAGGAACGCCGCCTCGGCGCCAAGCGCGAACGCAGCACGACCAAGCGCGGCCGTTCGCAAAGTAATTGGGACTGACGGAGCACGCATGCAGCAGCCAGCCCGCGACGACATCGTCCTGACCTTGCCGCCGAACGTGCCGCAAGTGCGTTTCAACCGTTTCACCCGCTGGGTCGGCCGCACCATCCTGCGGCTCGGCGGCTGGCGCATGGTCGGCGCCTTTCCCGACATTCCGCGTGCGGTGCTGATCGGCGCGCCGCATTCGTCCAACTGGGACGGCGTCTGGGGGTTCGCGGCCAAGGCGGCGATGGGCCTGGACGTGAAGGTCCTCGGTAAGGACTCGCTGTTCCGCGTGCCTTTGCTCGGCGGTCTGCTGCGTTCGCTCGGGGTGATCCCGGTCAACCGCAGCGCCGCGCACGGCGTGATCGAGCAAGCCGCGGCGATGATCCGCGCCCAGGAACATTTCTGGTTCGGTCTCGCGCCCGAGGGCACGCGCAAGGTCGTCGAGCGCTGGAAAGCCGGGTTCTGGAAGATCGCCAAGGCCGCCGACGTGCCGGTGGTGCCGGCGTATTTCCACTACCCCGACAAGATCATCGGCATCGGCGAGGCGTTCCAGCTCGGCGACGACATGGATGCCGACATGCGCCGCATCCGCGACTGGTACAAGCCCTGGCAGGGCAAGCACCACGGCACGACCTGACCAGGTCTGACCACGTCTGATCGGACCGACCACGTGCCGGTTTCTGCGCGTTTATTCGGGAGTGGGCCGGCGCGTTAATTGGCGTGGACGCCCGGCGCGTTTGCCGCCGGGTTTGCCGGCCTCGCCGGTGCTGTCGATCTGTTCGAGCTGCAGGCGCAGATCGTTCAAGGTCGAGACGATGTGGGCGCACAGCAGGTCGGCCACGCGCGCGGAGTCGCGCGCCAGCCAGGCCTCGAGGATCTCGTGGTGCTCGCTGCTCGCACGGGCCTCGCGGCCTTCCGGTTCCAGGTGCTTGCGCACATAGCGTTCGGCCAGCACCTGCAGGCGTTCGACCAACTGGGTGGTGACGTGGCGGCCGCCCGGCCGCACCAGCGACAGGTGGAAGGTGCGGTTGAAGCGCACCGCGCTGTGGACGTCGGCCTTCGAGGCCGTTTCCAACGCGGCCAGCGCCGCCCCCGCGGCCTTGCGTTCGTCCTCGCTCGCTTCCAGACAGGCATGCGCGGCGGCGTCGGGCTCGATCTTCAGGCGCAGCGCGAACACTTCCTCGGCCTCGCCGGCGGTCATCGCCGGCACGAAGAAGCCGCGGTTGGGATGCGAGCTCAACAAGCCCTGCTGCTCCAGCCGGCCCAGCGCTTCGCGCAGCGGGATCTTGCTGATGCCGAGTTCCTCGGCGAGCAGCTCCTGGCGGATCGGTGCGAGCGGCGGAATCTGCGTCGACAAAATGCGTTCGCGGACCACTTCGAAGGCTTGGTCGGATAGCGAACGGGGGACGATGCTCATGCGTTCAGTCTACCCAACCGCCAGCGCCTGCGGCCTGCCCGCAGGCGAGGCGGTCGCCTGCGTACGCCTGGGCGAGGGCTGCCGGAAAGCAAGGCTGGCGCGCGTCGCCTGATTCGAATCCGGACTCGGAAGGCGCGGCCGGGGCCGGCGTCGAATGGGCCGTTCTTCGCCGCGGGCAGGGCGCTGACACGGATCGCCGTCCGTCGGCGCACGAGCGTCTGCCTGGCACGGTGATCGTCTCCACAGACTGACGTCACGGAATCGGTCCAAGTTAGCAGATACCGTATACGGTATACAAAATAGCCTGGCGACATGTCAGGCGTGTGACCGGACGGGCAGGGGGTCCTCCGGTGAACAGACTCGGGACCGATCGAGGGGCAGGCCAGGCCGGCCCCGCGAACCCGGCTGCCCGGCGGATGGGGCCGCATCAACGCGCGCCGACCGATTCGCGACGTCTGCCACGCCCGTCCTGGAGCCGCCGGCTGTCCCGTCCCCCACGAACGTGCGCGATGCGCGCGTCCCGACCACCGAGCCAGCCGCTCGCCGAGCCAGGAGAGTCCACCTCATCCACTCGTCCAACCGTCGATGACTTTCCGCAATCCGGAGCCACGGACCCGATCGCCAGGCCGCATGTCGCCGCCGCATCGGGCCCGACGTCCAATCAAAGGAGAATGCGATGTCTTTTGCACCCAAACCGGGGCCGACCCAAGCCCTCATGCTTGGCGCCGTCGTTACCGCCGTCAGCTTTCTGAGCTATGCCTTGCCCTGGGACGCGTTGAGCGGCGCGTCCGCCGAATCGAGCCCGCTGCAGTCGAGTTCGATCCAATCCGACTCGGTTCAATCCGGCTCGGCTCGATCCCCGCTGCAAACCGCCGGCCTCGCCGCAGGCCATGGCGCGATGGCCGCGCAGACGGCCGCCGCGCGCGTCGCCGCGGTGCGTAAATCGCCGGCGACGGAACGGCAGATCTTCGACGCGCACCAGCAAGACCGCGCCACCGAACCCTCGCTGCGCATTCCTTACCAGCCGTTGCTGCGCGAACGCGCCGACACCGACTACGACGGCGCCGACGCGCGTCGCGACATCCTGCGGCGGCCGTCGTTGGCCAAGTTCAGCGCGCGCAGCCTGCAGGCGGCCGAGGCGGCTTGCGACCCCAATCAGTTCGCCAGCCTCAGCGGCGCCGCCCTGGTCGCCGCGGTCAAAAGCGCCGACACCGATTGCATCAACCAGTTGTTCGGCCTGAGCGGCACCACCGCCTACGGCACCTTCCGCGAAGCGCAGATGGTGACCATCGCCAACGCCCTGACCGCGTCCGCACGCGACTACAACGGCACCAATGCCGGCAGCACCCTGCAACTGGTGCTGTTCCTGCGCGCCGGTTACTACGTGCAGTTCTACGACACCAGCGTGGGTAGCTACGGCGCGCCGTTGAAGAATGCGATCCGCCCGGCGCTCGACGCCTTCGCCGCCAACGCGAACTTCGGCCTGGTCAACGACGTGCACGGCGAAACCCTGGCCGAGTTCGTCACCCTGATCGACAGCTCGATCGAGAACGCGCGCTATCTGTACGTGGTCAAGCGTCTGCTCGACAGTTACAACAGCGGCTACAACGCGTATTACTGGATGAAAGTGGCGGTCAACAACGCCTACAACGTGACCTTCCGCGGCCACCAGGACGAAGCGTTCCGCACCGCGGTGCAGGCCGATCCCTCGATCGTCGACACGCTGTACAACTTCGCCAACACCCACTTCGCGATGCTGGGTCAGGCCGACGACTATCTGGTGGCCAACGCCGGCCGCGAGATCGGCCGCTTCCTGCAATACACCGGCAACGTCAAGAGCATCGCCCAGTCGCGGGCGAAGACGCTGCTCGACCGGTCCTCGGTGACGGGCCCGACCGCGCGCCTGTGGGTCGGCATCGGCGAGATGGTCGATTACTTCGACAAGGCCAACTGCGGCTACTACGGTCTGTGCGATTTCAAGGCCCGGGTCGACGCGGCGGCGTTGCCGGTCCGCCACACCTGCAGTCCGACCCTGCGCCTGCGCGCGCAGTCGATGACCGCCGCGCAACTGGCCGACACCTGCGCGATCGTCGCCGGCGAAGAGACTTATTTCCACCAGACCATGGCCACCGGCGGCGTGCCGGTGGCGAACGACCAGAACGCCGCGCTGGAAATGGTGGTGTTCGACAGCAGCACCGATTACGGCATTTATGCCGGCGCGCTCTACGGCATCAACACCAACAACGGCGGCATGTACCTGGAGGGCAATCCCGCCGCGGCCGGCAACCAGGCGCGCTTCATCGCCTACGAGGCCGAATGGATGCGGCCGCAGACCTTCGAGATCTGGAACCTGACCCACGAGTACATCCATTACCTCGACGGCCGCTTCAACATGTTCGGCGACTTCAACGCGGCGATGAAGCAAAAGACCGTGTGGTGGGTCGAGGGCTTCGCCGAATACATGTCGTTCTCGTACCGCAACCTGGCCAACACGGCGGCGCAAAGCGAGGCCGCGCGCGGTACCTACGCGCTCAGCCGGGTCTATCAGAACGACTACAACAGCGGCCAGAACCTGGTCTATCGCTGGGGTTATCTGGCGGTGCGTTTCATGTTCGAGCAACGCCGCAGCGAAGTGAACAGCATCCTGGGCTACTTCCGGCCGGGCAACTACACCGGCTACGCCACCTTCATGGGCGGCATCGGCAGCAACAACGACGCCGCCTTCCGCGCCTGGCTGCCCTGCGTCGCCACGCCGGACGCGCCGGGTTGCGGCGGCACGCCGAACCAGTCGCCGGTGGCCGCGTTCAGCCATGCCGCCAACGGTCTGACGGTGAACTTCAGCGACAGCTCGTCCGACCCCGACGGCAGCATCGCCTCGCGGCAGTGGAGTTTCGGCGACGGCACCAGCTCGACCGCCACCCACCCGAGCAAGACCTACGCCGCCGCGGGCACCTACACCGTGCGGCTCACCGTCACCGACAACCGCGGTGCGACGGCGACCACGAGCAAGTCGGTGACGGTTACCGGCGGCACCTCGAACACTCCGCCGGTGGCGGCGTTCACCACCCGTATCGAAGGCCTGAAGGTGAGCTTCGCCGATGGCTCGTCCGATGCCGACGGCAGCATCGCTTCGCGCGCGTGGAGCTTCGGCGACGGCACCAGCTCGACCGCGACGAATCCGGTCAAGACTTATGCCGCGGCCGGGACCTATGCGGTGCAGCTGACGGTGACCGATAACCGCGGTGCACGCACCACGGTCGCCAAGAGCGTGACGGTGAGCAGCGGCGGCGGTCTGCCGGAATGCAGTGCCGCCGATACCCGCGAACTCGGCAAGAACTGCTCGCGCAGCAACCTGGCTGCGTCGGCGGGTGGGTATGTCTACATGTTCTTGAACGTGCCGGCGGGCACCACGCAGTTGCGCATCACCAGCTCCGGCGGCACCGGCAACGCCGATCTCTACGTCAACACGCTGGGCAGCTGGGCCACGCGCTCGGCGCACAACTATCGTTCGACCGCGAGCGGCAACACCGAGACGCTGACCGTCAACAACCCACCGGTCGGCTATGTCTTCGTGAGCCTGTACGGCACGACCAACTTCAGCGGCGTGCGCGTGAGCGTGCAGTACTGAGCGTGCAGTACTGAGCCTGCACTCGGGAGCTTGCATTATCGATGCTTGCACCATGGGAGCTTGGGCAAGACTGAAGTCCGAGTGACTTCGACGGGGCGGGAGCGCGAGCTCCCGCCCCGCTTTTTTGGTCGTAAGCGATCGGCGATCAGCGGTCGGACTGGCCGGTCGCGTAGTAATCGCCGCGCACGAACAGGTCCGGCTGGATCAGCTCGGTGAAGGCGCGCGCCTGCGGCGACAGATACTTGCCCTTGCGCACCACCACGCCGTAGCTGCGCGAGGGGAAATACTCGGCCAGCGAACGCGCCGACAGCCGCGCGCGGTCGGCATCGGTCAGGCAGATCGCGGTGACGATGCTGATGCCGAGCCCCATCGCCACGTATTGCTTGATGACCTCCCAGCCGCCGACTTCGAGCGCGACCGTGTACGGCACCCGGTTCTGCTGGAACACCACGTCGACCATGCGGTAAGTGGTGAGCCGTTGCGGCGGCAGGATCAGGCCGTAGGGGCCGAGGTCCTGCAGGGTCAGGGTGTCGAGCTTGGCCAGCGGGTGGTCGCGCGGGGTGATCAGCATCGGCTCGAAGCGGTAGACCGGGGCGTAGCTGAGGTCGCCGGGCACGTCGAGCATCGAACCCACCGCCAGGTCGACCGCATCCGAGCGCAACAGGTCCAGGCCGCCGGCGCCGGTGACGTTGTGCAGGGTCAGGCGGACCTCGGGGTGGGCGGCGCGGAAGGCTTCGACGATCTTCGGCAGTAGATACAGGATGGTCGAACTGCCGGCGGCGACATTGAGTTCGCCCGCGTCCAGGCCGCGGATGCGTTCGCGGAAGGTGCCGTCGAGGGCGTCCAGCCCTTCGACCAGGGGCCGGGCCAGTTCGTACAGCTCCTGGCCCTCGCGGGTCAGGGCCAGTCGGCGGCCGCTGCGCTCGAGCAGGCGCACCCCCATTTCGCGCTCCAGCGCCTGCAATTGCAGGGTCACGGCCGGTTGGCTCAGGTATAGCGCCTCAGCAGCCCGTGAGACTGAGCCCAGGCGCGCGGTCTGGCAGAAGGCGCGCAGCGGTTTGAGCCGGTCGCCTTTGTAAGCAAATCGCGGACTTAGGCTGCGTGTCGTGGCCACATGAGAACTACTTATAAGTTACTCAAATGATATGCATTGAAAAAACTTGATTGTCAAATACAAGACGCCAGCGCATGGTCTGAAGCAAGAGGCCGGCTCGTCGGGAGCGGCCAGATCCCCCCAAGGATGATCCCCCCCAGGAGTCGCACCGATGTCGGCAGTGATCGCGCAATGGCAGCAACCGCAACAGGAGCAACGTCAGCCGGGTGACGGCATCGAGCTCACGGCCAGCCAGGCCGGACAGGAGCAATTGCTGACCCCGGCCGCCCTCGAGTTCCTCGCCGGGCTGCACCGCCGTTTCGAGCCGGTGCGCCAGGCCCGCCTCGCCGCTCGCCGCGAGCGCCAGGCCTTCTTCGACGCCGGCGGCCTGCCGGACTTCCGCACCGACACCGCCGCGATCCGCGCCGGCCACTGGCGCGTCGCGCCGTTGCCGACCGCCTTGCTCGACCGCCGCGTCGAGATCACCGGCCCCTGCGATCCGAAGATGGTGATCAACGCCCTCAACTCGGGCGCCAAGGTCTACATGGCCGACTTCGAGGACAGCACCGCGCCGACCTGGGCGAACTTGCTGACCGGCCAGCGCGCGCTCAAGAAGGCGGTCGCCGGCACCCTCGACTGGATGGCGCCGGACGGCTCCAAGCACTACACCCTCAAGCCCTTCGAGGAGCAGGCGGTGTTGATGGTGCGCCCGCGCGGCTGGCACCTCGACGAGAAGCACCTGCGCGTCGACGGCGCGCCGATCTCCGGCGGCCTGTTCGACCTGGGCCTGTTCGCCTTCCACAACGCCGCCGCGCTGGTCGCCAAGGACCGCGGCCCGTATTTCTACCTGCCCAAGCTGCAGTCGATGGAGGAAGCGCAGTTGTGGAACGACGTGCTCGATCACGTCGAGCGCGCGCTGGGCCTGGCCGCCGGCCAGATCAAGGTCACGGTGCTGATCGAGACCCTGCCGGCCGTGTTCGAGATGGACGAGATCCTGCACGCGCTGCGCAGCCGCATCGCCGGCCTCAACTGCGGCCGCTGGGACTACGTGTTCTCCTACCTCAAGACTTTCCGCGCGCACCGCGACAAGGTCCTGCCGGAGCGCGGCCAGGTCACCATGACCCAGCCGTTCCTGCGCGCCTATTCGGAGCTGCTGATCCAGACCTGCCACAAGCGCGGCGCGCATGCGATGGGCGGCATGGCCGCGCAGATCCCGATCAGCGGCGACGAGGCCGCCAACGAAGCCGCGCTGGCCAAGGTGCGCGCCGACAAGCTGCGCGAAGTCACCGCCGGCCACGACGGCACCTGGGTCGCGCACCCGGCGCTGATTCCGCTGGCGATGCGCATCTTCGACGAGCGCATGCCGACCCCGCACCAGCAGCACGTGCTGCGCGACGACGTGCTGATCATCCGCGACGACCTGATCAAGCCCTCGTTCGGCACCATCACCCGCAGCGGTTTCGAGGGCAACGTCGAAGTCTGCGTGCGTTACCTGGCCGCCTGGCTCGAAGGCAACGGCTGCGTGCCGATCCATTGGCTGATGGAAGACGCCGCCACCGCCGAGATCGCCCGCACCCAGCTGTGGCAGTGGCTGCACGCCGATGGCCTGTTCCTCGACGACGGCACCCCGGTCGATTTCGCCCTGCTCGAGCGCGCCCTGATCGGCCTGCCGAGCAAGCTCGCCGACCGCATGAAGCTGCCGGGCGGCAGCAAGCTCGACGAAGCCATCGCGATGCTCGACGCACTGACCCACGCCGACACCCTGGAAGAGTTCCTGACCCTGCCGGCCTACCAGCGCATCGATTGACCGCAGCGCCTCATCTACCCCACGTCATACGACCATACGTAAGGAATCGAAGTCATGAGCCACACCCTGCCGACCGCCGATCAACTCCGTGACGACTGGGCCAACAACCCGCGTTGGGCCGGCATTACCCGCCCGTATTCGGCCGAGGACGTGGTGCGCCTGCGCGGCACGGTGCCGGTCGAGCATTCGATCGCCAAGCTCGGCGCCAACAAGCTGTGGAAGTCGCTGCACACCGAGGACTTCATCAACGCCCTCGGCGCGCTGACCGGC
>Ga0307406_10000800_pt1 | contig 17628 bp, 11 predicted proteins | sample 322Cmetagenome_3_FD_203706 | JGI IMG/M metagenome (GOLD analysis project Ga0307406, IMG submission 203706) | Maize rhizosphere microbial communities from greenhouse at UC Davis, California, United States - 322HYB-C-2 | ecosystem: Host-associated > Plants > Roots > Rhizosphere > Soil | place...
CGGTGGCATACAGGCAGCGATGGAGCATGCCTATGCGCAAGGAATGGATGCCGTCTGGATTCTCGACGACGACTCGTGGCCGCGTTCGGACGCCTTGGCGGAGATGCTGCGCCACCCATGGCGAGACGACGCCGTGATCCATCCGCTTCAGGAAGATCCAGCAACCGGCCGCTTCACCTGGCCGCTGCAAGTCATGGCCGACGATGGCACGATCTCACTCGTTCATTCCCGCGATGAACTTCCCGACCGGGCCATCGTCCGCAGCCGCGGCGTATGGACCGGAGCGATGGTGCCAAAAAAAGTTCGCGAAGGTGCGGGGCCTGTGAAAGGCGAGCTCTTCATCCGTGGCGAAGACGAGGAGTATCCGTGGCGCATCGAGAAAGCGGGCTTTGCCACCTACGCAGTGACCGACGCGGTGATGGACCATCCCGGACCGAAGGACTTGGTCGAGTGGCGCTTCCTCGGCCGTCGTCTCTTTCTTGAGCGCGGGCTCGCCGACTGGAAGCTCCACTACAAGGTGCGAAACATGGTGTGGCTGAAGCGTCAGCAGGCCGGCTCTGCAGGTGGTCTGGCCATGGCCTTGGCCTACGCCCTGTGCGTTGCCAAGGTCGATGGACCCGCACGACTGCCATTGGTGTGGCGAGCGTTTCGCGATGGCTGGCAGGGCAAGCTAGGTCGCTTGGCCGGTTGACATCGCAGACTCGGCGGGCTCTTCCCCGCGAGCCGCGGCTTCCTTCCTCTTGCCCAGCCACTTGATGACGCGGGCATGCACCAGCAACGCCAGCGCCACGCCCAAGGCATCGAAGGAAAGGTCGAACAAGTCCGACTCATCGAAGCCGAAGCCGAAGAGATACTGGGACCACTCGATTGCGCCCGCCAGCAGGGCGGAGAACAGCACGCTCCTCCAGCGACCGATCAGGAAAACGAAGGCGAGCGTGGGACCGAGGAAAAGCAGTGAATGAAACAAAGGCCGCGCCTGCTTGATGTGGTCCTTGATTTCTAACAGCAAGCTGCCGCCGAATGGCAATTCACCCAGCGACTGCGGAGGCTGTGGATTCGTCACGGTCGCCGGTGAGGGGGATGGTGTCCGAGTTGGGGCCGACAAAACCGCGCGTCCTTCCACTTCGCTAGTGGCGAACAAGGGTGCCAGCGGCCGGATCGCCCCCCACGGCCCAGGGACGGCCCACTGAGTGGCGCAGAACACCCAGAGCGCGGCGGCGAGCAGCGCTCCACCAAGGCCGGAGGTGCGTCCCCACGCCGCAAGCGCCGTGGCCCACGCGAACCACGCACCGAGCAACAACCAGTGGCCGATCCGCCACCAAGCGGTTTCCCGAACGACGTCGATGCGGCAGTGTTTCAGACGAAACGAACCTGAACTTCCCAAGTGCTCCAGCCGGAGAATGGGCATCGCGGGACCATGGACGGGACGAGTCACGATGCAGGCGGTCTCGGACGCGTTGTCAGCGCGGCTGGAAGTGAGATATTGCGCCTCCAGCGGACGATCCCCCGGATGCCACTCGATCATCAGCCGGCCGTCCGACCATGCGGTGGGCCCGGGAACAAGTCCCTCCGCTTTCACGGCAAAGTCGAACATCAGAAACTCAACCTTTCCCGACAGGGGAAGCGGCAGTAGCTGGACGACCGGGCTCACCGGACTATCGGCTTGGAGCACGACCTCGGGGGTCCCGGCAGGGGTACGGTGAATCGTGACGCCGGCATCCAGAACAGCGTCGCGCGAAAGATCTTCCAGTGTCAGGTGCGGATAAGCGGGATCGATCTCGAATCGATGCTGCCACGCCAGCCATGTCCCCGCGAGTAGCAGGAGCAAGGCGAGCGGCAGGATCGGGAGGAACGCGCGACGCACGGCGGGAAAACACCACTTTCGCGAGCATCGTGCGAATCCTTTCCCGCGCGACGGCTCGACATGACGGAAATGTCATCCCTACCCTACCGCGCTTTCACCGCACCAGCGACCCATGCAAGCCATCTCCGGACTGTTCTTTTCCTTGTCGCTTGTGCTCGCCGTGGTCCTCGGCGGTCAGACGATCGACTACACGTGGGGACCGGCACTCGTCGCGCTCGCCCTGTCACTGGCGACCGGTGCTTTCCAGATGTGGCGGCTAGGGAAACAGCCGAAGTCGGCGTGGTTTGCCTTCGTCGTCATCCTGGTAGCCAGCGGCTGGATACTGTGGGGTTGCTGGGGAAGCCCGGTCAGCGAATACGGCCGCTCGGATGCGCTGCTCGTGGTCTCCGCGCTGATCTCGTGCCTTTGGGCATGGGCCATGCCTGCGCGTGGTTTGGCGGTCCGTTTCATCTTGGCGGCATTGGCGCTGCTTGGCCTTGCGAATCTGGGGATCGCCTTGGTGCAACTTCGCGATCCCGCATTTGCGTGGCCTTTCGCCTCGCGGCCTGCCGCATTCCCATCCGGCCTCTTCGGTCACTACAACCACCTCGCGGACTTCTCGCTGGTATCCGCGCTGTTACTGACGGCGCGGGCGCTCTGGGCGCGGGACAGCCTCGTTGAAAGAATCGTCCAGGTTCTCGGAGTGGTGGCGGCAGTGACCTGCGTTTTGATCTGCGGATCGCGCGGCGGCGCGCTGAGCCTGGGAGCTGGAGTCGGGGTGTTGTCGCTCTGCTTCGGCCTCATCACGTGGCGGGACAAGAAGCGAAACAGTGGAGTGGTCATCGCCATCGCCGTGATCGCGCCGATCCTGATCGTGCTGCTCGTCCCGCTGGCCATCGCCAAAATCCAGCAGCGGCGCGGTGCGAAAAACCCGGGAGAAATCACTCAGGTCGCGGACGACCGTTTCCGCCTGATGTTTGCTGGCTACGCGATCCAAATCTCCAGCTCACAGCCATGGACGGGGAGCGGCAGTCGTAGCTTCGGCTGGAAGAAGAATGCCGCTGCAGACCCGGAAAAGGAGAAGATTTCCGACCAATTCAACGATGACTTCGTCCACAATGAGCTGCTCCAGGCAGCGGTGGACTACGGATGGGGCGGAGCCCTCCTCATCGTGGGGGCCGTCATGATGACCGGCTTGACCGGAGTAGCCGGCTTGGCTGGCCGGGACGAGGCGGATCCAAGCCAGAAGGCAGCGATGGACGCCGTGGCCTGTGGCGGCTTGGCAGCCATGGCAGGCACCCTGCTTCATTCGAATCTCAGCTTTGTCTGCCACACCCTGCCTGGTGCGATGTATCTCGGGCTCGCCTTCGGCTTCGCTCTGCCAAGACGCGAACTGACCCGGGAAATCCCGGGCATGGCCGTCCGCCTTGCTCCCTGCCTTCTTTTCGTGCCCGGAGCGATCCTGCTTGGCCTCATTGGCTGGCGGGCAAGCCAGGCATATCACACGCTGTGGCCGGTGTTGTTCGGCCGGGAAGCCACGGAGAGATCCGTCCCGGCAATCGCGCTGGATCACATGCAGCGCGCCATGGAGCTATGGCCCAGCTCCGAGCTTGTCGGCAGGAGCGGCCACCTCAGCCGTGTCGCTGCCGCAGCCGAAAACTTGCCGGCGGCGGAACAGCAGGCGTTCCTCACTCAAGCCGTGAACTCCTACGCGACGGCGATCCAGCTCAACCCCTATGATCCGGAATGGCCGCTCAATCGCGCCACGGCGTTGAGTCTGCTCGGCCGCCACGACGAGGCGGAACGAGACTTCGAGCGAGCCATCGAGATCCAAGGCGGCATGGAGCGGAACTTCCGCGCTCGATACCACTTTGCCTCCTACCTCTACCAGCGCTGGTACGACGCCTGGGTCAAAGAGCGCCGGGCCGGCGAAGCCTTGGGGCAATTCCTCCGGGTGCGCGAGTTGCTTCGTGTGTCGGCCCAGCAGAACGGCTTGGACCGGCTCGGGAAAGAAGGACAGGATCTGGTGAAGACGGTAGAGAAGACCATTCGCTTCCTGGAAGGTGCTCAAATACGGCCGGAGCCAGTGCACTGAAGCCCGGTTCAATCGGGCAGCTTCACCTGCTGCCAAGCGATGTTCTTGGCGGCCAGTTCACCCAGCAGATTCCGCACGACCCGGTCAGCGTCGTCGAAGTCCAGCAGCTCGGAATTCTTTTCGCCGTGCTGGCCGTTGAACCACATCGTTACGGAAATGTAGGCCCACTTCTGTGCCTCCCCTTTCATCAGGCGGTCCTTGATATCGATCAGCGTCCGCTTGGTGTGGTTCTCCGTAATCTGTTGGTTCCCCACGAAGAAATAGTAGGTCACGGCATCACGACGGATGACATTTTTCCCGAACTCGTCGGTCGGGATCTCCTGCACGGAAAGCAAGCGGCGGGCGGGCAACTGCTTCTCGCCGGGGACAGCCACCATTGCAGTGGCCGAATTGTAGATCTCGTGACCTTGGGCCGGCATGCAGCGTTCCGGCCGGTGAATCGATTGTGCCAAATCGATCCCCGACATCACGATCGACAGGTCGATCCGATCTTGTGGGCCGGTGTCGAAAAACGAGCTGGAGCGCGGTCGAAAGCAGGCCGCTTTGGCAAACTGCGTGTCCTTCGCCAGCGTCTTGCGCTCTTTCTCCGATGCCTCGTAGCGATGGCAAGTCCACACCCCCATCTCACCCGGGATGGTCAGCGAGAGAGCCGATTCGGTCGTCTTGAAGCCGGGCAAAAGAAACACGGCTGAAAGCCCGGCGATCAGAAAGCCCAGCAGGATCAGTCCACGCTTCATTGTGCTTCAAGGGCCTTTCCTCCCTCTCGGGTCACCTTTCGTACGGCTAACTTTTTTCTCGGCCGCCGCCACGGTAGCCCTCCCTCCAGCAAGGAGTGGACGCCCAGCAGCATCACCAGCGAAATCGGGTAGAAGAGCAGCAGCCCGGACCAATCATGCCAGGTGCCCGCCGCGAAGGCGTGGTTGCCATATTCGGAAATCACGAAAATCGAAGTCAGTCGCATCATGTTGCCGAGGATGGCGAGCGGGAAAGCCGCCAGGCAAAGGATCGCCTTTTTCCACACCGAGATCGGCGCGAGATAGGCCCACACCGAGGAAATCATGATCAGCGCCATCAGCGAGCGGATGCCGCCACAGCCCTTGTCGATCTCCAGGGACTCCCATTTGTCACCGACCGAGTGAATCTGAGTGCCGCGCACCACGGTCTCGATGCCAAACAAGCTCGAGCCCCATTGGGCGAGCTTGGTGGAGAGGATCTGCAAGCGGGTGGTCGCCTGCTGGAATTCCGGCACCGGAATCGCCAGCCAAAGAAAAAAGAACGGGAAGAACAGCACCAACGCTGCCCGCCATCCCCACATGAACAAGGAGGCTCCCCACAGGATCATCGGCAGCCCGCCCACCGTGAGCCGCGGCTGGCCGGTGCGCTGGCCCGCCAAGTAAAACAGGCAGCCGAGCAGAACTACCAGTAGGCCGGACCAGTGTCCCGGGGCCGCTACCTCGCGCAGTCTTTTCCACTGGGATGCAATCAGGCCGACCATGATGACCGGCACGAGGAAACCGTGCTGATAGTCATTTTCTGTATTCCAAGAGGACTTCCACCAAGCCGCCGTGGAAAGGTGCCCCCAACCGCTGGCGGGAACCAAAAAATAGAATACGGCGATCACAGCCACGCATAGCGCGCACACCACCAAGGAGCCCGTCGGGATTGCTCCGGGCTTCACGGGGCCGCGTTCCGCGGTGCTGTCGTGGGTCTCCCCGTCCATCTCCGGGAGAATTCCCGAGTCAGACGGCCCTGTCAACGCCACCGTCTGGGGACTCAGCCGCGCCGCCAGCGCCACACCGGACCTTCGTCGGGGAGCTCGATTTGCCCCTCGCAGGCGAAACCGGCGTGCTCACAGATCCTTGCGGAGGCATTGCGCTGCGGCAGGGTGTGAGCGATTAAAACGGCCCTTTCGCTTGCTGCTTCAGCGATTTCCACCAGCAGCCGGGCCATCCGCGTCCCGTGGCCGCGGCCCTCGTATTGGGGAAAAGTGAACCACGCGAGTTCCACCTCGCCGCGCTCATCGGGCGGCCCCTTGAAGGCACAGGTCCCGATCACTTCCCGGTCCGTGGTCAGCGCCAGATAGCCACACCACGGCGGCGTGGTCCCCATTTCCAAGGTGGATTCGATCACCTCCATCATGATTCCGGAAACGGTGCTGTAGTTGGAACAGTCGAATTCCAAATCGCGGGTGATCGGGAGGAGCGTCATTGGAGCAATCTACTTCCGGAACCCGCCCCATGGCAACAAAGGTACTTTGCTTGCCGTGGCATCCGGTAGGGGCGACAAGGGCCGGGCACCGCGATGACCGACCTTTTCCCCGCCGACCGCCCGGTGCTCTACCTCGCACCCATGCAGGACGTGACCGACCTGCCCTTCTTGAAGGTCATCGACCCGTACGGCGGCGCGGACGTCTATGTGACCGAGTATTTCCGCGTTCACAACGACTCTCGTCCGAGCGCGTGGATCCTCCGGTCGATCGACGAGAACCCCACTGGCCGGCCGATCTTCGCCCAGATGATCGGCCAAGACATAGAGGCGCTGGTGAAGACGGCGAAGCAGCTGCTGGAGCATCCCATCGCGGGCATCGACCTCAATCTCGGCTGCCCAGCTCCGGTGGTGTGCAAGAAAGAAGCCGGCGGCGGCCTGCTGCGGAACCTGCCGAAGGTGGACAGTATTCTCGGCGCGCTGCGCGACGCGATTCCCACCCGCTTCACAGTAAAAACGCGGCTCGGCTATCACCATCACGATGAGTTCCCGCAGCTGCTGGAAATTTTCCGCAAGCACGCCATCGACGTGCTTGCCATCCATGGCCGTACCGTCGAGGAGCGTTATTCCACGCCGGTGCATCCCGATTGCGTAAAGCTCGCCGTGGAGACGCTGACCTGCCCGGTGATCGCCAATGGCAACGTGGTCGATGTCGCCACCGGACTCGCGTATCGGGAGAAATCGCAGGCCGCTGGCCTGATGATCGGCCGCGGCGCGATCCGCAATCCATGGCTGTTTTCCCAACTCCGCTCGGCCTTCGCGGGCGAGTCGATCTTCGAGCCGAATTGCCGGGATCTGCTCGGATACGTCGGCCGCCTTTACGACGAACTCGCCGCGCACACGAAAGCCTTCGATCCGCTCAGCCACGTGCAACGGATGAAAAAGACCATGGCCTTCGTCACGCAGGGGCACGATCCCGACTTCGAATTCCGCGTGCGCCGCGCCAAGACCCCGGAGGACTTCCACTCGGCCTGCCGCGACCACCTTGATCGCGACGATGCCGCGCCTGCCGCGCCTCAAGAAAGCTCGCGGGTGTTCTGCGGATTCGGGGAACTTCTGGACGGCTAATTCGGCTCCACGATCAACTCGTCGCCTGCCTTCGGCTTCACGTCCCCGAACACCGCCGTAGGACTCGCCAGCGCTCCTTCCGGAGCGACCTCATTGACCTTCAGCTTGCCAAGAAGTCCCGTGCCGCGCCGGACGGAAAGGACCGCGCCGGCTTTCACCGCGGCGGGATCGATGACCTCAAGCGTCGCAAACGCTCCCAGATTCGGATCCTCGACCCACTCGGTAATCTTGCCCACCACCGGTGCCCCGGCGATCGCCTTGGCGCGGTCCGCCGCACTCGGCATAGCCGGTTTCTCCGGCGTTTCCTGAGCTGCCACCTGCGCTGGCACGTCCTCGTCGAAAACCGCGCCGGTTTCAGGCGCGTCCTGTGGTGCCACCTCCGGAATGACAGACGCTTCGGCAGGCGCTTTCTGCGCGAGCGGCGTGCCCAGCATCATCCGCTCCTTCTCCTCTTGAAGGAGCTTCCTCTGCTGCTCGATCTCCGCGATCTGCCGCTGCACTTCGGCCAGCTCCTTCTTCGGCGTGTCACGAACCTCCTGGCGGAAGCCCTTCCACGACATCGCCAGTGCGCCCACGAGTAGCGCGACCAGCATGCCGAGCATGATCTTGATCGTGTCCATGTCCGAGCCTCCGGCGTGAACGGCTCGGTGGCAAGCCCGGCGAAATCCCCAGCTTGACTTAGTGTAGTAATTACACTTTCATGGGCCCGACGCCATGTCCCACACCTACGAGTTTCCCCGTCCGGCACTGACCGTGGACTGCGTGGTCTTCGGTTTCGATGGCTCGGGCCTACAGGTCCTGCTGATCAAGCGTGGCATCGAACCCTTTCTCGGTGCATGGGCGCTGCCGGGGGGATTCGTCCGCACGGAAGAGAACCTCGAAGAGGCCGCCCGCCGCGAACTCGAGGAAGAAACCAGCCTCCGCGATGTTTTTCTGGAGCAACTCTACACCTTCGGTGACCCGGGCCGTGATCCGCGGGGCCGCGTGGTCAGTGTCGCTTGGTATGCGCTGGTCCACCCCGAACAACATCCCGCCAAGGGTGACACCGACGCCAGCGAGGCGGCTTGGTTTTCGATCAAGGAATTGCCCGATCTGGCCTTCGACCACGATCACATCCTTGCCACCGCGCTCGAGCGACTGCGTGGAAAAATCCGCTACCAGCCGGTCGGCTTCGAACTCTTGCCGAAACGCTTCACCCTGACCCAACTGCAAGCCCTCTACGAAGCCATCCTCGGCCGCTCCATCGACAAGAGGAACTTCCGCAAGAAGCTGCTCGCCTTCGATTTCCTGATCCCACTTGAGGAATTCACCGGCGGTGCTCACCGGCCCGCCCGTCTCCACCGCTTCGACCGCCGCAAATACGACGGTCTCGTGAAGCGGGGCTTCCTCTTCGAGCTCTAGGCTTCGCTGGCAACAGCGATGTCATCATCGCCCCCATATGGATCACAAACATATCAGCAAATTTCTCAGTCTCGTCCTGCGCCACGAACCTGGAAAAATCGAAATCACCCTCGACGAACACGGCTGGACGGACGCTGACGAACTCATCCGAGCAGTCACCAAGCATGGCGTGCGATTCGATCGCGCAACCCTGTTAGAGACGCCACCGGCTGATTTCCGCGATCCCTCCGGGATTCAAACAGCCAGCAGACCATGAACACCACCACTCTCTATCGTCCCGTTGGCCCCGAGGAGCTGGAGCTGATCGAGGATTCGGGTTGGGCCGCCTTTCCTCCGCGGTTACCTGATCAACCGATCTTCTACCCCGTTACCAATGAACCCTACGCGGCTCAGATCGCCCGGGACTGGAACGTGCCCGCGTCGGGCTCGGGATTCGTGACCCGTTTTGAAGTCGATTCGGAATACCTCGAAAAATTTCCCGTCCAAACGGTGGGTGGCCGCGAACACACGGAGCTATGGGTGCCCGCTGAAGAGCTCAACGAGTTCAACCGTCACATCGTCGGAAAGATCGAAGTCACCCAACGCTTCCCTTGATCTCACGCGAATGAAACTGGATTCCATCTCCCACTGCCTTCTCGGCGGCGCGCTCGGTGATGCCCTCGGCTTGCCAGCCGAAGGGCTCAGCGCCCAGCGCATCGCTGGCTTGTGGAAAGGTGCGTGCCGCCATCGCTTTTTCTTCAGCAAGGGAATGGTGAGTGATGATACCGAGCACGCCGTGATGACGGCGCTGAGCTTGGCAAAGCACGGCAGCGATCCCGATGCCTTCGCCAAGGACTTGGCTCGTCGCCTCCGCTGGTGGTTCGCCGGCATCCCGGCGGGCGTGGGCATGGCAACGGCACGCTCGGCCATCAAGCTATGGTGCGGGGTAAGCCCTTGGCGCAGCGGCGTGTGGTCCGCCGGAAATGGCCCGCTCATGCGTGCACCGGTGATTGGCGTTCGCTTTGCCAACGACTCGGAGAATCGGGACAAGTTCACCGACGCCTCGACGCAGATTACTCACGTGGATCCCCGCGCACTTGAGTCCGCTCGCCTGATCGCCAAAGCAGCGACTCTGGCTGCGGACAGAATCCAAGACGCACTCGTGATCCTTGATTCCCTTGAACGCCAGATTGAAAGCGATGAGATGAGGGTCCGTTTCCCGCTTCTTCGAAGCGGGCTTGCCGGCGAAATCGAAGTCGGAGCCTTCGCGGATTCATTCGGAAGAAGGCCTGGCTTCGTCAGCGGTTTCGCTCCGGATACCGCTGCCGTCGCCCTGTTCGCCTGGTTGCGACATCGGGGCGACTATCGAACCACCGTAACGTCTGTGATCGCCGCGGGGGGCGACACGGATACAGTTGCCTTTGTCGCGGGATCGCTGGCCGGGATCGATGCGGGTAAGGACGGCATGCCGGCGGATTGGGTGGCAGGACTTCACGATTGGCCGCTCAGCGGCAGACGGCTTTCACGCGGCGATGCCATGGACCATTTGCGCTATCCCAACTGGCCGCTCTCGCTCATCCGCAATGCGTGCTTCCTTTTCATCGTCCTAATGCATGCCTTCCGTCGTTTGCTTCCACCTTACCAATGAAAGCCATCCAAGCCGACATCACGACGCTCGCGGTCGATGCCATCGTCAATGCCGCCAACTCCAGCCTGCTCGGAGGCGGCGGTGTGGACGGGGCGATTCATCGCGCCGCTGGTCCGGATCTGGTGGCTGAATGCCGTCTTCTCGGAGGCTGCAAGACCGGTGAAGCGAAGATCACGAAAGGTTACCGGCTGCCAGCAAAACACGTGATTCACACCGTGGGTCCCGTGTGGCACGGAGGAAATGCGGGCGAACCGGAACTACTCGCGAACTGCTACCGGAACTCCCTGCGGCTTGTCGTGGACCATGGACTGGGAAGCATCGCATTCCCCTCCATTAGCACCGGCATCTACGGCTATCCCATTGAGGAAGCCGCGCGGATCGCAGTGACAACCGTGAAGCAGTTTCTCGCCGAATCCAATGCAGCACCAGAGGTCACCTTCTGCTGCTTCTCAACATCTGACCTTCAAGTTTACCAAGTACTTCTCGGCTGATTCCCGCTGAGTCTCCAAGAGCGCGAACTGGCCACAGCGCGATCACGAGATGATATTTACATCACATTATTTGTTCGATTGTTGCATCGATGGTCTTGGCCTGATTAAAAAGGCACTGTGGCTCGAAATCACAGTCCCTCCCCGGCTGTCCCGATCCTCCTACTGCTCCTCGCCGCCCTGATCCTGTGGTCGTGGAACCGTCCTAGGAAACCGGCATCCGCTCCAGCACCACCCTCCGCCTTCACGTTGCCGAGGGATGATTCCCGGGCCAATCAAGACCGGCGGGAGATTCTCTCGGATCCAGCGGAAGCCGCTCCCGATCGCGAGACGGCAGTCGCGGCACTGAAGGAAGAAGTGCCGGGCGTGCAGATGGACTTCGACAAAATCACCGGTGGTCCGAAGCAGATCGTGGCGACCGGAAAATTCCTCACTCCGGCAGCAGAGAAACCCGCGGCCGTCGTGGTGTCGGACTTCGTGGACACGCACCGCGGATTGTTCGGACATGATTCGCAATTCCTGACGGCGGGAAATGCGCGGCTCGCCCGCGAAGACGTGTCGGCCCACAATGGACTGGTCACTATGGTGTGGCAGCAGGAACTCGAAGGCATCCCGCTTTTCCAGACCGTGCTACGCGCCAATGTCACGAAGCATGGCGAGCTGGTCACGCTCGGCGGGAGTTTTCTGAGCAACCCGGCAGAGGCATCCGGAAAGGACCGGAGGGCCCGGGCAGACCTTGTCGCCGAGCCGCCAGTGACAGCGAAGCAAGCAGTCGCACTGGCCGCCGCGAACGTGGATGCCGCGGTGGACGAATCGGCAGTCATGGCCAAGGACGGCCCGCAAGGAGCGGAGCAGAAGCAAGGTTTCGACGCGCCGGCACTGAGTGATGTCCAGGCAGCACTGGTCTGGGTGCCCACCGGTCCCGACCGTCTCCAACTGGCCTGGGATGTGATCCTGACCAGCCTGCAACACGGGGAGATGTTCCGTTCGTTGGTGGACGTGGAGAGCGGTGGGGTACTCGTGCGCCATGGACTCACCGACTACATCAGCCCCGCGAGCTACCGGGTCTATGCGAAGACGGCGAACAGCCAGCCCTACGATAGCCCGACACCGATGTCGCCGGGCCACGCGACGCCGCTGACCACCCAGCCGCCGACAGTGGCGCGTCCGTTGATCACGCTGGACGCACTGAGCACCACTGCCTCGCCTGACGGCTGGATTCCCGACGGCGGAACCCAGACGCTGGGCAACAACGTCGATGCCCACGCCGACACGAACGCAGACAACTCCCCCGATCTGCCGCGACCAACATCGGCGACGCGGTCCTTCGACTTCCCGATCGATTTCGCCAGCGCTCCCTCCGCCTACAAGGATGCGGCGGTCACCCAGTTGTTTTATCTGAACAACTGGATTCACGACCAACTTTACGGATTCGGATTCACGGAGTCCTCCGGCAATTTCCAGACGAACAACTTTTCGCGTGGCGGGACGGGCAATGACGCTGTTCAGGCCGACGCCCAGGATGGCAGCGGGACGAACAACGCGAATTTCTCGACCCCGCCGGATGGTTCGCCGGGACGCATGCAGATGTACGTGTTCACCGGGCCCACGCCGGACATCGACGGCGATCTGGATGCGGAGATTGTAATTCATGAGTACTGCCACGGCTTGAGCAACCGGCTGGTCGGCGGGGGCGTGGGCCTGAGCGCGAATCAGTCGCGCGGCATGGGCGAAGGCTGGTCGGACTTTTACGGCCTCGCGCTGCTCGCCGAGCCTGGCGACGACATCAACGGCAACTACGCGGCCGGTGGCTATGCAACGCGGCAGTTCTCCGGCCTGACCCAGAACTACTACTTCGGTATCCGGCGCTACCCGTACTCCACGGACCTGCTGAAGAATCCGCTCACCTTCAGGGATATCGATCCCTCGCAGGCGAGCACTCACGCGGGTGTCCCGCGCAGCAGCATCATCGGCAGCACCGCAGACGAGGTGCATAACATGGGCGAGGTCTGGTGCGTGACGCTGTGGGACCTGCGGGCAAATCTGGTCACCAAGCACGGTTTCGCCATTGGCAACCAACTCACGCTCCAGCTGGTGACGGACGGAATGAAGCTATCCCCGGTGAATCCGAATTTCCTGCAAGCCCGTGACGGCATCATTCAGGCCGACCTGGTCAACAACAGCGGGGCGAACCAAGGAGAACTGTGGAGTGCCTTCGCCAAACGCGGCATGGGCGCGAGCGCGACCTCGCCTTCCAGCAGCAGCACGGCGGGCCTTGTGGAGTCTTTCGATATCCCCGACAAATTGGCGGTCGCGCCCTTCGGCAGCTTCGCGGCGACGGGTCAGGTCGGAGGCACTATTTCCCCGGCGTCCCAAGTATTCACGCTGAACAATACCGGCACCACGCCGCTCAACTGGACGGCCTCGAAGTCCCAGCCGTGGCTCACCCTCTCTTCCACCGGAGGAACACTGGCCGCCGGCACGGGCACGGCTGTGACAGTCACCTTCAATGCTGCCACCTCCAACCTGACAACCGGAACCTACACGGACACGATCATCTTCCGGAACACTTCCAGCGACATGAGCTTCAACCGTCCGGTCTCGCTCGTGATCGAGCCGATCTACGTTCCGGTGTACTCGCAGACTTTCGAGAGCGGCAGCCTCGGAAGTGAATGGGCGATCACCGGCACGGGCACCCATCGAACGGTCGTAACAACGGCCAATGCGCCTTTCGCCGGAACCTACCATCTGACGATGGATTCGAGCGTGACTGGCTATTCGCGAAACGAGGCGACGCTCACGCTCAATCTCGCCGGTCGCAATCATCTGGCGCTCACGTTCCAAGCGAAGATGTTCAATGACGAGGCGCACGCTCCGCCAACAAATCCCTTCACCGGTGGTGCAGACTTCGACGGTATCGCGGTAAGCACCGACGGGGGCACCATCTGGCACGAGATCCGCGCCCTGCGCACGCTTTCCAATACTTGGCAGAAGGTAGCGGTGGACCTCGATGCGGAACTCGCGGCGCGCGGCTTGAGCTACACCGCGAATTTCAAGATCCGCTTCAACCACTACGACAACTACGCCATCAGCACGGACGGCTTCGCCTTCGATAACATTCTGGTAGCGGAAATGATCGACCGTTCGCTGACCATCGCCATGGGGGACGAAGCGACGGAAGGAGATGGGCCGATGGCCGCTACCGTGACCATCACCCCGTCCCCACAGGCGGACGTTACGGTGGCATTGGCTTCCAGCCGGCCCGACGCCACGGTCCCGCCGAGCGTCACCGTCCCCGCGGGTGGCAGCTCGGCAGGCTTCAATGTCACTCCGGTGAACGATGCGCTGCTCGATGGCACGCAGGCGGTGATTATCACGGCCTCGGCTGCAAACTATCCGAGCGGAACCAAAGCGATCGCGATTCATGACAACGAGACCGCGACCCTTTCCCTGGACCTGCCCGCCAGCGTCATCGAAGGCAGCTCGCCGGCAACCGGCCTCGTCGAAACCAGTGCACCGGTGGACCAAGACGTGGTGGTCGCCCTGGAGGCAGACCATCCGTCTCTCCAAGTGCCGCCCACCGTGACGATTCCTGCCGGGACCAGCTCGGCCCAGTTCAGCTTGGTGCCGGTGAATGACGGCCAGATCAATGGCAGCCGCTCCGTCTCGGTCTCCGCTGCGGTGCGCGGGTGGAACGCAGGAGCCGAGAACATCACGGTGCTGGACGACGAGATCCGCGCGCTCTCGCTGACCCTGCCAGCGATGAGAGAAGGCGATAGCGGAAAGACCGCGACCCTCGGCCTTTCCGGAACCCTGGCGAATGACCTGACGGTGGCCTTTGAAAGCAGCGATACCTCGGAGCTGACCGTCCCGGCCACCATCACGGTGTCCGCGGGAAAAGCGGCGGTCACCGTCCCGCTCACGATCGTCAACGACACGGAAGCGGATGGCAGCCAGCCGGTGGTCGTTACGGTCACGGCGGCGGGTTTTCCAAGCATCACGGCATCCGGCGACGTGGCAGACAACGACGCCCACCATTTCACCGTCGCTCCCATCGCGGGGCCCGTCCTACGCAATGCCCAAGTTGCCGTGACCGTGACCGCCAAGGACATCGGCAACGCGACGATCACCAATTTCTCCCAAGCCGTTTCATTCACGGCGAAAGACGGCGGCTTGGCGAATGTCCCGGTGACCCCGGAGTCAGCCTCGAATTTCACCAATGGCGTGCTGCCCACGTTCCTGTCATTCGGTGCCTACGGGTCCGGCGTGGTGCTGACCGCGACGGACAGCGGCGGCCATACGGGAAGTAGCAATGCTTTCAATGTAGTGTCGGGACCTCCTGATCATTTCACGTGGAGCACCATCCCCTCGCCGCAGTATGTGGATGCGCCATTCCCGGTGACAATCCGCGCCGTGGACGGTGCGGGCAACCCCACCACTTCCTTCGTGGGACCGGCGAACCTTGTGGCAAATCTGCCAGGCACAGTGGAAGTGCTCACCTGGACCCTTTACGCGGATATCTCGGCGACTGGCGAATACGTCCATACCAAGCAGGCGATCGCGAGCCAGTTCACGAACTTCAATGAAACCTCCACCAACGTCACCGACCCTGCGGCGCTGGCCGCGGCGCTGGTGGGCAAACACGTCTTCCTGATCGTGGAGCAGGAATCCAGCAACTCAACCACACTGGGTCCCTATGCGACGGCATGGGCGACGGTCCTGAACAACTTCGTCAACGCCGGCGGCACCGTGATCGCCTGCTCAAACACGACCAACGAACACTTGTTCCTGACCAACAGCGGACTGCTGGCCTTGACACCGGTCACCTCTCAGACGTCGGCGACGGTGACCAAGCCAGCTGAGACGCCCCTCAACGCCGGCGTGGCAGCGCCGTTCTCCGGCTCCTATTTGCATACCTATACGACCACGAATGGCACGGTCGACCTGAACGCCGACGCACTACCGGTCGTGATCAGCCGCAACGTGGGAACCGGCCGCGTGGTGATGATCGGCACCGATTTCTTCACCACCGGCACGGGCATGGACCGTGTGATTGCGAACGCAGTGGCGCTCGCCGCGCCTCCCGGATCACTCGGCATTCCGGTAAGCCCGGCGGCGACCACCACCTTCGTCAACGGAGAATGGACAGGAGCGGTGAGCTTGCCGATCCCGGTGAGCTCGGCATGGCTGTCCGCCACCTCGGCAAGCATTTCGGGCACTTCGAATCCATTTTCGGTGATCACCACGCCGTTGCCATCGAGCGCCATTTTCACCGAGGACTTCGAAAGCGGAACGCTCGACCCCGCGCGCTGGACATCCACGGGGACGGGCAATTTTCGCACCCAGGTCACCACTGCCAACTCGCCTCACGGCGGCAGCCGGCACATGACGATGGACACGAGCTCGGGTGCCGCGCGCAACGAGGCGACGGTCACTCTCGATCTCGCCGGTCGCAGCGGGGTGGTCTTGCAGTTCTGGGCCGTCGGTTACAACGACGAATCCAACGGCCCTCCGGCGAGTCCCTTCACCACGGGTGCGGACTTTGACGGTGTCGCCATCAGCGCCAATGGTACCACTTGGTGGGAAGTCCGGCCCCTGCGCTCGCTCTCCGGCACCTACCGCCTGTTCACGGTCGATCTCGACGCAGCCATCGCCGCCCGCGGCATCAGCTACAATTCCGCATTCAAGATCCGCTTCAACCAGTACGACGACAATCCGCTGACCACCGACGGCATCGGCATCGACGACATCGTCGTGACCGCTGCCTCTTCCCCCGGGAGCCTGGTGCTTTCGCTTCCGTCACCGGTCATGGAAGGTGCCGGACTCGTCCAAGGTTCGGTTTCGTCAAGCGTTGCTCCGTCTAACAATCTGGTCGTCACCTTGACTTCGAAATCGGCGGCCAAAATCTCGGTCCCGGCATCTGTCATCATACCGGCGGGACAAACGTCGGCAACCTTCGCGATGAACGTGCGGGATGATGCCTTCCGGGATGGCACCAAGAACGTGATCATTACCGCGGCCGCAGCCGCACAATCCGAGGTCCACTCCGTTGTCGAAGTGACAGACAACGATGGCGGCGTGCTCGGCCTGACCATTCCTGCCACGACCTTGGAAAACGGCGGCAACCTGACCGGCACCTTGTCACTCAGCGCTCCTGCCTTGATCCCCCTGCCCGTGTCGATCACCTCGGACCGCCCGACGGCCGCACTGCCAAGTGCCACCGTGACGGTGGCCGCCGGTGCCACGACTGCTCCATTCTCCATCACCATTCCGGACGACACCGTGGTGGATGGCGATCAGCCGGTGCAGTTGACCGCCAGCTTGAGCGGCTGGACCACAGCGACCGCGGGCCTGACGGTGGTGGATAACGAAAGCCGACAGCTTTCGCTGACCGTCCCTTCCGTGTTCCGTGAAGCGGATCCACCGAAGACCGGCACCGTTAGCCTGGCCGGCACCGCGGCGACGAACTTGGTCATCACTCTCGTCTCGAGTGCTCCCTCGAGAATCTCGGCGCCGTCCACCGTGACCATTCAGGCGGGTCAATCGTCGGCCACCTTCTTACTTACGGCCGTGGACAATTCCGTGGCCGATGGCCCGCAGCCATTCACGATCACGGCAAGTGCCGCCACCTTCATCACCGCTTCCGCCGGTGGCACGATTCGCGACAACGAGGCCCACCATTTCACCTTCGAACCATTCGGAAGCCCACAGCTGAAAAATGGTCCGGTGCCCGCCATCGTTACCGCCCGCGATGCCTTCGAGGGGGTAGTGAAGGAGTTCAACGGCATCATCACTCTCACGGCAAACAGCGATAGCGGACCACTCGTGGTCTCCCCGGCCA
>Ga0307406_10000801_pt1 | contig 17627 bp, 10 predicted proteins | sample 322Cmetagenome_3_FD_203706 | JGI IMG/M metagenome (GOLD analysis project Ga0307406, IMG submission 203706) | Maize rhizosphere microbial communities from greenhouse at UC Davis, California, United States - 322HYB-C-2 | ecosystem: Host-associated > Plants > Roots > Rhizosphere > Soil | place...
CGTCGGCCGGATGCTGCTCGGCGAGCTGGCGCCGCTGGTCGACGCGCAGCAGGGCACGATCTATCAGATGGAGCGCGGCGAGCCGGGCGAGGTGGGCGAGGTCGCCGACGCCAAGACGCTGCGCCTGCTCGCGAGCTACGCGCAGCGGCCGGATCAGCCCGAGCGGATCCCGATCGGCGTCGGCCTGGTCGGCCAGGCGGCCGCCGACAAGCAGCGCATCCTGCTCCACGACGTCCCTCCGGGGTACACGCAGATCCACTCGGGCCTCGGGCACGCGACCCCCGCGAGCGTCCTCGTGCTGCCGGTCTTGTTCGAGGGCGAGATCATGGCCGTGATCGAGCTGGCCGCGCTGCGCCCGTTCACGAACACGCACCTCCAGTTCCTCGATCAGCTGACGCAGTCGATCGGCGTCGTCCTCAATACGATCGAGGCGACGATGCGGACGGAGAACCTCCTGCTCCAGTCGCAGCAGCTCACCACCGAGCTGCAGACGCGGCAGATCGAGCTCCAGCAGACCAACGAGGAGCTGGCGTCGAAGGCCCGGCAGCTCGCCGACCAGAACGCCGAGGTCGAGCGCAAGAACAAGGAGGTCGAGCAGGCGCGGCGCGCCCTCGAGGAGAAGGCGGCCGAGCTGGCGCTCACCAGCAAGTACAAGTCCGAGTTCCTCGCGAACATGTCGCACGAGCTGCGGACGCCGCTCAACTCGATCCTCATCCTCGGCCAGCAGCTGGCCGAGAACATCGGCGGCAACCTGACCGGCAAGCAGATCGACTTCGCCAAGAACATCCACTCGGCCGGCACCGACCTGCTCACGCTGATCAACGACATCCTCGACCTGTCGAAGATCGAGTCGGGCACCGTCACCGTCGAGCCGGAGGAGATCACGTTCGCCGCGCTGCGCGACACGGTCCACCGCACGTTCCACCACGTCGCGGAGACCAAGGGGCTGGCGTTCAACGTCGACCTCGAGGCGTCGCTGCCGCGCTCGCTGACGAGCGATCCGAAGCGCCTGCAGCAGATCCTGAAGAACCTCCTGTCGAACGCGTTCAAGTTCACCGCGCAGGGCAACGTCTCGATGTCGGTCCGCGCGGTGACCACGGGCTGGACGCCGGATCACCCGGTGCTCGGCACGGTCGGCGCGGCGATCGCGTTCGCCGTCACCGACACCGGCATCGGCATCGCGCCCGAGAAGCAGAAGCTGATCTTCGAGGCGTTCCAGCAGGCCGACGCCGGCACCAGCCGCAAGTACGGCGGCACGGGCCTGGGCCTGGCGATCAGCCGCGAGCTGGCGAACCTGCTCGGCGGCGAGATCCGCCTGGTCAGCAAGCCAGGCAGCGGCAGCTCGTTCACGCTGTACCTGCCGCTCACGTACACGGGCCCGACGCAGCGCCAGCTCTCGCCGACGCCGGCTGGCGGCGTGCATGCCTCGGCGCCGGTGGCGATGCCGGTGCTCACGGTCGCCAAGGCCGAGGAGACGGTGAGCGATGATCGGGACGACATCCGCGAGGGCGACTCGGTGCTGCTCGTGGTCGAGGACGATCCGCACTACGCGCGGATCCTGCTCGGCATCGCGCGCACCCGGGGCTTCAAGGGGCTGGTCGCCAACCGCGGCCAGCAGGGGCTGTCGCTCGCGCGCGAGTACCTGCCGACGGCGATCACGCTCGACGTGTTCCTGCCCGACATGCTCGGCTGGACGGTGCTCAACAACCTCAAGCTCGATCCGCGCACGCGCCACATCCCGGTGCAGATGCTCTCGGTCGAGGAGGAGCGCCAGCACGGCCTGTCGCACGGCGCGTTCTCGTACCTGGTCAAGCCGGCGACCACCGGCGAGCTCGAGAGCGCGCTCGACAAGCTCAAGACCTACGTCGCGCCGCACGCCAAGCGGCTGCTCGTGATCGAGGACAACGACCGCGAGCGCGCGTCGATCGTGGAGCTGCTCGGCCACGACGACATCGAGATCACGTCGGTGGCCACCGGCGCCGACGCGCTCGCCACCATGCGCGCGGGCGCGTTCGACTGCTGCGTGGTCGACCTGCGGCTGCCCGACATGACCGGCTTCGAGCTGCTGGACAAGCTGCGGGCCGAGCCGAAGCTCGCCGGGATCCCGACGGTGGTGTTCACCGGCAAGGAGCTGACCGCCGACGAGGAGGCGCAGCTGCGCACGATGGCCAAGAGCATCGTGCTCAAGGACGTGCAGTCGCCCGAGCGGCTGCTCGACGAGACGGCGCTGTTCCTCCACCGCGTGATCGCCGATCTCCCCGAGAGCAAGCGGCGGATGATCGAGCGCCTGCACGGCTCGACCGAGGCGCTGCGGGGCCGCAAGGTGCTGGTCGTCGATGACGACGCCCGCAACATCTTCGCGCTGACCACGGTCCTCGAGAACCAGGAGATGGAGGTCCTGAGCGCGACGAACGGGCGTCAGGCGATCGAGCTGATCCAGACCACGCCGGATCTCAGCGTGGTTCTGATGGACATCATGATGCCCGAGATGGATGGATACGAGACGATGCGCGAGATCCGCAAGGACGGTCGGTTCCGGACCCTGCCGATCCTGGCGCTGACCGCCAAGGCCATGAAGGGCGATCGCGAGAAGTGTCTGGAGGCCGGCGCCTCGGACTACATCGCCAAGCCGGTCAACACGGACCAGCTATTATCGCTCCTCCGGGTGTGGTTGTATCGCTAGGTTTCTGATGGCAGGCGCGATCAATATCCTGCTCGTCGACGACGAGCCACGTAACCTGGACGCGCTGGAGGCGATCCTCGACGACTCGGGGTACCGCCTCCTGCGCGCCGACGACGCCGACAAGGCGCTGCGCCACCTCCTGGAGAACGACGTCGCGGCGATCGTCCTCGACATCAAGATGCCGGGCGTCAGCGGCTTCGAGCTGGCGCAGCTGATCAAGGGCACCAAGAAGTTCCGGCAGATCCCGATCGTGTTCCTGACCGCGTACCTGGTCGACGATCAGGACGTGCTCGCGGGGTACGGCGCGGGCGCGGTGGACTACCTGACCAAGCCGGTGAACCCGCAGATTTTGCGCCACAAGATCGCGGTGTTCGCCGATCTGTTCCGCAAGACGCGCGCGCTCGCCGAGCTGAACGACACGCTCGAGGCGCGCGTCCACCAGCGCACGGCGGACCTCGAGCGCTCCGAGGCCGCGCTGCGGGAGTCCTCGCGCCAGAAGGACGCGTTCCTGGCGACGCTGGCGCACGAGCTGCGCAACCCGCTCGCCCCGCTGCGGACCGGGCTCGATCTGCTGCTCCAGGTGGGCTCGCCGACGCCCGCCGCGTCGCGGGCGATGGCGGCGATGAACCGCCAGCTCGACCACATGGTGCGGCTGATCGACGACCTCCTCGACGTGTCGCGGATCAGCCGCGGGATGCTCGAGCTGAAGAAGGCGCGGACGGATCTCACCTCGGCGATCGAGCACGCGCTCGAGACCTCGAAGCCGTTCATGGATCAGCGCCGGCAGACCGTCGATCTGCAGCTACCGGGCCCGGTGCACGCGACGGTCGACGCCACGCGGGTCAGCCAGATCGTCGGTAACCTGCTCCACAACGCCTCGAAGTTCACCCCGCCGGGCGGCCAGATCCGGGTCGAGCTCGCCGCCCAGGGCGGCGCCGTCATCGTCCGCGTGATCGATCCGGGCTCCGGCATCCCCGTCGGGCAGCTCGATCGCGTCTTCGACATGTTCACGCAGATCGAGCGCTCGAACCGGCCCGCGGGCAGCGGCCTCGGCATCGGCCTGGCCCTGGCGCGTCGCCTCGCCCAGATGCATGGCGGCGACCTGACCGCGGCGAGCCCCGGCGAGGGCCAGGGGGCGATCTTCACGCTGACCCTGCCCGCCGACGCGGTCGTCGCCGCGCCGGCCGAGCCGCCCCCGCCCGGCGCGCGCGACGCCGCCCCCTCGGCGGCGCTCGACATCGTGGTGGTGGAGGACAACGAGGACGCCGCCGACACCCTGGCCCTCTGGCTCGAGGAGCTCGGCCACCGCGTCCGGGTCGCCCGCACGGGTCCCGACGGCGTCGGGCTGGTCCGGGCCGCCCGGCCGGACGTGGTGCTCTGCGACATCGGCCTCCCCGAGATGGACGGCGTCGAGGTCTGCCGCCGCATCAAGTCGCTCGAGGGCGGCCCGCCGCCGGTCATGGTGGCGCTCACGGGCTGGGGCATGGACGACGACCGCCGGCGCACCGGCGAGGCGGGCTTCGCCCACCACCTCGTCAAGCCGGTCGTCCCGGGCCAGCTCCGCGCGATCCTGGACTCCGTCACCGACACCCTCCGCTCCAGCGGCGCCCTCAGCGCGTAGCGTACCGCCGGCTGCTACTCGGGCGGGCGCAGCGCACCGAGCACGCCGGCCGCGCTATGGCGCGACGCGCGTGATCTGGAAGCCGTTCTGCCGGAGCAGCTCGAGCACGCTGCGCGGCCCGAGCAGGTGCATGGCCCCGACGGCGATGAAGCCGCCGCTGCCCGCGTGCAGCTTCTCGATCGGCGCGATCCACGAGGCGTTCCGCCGGAACAGCAGATCCTCGATCGATTCGTCGTACTCGGCCGCCGTGTAGCCGTGGGCGAGGGCGTCCTGCCGCTGCTCCTCGGTGATGACCTTGAACGCGGCCTCATCTCCCGCGATGTACGCCGCGAGCAGCTGCTTGCTCTGCTGCTCGACCTTGTCCAGCTCGTCCAGCATGAGCTTCAGCGCCTTCGCGTTCAGGTGCTTCTCGAGCACGGCGGCCTGGCGGGCGGCGGGCTCGAGGAAGATGATCCGCTTGCCACGGTTCCGGGCGCGCGTGAGCAGGACGCTGTCCATCGGCTGCGTCATCGGCAGCCCGCGCAGCGCGATCAGGGTCGCCGGGATCATCGCGCTCCGGCTGTCGAGCGCCTGCGCGAGCTGCGGCGTGATCGCGAGCTCGAGCTTCTTCCAGTACTCCGGCCCGAGCTCCTCGTGCAGCGTGCCGCCCGCGCGCCCGCCCATGCGGGTGATCGCCGGATCGGTGACATCGGTCTCGACGGCGAACGCGCCGGCCGCGTCGAGCTTGTCCCAGATCAGGCGAGGCAGCCGTGCCTCGGCATCGACGCCGACGTGCATCGTGCCGAACAGGTACGTCGTCCGGCCGTCCTTCTCCGCCGACCACAGGAACGGCCGCGGCAGCGGATCTTTGACCGGCTCGGCGCCGGCCCACGGATCCGCGGCCGCCGATCCGGCGGATCCAGAGGAGCCGGCCGAGCCGACCGAGCCGGCCGGGGTCGCCGCGGGCTCGTGCGATCGCTTGCAGGCGACGCTGCCCACCAGCGCGAGCAGCGTCACGAGCAGACCGACGCGCAGCTTCATGGCCACCTGCTTTATCACGCCTTGGTAGCCGCGCTCACAGAACACCGCCGCCGCCTCGGCCAAGCTCTCCCCGTGCGTGTGGGAGCAGCGCTCGTGTGCGTGGCCGCGGCCTCGTCGCTCGCCTCGAGCGCGGCGGCCGACGATCATGCGCTCGGCACTACGCTCGGCGCCACGCTCGATCAAGGCTCGATCTACGAGCAGCTGTGGCCGCGGGTCCCGGACGGCAATCAGCTCCCGCTGTCGCAGCAGCTCGAGGAGCGCCTGACGCTGCTCGGCAACACGCTCGGCTACCACCTCGACGTCCTCAGCCGGGAGACGCTGTCGCTGCGCTTCGACGGGCGCCGCCGCCGCGCCTACGTGCGGTTCGGCGGCGGCGAGGCGCAGTACCTGACCTTCCGGCTCGCGAGCGACGTCCACTTCACCGAGGGCCTCGCGCGCATCACGACGCGCGTCGACCTCTCGATCGCGGGCCGCGCGCTGCACCTCGAGCTGCCAGAGGTCGAGATGACGCCGACCGAGTATCACGGCGAGCGCGGCGTCGTCGTGCGACTGCCGCTGCTCCGGCGCAGCTTCTAGTCAGCGCGCCGGAGCGGTTCGCGCATCAGCGCATCAGCGCGTCAGGCGTCAGCGCCAGCCGCCGGGCGTGTACACCCAGACGTTGCCGCGCAGCTCCCACGAGGCGTCGTACCAGCGCGCGTTGGCGCGCTCGCGCTCCCAGTGCCCGGGGGCCCACTCGTACTTGCCGTTCTGCCACTGCCAGCTGCCGCGCGCCCAGACGAACCCGGCGCGGGGCTGGCCATAGTTCTCGGCGCGGGGCGCCGGAGGCGCCTGCGTCGGTCCACCGGTGTACGGCGGCGGCGCAGGCGGGGCCGTCGTCGGCGGGCGCGGCGGCATCGGGCCGGGGTTGCCGTTGGGCGGCAGCGCGGGCGGCCCCTCGGGGACCCACGACTCGGAGTTCCAGACATAGCGATCGCCGCGGAGGCCCCACTGGCCGGGGACGAGCCGGTAGCCGGGGCGCGCGCGCTCCCAGCGGCCGGGCGCCCAGACATAGCGGCCCTCGACCCAGCGATACGAGCCCGGCATCCAGACGAACCCGGGGCGGACGCCGGGGTTCTCCGGCTGCGGCGGGGGCGGCGGCTGCGACGGGAACTCGGGATAGTTCTGCCAGCTACCCTCGATCCACTCCCAGCGATCGCCGCGGCGGTCCCAGCGGCCTTCGACCCACTGCTGCTTGGCGCGGACGCGCTCCCAGCGGCCGTCGGTCCAGTCCCAGCTGCCGTTGCGCCACTCCCAGCGGCCGCGCACCCAGATGAAGCCAGGGCGCGCTGCGACGCGCTCCTCGCGCGGCGGCGGCGGCTCGGCGGTCGGGTAGAGCGGAGCCTCCTCCCAGTCGCCATCGACCCGGACCCACTCGTTGCCGCGCTGCTCCCAGCGCACGTCGCGCCAGCGCTTGCCGTTGCGGACCGACTCGTAGCGGCCGGCGACCCAGACGTACTGGCCGTTCTGCCAGTCCCAGTGGCCCTTGACCCAGACGAAGCCCCTCTTGGGGACGATCCGCTCCTCGCGCATCGGCGGCGGCGCCGTCGTCGGGCGGGCGACGACCACGGGCCGGTCGTCGTCGATCCAGTCGCCGTCGATGCGGACCCAGACGCCGCCGCGCGCTTCCCAGCGTGCGTCGCGCCAGCGCTTCTTCACGCGCTCGCGCTCCCAGCGGCCGGCGACCCATTCCCAGCGGCCGCCGCGCCAGTCCCAGTAGCCCGAGACCCAGACGAAGCCGGGGCGCGTGGCCTCGTGCTGCTCGGCGCGGATCGCCGGGGGGGCCTCGCGGGGGCCGCTATCCTGCTGCGGCGCTCGACGATGATCACGGACGACGGGCTGAGCGGTCGCCGTATCTACAGTTCCGAGGAGAGCTGTCGAGGCGAGTCCTGCCGCGAGCAGCCATCGAGAGAGTTGGTAACGCATCTAGCCTCCTGAAGCCGGGCGTGGGACGGAGACTAACCCGGAATATTCAGGGCGGTAGTTTCTGTGGTCGACGAGCGCTCACGCCACAGTGCCATGTTACGAAGTGTTGCGCATGCGAGTAGGAGCACCGGGCACATCGCGAGCCAGCTCGTTCGAGTACATTGCGGCGATGACATGGGCACGCTGGGTCGCTTGTGTCGCCGTGGCCGCGTCGTGCACGCGATCGCCGAAACGCGACGAGCCGACGACGCCGCCGACGCCGCCGACGCCGACTGCCGCCGCCGCGTCGGCGGGGAGCGCGTCGGCGGCGCCGCCGCGTGAGGTGACAATCACGATCATCGGCACGAACGATCTTCACGGCGCGATCGAGCGGCTGCCGTTCCTCGCAGGCTTCGTCGCGAACGTGCGCGCGGCGCGCGCGGCCGACGGCGGCGGCGTCCTGCTCGTCGATGGCGGCGACATGTTCCAGGGCACGCTCGAGTCGAACCTGGGCGAGGGCGCCGACGTGGTCCGCGCGTACAACCAGATCGGCTACGCGGCCGCCGCGGTCGGCAACCACGAGTTCGACTTCGGGCCGGCGGGCCCGGCGGCGACGCCGGGATCGGCCACCGACGACGCGCGCGGCGCGCTCAAGGCGCGCGCGGCCGAGGCGCGGTTCCCGTTCGTCTCGGCCAACATCCTCGACAAGCAGACGGGCGCGCGGATCGCGTGGCCGAACATGCCGGCGTCGGTGATGGTCGAGGTCGCGGGCGTGAAGGTGGGGATCGTCGGCGCGAGCACCGACTCCACGCCGTACACGACGATGGCCGCCAACTTCGAGGGGCTCGCGATGGCGCCCACCGCGCCGGCGATCGCGGCCGAGGCGCAGCGGCTCCGCGCCGAGGGCGCGCGCGTCATCGTGGTCGCCGCGCACATCGGGAGCAAGTGCAAGCGCTTCGACGATCCGGCGGACCTGTCGGTGTGCGAGCGCGACGAGGAGGTGTTCCGCGTGCTCGGCGCCCTGCCGCCGGGGACGATCGACGTGTTCGTCGGCGGGCACACGCACGCGGGCGTCGCGCACCGGATCGCGGGCGTCGCGGTGATCGAGTCGTTCTCGAACGGCCGCGCGTTCGGGCGGGTCGATCTGAAGATCGCGCCCGACGGGCGCGGGGGGGCGAACATCGCGCCCGACGGCCGCGTGACTGCCTCGGAGATCCACAAGCCGCACTCGATCTGCGGCGAGATCGACCGGCAGGCGCCGATCGCGCAGTGCCGCCCGGGCGAGTACGAGGGCCGGCCGGTCGTGCCGGATCCGGCGGTGCAGCAGATCGCGGCCGAGGCGCTCGCCCGCTCGGCGGTGCGCCGCTCGGAGAAGCTCGGCGTGAAGCTGCTGAAGGTGGTGGGCGCGGCGTATGCGACCGAGTCGGCCGAGGGCAACTGGTTCTGCGACCTGATGCTGGCGGCGCGGCCGGAGGCGCAGGTCTCGCTGACCAACGGCGGCGGGTTGCGCGCGGACCTCCCGGCGGGCGAGCTCGAGTACGGGCAGCTCTACGAGGCGATCCCGTTCGACAACCGGTTCGCGATCGTCCAGCTGAAGGGCGAGCACCTGCGAAAGATGGTGACGGGGAACCTGACGCACGGCGGGGCGATCCTGTCGTGGGGGAACCTCGCAGCGAAGGCGCGCTGCAAGGGCGACCGCCTCGACGTGCAGATCACCGTCGGCGGCAAGCCGCTCGTGGATGGCGCGACGTACAAGCTGGCGACCAGCGACTTCCTGGCGTCCGGCGGCGACGGCGTGATCGGCCGGCTGAAGCTGCCCGAGGGGGCGATCAAGCTCACCGACGTGATCATCCGCGACGGGATCGCCGACGTGCTGCGCAAGCGGAAGGGGACGGTCGATCCCGATCGGCTGCTCTCGCCGAAGGTGCGCCGCATGGACTTCGAGGGGACGCGCCCGCTCGCGTGCGGCGCCAGGCCGGCGGCCGCCGAGCCGGCGCCCTGATCGTCCGTGATCGCCGCGCTCGCCGTGATCGCCGTGATCCAGTGAACAGGCGTCCAGGCTGAGCGGTCCTCGGAGGGCCGCTCGGAGGCGCCTCGGGGGCTACAATGCTCGGGACCCAGGCGGGCCCAGGGAGGGCCGGCCTCGGGTCGGCAATCACATGAGCGAGAAGGTGTTCCCATGACCGATCAGGGTTGGTCTCCGTCGTCGTGGCGCGCGCGGCCGGCGCGCCAGCAAGTCGACTACGGCGACGCCGAGGCGCTCGCGCGCGTCGTCGACGAGATGGGCCGGCTGCCGCCGCTCATCACGTCGTGGGAGGTGGAGCGGCTGCGCGCCGAGCTCGCGCGGGCGGCGCGCGGCGAGGCGTTCGTGCTCCAGGGCGGCGACTGCGCCGAGAGCTTCGACGACTGCCGGGCCTCCTCGATCGCCGGCAAGCTCAAGATCCTCCTGCAGATGTCGCTCGTGCTGGTCCATGGCACGCGCAAGAACGTGATCCGCATCGGGCGGATCGCCGGCCAGTACGCCAAGCCGCGCTCCGCCGACGTCGAGACCCGCGGCGACGTCACGCTCCCCGCGTACCGCGGCGACATCATCAACCGCGACGGCTTCACCGCCGCCGAGCGCGATCCGGATCCGACGCTGATGCTGCGCGCGTACGAGCGCGCCGGGCTGACGCTCAACTTCATCCGCGCGCTCGTCGACGGGGGCTTCGCCGACCTCCACCACCCCGAGTACTGGGACGTCTCGTTCGCCCACGGCTCGCCGCACGCCGACCAGTACGTCCGGATCGTCGAGTCGATCCGCGAGTCGCTCAACTTCGTCGCGGCGATCACCGGCGTCGAGAGCGAGGTGCTGCGTCGGGTCGACATCTACACGAGCCACGAGGCGCTCGCGCTGCCCTACGAGCAGGCGCAGACCCGCACGGTGCCGCGGCGCGCCGGCTGGTACAACCTGTCGACGCACTTCCCGTGGATCGGCATGCGGACGGCGCAGCTCGACGGCGCGCACGTCGAGTTCCACCGCGGCATCGAGAACCCGCTCGGGATCAAGATCGGCCCGGCGATGACGACCGACTGGCTCCTGGGCCTCCTCGAGGTGCTCGATCCGGACCGCCGGCCGGGGCGGATCACGCTGATCCACCGCATGGGCGCCGGCCAGGTCGCCGCGAAGCTGCCGCCGCTCGTCGAGGCGGTGCGAGCGGCGGGCCGCACCGTGCTGTGGATCTGCGATCCGATGCACGGCAACACGGAGACCACGCCCGGGGGGATCAAGACCCGCCGGTTCGACAACATCGTCGCCGAGCTCGAGGAGAGCTTCGAGCTCCACGAGCGGATCGGCTCGCACCTCGGCGGCGTGCACTTCGAGCTGACGGGCGAGGACGTCACCGAGTGCATCGGCGGCGCGCGCGGCCTGTCCGAGGTGGACCTCGACCGCGCGTACAAGAGCCGCGTCGATCCGCGCCTCAACTACGAGCAGGCGCTCGAGATGGCGATGCGGATCGCGCGCCATCTTCGAGGCCATTAGCCGCGGGCGCTCGAGGCCATTAGCCGCGGGCGCTAGAACCGGCCGACGATCGAGAGCCCGCCGCCGGTGAGCCCGAGCGCGGGGACCACGCGCACGCCGGCGCGCTTGCGCGCCTCGGGAGCGGCCGCGCCGGCCTTGGCGGCGGGGCGCTCGGCTTGCTGCCTCGGCGCGAAGACCCAGAGGTAGCCGCCGGCGAGCATCACCGCGACGCCCGCGACGCCGACGATCGTGCCGACGTTGCCGAGCTGGCGCGCCGACTGGACGTGGGAGTAGACGTCGCCGTCGGTGCAGATCCGGCCGTCGGGGCCCTCGGGGCAGAGCGGGTCGCCGTTGTCGTCCGTCGCGCCGATGTAGCGCTCGTACCGCCGGTTCGCGACGTAGCCGAGCACGAGGCTGGTCGCGACCGCGGCGGCGCCGGTCGCGACCGCGACCTTGCCGATCATCCGGCGCGAGCTCGGCCGCTGGAGCGGCGGCACCGCGAGCTCGCGGCGCTCGCTCTGCGCGAGCGTGACCGTGCGCTCGAACGCGATCCGGCCGGGCGCGGAGACGACCACGGTCCGCTCGCCAGGATCGAGCGGGAGATCATCGAGCGCCGACAGCGGCACGACCTGATCATCGACGACCACCTTGGTCTGCGGCGCCGGCGGCTCCTCGAAGCGGATCGAGAGGTGCGGCACCAGCGGCGTCAGCGCGGCGAGCTTGCCGTCGGCCGCCTTCAGGTACTCGGGGAAGCTCTGCTCGCGGGCGCGCTCGCGCGTCTCGCGGTAGCGCCGGACGGCCGAGGCGACGCGGCCCTGCCGCTCGTCGCACATCGCGACGTTGAGCAGGACGCCGATCGCCTGCGGGTTCAGCTGCAGCGACTCGCCGAACTTGGCGCACGCCAGCTCGAGGTTCGAGTCGCGGAGCTTGACGCCCTCGGCGAACAGCGCGTCGGCCCTGGCCATGGTGTCGTCGGCGGCGGCCGGACCCGCCGCGAGCGTCAGCGCGGCGGCGAGCACCAGCTCGACGAACCGCGGACCGGGCAGGCACGACCTCATGCTTCCGCTTCGCTCTCAGGTCTTGGGGCAGCCGTGCGCGTGATCCAGCGGGTTGCAGTCCGCGGCCGGCGGTGGCGGCGGTGGTGGCGGCACCACCGGCTTGGCGATCTCGCGCGACTCCGGCTGCGGCGGCCTCCGCACCGGCGGGCGCTTCTCGATCGCGGGCTTGATCGCGGCGGGATCGGGCGGCGGGGCCACGATGATCTTCTCGACCTGCGCGGGCTCGGTCGCCGGCTCGGGCGCGCCCCGGAGCTCCTGCGCGGGCTCGGGCTGCGCGAGCGGCTGCTGGTCGCCCGGGGCCGCCCCCGCCGGCGGATCGCCGCGGAGCCCGCCGCCGAGCAGGAACACCGCGAGCCCGATCGCCACGCCGAGCAGCGCGGCGAGCCCGACGAGGAGGCGCCCGTGCTTGCGCCGCGGCGGCCCCTTGAGCGTGGCCTCATCGGCGGCGCGCGACGGCGAGCGCCGCTTGAGCCGCGGCGGCTGCAGGATCTGCGCGGGGACCGGCTCCTCCTCGACGATCATGCCCGAGGCGATCCGGGCCTCCGGCTGCGCCTCGGCGGGCTTCGGCGTCCCCGCCGCCCAGTCGATCTGGGCGCTGCGCTCGATCATCCGGGACATCCGCTCGACGATGATGCCGGCCGACTTCGGATCGCGCATGAACGGCCCGAGCGCGTGGCCGAGCTCGGCCATGTTCGCGAACCGCTGCTCCGGCGACTTCTCGAGGCAGCGCATGATGATCTGCTGCAGCTCGGGCGGCGCGTTCTTCATCGGCGCCGGCGCGTCGACCGCGACCTTGACGCACATCTCCGAGAAGCTCTCTGCCTCGAACGGCCGCCGGCCCTCGATCAGCTCGTAGAGCACGGTGCCGAGCGACCAGATGTCGCTGCGCGCGTCGACCAGGCGCGCCGAGCGCATCTGCTCCGGGGACATGTACGCCGGCGTCCCGAGCAGCGACTGCGTCTGCGTCAGCTTGAGATCGGTGCCCATCGGCGCCCGCGCGATGCCGAAGTCGAGCACCTTGACGAGGGCGCTGCCGTCGGGCCGCCAGGTGACGAACAGGTTCGTCGGCTTGACGTCGCGGTGCACGATGCCGATCGAGTGCGCCTCCGCGAGGGCCTCGGCGGTCTGCATCATCATCTCGGTGGCCCACGGCACCGGCAGCGAGCCGCGCTCGTCGAGCAGCTCGCCGAGGTCGTGGCCGTCGAGGAACTCCATGATCATGTACGGGACGTTGTCCTCGAACCGGCCGACGTCGATCACGCGCGCGACGTACTCGCTGCGCAGCCGCGCCGCCGCCTGCGCCTCGCGCATGAAGCGCTCGACCGCGTCCTGGTCGTTCAGCACGTCGCGGCGGAGCATCTTGATCGCGACGAGCTCGCCGAGCTGCATGTGCATGCACTTCGTCACCACGCCCATGCCGCCCACGCCGAGGACCTCCTCGACGCGATACTTGCCCAGGAAGACGTGGCCGATGGCCACGCCCGGATCCGGCCGCTTAGTTGGCGACTTCTGGGCCACGGGCTCGGGAGCGTAGCGTGGCCTCGGGCCTCGAACAATGAAATGGCGGTGCGTGCGCGCACGTACGCACGCGTGGTCTCTCGACCGGAGGGACGATGTGCGCGCAGCTCCTGCGCTCGCGCGAGGGAGCGCAGAGGAGGCGCACACCAGCATCGGTGCTGCGCGATGCGATGCGTCGCCGAAGCTCAGTGCTGGATCTGGTGGATCTTCAGGACGTTGGTCTGAAGACCGGACCCGACGGGCACCGCCATGGTGATGAGCACGCTCTCGCCAGGCGAGGCGAGGTTGCGCTCGATGAGCGTGGCCTCGACCCGGTCGAGCAACTCTTCGGTGGTCGCGGCGGGGCCGATCATGATCGGGGTCACGCCCCAGACCAGCGCGAGCCGGCGGAAGTTCACGTCGTTCGACGTCAGGCACACGACGTTGGCCTCGGGGCGGTACTCGCTGACGAGCCGCGCGGCGCCGCCGGAGTCGGAGACCGCGACGATCGTGCGCAGCTTCATCGAGCGCGCGGCGGTGACCGCGGCGTGGGAGATCGCGTTGGTCGAGTTGACGAGCTGGAGCTCGGGCACCTCGATGTTCGCGCGGTAGTGCGCGCTCCGCTCGATCTCCATGATGATGCGCGCCATCGTGCGCACGGCCTCGATCGGGTGCGCTCCGGAGGCGGTCTCGGCCGACAGCATCAGCGCGTCGGTGCCGTCGAGCACCGCGTTCGCGACGTCGGAGGCCTCGGCGCGGGTCGGCCGCGGCTGCACGATCATCGACTCGAGCATCTGGGTCGCGGTGATGACGATCTTGCCGCGCCGGTTGGTCTCGTCGATGATCCGCTTCTGCCACAGGGGGACCTTCTCGGGCCCGAGCTCGACGCCCAGGTCGCCGCGCGCCACCATCACGCCGTCGGCGACGTCGATGATCTCGCCGAGCCGCTCGAGCGCCTGCGGCTTCTCGATCTTTGCGATCACCGGGATCGAGACCTGATCGAAGGTGAGCAGGCGCTTGGCCTCGATCACGTCCTCGGCGCGGCGCACGAACGACAGCGCGACGTAGTCGACGTTGAACCGCAGCGCGAACCCGATGTCCTGCCGGTCCTTCTCGGTGAGCGCGGGCGCCGAGACCTCGACGCCGGGCAGGTTGATGCCCTTGTTGTTCTTGAGCATGCCGCCGGTCACGACGACGGTGTGCACCTCCTGGTCGGTGACGCCGGTGACGGCGAGCGAGAGGTAGCCGTCGTCGAGCAGGATCTGGTCGCCGGGCTTGACGTCGCGCGGCAGCATCGCGTACGTCGTCGAGCCGCGCCGCTCGTCGCCGAGCACCTGCTCGGTGGTGATCGTGAACTCGGCGCCGGTGCGGAGCTCGACCTGGCCGTTCGCGAACTTGCCGGTGCGGATCTTGGGGCCCTGGAGGTCGAGGAGGACCGCGATCGCCTTGCCGCGGCGCTCGGCCTCGGCCCGGACGTTGGTGAGGACCTTTGCGTGATCCTCGTACGTGCCGTGGGAGAAGTTGAGCCGCGCCACGCTCATACCAGCTTCGATCAGCTCGCCGATCCGCTCGGGAGTCGACGTGGCGGGGCCGAGGGTGCAGACGATCTTCGCGCGGGGCATCTTCGGCGCGGAGTAGACCACGATCGCGGCGCGGATGTGACGGGCTGGCGCGGATCCGGGTTGTTTCAGGTCTTGCCGAAATCGATCGGCCTCGAGTATGACCGTGCGGATGCCCCTCGACAGGGTTTGCTATGCGCGTCGGTGGCGGCGGGTCGCGTCGGCGGCGCTGGCCGGTGCGGCGCTCGCCGCGGGCCTCGGCGGCTGCATCGTCCGCGAGGATCAGCCCAATCTCGTCGGGCAGGACATCCGGCTGACGATCGTCCACACCTCGGACATCCACTCGCGGCTGTTCCCGTACAGCTTCGTCCCGAACACGTTCGATCAGGGCTACGGCCTCCTGCCCGACGGCGGCCCGTTCGGCGGCATCGCGCGGATCGCGACCCTGGCCAAGAAGATCCGCGCGAGCGCGAATCGCTCGCTGTGGCTCGACAGCGGCGACTGCTTCCAGGGCGCGCCGGTGTTCAACCTGTTCAAGGGCGAGGCCGAGATGCGCGCGCTGTCGCTCGCCGGCCTCGACGGCATGGTGATCGGCAACCACGAGTTCGATCTCGGCGCGAAGAACCTCTTCGACAAGATCGACAACTGGGCCTCGTTCCCGGTCCTCGCCGCGAACTACGCGTGGGACGATCCGCCGCCGGGCGCCGTCAACCCCGACGGGCGCTCGCTCCGCACCATCGTCCCGCCCTACCAGATCTACGACGTCAAGGGCCTCAAGATCGGCGTGATCGGGATGGGCAACACGAGCACCATCACCTCGATCTTCGAGGGCGGCAACTCGCTCGGCTTCCGCCCGATCGCCGACGAGGAGGCGCTCGCCCGCTTCGTGCACCTCCTGCGCCCGCAGGTCGATCTGATCGTGGTGGTGAGCCACCTCGGGCTCGAGGAGGACGAGGGCCTGACCGCGTCGCAGGTCGACGATCCGAACCAGGCGTTCACGCGCGACACGCTCGCCGGCGTGGACCTCGTGCTGGGCGGCCACCTCCACATCGTCACGAACCCGCCGAAGCTGATCCCCAACGACGACGCGGGCCACAACACGGTCGTCGTCCACTCGGGCGCGTTCGCGAAGTTCGTCGGCCGGCTCGACCTCGTGGTCCACGTCGGGGACGACAACGCCGATCCGGCGCGGCGCTCGCGGATCACCTCGTTCAGCCTCGACACGATCCCGGTCCTCGCCGGCAACCCGGCCAAGGGCATCCGCGGCGTGGCGGACGATCCGGACATCGCGAACCTCCTGTGGCCGTACTCGGTCCAGATCAACCAGGAGATCGATCTGAACGGCGTGTTCTCGTACGTCACCCCGGACACGCCGGGGCCGGGCCAGCCCCCGCCCGACACCAAGGTCGTGCGCTCGGATCCCTCGGGCGGCGACTCGCAGCTCGGCAACCTCGTCGCGCGCTCGATGCAGCTGACCGAGGGCGTCGAGGCGGAGTTCGCGATCACCAACTCGCTCGGCATCCGCGCCGACTTCGAGCGCGGGCCGCTCACGATCGAGCAGATGTTCAACGTGTTCCCGTTCGAGAACTCGATCACCGTCATGTACCTGTCGGGGACCGAGGTCCAGGAGATGTTCGACTTCGTCGCGCGGCGGTCGGCGAGCCGCGGCTGCCGCACGCAGGCTCAGGTGGCGGGTATCGCGTTCGACATGGTGTGCAACGGCGCGTGCGGCAGCCCCGACACCCGCGCGTGCGCCAAGAACATCGCGATCGGCGAGAACTGCCGGGGCATGAACCCCGACGGCCCCATCGACTTCACGCGCTGCGCCAAGCTCGTGCCGGCCGGCCTCTACCGCGTCGCGGTCAACGACTACATCGCCGCGGGCGGCTCGGGCTTCGAGGTGCTCAAGCGCAACACGTCCAAGCAGGACACCGGCATCTCGCTGCGCGACGCGCTGCGCGTGTACCTGAACTCGCAGACGCGCTGCCCGGCGGAGCTCGAGGACGAGAAGGATCCGGCCGAGCAGCGGCGCAAGGTCGTCGCCACGTACGGCGAGATCTCCTGCATCACCGAGGCGATCGAGCCCCACGACGGCCGGATCCGGCCGGTCTTCGAGTAGCGAGCCATGAGGAGGCCCCCGATGACGCGAACCGGTCCGCGATCCGGCCCCTGGGAGCAGCGCGCCCGCGCCGCGGCGGCCGCGTACGTCCCGCTGCTCGGCTCACTGCTCGCTCCAGCGCTCGGCCCGCTGCTTGGGATGGGCTGCACCGAGCACCGCGAGAGCCGCGTCACCGGCACGCAATCGCTCGAGGTGACGCTGGTCTCGCCGACGGATCCGGGCGCGATCGATCGCCGGCTCCCCGACGCCCAGCCCACCGTGACGATCGATCTCGTGGCGCGGGACGCCCAGGGCGAGATCGACACGAGCTTCACCAAGGACGTGCGGGTCTACACGCAGTTCCTGGGCACGCTGACGCCGCCGCTCGAGCAGGTCCCGCCGACGACAATCACGATGACGGCCGGCGTGGCGACGGGCCAGCGGGTCTCGCTGCCGCCCAAGGTGCTGGGGCCGGCGACGCTGTGGGTCGACGACGGCGAGGGCTCGGGCGACGAGTACATGCACGGCCGGGTCGTCGGCGCGTCGCCGATCCTGTGGTTCCGCGATCCGTACGTCGCCGATCTGCAGACGCCGCGCGACGAGATGGGCCTGGACGCGCTGTCGCGGACGCCGCTACAGGACAAGCAG
>Ga0307406_10000804_pt1 | contig 17607 bp, 13 predicted proteins | sample 322Cmetagenome_3_FD_203706 | JGI IMG/M metagenome (GOLD analysis project Ga0307406, IMG submission 203706) | Maize rhizosphere microbial communities from greenhouse at UC Davis, California, United States - 322HYB-C-2 | ecosystem: Host-associated > Plants > Roots > Rhizosphere > Soil | place...
ACAAGCCCCTATATCGATCCCGACACCGGCATCGAGCATCCCCCTTTGCAAACCAACATGACCCCGTTTCAGCATGCGCTTCTGGTGACGGCACACGAGTCCGCGCATGGTCGTGGCATCGTCGGGGAGAAGGAAGCCGAAGGCTACGCGGTCAAGGCGCTCCTCCGATATAAGGCAAATCTGAACCAGTGCCCGTAAAGTCCCATCGCCGAGCAGCGTGACTGCTCGGCGTTTTTGACAGGATGTCCCTGCATGATGCGAAATGTTACGTGGCGATCTCCGCGATATCAGAGGACGATAGACAGACTTCTTCTCGCGGAAGACTCAAGGATTCGGAAATTTGGGAGCGTGCTGGCAGCGCTGATGTCCGCGCTGAACCAGGGCGTATCGCGTGCCATCTGTATCAGCGATCTCTTTCGCCCAAAGAAGCATCGCATCGCCCATCTTGCTCGAGAGCATTGGGAGTCATCGCCGGCATCGAGCATTCTCGACTTCGCCCAGTCTGTCCGCTCGCTAAGAAGTAGACTGACATATCGACAATGTGCACTGTCTCAGTTCGCGTACGAGCAAGCCGGCCTCCTCGCCCTCGCCGCTCAGCTCAAACATTCGGCCTCGGCGGAGCAGATACAGGCGACGATTGATGCGCTGGTCGTTTCAACGAGCTTGTGCCCAAGCAAATATATGGACTTGCTCTACCCCATCGACGACTGCACCCCGACGCACTGGAAATCCGACCTAGGAATTATGTCGGAGGATACAAAGTCAGCGTATCGCTCAGCTCTTTCGGATCAGCGCGGATTTCGCAATTGGCCTAGCCAATCCGATCAACTTCTTAAGTTGAAGCTCATAGTCTACAAGGCCTCCTGTCTACTCCTAGCAATCGGAATCACCAGCGCATTCGGAATGCCTGAATCACTGCACACTCTCGGCTCTATCGCCACCTTCGGCTCGCTACTACTACTTGCCTTCGTCGCAAGCGCTCCCGTAATCGAGTTCATAGTTGGGAGCATCATCGAGCCCGCGCCGAGGCTAAGGCTGGATTTCGTCGAGAGTGGCCTTCCCGAAAGCTGTCGCGTTGTGCTGGCGGTGCCGATCGTCCTAGTATCGGAAAATCAGCTGGATCATGTTATCGAGAACGCGGTCTGGAACCTCTCTTCAGCCGCGGACGAGAACGTCTCCTTAGCGCTCCTTTCGGATCATCCCGATTCTGGAGTTCGAGAGGAGTCAAATCGCGAAGCCGCCCTCCGCGCCTACTTAGAGAAGCGCGTAGATCAGTTGCGAGCGAACGGACTCGCCATCACCCTTCTCCACAGATCGCGAACTCAGCTCATCGATAGCAGTTGGATCGGCTGGGAGCGTAAGCGTGGGAAGCTTCTCCAGCTCAATAGCATCATCCTTGGGGAGAAGTCTGCGCTCGATGTCGTGACAGGGGATCTCGACGAACTCGTCGGCGCACGATTCGTTCTGAGCCTCGATGAGGACTCCCGTCTCTCACGCGACTGCGTTCAGCGGTTAGCTGGCGTGCTCGCTCATCCACTCAATGAGCCGCGCTGGGATTCTGGGAGCATTGTCGGCGGCTATGCAATGGTGGTGCCACGCTTCTCAACGCGACCTGGTAGCTTGACACACTGGCGGATTGCCAGTGCGTTCTGTGGACCTGTCGCGAGTGAGCGTGCTCCAGTCGCAGCGTCCCGCAACTTTCTGTTCGATTGGGTTGGCCGAACGCAGTATCCCGGCAAAGGAATGTACGACGTTCGAGCATTCCAACGTGCATCGCGATACCTGCCAGAAGGCTGCATCCTCAGTCACGACACGATCGAGGGAGCACTACTTCGGTGCGCCTATGAGGGCGGATCTCTGATAAGTGAGTCCTTTCCCCGCACCCCCGCCAGTCTGCTCCGACGCGTACACCGGTGGACCCGCGGAGACATCCAGAACTATCAGATCTTCTGGGCTTCACGGCGCCAAGCAGTTCGCTCCGCTCTCACCAGAACGTCGTTCGGACACGCAGTCAAGATGCAGCTTTGCGGCATGGCGCTTCCAGGCGCACTTTCCATCGCGCTATTGGCATGGGCGTTTCAAGCTCCTGCCTCGTCGCGGACCATCTCCTGCGCCGTTACCCTTATAGGAGTATGGCCGACCGTACAGACGGTGCGCCGAGTACTTGGGTATGTCATACACGGGGCCGTCGCGAAGGCAGCTCGCGACGTTTTTGGGCTTCTTTCTGCACTAACAGTCCGGCTGGCTGGATGCTGGACACAAGGTTGGGTCGTTGCATGTGCGGCTATTCAGGCCAGCGCTTCCGCAATTTGCGGAAAGAACCTTTTGGAATGGCAAACGGCGGCGGCGCAAGACGCCGATGCGCAGTCGATTTGGAATGTTCCAGGCGTTGCACTTGCGAGCACAGCGGCCATCGCCCTGTTCGGCGCGGCTGTTGCCTTGAAACTGCCTTTCTTCCATTCCGGCATCCTTCTTGTGTGGGCATTGTATCCATCCGCTATATCCGTTGCCGCCGTCAGGCGGACAGGAGAAGCGTGATGTCTGGGCCTAACCCGCAACGCCTTGTTCAATCCCAAGCGATCGGCGAGATGGTCCATTTGATGGCCCGCTGTCCTGTCTACGGACGTTATCCGCTCGTAGCGGTCCGGCTCTACATTGAGCCCGCGATCCTCGTTGAACAGTATCGAATCTATTACGACGGCAACGGGCGGCCTGTCGGATATGTCACTTGGGCACACTTGGCAGAGGATGTTCATCGTCGCTTATCAGTCGACAACCAGTACATCCTGAAATTGAGCGAGTGGACCGAAGGCCCGTACTTCTGGATCAGAGACTTTCTGACTCTGCCCGGTTACGCGCGCAGCGTCGCGGAACGTGCACTAAGAGAATTGCGCCCCGACGCGCCTATCTACTTCCACCGGCGACGCACTGGGGCTTTCGCTCGCCTGTGTGCACAGCGCGCAATGAGCCATGGCATCGATGAGTAGCTATCATCTGCAAGCTAGAATGGCCCAACAAGGACCTGATCTGACTTCACACGAGTCTTCTCTATGCTGTCCATTTGAAACGTTACGTATCTCCGCCCCTCGGATTATTTGGCTCAACCGCCGTTGGTTTTCTGAGGCCCTGATGACGCCCGCAGCTAAGCTCGATTGGTGTTTAGTCAAGGCATGGCTGTTGGACGAGTTTGCGTACTTAGTTCCACTCCCCGGCGACCTATCAACCCAGTATCTATCTCAGCGAAAGACCTTCTATGCGGACCGGTATGGAGACGATGCCCTAACTCCTCACGGTGGAAGTGGGCGCGTTGGAATCTCAGGGGCGTTCCAAGTGAAGGGCATTGGTCCGACCCCGCTAGTCGGCCGGCACGCGGATTGGCTACACAATCACGGATGCATGTGGCTTGAGGAAGCGGTCAGAGAATCACTCGTGGGCGAACTGATTCATAGAGAGTTTCCCGTCGGAAGCGTCCCCGTTATAGCCATCATCGACACCGGCGTCGATGCTTCCTTCACCCTCCAGTCCCCAGATCGCCGCAGAGCTCTCGTTATTCGCCCGTCGTTCTACCGCCCTGCGCATATGCAACGCGCCCCGATGTTTAGACCCGTGGGAGGTGATCGACTAAGCGCGCAGTTTGCCGACGCTCGACGTACTCGCCAAATGACGGAACTGCTAGGCCAGATGGAAAGTCTGCGTCACTTCGCTGAGAACTGCGCTCGGCAAGCAGGCTATGCGTACTACCACCGCTGCTTTCTGGGCGGGATGCTTAGCTCCAACTGGGCGATGGATGGAAGGATTTGCGACTTCGGTGGCATTACGAATGTGGATGACTGGAGCCCGATGGAAGTGTCTCCCGGGCTTCCGCGTTTCGGCAGCGAGACTATTCAGGTCGAACTTGCACTTGAGTCAATTTGCGCTCGAATCGGAACGCTCCGTAGCGACTTCGACGAGCCAGCGTTCTTGGCGATACGTAGGCAATTCCGATTGCTGTTGCTGGCTACCCTTGATGGGATATCAGCGACTTTTGGCTCTGCTGCACATGGATTTTCGCTTTCTGAAGACGGACTTCTAAGTGGTCGCGGAGACCAGGCTTCACAGAAGCGCTTCCGGTTCAACCGGCAGGCTGTGCAGAAGATCATCTGGAACTCCACAATTGATCCAGACTCACTTGATGATAGCTCGGTGGAATCACTGATCGACAGATTGATCGAAGATATGCACAACGGTTGACGGTCGGGGCGACCGTATTTGCCTAAGCTATGGGTCAGCAAAGAAGCCGACGCCATCCAGGGATAGCCACCCGAGCACCCCGGTACCCGGCTGCGATACCAGCACCTCGCCATTCGCTTTCACATCTACGCGAGCTGGGACGCTCGAATCGCTCACGGCTGTGTAGATCTGCTGCGCGGGCGGGCGGAAACCTGCCGGAAGCACGAAGATGACGGTTCCGCCAGCACCGGCCTTCACGAGCCCACGCAACTGGACCCGGCCTCCATCGCGTCGGTAGCCGGCTGACGCGAAGACGTCGCCGTAGTTCGTCCACGGCGAATTGAGCGTCGGCGCCTGCCATGCGCCCTTACGGAGGTCGGCAATCGCTGCCACGCTCGTACTTCGCGTTTGCCCGCCCTGCACGACGGGTACAAGCTCGGCGCCGGTCAGCGCGCTAGCTGCAGGAAGTTGGGAGAGTTTCTGATTCGCCATATTTACTCGATGAGCAGGTAGTCGCCCGCCTCCGAGACCAGTTCATCGCCGGTCTCCGTGCGCAGCAATCCATTCTTGAAATCGAAGGTGTGAGTTGCCCTTTGCCAGCTCGTCAGACTGTCGCGGATCGATCCTACTTCGGCACGCAGCCTGAAGGCGCCCTTGAGGGGCACGGCATAGCTGGTACCGGCCATCGCCGTCGGGCTGTCCAGTACGCTCCCGGCGATGTCGTCAAGCAGCCGCAATACGTAGGTGGTTCCCGCCTCCGGGCCAATCGATCCTTGCCCGTGATCGACCAATTGGTCCGCTTGAAGCTTTCGGTCGCGGTGGACCCAGGACACCACCAGGTCGCCGTCGATCGACGGCAGATAGCGCAGACCGTTGAGCTTCAGGTCGCCGGGTGGATACGGCCGTGCCTGTCGTTGAGCCAGTTTGATCGAATCTACCGGCGCCAACGCGGGGTCCAACTGCGCACTGGAAGTCCGGGTCAGCACCTTGGCCTGGACGTTTTCGCCGACGCTGTAATCGGTCGGGTCATTGGCTGCGAAGTCCTCGTAGAACCATATGCGCGCACCAGCCGCGTGCGACACCGGCACGGTATCAGCGCAGCCCCGTGCCAACGTGGCGGACTGCGCTAGTGGATCGATGGCGACGACGCGGACGATCTCGTCCTCAACCAGCGCGGCGGTACCGGCCGCAACCTGATCCAGGCCGCGACCCGATGCCAGCTGCACCGTCGTCGTCGTCGGGGCCATCGAGTCGGCGAGCACCGCGGTCGGACACCAATCGCCGACGCCGGCCTCAGTGAATTCGCCGTCACCGACGCGAGTGGTCAACACGTAGTTCAGTGCCAAGCCGGTGGCCTGTTCGGCGACGGCCAAGACCGCGCCGGCATCGACCGGGACCGCCGCCAGTGCCGCGGCGTTAAGCGTGGCGGCCAGATCTCGGTAGCTTGCCTCCATCAACTGGCGGCTTGGCGACGGCTGCGGATTGCGATCGGGCGGTGTCCAGACCGGCGGCTGCGGTTCCACATAGGTCGTCGCGGGCAATCCGAATACATCCTGCACCGCAGACACGGTGATCGCGCCCTCGGCCAGCTTGCCGTCATCGTAGGTGCCAGCCCGCAGCACCAGGTTGTCGATCCCGCGGAATGGATCGTGGATGCGGAACACGCTGCCCGGTGCCAACACTCCACCGCGGCGATCGAAGCGCAGCTTCAGGCGCTTCAGCCCGGAACACGCCACCGTCAGGTCGCGCATGCCGACCCGGGCAGCGAGATCGGCCGTCGGCAGCCCTTTGTAGTCCGTTGTGCTGGAGGCGACGCCGCCGGTCGCCTGGATGCCGGCCAGGTCCTGCACTCGCACCTGCCGATCTTCGTCGGTGATCGGGTCGTACCAACCGATGATGAGTTGGTTGATCGCGCCGTCCTGCGCCGACCCCTCGTCTTCCTCGATCGCCAGCAGGCCGGACTCGTAGTCGAACACGGGCAGGTCTTCGACCCGATAGTCGTCGCGCAGCAGCTTCAACGTCGACCGCCCGGTCGAGCGGTCCGTATATTGCGCCGCCCCGATGTGGTCGATAACGACCTGCATGAACTCGCTGATCGAGGATTGGCGGCTCCAGCGCAGGCACAGGCCAAACCCTTCGACGTGCAACGTGTCGGCCGCGCGGCGATAGCTGGCTTCGTCCAGAATGCCGCGGTCCAGGCCGCGTCCCCAATCTCGGTTGGTCAAGCACTCGACCAGGATGTGCGCCGGGTTCATAGCCCGAATCGTGCCGCCAGCGAGCCAGATCACAGCCTTCTCCGGATACCACGGCGCCCCATCCCAGCCGGCCAGGGCGCGACGCGTGCGCATCTTCCATGGCTTTGGGTATGGATTGTTGGCCGTGATCTGGCCGTCGAAGTATTGGGTCGTGACATTGCGGAAGGCCGGCGTCGGCACGCCATGTAGCGCGCCCAGCGCCGGCAACACCGCCTGTGCGGCCTCGCCCATCAGGACATCGAGCCAGCCCTTGATGCCGCCTTCGCCCTTGTCGCCGCCGAACAGGTCGGGCTTGTTGATGAAGATGCGGCCGGTCTTGGTGATCGATCCTTTCCAGGCTTCGCGATCGCCGACTTGGATCTCGACCAGCTCATCGATCGGTCCGCGAGACAAGCCCATGTGCAGGCCGAACAGGTAACGGTGGCCAACGGTCTGCTTCTTACTGCTGCCCACGCTCGGCCTCCGCGCGCGCGAACGCGACCAGGTGCAAGCCCAGCGCGTCGCCCGTGGCTTCGATTACGTCGGCCTCGATGCCATCGCGTACAAACGTGCTCCAGTCCAAGCCGTAGTAGGCGAACCACTCGCGAGCGCCTTGTGCGCAGAAGCCCGGCTGAGCTCCAAAGCCAGGAACACGACGCAGGTGAGCCAGGGTCACGATCACTTCTTTCCACCCTTTTGCTTGATCGGCTGGGTGCGGTACTGGCCGACACCGAGCACCGTCCAGTCGCTCGTCCAGACGTCGCCGAAGACCACGGCCTGCGGCGTGCCCTCGGTGCTTTGGGGGAATTGGAAGTCGCCGAACGCAGCCGGCTTGGGCTGCGGCGGTTTCGGTCGTGCGGCTGCCGAAACGAAATAGCTCACGACCCAGATCGCGAGTTGGACCCAGATATTCATAGGGAATTGAGATCTGTGTATGAGCTGCGTAGCGCAGCTCGGTTTTCAGAAGATCGGTGTGCCGTCGAACGGCGATTTACCGGGCAGGCCGGGCGCGCCGCCGTAGTTCGGGGCGTTGTTGAACTTGGTGTTGCAGATCGCCATCGAACGGCCGCAACCGGGATAGGCCCAAACTGCCTGGCCGCTGCGCAGGCCGTCGCCAGCCCCGAGCAAGGTCAGGCGTTCGCCTTGGTGCGATCGGATACCGCGCCGCTCCAGTCCCGCCTCGCCGAGGTCCCAGGCGAGGAAGCCGCCCGCGAACCAGCCATCCGGGTATTGGCCGAACTCGCCGGCTGTGACGAGATCGCCGGTGACGCTGTTCAGCGCGGCAGCGACCCGATGTACCTCGGGATTCACCCGACAGTTGCGGTCGTAGAGCGTGTAGGGGCAGCCTCGTGTCCAAGCCAGGCGTAACCCCGGTTGTCCGAGGGCGGCATCGAGTGATTGGCAACGGACTTCGGTGCTGTCCAGCGAGGAGCGATTGACGCCCGCCACCCGGCCCATCCAAACGACGCGCGCGTCGCCATCGCCTTCGTGGACGTCCCGGAGGATGACGGCGACTTCCGTCGACGGCGGCAGACCGCGGTACAGCCGGGCTACCTCGAAGTCGCCGGGCGCGGTGATCGTCAGCACGTCGCTGGCGGTGTGACCGGACTGGCGGATGCCGTCATCGCGCACAGCGACCGCCCGATAGCTCTGGCTGTCGAGCAGGAAGTCGCGGTCGCCGCCGGTATAGCGCCAGCGCTGGGCGCCGCGCGCGAACTCGTAAAGCCGACGCGGGTTACCCGCGGCAGTCGACCGTTCCACTTGTTCAAAGCTCATGCCGGTGCGGGGCCGCTGTCGTCGCTATCGGGGTCGCGCACAGCGCGAAGGACAAGGGAGGCGTCGGCGGCGCCGTCGCTGTCGGTGTGGTGTTCGATTTCGGCCTCGTCGCTGTCGCCGCGGCTGAGCACCAGGAAGCTGGTGCGCTGGACCTCGTGTGGTCGAATGTCCAGACCGAGGGCTTCGTTGATCGTCAAACGCTCGGTGTCGTCGTCGATCGCCGCCGCGGCGGTGATCCGGCGTTGAAAGGCCTGGCCGCTCTTCAGTTCGATCTGGAGATCGCGACGCCCCGGCCGCAGGCCCGCGAACCGGCTTAGCCCGACGTTGGCGACTTCCAGGGCGGTAGCGGTGCCGCCGACGGGCGCGACCAGCGTCAGGTCGTCGGCATGCGTCGGCCGCCACACCGCGTGTTGGCGGCCACGTAGGGTGTAGAGCCAGGACCGTACGCGGGCGCGCTCGATACGCCCGTGCATCCGCCAGCGATGGCTCTGCACGACGGCGGCCCAGTCCGCCGGGTCCAGGACGAACGGACGTCCGAACTCGTTGTCCAAGGTCAGCAAAGCGCGTTGCCATCCCGACGACAGCGTTTCGGACTCGTCCGGTCGATCGACCATCACCGGATGGCCGCGGTACATCGGCGCATTCGACATCGCCGGCCACTCGCAGGCTTCTACAACCTCGAACCGGGCGGCAACCGAAGCGACCTGATCGCTGAGGCGTGTGACCTTCGGCGGCTCGGCCAGTCGGGCCGTACGCACTGGGTACAGTCGGGTACCACGCGGCCACGCTCGGGTGGTCGGATGGCGCAGCGTGATCGATGCCGGGCCGATGGCCTCGACCTCGGCGACTTCAAGGTCGAATGCAGTTCGTCCCCGCAGTTGCACGAGGCCGCCGATGCGGAAGTCCCGATGACTCGGATCGCACGCCATCACTCGGACACCGAGTGCGTGGTCGTCACGCAACCACTGAATATCGGGCCAGATCGGCAAGGCCCAGGTCCGACCGCCCCAACCGAACACAGCCAGGTCCAGCAGAACCCGTTCCCGTCCGTCCACGATCATCGTGGCCTCGAACGAGCGCCGCGGCGCGGAACGAAGCCCACGGCGCTGCTCGATGTGCGTCGGGCTAGTCAGGATGTCGGTCTTCCACGCCAGCCGTTCGAGCACGCCGCGCGACCAGTCCGGGGTGAACGCCCACGCGACAATGCGTTGGCCGGTGATGACCACCGGAATCACGTCGAAGCCGACGAACTGAAACGCCAACGTGGCGGCGATGACCGGCGGGCCATCGATACCTACTGCGACCTGCCACACCTGCTCCGCCAACGGCGGGAACGACAGTGGCGAGGGGCCAGGTGCCGTCAGCACAATGCCTTCGCCACCCGTCAGCGACGCGTCAGCCAACATCAACGCCCGGGCACGGAACGCATTCCAAACGCGGATAGCCCGTTGCTGGACGCTGCTGACGTTGCCCAGGCTGAGTGTTTGCGGAACGACATGAATACGGTCGTAGAAGTCGTCGCCGAACATCGGCTGCCACGCACCCGCTCGCCGATCGGCGACGACGGACGGCACGCCATAGGCCACACCACCGTGGCCCGAGGCGCTGGCGAGCGCCATTGACGGTGAACCAACCCAGGCCTTTGGCGGTGCGGCGTAGTCCGACCGGCCACTGAATGTCAGGGGCCACAGGCCGTGCCAGAGCATGGAGGGTTACTCGTTGATTCGGTAGGCGTAGCCGTAGAGTCCGCTGGTGGGGCTGCCGACGGGTCCGTTCTTGCGGTGCACCGGAAACACTTTCCAACGGTCGGTGCCCAGCGACACCTCCTCGCCAGGCGCATAGCTGTCGAGGCGGATAAAGCGCAGATCCGGCGGATAGCCGATGCTCGAGAACAGCCCGGCGCCACGCGGGACCGCGCACCAAAGCGGGTAACCCGGTGCGCGCCCAGTCAACAGGCTGTGACCCGTACGTTGCGGGAGTCCCAGCGGCGAGGTCGCAGACCGCCAACCACAAACGAGTCGTCGCGAATCGTTGTTATCGGTAGGAATCGCATGCCAGCGCGGAGCGATGCCATCGTAGTCGGCTCGGACCCGGGTGCTGGGCGAGACGTAGTTCGCGAACGTATCGTCGAACGCAACGCTGTGCTGGCCAGCACTGGGGCTATCGATGTAGATGTTGTGGTAGTACCACTGGCTGCCGTAGACGTACTGGCCGGTGTTCACGACGCCCTGCGTGACCAGGCGCCCGGTCCCGAAGTGCTTAAAGGTGCCGGCCTGGGTTTCCAAGACGATATGCAGATAGGGTGAGGCGCCGCTGCCGCCGAAGAAGTAGACCGCGCTGTAGGGGCCCTGCACATAGTTGGTCCAGACCGGCAAGCTGGCCTCGTTCTGAATATCGGGATTGGCATTGGCGGCGTAACCGGTATGTCCAAATCCCAAGAAGAACGGCGACGGATTGTTGTTGTCGCCGCCGGTGGTTTGCGACATCCAGGTCGCATGCAAGCTTCCAGAATGTAGGCTCAGGGCCTTGCCGGACGCCACAGTGCGATCGCGAAATCCATCGATCGTCCACCCCGCAACCGGAGCGAACAACCGCAGCTTGTCGAGCAATTCGTTCGGATCGTTGGCGGAGCTGGTGAGGTAGGCCATCAGTCCATCCGCACGGCAAAGTAGTTGTCGGGGGAGATCCGGAAAGTGTTCTGGACCACCATCCACTTCGCGCCGTCGCGATCGATCTTCGACTCCGATGGCGTGTTGAACCCCGTGGTCCAGGCGCAGCCGTCGAACTCGCCCCAGTGATGCCGGACATTGAGGTGCTGCAGGATCAAAGGCAGCAGCGGCGCCGATCCGTCGAGGTTCTCCCGCAGCCAAGCCCGAGCCCCGTCCGTCGACATTGCGCTGGGATAGACCTTCCCCTGCGTCTCGTTGTCGCCGTTGTCGTTGCTGCTCTGGTAGCGATTGGCGTGGGGCCGCCAGACGTTGTCGGGGTAGTACGCCACCAGACCGTAGCGACCAGGGTCGAAGAATGCGCGAAAGTTGGCATCCGTGGCATCCGGCGTTCCGGCCTCGTTGCTTCCGCAGGCACCGACGAGCATCGGGAACTCGTGCTCGGACGGCGGCTCATAGGGCAGCCCGAATCCCAGATAGGCAGACACATAGACCGTGCCGATCTTCGCCACGATGACGACCCGCTGGCCGTTGATCGCCAGCCAATAGCCGAACGGGCCGTTGCGCAGCGGCAGATTGCGCAGTCCGCTGTTGTTGACCTGCGAACGCACGCCCAGCAGTGGGTTGTGGAAGCGGAAGCCGTACCAATTGAGGTTGTACGCCGCCCGGGCGGGGTCTTCGTAGAGCTCGGCACCGATGAAGATCGCCTTGCGACCGTCCAGGCCGGGGGCACGGACGATCCACTGCGCCCGATCCTCGAGTTCGAAGTCAGCATTGAGATCGGTCTGGAACGACAGTTCGCTGCAATCCAACGCCGCACCGCCGTTTGCGGCGGTGAACAAGACGCGCCAGTATCGAGTCGCGGGCGGATTGCCCGTCACCACAAAGGTCTGACGCGCCCGGGTCGAAACCCAGCGCACACCGGTCCACCCCTGCACCTTCGTCCAGGTCGACCCATCGACCGAGCTTTGCAGCTCGAACGCCGATACACCGCGATTGACCGCGTCGGCGACGCCCAAGGTGATCGCGCGCACGGCCGTCGGACCGATCATTTCGATGCCAGCCGTCGCCGGAAGATTGGCGACGGGACACGCGCCGAAGGTATCGACCGTACCGTCGAACAGATTTCCCAGGTCGCTGAAGTTGCCTGTGCGTAGCGTGGGATTGCGCACGCCCATCCGGCGGATCAGCGTCCATGGCGGCGACGTGTTCAGAGAGAAGCGGTCGCCGGCAACGAACGCTATGGAGCCGGCTTTGATGAGAAATCGAAGCCGTTCGTTCTCGAAGGGTTGATCCACGGTCGCGATCCCCGAGTCGCCTGCGACCGATCCGGCCACGTGAAACCGATTGGCATCGATTGCTGTAATCGTGAAGGCTTCAGCAATCGCCGCGATGCCGCCACGGTAGCCGCCGCTCAAACTATCCGCTCCAGTCAGGACGCCATTGCCGACACCAGCGTAGAGCTGCCCCCATGCGTGCCCTTCGCTGCACAAGGCCGATTCGAGCTGGTTGAGGAAATCAAAATGGTCGGCGGCGATGCCGCTTCGTAGCGTCATAGGAACACAAATGAAAACGCGACCGGCGTGTGCTCCGATCGCGTGGGGTGGAGCCTCCTGGGGAGGCAGCAACCTTCCACTCAGGCTATCAATCGCCTGATGAAAGGAAAATGTGGGTCACGTGGCACGTTCATCGTGGGCATTGCCGATGCCATAGCTCATGCGATTTACATCACACTTAATAGAGGTCCTGACGAACGGTTGGCGCGTTCGCCCGGATGGTCGAGAGGATGACCTGCCGCCCGGCCTGCGTGCCCATGACGTTCACAATCTCTCGCGGATCGAGGTAGAGCACATTGGTGATCTGCGATCCACGTTGGCTGGCGTCCGACATGGTTGGACCGCGTTCGGCCAGCGGGGCGCGAGAGGCTGCCGGCGCGCGTGGCGCCGGGGTGACAAAGCCGCCCGTGGCGTAACCGCGTAACCCTTCGAGCGCCGACATTCCCAGACGGTTGAACCGTTCCAAGAACGAGCGCGCACCCGGCTGCCGCACGACTTCGCGACGATGGACGAACTCGCCACGATGCACGACGCCTGCTGGGGCATACTTAGGACCGATGCCGGTAAAGCCGCCCGAAGCGAAGAACCCGCCCGCGCTCTCGGCGGCGTTAGCGGCCAATAGGGTCGCGGCGGCCGTCTGCATCGCGGCGGCGGCCTTCAATACCACACCACCGGCTACGCCCAGCGCCACCGAGGCGCCAGTAATCGGCGTGGCGTAAGCGACGCCAGCGGCGGCAGCCTGGACCGGGTCGGGTTGGGCCACATCAGGTGTCTTGCCTCCACCAGCGATCTTCCCCACCACCGACATCAGCTTGGCCGTAGCCAGCGCCGCCAGCTGCTGAGAGGCGAGCTGAGCCAGCGAACGGCCCATGTCCTGCACCAGACTGGTGAGCGCTTGCCGCAGAGTCAGCGTGCCGGTCGCCAATCCCTCCAGCGCATTGCTCAGGCCGCTTTCGAAGCCATTGGTCAGCGTTACGACCAGTTCGTTCGATTGGACCTTAAGCGCAGCGACCTGCGCAGTCAGATCCTTGACCCGCTCGATCGATTCCGGTGCGCCGGTCTTGGCGGCCAGCGCATCCATTGCCGGAAGCAACTGTTCGACTTCGGCGGCGGTACGCGCGTGCAAATCGATCAGTTCTCGTCGCGCGCCGATCTCAATCAGCAACCCCGCTTGTTGGCGCGTTTGGATCGACTGCTCTTGCCTCGACTGTTCCCCGAACACTCGATCCACCTGAGCTTGGAGATCTTCGAGTTCGGCCTTGGCTACGTCCGTGTCGATGCGCAGCTTGATCTTCAGCTCGTCCGCGCTATTTCCCTTCGCACGCAGGTCCGCCAGGGCCTGCTTGTACTCATCATTGAGTTCGGCGCGTCGCGCGGCGCCCGCTTGCCCGCGGTTGCGCAAGAGGGCGACTTCGGCATCCTGGACCGTGCGCGCGAGCGTGTCGTCGCTCTTCTGCTCCTTTGCCTTCAGTTTCGCCTGCTCGGCCGCATCGCGCTTCAGCTGCGCATCGAGCGCCTTTTGCTGCCGCGCGGCCTCGCGCTCTCCGCGGGTTCTGGCTTTGCCCGCATCGACGGCCGATTGAGCCGCTTGTCGCTCGCGAACCTGCTCGTCGATAGCGTCTCGCGTGTTCTGGGGCAACTGCGCCCCGTCCTTGAGCCCCGCCGCCTTGACGGCTTGGTACTCCAGAGCAGCCCGCAGACCTTTCTCGCGCTCGATCCGCTCGATCTTAAGCTTTTCGTTCTGTTCGCCCAGCGCCCTAGTGAAGTCGGCCGTCTGCTGGGTGACTTGCTGTCGTGTCCGGCCACCCTTGGCCTGAGCGCTTCGCAGGTCGGTCAAGGATTGCCGAACGTCCTCAAACTCTTTGTTCGTCCTTGCCAGTTGGGTCCGAACGCGTTTGAGTTCACCGTCCAGGTCGTCCCCGAACAAGAACCGGCCGGCGCTCTGCCCGCCGTTGGTCTGCGAGCCGCCCCAGCCGGCCTTGATCCATTCCAGGTCCGAGAGCTCTTTCTGTAACTGCTCCCGCTGGGCGATCAAGCGCTTGCCAACATCAACACCGCTGTCGATGTCCTGCTGCTCGCGAAAGCGCTGAGCCGCTTTGATCGTGCCCTCGAACTCGATTCGGGCCGCTTTCGCGTTCTCGCTCGCCGTCGCGAAGGCGTTCGCCAGCAAGGTCACCCCGGTAATGGCCAGGCCCAGCGGCCCACCCATCAAGGTCAGCACCGACGACAGGCCTCGGACGGCCAGGGCTTTGGCGCCCACTGCCGCGGTGGCCGCCTGAGTGGCAGCGGCGGTGCGCGCCTGCGCCGCAGCTAAGGCCGCCTCGGCTGCGATCGCCCGCGTCGTGCCGGCGCCGGCAGTGGCCAGCGCTCGGGCACGGGCCAGCTCGGCCCGCGCTGCGGTTTCGGCAGCGCGCGCCTGGGCCAATTCCTCCAAAGCGAGCTGCCGGGCCTCGCGCATGGCCTTAACCTTGGCCGTACCGGCCTGGGTCAAGTTCGCGACCAGGCGGCCCAACGCAGCCACTACGACGATGCCGGCGATGTTGGCCAGGCCCTCGAAGTTCTGCGACAGCCCTCGGATCGACTGGGCCACGGCCGTTGAGGTGCCCACAGCCTGATCGCGCTGACCGATGAAACGCGTAAATGCGTTGTCGAGCTGGATCATGCTTCGCTCGATGGTCAACGGCAGCTGCGAGAACTCGGCCGCGATCTTCTGCGCCTGCTCACCGGAGAAGGCGATGCGCAGCTGCTCGCTGGTGAGCTTGCCTGCCTCCGCGAGCTTACGCAGTTGCCCGACCGACACGCCCATGCTGTCGGCCAACGCCTTCATCAGGCGCGGCGCCGCATCGTTGACCGAGTTGAATTCGTCGCCACGCAGGGTGCCGGAGGCGAACGCCTGGCTGAGCTGCAGGATCGTCGACGCGGTTTCGGCGCCCGTGGCACCCGAGACCGCCAAGGCCTTGTTGATCGTCTCGGTCAACCCGAGGACTTCGCGCTGCGAAGTCCCCTGCTCCTTCAGGGCCGCATTCAAACGACCGAACAGCGAAGCGGTCGAGTCGAGCGCGGTCGACGTTCGTTGTGCGATCGCGAAGACCGCATCTTCGGCTTGGTTGAAGCCGGCCTGCGAGGTAGTGGCGAGCCTGATCTTCGCCGTCAAGTTGGCATAGCTGTCCGCAGCACGGACCAAGCCGCCGACCGCTTCGCCCGCTTGCTGCAAGCCGACGAAGGCGACCAGCTGCGTTCTCGCCTGGCCCAGTTGTCGGGCGATCGCTTCGACGCTGAGCCGGGAGTGGTCGAATCCGTCCTTCGCCCGGCGTCCGGCGCGCTCGGCATCGGCGCCGAAGACTCGCGCGCGGGCGCCGGCTTGCTCCAGAGCCTGATTGAGTTGTGCGGCGTTCGCCTTGATCAGTAGCGTGATCGTCGTGTCGCGATTTGCCATTAAGAACCGGACAGCGGGCACGACTGTGCCTCGCGGCAAGTCGCACGCGAGATGAAAGAAGAGTGGCGGACGCCTATCGGTTGAGCTGCGCTAGACGTTGAACACCGATCGGCATTGCAGATACAAAAAGGCCGCGACTAGCGCCGCGGCCGAAGATGACTAATGAGTGACGTCGACGATCAGCCGGCAGGCTTCCGTGACGCGTGCTCGACCGGCACTGGGGAGTCCTGCAGCAGACTGCTTGACGCAGTGACCGCAACGGCCTCGGCGGGACGCAGCTCCGTCGGGATGGTGCATCCGGCGCAGGCCAGCAGCGAGAGGAGGACAGCGCCCGAGAAAAAGTGCTTGGGTTTCATGATGGCATCCTAGAGAGTCGAAGCGAGGGTGAAGTGCGCCTCGCCCTGCTTGCGGCTGGGGCGATAGGTCCACACAGCGCAATCTAGGTCACAAGCCCAGCCTTGACGCTGGGTCGAAAGTATCAGTCCACGTAGAAAGAGCGCATTCAGGCACAGAAAGAGAGGGGGCATCCTCAAGTTTCGGGCATCGGCACCAAGCCAGCGTGGTATCCGGTGACCCGGCCCCGGCCAGCGGATTTGCTCGCATACAGGGCCGCATCTGCGCGCTTGAGCAATACGTCAATGCTCTCGCCCGGCTGCATTTGCGCGACACCCAAGCTCAAGTTTACGGTGAGCTCAGCCCCATCAATGAACATCGGACTGCTAGCCACGCGCTGTCTGAGCTGCTCGGCAATCACGACCGCTTGAGGCAAATCGGCACCCAGCAGGCCGACCACCATTTCGTCGCCGCCGAATCGGCCATACAGGTCCTGCCCGCGCAGGCGACTACTTACCCTTTGCGCGACCGCCCTCAATGCCTCGTCGCCGACATAATGGCCATGCTCATCATTGATCCGCTTGAAGTGGTCGATGTCGAAGAAGACGATAGACAGCGGCGTGCCTGCACGGTCACATTTCTGGACGGCAGTTCGGAGCGCCTCCTCCAAGGCTAAGCGGGTCATCGCACCGGTCAGCCGATCGTAGGTGGCCTGCCGATGCGCGATGTCCCGATCTTGTCGCAGCTGTTGGACCTTGTTGGTCAAGCCCAGAAGCAGCCCGAGGCCGCCGAAAGCAAGTCCCGACGGGTAGGCGAACTCCAGCCAATCGTACGCAGGCCACCACTGTTGGTAAGCGCCGACGAGAACAACGAGAACGGCCATTAGCGGCGACCACGCGAGCAACAGAAAGCGGGCTTCTCTCTGCCGCAATCGAATCGCAGCGACGATTGCAGCCGCGACCAGGCCAATCGACACCAAAAGGACGACGTTGCCAAATATCGCACTGATAGCCCAGACGTCGTAGAAGCTGAGCGCCAGTAGTCCGCCCAACAGCGCGCTGCACCCGTTAATCAGACGAGCGATGCGTGGCTGGTGCCGTTGCAGTCCAAGATAGAAAACGAGGAAGCGCAGACTCGCGAGCACCGCTGCGGTATTGAGAATGATGTACGTGCGCCGATCGTCGGCCAGCGGGGCGAGCCATGCAAGCCAGCGCATCTCTCCACCAGCAAAGGCGACGCTGAGGGTCTGGGCTATTAAGGTCAGTCCCAAATAGGCATAGCCACGTTCCCCGAACCCGACCCAGAACCCGAACGCCAACAGTGCGATCAGGCTCAATGCACTCAGGACGAGGCTACGCAAGTACATGTGGGCCATGTCTTGCGCGAGCACCTCACTC
>Ga0307406_10000805_pt1 | contig 17600 bp, 13 predicted proteins | sample 322Cmetagenome_3_FD_203706 | JGI IMG/M metagenome (GOLD analysis project Ga0307406, IMG submission 203706) | Maize rhizosphere microbial communities from greenhouse at UC Davis, California, United States - 322HYB-C-2 | ecosystem: Host-associated > Plants > Roots > Rhizosphere > Soil | place...
CCGCGCCGCGCGGCAGCGGTCGATCAGTCGCGCGACGTAGGCGGCGTCGAACAGCTCGCGCCCGGTGCTCTTCGGCGGCGGGCTGGCGAAGTAGGGCGCCGCCAGCAGCTCGTCCACCACTTCCGCTACCGCGGTGCCGGCGCCGGCGAGCCGGCCGTCCACGTCGTACACGAGGTCCGGCGCCAGGGCGCGGACGACGCCGTCTATCACGCAGACGCCGGGGCCGGTGTCGAAGGCGCGCACCGACGGCGCCCGCGCGGCCGCCACGTCGCGCCCCGGCACGAGCGTCACGTTGCCGATCCCGCCGAGGTTCTGCAGCGCGCGCCAGCCGCTGTCGGGCGCGAAGAGCAGCGCGTCGGCGATCGGGACGAGCGGCGCCCCCTGCCCGCCGGCGGCGACGTCGCGCACACGGAAGTCGCTCACGACGTCGAGCCCCGTGCGCTCGGCGATCACGGCGCTCTCGCCGAACTGCCACGTCGAGTGCCCGGGCTCGTGCCACACGGTCTGGCCGTGCGAGGCCACCGCGCGCACGAGCGACCGCGACACGCCGGCGCGCGCGATCGCCTCGTCGGCGGCGCCGGCGAGCCACTCGCCGAGGTCGAAGTTGAGGCGGCAGTACTCGGCGGGCGTGACGCCGGACAGCGCTGCGGTGAGCCGCCGCCGCTGCTCGGCGGTGTACGGGCGCGAGACGAAGGCCCGCAGCGTGCAGCGCGGCGGCGCCGCGCCCTCGCCTCCGTCGAACCCGACGACGGCGGCCGAGATGCCGTCGAGCGACGTGCCGGACATGAGACCGACGACGAGGTCGGCGCCGGCGTCGGAGGGCCCCGCCGGCGCCTCGCGCACGCGCTCGCGCAGCGGCGCGACGCTCATCGCTCGGCGCCCCGCACGGCCGGCGGCGCGACGCCGACGACGCGGCGGATCACGCCACCGCCGCGCTCGAGCGCCCGCTCGGCGTCCTCGCGCTCGACGCCGAGCTTCTGCATCGCGATCGCCGTCTTGACGCTCCCGCCGGCCCGCTCGAGCAGCGACCGCGCCTCGCCGCGCGAGACGTCGCACACCTCGGCCACGATGCGCTCGCTGCGGTCGCGCAGCTTCGCGTTCGTCGCGCGCAGGTCCACCATGAGGTTGCCGTACGTCTTGCCGAGGCGGATCATCGCGCCGGTCGTGATCGTGTTGAGCACGAGCTTCGTCGCCGTCCCCGCCTTGAGGCGCGTCGAGCCGGTGACGACCTCGGGGCCGACGATCGGGACGATGGCGACGTCCACCATCCGCACGAGCTCGGGCGGCGGTGGCGAGCAGGCGACGATCGCCGTGCGCGCCCCGAGTTGGCGCGCCCGCTCGAGCGACGCCCGCACGTACGGCGTCGTCCCCGAGGCGGCGATGCCGACGACGAAGTCGCGGGCGTTGACGCCGCGCTCGTCCATCGCGCGCGCGCCGGCGCCGAGCTCGTCCTCCGCCCCTTCCTGCGCCCGCGTCAGCGCCGCGGCGCCGCCGGCGATGATCCCCTGCACCATCTCGGGGTCGGTGCCGAACGTCGGCGGGCACTCGCTGGCGTCGAGCACGCCGAGCCGGCCCGACGTGCCGGCACCGACGTAGAACAGCCGGCCGCCCTCGCGAAAGGTGCGCTCCGCGATCTCGACCGCGCGCGCGATCCGCTCCCGCTCGCCGGCGACCGCGTCGGGCACGGTGCGGTCCTCGGCCGACATGAGGTCCACGATCTCGAGCGGCGACGCGAGGTCGATCTCCGCGCTGCGCGGGTTCCGGCGCTCGGTGACGCGGGGGTCGGTCGTGGCGGTGTCGCGGGACGCGGAGGCGGTCAACTCATCCTGGGTTGCGGAGCGGCGAGCGGCCGAAGGCCGGCGGCGGAGCGCCGGCAGCGACCCGCGGCGGGCTCGGCCATCGGTCGCGTTCCGCGTTCGTTGTCGCGCAGCGGGCGCTGCCGCTAACTTACCCAGCGTCGCGCGCGAGCCGCAAGCGAAGTTGCCGTCGGAGCGCGTCGCGCCGCGCCGTGCGGGCCAGTGACGCGTGTCACACCGCGCCGTACTACGCCGGCCCGGGGCGCACAGCCGGACGCCGCTCCCGCACCGGGACCTGCGCGACCACCACGACGGAGCCTTCGTGCGTCACCTGACCTCGCGCCCGGGCGCCGCGCTCGCCGCGCTTGCGTGCCTCCTCGCCGCCCCGCTCGCCTCGTGCCGCGCGCCCGCAGCGGCGGGTGGTGCGCCCGCCGTCCCGGTGCGCCAGAGCGTCACCTTCCCGGCCGGCTGGCGCTTCGCCGCGGGCGCGCCGCCGGAGGCGTTCGCCGAGCACGCGATGGTCGTCAGCAACAGCGGGCTGGCGAGCGCCGCCGGGAGCGAGATCATGCGCCGCGGCGGCAACGCCGTGGACGCCGCCGTCGCGACCGGCTTCGCGCTCGCCGTCACCTACCCCGTCGCCGGCAACATCGGCGGCGGCGGCTACATGGTGATCCGGATGGCGGACGGTCGCACGGCGGCGCTCGACTACCGCGAGGTCGCGCCGCTCGCCGCGACGCGCGACATGTACCTCGACGCCAGCGGCCGGCTCACCGACCGCAGCGTCGTCGGGCATCTGGCGGTCGGCGTGCCGGGCGCGGTCGCCGGGATGGCGGAGGCGCTGCGCCGCTACGGCACGATGTCGCTCGCCGACGTGCTCGCGCCGGCGATCCGGCTGGCGGCCGAGGGGTTCGTCGTGGACAGCAACTTCACGCGCGGCCTCGCCGGCGCGCAGAGCTTCATGACGCGCTTCGAGGGCGCCTCGCTCTTCTACCCGGGCGGCGCGCCGCTCGCGCCCGGCTCGCGCCTCGTCCAGCCGGACCTCGCCCGGACCCTGCGGCTGATCGCCGAGCGCGGCACCGACGCCTTCTACCGCGGCGAGATCGCCGACTCGCTCGTCGCCGAGATGCAGCGCGGCGGCGGGATTATCACGAAGGCGGACCTCGCCCGCTACACGCCGGTCTGGCGCGAGCCGATCCGCTCGACCTACCGCGGCTACACGCTGCTCTCGATGCCGCCGTCGTCGTCCGGCGGCGTGACGATGGCCGAGGCGCTCAACGTCCTCGAGACGTACGAGCGTCCGGCACCGTTCGGCAGCGCGGCCTACGCGCACCGGCTCGGCGCGGCCTACCAGCGAGCCTTCGTGGACCGCAACGAGCTGCTCGGCGACCCGGCGTTCGTGGACGTCCCGCTCGGCCGGCTGACGAGCAAGGCGTACGCTCGCGAGTTGCGGCGGACGATCGACGACCGCCGCGCGACGCCGACGCCCGAGGTGGCGGGGCGGATGGCCGAGGGGACGCACACGACGCACTACTCGGTGGTGGACGCGCGCGGCAACGCGGTGGCCACGACGACGACGCTCAACAACAGCTACGGGTCGGGCGTCTACGTGCGCGGCGCGGGCTTCATCCTCAACGACGAGATGGACGATTTCGCGGCGCAGCCCGGGAAGCCGAACATGTTCGGGCTCGTGCAGGGCGAGCGGAACGCGATCGCGCCGGGGAAGCGCATGCTCTCGGCGATGTCGCCGACCGTCGTCCTCGACCCCGCCGGGGGCCTTCTGCTCGTCGTCGGTGCGGCCGGCGGGCCGACGATCATCACCGGCACGTCGCAGGTCATCCTCAACGTCATAGACCATCGCATGTCGCTCGCCGACGCCATGCGGGCGCCGCGGCTGCACCACCAGGCGCTCCCCGACACGCTGCGCTACGAGACCGGCGGCCTGGCGCCGGCGGTGATGGACTCGCTGCGCGCGATGGGGCACGCGCTCGGCGAGCGCGGGAGCCTCGTCAACGTGAACGCGATCATGCGCGTCCCCGGCGGCTACCACGGCGTGCACGAGCCGCGGGCGGCGGGGGGGGCGGTCGGCTACTGACAGCTACTGGTCGCTGGGCGCTGGTCGCCACTGGCTGCCAGACGGATCGAGGGGGCGGGCTCCCGTTCGCAGAGCGCGCCCCCTCGATGTCGTTACCAGCGACTAGCAACTAGCGACCAGCGACTCGCTCGTTAGGCGCGGACCTGGGCGCCCGAGTTGAGCTTGATCGTGATCTGGCCGCCGTTCGGGACGCAGCCCTCGTAGTTGGCTGTCGCCGCCGCGGCGCCCGCGCCGGCCGCCGCACCCGCCGCCGCGCCGATCACCGTGCCCTTGGTGTCCTTGCCGATCACCTGGCCGAGGACCGCACCGACCGCCGCGCCGCCGAGCACCTTCTGCACGTCCTTGCTCTTCGGCTGGTTGCGGACCTTGTCCACCTTGGCGTAGGTGACGTCGGAGTCGATGTTGTAGGTGCGCCCGCCGTAGGTGATCGAGCTCACCGCGAAGCCCATCACGACGTTGTCGTTGACGTTCTCGCTGCGCTTGAGCTCCGTGATGCGGACGGTCGCCCGCGCGCCGGCCGGGATCGTCGCGCCGTTGGAGCCCGTCACCGGCTCGCTCACCGTCGCGGTGAAGGTGTCGCCGACCTTGTGCGTGTTGGTGCAGACGCGCTGGCTGGCGGCGAGGTTGATCGTCGTGCCCGCCGCGATCGTGCCGACCGAGCCGCCGCCGCTCGCGGCGCTCGTTCCCGTGCTGACCGTGTTGCCGCTCGCCGTGGTGTTCGACGGGCGCGGCGCGGGGGTGGTCGACTTCGGCGCCGTCGAGGTCGTGCGAGGCGTCGTGCGCGGCGCGGTCGTCCGCGGCGTCGTCGCCGCCGGCGTCGGGGTCGTCGTCGCCGGGACGTCGGTCAGCGCCGGCTGCGCGACCGTGTCGCGGTTGGCGAGGTTCAGGTCGCGGTTGAGCGCGCTCGTGTCCTGGGCGAGCGTGTCGTCCTGCTTGTCGTCAGTCGTGCAGGCGCCCGCGACGAGCGCGAACGTCAGCGCCAGCGGGGTCCCGATGCGTCGGATATATTTGGACATGCGTGTGCCTCCAAAGGAGGTGGGAGTTGCGTGCAGTCGGCGGGCCGGTCGTTGACTGCAACCTGAGTTGGATAGCAAGCCACGTGCCGCCGTCGAGTCGCTCATGAGCGCGTTGCGCAGGCTGTTTCCCTACTTCCGCCCGTACCGCGGGCGCCTCGCGCTCGGCCTCGTGCTGGTCGTCGTCTCGAGCGCCCTGACGAGCGTCATCCCCTGGCTCCTGCGGGCGGCGATCGACGGGCTGCGGAGCGGCGTTCCTATTACCCGCGTATGGACGCTCGGTGCCCTGATGGTGTCACTCGCCATCGCCGGCGGCGCTCTGCGATTCGGGATGCGCGAGGTGATGAACGGTCTGAGCCGCTGGGTCGAGTACGACCTCCGCAACGACCTCTTCCGCCACCTCGAGTCGCTCGACGCCGGCTACTACGCGCGTACGCGCACCGGGGAGCTGATGGCGCGCCTGACGAACGACCTCAGCGCCGTCCGCATGGCCGCCGGCCCCGCGATCATGTACCTCGTGAACACGATCGCCGGCGGCCTCTTCGCGCTCGTCTTCATGCTTCGCATCAGTCCGCGCCTCACCCTGCTCGCGCTGCTGCCGATGGCCCTCCTGCCGATCCTCACCGTGTGGCTGGGCAACGCCATCCACGCGCGCTTCGAAGCGGTGCAGGAGCACTTCGGCACGATGACGACCCACGCCCAGGAGAACCTCGCCGGCGCGCGCATCGTGCGCGCCTACCGCCAGGAGCGCGCCGAGGTGGAGCGGTTCGATGCGCTGGGCGATGAGTACCTCGCGAAGAACATGCGGCTCGTCCGGCTCTACGGCATCATGAACCCGACCTTCGGGCTGCTCGCCGGGCTCGGCGCGGTCGTCGTGCTCGGCGCCGGCGGGAGCCTGGTCCTGCGCGGGACGATCACCGTCGGCGCCTTCGTCGCTTTCGGCTTCTACCTCTCCAACCTCACCTGGCCGCTCATCGCGCTCGGCTGGGTCATCAACCTCTTTCAGCGCGGCGCCGCCTCGATGGCGCGCCTGAACGAAATCTTCGACGCGGCGCCCGCCGTCGCCGACCCGCCGCGTCCGCGTGCGCTGCCGCCGGAGCACGGCGGCCGCTCGCTTGAATTCCGCGGCGTCGGCTTCCACTACCCTGCGCCGGCCGGCACCGAACCGCGCTGGGTGCTGCGCGACGTCTCCTTCCACCTACCGGCCGGCGCCACGCTCGGCATCGTCGGCGCGACGGGGAGCGGGAAGAGCGCCCTGATCGACCTCGTCCCCCGGCTCAGCGACCCGCAGGAGGGAGAGATCCTGCTCGACGGCGTGCCGATCCGCGAGCTGCCGCTCGACGCCCTGCGGCGCGAGATCGGCTACGTGCCGCAGGAGAGTCTGCTCTTCAGCGACACGATTGGCGCGAATGTGGGCTACGGGGTAGAAGCCGAACCGCGAGAGAACGGGAGCGGGAAGGCGGGAGCGGGGAGTCCGGAGTCGGGAGTCGCCGGGCATCCGCTCCCCGCTCCCGCCTTCCCGCTCCCCGCCTCGGATGTCGCGTCCTGGGCCGCGCGGGTCGCTCAACTCGACGAGACGATCGCCGACTTCCCGGGCGGCTACGACACGATGCTCGGCGAGCGCGGGATCAACCTCTCGGGCGGGCAGAAGCAGCGCGCCGCGCTCGCCCGCGCCCTCGCGCGGAAGCCCGCCGTCGTGCTCCTCGACGACGCCCTCTCGGCGGTGGACACGCACACCGAGGCCGAGATCCTGCGCTCGCTGCGCGAGGCCCTGCGTGGCCGCACGGCGGTCATCGCCTCGCACCGGGTGAGCGCCATCCGCGACGCGAGCTGGATCGTCGTCCTCGACGGCGGCCGGGTCGTCGAGCAGGGGCGGCACGAGGATCTCCTCGCCGCCGGCGGGCGCTACTGGTCGCTTCTCCGCCGGCAGCAGCTCGTCGAGTCGATCGAGGACGAGCAGGCGGACGCCGGCGAGAGCGCCGATCCCGCGCCGCGGCCGGCGTTGGCAAGCGGCGGCGCCGGCGGTAACATTCCGGCATGAACCGCGTCGATGCCCCGGAGGCCGTCGAGTCCCGCCTCGCGGCGCTCGAGCTGCAGCAGCAGGAGGCGGCCCGCGTCATCGCCGAGCTGGAAGGGCGCGACGCACTCAAGACGCAGTTCCTCGCCAACATCTCGCACGACCTGCGCACGCCGCTGACGGCGATCATCACGCACGCCGAGATCCTCCGCGACGGCATCCTCGGCGAGCTCTCGCCGCGACAGCGCGACAGCGTGACGAGCATCATCAGCGGCGGCCGGCAGCTGCTCGAGATGGTCGGCGAGATTCTCACCTACGCGCGCGGGGCCGCCAACCAGCTGGCCGTCGTGCCGAGCGAGTTCTCGGTCGCCGACGTCATCGAGCAGGTGCGCGCGCTCAACGAGTCGCTCGTCGCCAAGAAGGGGCTCTCGCTGCTCGTGGACGTCGAGCCCGGGCTGCCGCCGATCCGCGCCGACCGCGAGAAGATCTCGCACGTCCTCGGCAACCTGCTCGGCAACGCCATCGACTTCACGCCGCCCGGCGGGCGCGTCTGGATCACCGCCCGCCAGGTCGCCGGCGACGGCTACCCGGCGCTCCAGATCGAGGTCGGCGACAGCGGGATCGGCATCGCCCCCGAGCACCACGACCTCGTCTTCCGCGAGTTCGCGCAGGTGGACGCTTCGGCCTCCCGGCAGCACCACGGCACGGGGCTCGGCCTGACGATCGCGCGCAAGCTCGTCGAGCTGCACGACGGCCGCATCTGGCTCGAGAGCGCCCTCGGCGCCGGCAGCCGCTTCTTCTTCACCATCCCCTACCCTCCGGCGAGCTAGGCCCGTGCCGGGCCCCGCCGACGCGCCGCCGCCCGCCTCGGCGCCGCTCGTCCTCCTGGTCGAGGACTCCGACCTCGTCACCTCGGCGCTGCGTATTCTGTTCGAGGAGACGGGGCGTCGCGTCGCCATCGCGGCGAGCGTCGCGGCGGCGGTCGCCGCCTGCCGCGCCGAGGCGCCGGCCCTCATGCTCCTCGACCTCACCCTCCCCGACGGCGACGGCCTGCGCGTGCTCGACGCCGTCCGCGGCACTGGCGCGGCGCCCCGCGTCGCCGTGGCGATGACGGGTCACGACGACGACGCGACCCGCGCCCGCTGCCTCGCCGCCGGCTGCGCCGACGTCCTCCACAAGCCGGTGCCGACCCGCGAGCTGCTCGCGCGCGCCGGCCAGTGGCTGCGCTGAGCCCCTGGCTGGCGGCACAACCGCGCGGGAAGTTGTGAGGCGGCCCGCCGCTCGTCCTTCAGTAGGGGCATGCCCCGCGCCGGAAGGGGCGGGGACAATCGGTCGCGCTCCGGGGTAGCAGGAGAGAGGAAGGACTTCCGCCGGCCCGGAGGATGCGTTGGAGGGCCGTGGGCACCGTTCGCTGACCCCGACGTCTGGAGGCCGACGATGCGTGGATACAGGTTCTTCGAGGAGTATCGCGACGACACCATGCAGGCCAGCTCCGGGAACGTGATCGCCGTCAACCTCGGCGCCGGCTCCTTCGTGCAGCACGGTGGCGTGTGCTACCGCGCGGTCGTGCCGGCCCCGCAGCGCGGCGTGCCGAACAGTCCGGTCACGATGAGCCTCTTCAACGCCGAGTACCTCGGCACCCGCTGCCGCCACGTCTCCGAGGCGACGGCCCGCAAGATCCACCCGAAGCTGTTCGAGTTTCTGGAAGGGTTGGCCTGAATTACTGGAGAGCGGGGAGTGGGGAGTCGGGAGTGGATGCTCGACTAGTCGCCACTCCCGACCCCCCATTCCCCGCCTTTCAGATTCTCGAGCGGATGACGTCCGGGGTGAGCGCCTGGAGGTAGCCGGCGAGGCGTGTGAAGTAGCCGCTGATCATGAGGAAACCGACGACGACGAGCAGGACGCCGGAGGCGCGCGCGACGAGCGCCAGCTGCGGCCGGATGCGGCGGAACGTGGCGAGGAAGCGCTCGACGGCCAGCGCCGACGCCAGGAACGGAATGGCGAGGCCCATCGAGTAGGCGCCGAGTAGGAGGAGCCCCTGCCGAAGGTCGGCGGTGCTCGCGGTGAGGGCGAGGATGGCGCCGAGAATCGGCCCGATGCACGGCGTCCACCCGGCGCCGAATGCGACGCCGACGAGCACCGTGCCGAGATACCCGACGGGCTTGTCGGCGAAGTGAACCCGCCGCTCGCGCGCCAGGATCCCGGCGTTGAAGGCGCCGAGCAGGTAGAATCCGAAGAGCACGACGAGGGCGCCGCCGATGCGGCTGATCCAGACGCGCTGGGAGAAGAGCAGCCGCCCGAGCGCGGTCGCGCTGGCGCCGAGCGCGAGGAAGATCAGCGTGAAGCCGAGGACGAAGAGCAGTGCGTGGACGAAGGCCGCGCGCCGCGCGTGTCCGACGTCCTCGAGGCTCAGTCCCGTGATGAAGGTCACGTAGCTCGGGACGAGCGGCAGGACGCAGGGAGAGAGGAAGCTGAGGAGCCCCGCGGTGAACGAGACGGCGATGCCGAGCGACGTGCCTTCCATGCTGACGTTCCTGCCTCCTTCGAACGCGGGACACTCCGCTGACTGACGTCGGGCGCGTGACGACGGACGACGCCGCCGCGCGCGGGGCCGGTCCGGGCGGCGGGCCGCCGCTCGGCGTCGAGCGGCGCGCCGTGCCGCGCGCGTCGGCCCTCCTGCACTGGTACTACTCGCTCAAGTACCGCGCCTTCCTCCGCGAGCGCCGCCCCCCCGACCGGCGGCGCGGCCTCATCATGCTGCAGATCGACGCGCTCGCCTACGCCGACCTCCGCCGCGCGCTCGAGCTGGGCTACTGCCCGACGATCGCGCGCCTCGTGCAGGGGACACCGGGGCGTGCGCCGTTCACGCTGCGCCGCTGGTTCTGCGGCCTCCCGTCGGCGACCCCGTACTGCCAGGCCGGCATCTTCCACGGCGAGAACGCCGGCATCCCCGCCTTCCGCTTCTACGACAAGGCGGCGCGCCGCGTCGTCACCTGCAACTCGCCGCTCGGCGTGCAGTACATCCGCGACCGCATTCACGCGCCCGGGGCACTGGCCGGCGGCTCCAGCTACGTCAACCTCCTCGACGGCGACGCGAGCACGGTCGCCTTCACCGTCGCGACCCGCGAGCGCACGAGCGTCTACCAGCGACTCGGCGGGACGCGCATGGCGCTCCTCATCCTGCTCCACCCCGTGCGCGTGGCGCGCATGGCCTTCACCGGCGTGCTGGAGTGGCTGCGCGAGGAGTGGGAGCGCACGCGCGGCGAGCTCGCCGGCCGCTTCACGCACGCCGAGGGGATCTTCCCCTTCATCCGTATCCTCAGCAACGTCGTCGTCCGCGAGCTGCAGACGATGGCGATCCTGCTCGACGTCTACCTCGGCGTGCCGGTAATCTACAGCACGTTCATGCAGTACGACGAGCTGGCGCACCACTTCGGGCCGTCGAGCCGCCAGGCGCTGGCCGACCTCCGGCGGACCGACGCGCGGATCGCCGAGATCTGGCGGATGGCGCAGAGCATGGCGAGCCGCCCCTACGACCTCGTCATCCTGTCCGACCACGGGATGACGCCGTCGGTGAGCTACCGGGTGCGCTTCCGCGAGTCGCTCGGCACGACGGTGACGCGGATCCTCGACCGCGACGCCGGGCGCGCGGGACGGCCGCCGCTGCGCGCCGTGACGAGCTTCGCGACCGACAGCGAGTACGCCGACGTCGGCGCCCAAGCGGTAGAGACGGTCGCCCAGATCGCGCGGCCGAACCGGCGAGCGCTGCGCCGCGGCCTGCGCCGGCTCCGCGACTGGCTGCGGAGCCGCTACGGGCTCCGCGAGTTGATCCTCCCCGAGAAGTACCGCGTGGACCCGCGGAACGAAGTCGTCGTCACCTACAGCTCGTGCCTCGCCCTGCTCTACTTCGCGGACGACGCGCGCCGCCTCGACCTCCGCGACATCGCCGCCGACCTCCGGCGCGCGAACCTCTACGCGTCGCTCCTCGCGCACCCGGGGGTGGGGCTCCTGCTGACGCGCAGCGGGCCCGCCGTCCACGCCGAGGGGAAGGCCGGCCGCGCGTTGATCATCGATGGGACCTACGAGGTGATCGCCGGCGCGAACCCGCTCGAGCCCTACGGCACCGAGCCGCACACGGTGCGCGCGATCGAGGAGCTCGTGAGCCAGCCGAACGCCGGCGACGTCGTCCTGTTCGGCGCCTACGACGGCTACGACATCGTCTCGTTCGACGACCAGGTCGGCGCGCACGGCTCGGCCGGCGGCGACCAGACCTACCCCTTCCTCATCGCCCCCGCTACGCTCGGCCTGGACCGCGAGGTGATCGAGAACGCGCGCGACGTGCACCGAGCGGTGATGCTCCGGTACGCCTCGTCGGGAGCAGAGGGGCGTGAGACGGCGTGAGACGGCGTGAGACGGCGTGAGACGGCGTGAGACGGCGACGGGCGTGAGCCGGGAGATGCCGTTTCGCCCCGTCCCCGTCTCACGCCCTCCTGCCTCTCTCGCCACTCACGCCCGTCGCGCTTCCAACTCGCCTCGGGTCCTCTACCCTCGGGGCATCGCCGTCGGCGCCGAGCCGGCGGCTCGGGCCGGCTCGGCGAGGAGGCTCTGGAGCTGGGCGGCGGTCAGCCGCTCGGGCTCGGCGCCTTCCCCGACCCGGCGCTGGACGCCGCGCACGACGGCGTCCACGGTGACGAGCGGCGCGTCGGCCTCCTCGACGACGTCCACCTCCCAGCGGCCGCGGTCGGGGCCCTTGAGCGCGAGGCGGTAGCGGGCGCTGAAGACGACGAGGCGCTCGTCGCGCACCGGCTGGCGAGCGGGCGGCGCCTCGTCGTCGCGCGCCGCGTCGGGGGGCGACGCGTCAGAGAGCAGCGCGTCGGCGAGTGGATCCTCCTCGGGCGAGCGGTCGGCGCCCCCGTCGGCGACGGCTGCCTCGAGCGCTGGCGCCTCGTCCGTCGCCGGGCGCTGCGCGGCGATCACCGCGAAGCCGGTTTCCACCCCGCCCTGCCGCATCGCCGGGAAGAGGTGCAGCTCGACGACGCGCTCGAGTGGCAGCCGGCGCGCGGCGTCGCGCAGGAAGCGCTCCTGGGCGTCGCTCACCCGCGCCTCCCACCCCCCGCCCGGCTGCGTCGTGGGCGACGTCACGGCGCGCCCTGCGCGAGCGCCGCCGGCACGTCCGGCCGCTCGCGGCGCGCCGGCGCGGCGGCGGCGCGGGTCGCCAGCTCGCGCTCGACGTAGAATCGGAGAATATGCATGAAGTCCTGCGCGTTCGTCACGACCCCGAACGCCTGGTGCGTGCCGCGGTCCTTCAGCTTGCTGACGACGAACTCCGACGAGTCCACGCAGATCGTCGCCAGCTCGCGCAGCGATCCGTCCGCCTCCGTCACGAAGGCGGGGAGCATGTTGCCGGTGGCGATCGCGTGCAGTGCGGTGGCGATGAGGATCGCCATCGTCGCGCGCTTGGCGTGCTGGCGCATCGCGTCCTGTCCCGCGACGGCGTCCGTGATCACCTCGGGAAGCGGGCCGTCGTCGCGGATCGAGCCCGTGAGCACGAACGGAACGCGGTGGATCACGCAGGCGTGCATGATCCCGTCCCGGATCACCCCCTGTTCGACCGCCCGGGCGATCGACCCCGCGGCGCGCACGCGGTTGATCGCGCGCATGTGTAGCCCGTGCCCCCCGCTCGACGCCTCGCCGCTGCCGGTCATCCCGAGCGTCGTGCCGAAGATGGACGCCTCGATGTCGTGCACGGCGACGGCGTTCCCCGCGAGGAGGGCGCCGACGAAGCCCTGCTCGATGAACCACGTCATGTCCGCCCGCGCTCGCGAGTGCACGAGGGCGGGGCCCGTCACCCACACCGGGTAGCCGCCGCGTTCGCGCTCGTCCACCAAGAGGCGCGCCATCTGCCCGTAGTCGATCGGCTTCTCGCGCGACACCTCGCTCGTCATGAACTTGAACTCGCCGCCCTCGCCGGGTTCGCCGAGGAAGGCGGCGGTGTGGACGTAGATCCCTTCGCTCCCGTCCTCGGCGTGGCCCACCGCGACGAGCTCGCCGCGCCGGACCCGCCGGCCCTCGCGCACCCACAGCTCCCCCTCGGCGTCGAGGACGAGCGCCGAGTCCATGCGCGGCTCGCGCGGCATCCGCCAGCGGCCGTTCACCCGCACGTAGGTCGGCAGGTTCGTGGTCGAGAAGAACTCTTCGGGCAGCACGCCGTCGGCCGGCGCCGGCAGGAAGCGGGCGTCGGGGCCCTGCGCGAATCGCGGGGCGTCGAAGTCGGGATGCGAGAAGGCACTCATGCGCGGAAAGATGACGCCGGCGGCGGACGGCTGGAAGCGTGACGGGCGGATGCGCCCGCGCCGGGCGCCGGCCGGCGGGACAAGAGAAGTGACGGGACGAGCACGCGTCGCGTCACGCGGCCCGTGGTCCCGCCCGCTGGGTCCGACGTCGGATGGCGCCGCCCGCTCAAACCATTTCGCGGCCCACGCCATCCAACGCTCGACAGCCGCTCGACGGCCACCCCGTCATACACGCCAGCCGGCGCCGCGGTCGCGCCGGCCCGCCCCAGCTTCTTTCCGGAGTCCGCCATGCCCCGCCACCACCGCGCCGCGCTCCTCGCCGCGCTCGTCTCCGTCGTCACGTCCCCGCTCGCCGCGCAGCAGCAGCAGCAGCAGCCCGCGTCCTCGCCGCCCGGCGCGAGGGGGTGCTCCGACCGCTGGTACGGCGGCGACGACGACTCCGGCCGCCACTGCGAGGTGCGGGAGACGCGGCTCCGCGCGACCGGCTCCGCACTCGTCGTGGACGGCCGCGAGAACGGCGGCGTGAGCGTGCGCGGCTGGGACGGCGACAGCATTCTCGTCCGCGCGATCGTCCAGACGCACACCCGCGACGGGAGCGACGCCGACGCCGCCGCCATCGCGCGGAACGTCTCGGTGCGCACGTCGGGGACGATCCGCGCCGACGGACCGGAGACGCGGCGCGGCGCGTCGTGGGCGGTGAGCTACGAGATCTACGTCCCGCGCCGCTCCGACATCACCGTCGATACCCACAACGGTCCGATCACCGTGCGCGACGTCAGCGGCCGCATGCGACTCTCGGCGGTCAATGGCCCGCTCACGCTCGACGCGGTCGGCGGCGAGGTGAAGGGGCGCACGCAGAATGGCCCACTCAGGGTGAGCCTCACGGGCTCGCGCTGGGACGGCGCCGGCCTCGACGCCGAGACCTCCAACGGCCCGGTGTCGATCGTCATCCCCGAGAACTACTCCGCTCACCTCGTCACGGGCACCGTCAACGGCCCGATGCGCATCAACTTCCCGATGACGCTCCAGGGCCGCATCGGCCGCCGCCTCGAGACGGACCTCGGCTCCGGCGGGCCCACCGTGCGCGCCGTGACCACCAACGGACCGCTTACGGTGAGTCAGAAGTCGTGAGAGTGGGGCGCGGGGCGCGGGGCGTGGGGCTCGCTCAGAAGCCTCCCGAGGTCGTTCCGCGTCCCGCGGCGCCCCGCACAGCGCGCCCCTAGAGTAACGCCACCGGGTCCCGGTCCAGCGTCACTCTGAGCTGCCCGCGCTTCGGAACCTCGAAGCGCTCGAGGAAGTAGCGCGACAGGCGCGTCAACTCGCCCGGGTGCTCGGCCTTGAGGAGCACGTGCCAGCGCCAGCGGTTCTTGATCTTCTCCACCGGGCAGGGCGCGGGGCCGATGATCGAGACGCCGCTCGCGTGTTCCGCGGCGAGCCGCCGGATCCACGCCGCGCCGCGCTGCGCGAGTGCCTCGACGTCCCCTTCGGCGGCGCCGCTGAAGACGACGTTGGCGATCCGGATGACGGGTGGGTAGGCCGGGTGCTCGCGCCCCGTGTACTCCTCGCGCACGAACGCCTCGTAGTCGTGCGACACGGCGCATCGCACGGCGTGGTGTGACGGGACGCGCGTCTGGATGAGCACCCGCCCGCCCTTCGGGCCGCGGCCGGCGCGGCCGGCCACCTGCGCGAGGAGCTGGTAGCACCGCTCGGAGGCGCGGAAGTCGGGCAGGTTGATGCCGACGTCGGCGTCGATCACGCCGACCAGGGTGACGTCGGGGAAGTCGAGCCCCTTGGCGATCATCTGCGTCCCGAGCAGCACGTCCACCTCGCGACGGGCGACGCGGTCGAGGATCTGCGCGTGCGACCATTTCGCGCTCGTCGTGTCCACGTCCATCCGCGCGATCCGCGCCGCGGGAAAGCGCTCGGCGAGCAGCCGCTCCACCTGCTGCGTCCCCAGCCCGCGCTGGCGCAGCAGCGAGCCGTGGCAGCGCGGACACGAGCTGCGCGGCTCGTCCTGGTGCAGGCAGTAGTGACAGACGAGCCGCTCCGGCGCGCGGTGGTAGGTGAGCGAGATGGTGCAGTTCGGGCACGTCGCGACGTCGCCGCAATCGCCGCACTGCACGAACGACGAGTAGCCGCGCCGGTTGAGCAGCAGGATGCTCTGCTCGCCCTTCCCCAGCCGGTCGGCCAGCGCCCGCTCGAGGACCTCGCTCACCACTGATCGAAAGATGCCGGCGCCGGCGGGGCCGTTCGCGTCGGGAGCGACGCTCTGCCCGGCGCTCGGCGAACCCTCGGCGAGGCCCACGCGCGGTCGCCCGTCGGCCGGTGAGGGCGGCACGTAGACGCCCGCCTCGGCGCGGCGGCGACGCGTCGCCGCCGCGGCCGCCTCCCACTCGGCGGTGCGCTGCGCGAGCGCCGCCTGCACGGCGCTGGGCGAGATCGGCGCCGCGATCCCGCCCAGCGCCTCCCCGCCGCGCAGCGCGCCGGCGTCGGGCTTCACGCGGCGCATGTCCACGACCTCGATCGTCGGCAGGCGCCCCCCGCCGACGCGGTCGGGGAGCGAGAGCAGGCGATACTTCCCGCTCTTCGCGTTGACCCAGCTCTCGAGGCTCGGCGTGGCGCTGCCGAGGACGACGACCGCGCCCTCGATCCGGGCGCGCACGATCGCCGTCTCGCGCGCGTGGTAGCGCGGCGCTTCCCCCTGCTTGTAGCTCGACTCGTGCTCCTCGTCCACGATCACCGCGCCGAGGTTCTGCAGCGGGGCGAAGATCGCCGATCGCGCCCCGACGGCGATCCGCTTCTCGCCCCGTCGCAGGGCCAGCCACGCGTCGTAGCGCTCGCCGTCGGAGAGCGCCGAGTGCAGCACGGCGACCTGGTCGCCGAAGACGGCGCGGAAGCGGTCCACCGTCTGCGGCGTGAGCGCGATCTCCGGGACGAGCACGATCGCAGTCTTGCCGCGCCGCTCGACGACCTCGCGCAGGAGCTCGATGTAGACGAGCGTCTTGCCGCTCCCCGTGATGCCGTGCAGCAGGAACACCTCGCCCGGCTCGGCCGCGGCAATCGCCGCCACGGCGTCACGCTGCGCCGGCGTCGGCACGTGGCGGGGCGCGCCCGACGTCACGCGCTCCGCGAACGGGTCGCGCGCCACGACCTCCTCCTCGATCTCGACCAGCCCGCGCGCGACGAGCCCCTTGAGCACGGACGGAGAGAAGCTGAGCTGCTCGAGCAGGTGCTCGACGGGGCTGCGGCCGCCGACGTTCTCGATCAGCTCGAAGAGCGCCCGCTGCTGCGGCGCGCGGCCGAAGATGCGGTCGCGGTGGAGCAGCGACGGCAGGTGCCGGCGGATGGTGACGACGCGCCGCGTCTTTTGCGACGGCGTCGGGTCGGCGGCGCCGGTCAGCGCCGCGGGAAGCGCCGAGCGCAGCGCGACGCCGAGCGGCACCACGTAGTACTCGGCGATCCAACGCGCGAGCGCGAGCCCGGCCGCCCCGAACGCCGGCTCGGCGTCCGGCACGTCGAGGATCGACTTAATCTTGCCCCTGGGCCCCGCGCCGGCGGCCGGCCCGACGTAGATCCCCACCTCGCGTCCCGTCCGCAGCGGCACCACGACGCGCGTCCCCGGAACGAGCGGGTTGCGCGGCTCGCCCTCCACGGCGTAGGTGAAGTTGCGGAAGAGCGGCAGCGGGAGCGCGACCTCGACGAGCCGCGGCGACGGATCGGGCATTACTGAACGGTACCGCAGTGCGGGGTGTGGGGTGTAGAGCTATGGGCGTGAGAGGTGAAAGAAGCCGCGAGCGCATCATCTCTCGCGCCCTCCACCGCTCCTCCACACCCTACCCCCGACGTGCGACCCCTAGGCCGGCGCCCGCGGGCAGCGCGATCCGCCCGCCCTCGATCGTCGCGCCGACGAACGGGTCGTCGGCGAGGAGCGCCGCGCCGTCGAGGTCGGCGTGGTCGAGCAGCGGCGCGAGGTGCGCCGCGGCGGTGATGCCGAGGCTCGACTCGATCATGCATCCCGCCATGACGAGCATCCCGTGAGCGCGCGCCGTGGCGATCATGCGCAGCGCCTCGCGCAGGCCGCCGCACTTCGCCAGCTTGATGTTGATCCCGTCCACGACGCCGGCGAGGCGCGCGACGTCGGCCGCGACGAGGCACGACTCGTCGGCCACGATCGGCAGCGCCGAGCGCTCGCGCACGAAGCGCAGCCCCTCGAGGTCGTGCGGCGGGAGCGGCTGCTCCACGAACTCGACGTCCAGCTCCCCCAGCAGCTCGATCATGCGCAGCGCGTGCTTCGGCGTCCACGCCGCGTTGGCGTCCACCCGCAACTGCTTGCCCGGCGCCGCCTCGCGCACGACGCGAATGATCTCGGCGTCGCGGTCGGTGCCCAGC
>Ga0307406_10000806_pt1 | contig 17595 bp, 13 predicted proteins | sample 322Cmetagenome_3_FD_203706 | JGI IMG/M metagenome (GOLD analysis project Ga0307406, IMG submission 203706) | Maize rhizosphere microbial communities from greenhouse at UC Davis, California, United States - 322HYB-C-2 | ecosystem: Host-associated > Plants > Roots > Rhizosphere > Soil | place...
GCGCGTGACGAGTCCGAACAGGATCGTCATCACGCCGGCGGTGAGTGCGGTGGCGGCTCCCACCGCGTTGAAGGCGAGCATGTCGCCCGCGACGTCGGGCTTGCCCGACAGGATGATCGGGTTCAGGATCACGATGTAGGCCATCGTGACGAACGTCACCAGGCCGCCGCGGATCTCGGTGCCGACCGTCGATCCTCGCTTGCTGATCTCGAAGAAGCGATCGAGAGCGCTCGTGGGCTCGGTGGGCGCGGGGGACGGGGCAGTTGTCATCGGGGGAACCTCCGGAGAAGACGCTATCGTGTCGTCCGCCCAGCGCGCGCCCCCAGGAGGTGAGCGGGAAGTCGTCGTAGTCTCGATTCGATATGCAACGCCTCCTCGTCGCGCTCCTCGCCGCCTTCGACGCCGCCATCGCCGCCGCGGTCGGCCTCGCCGTGCTCCTGGCGCCGCTGACGCTGCTCTGGACGCTCGCGTTCGGCGTCACCGCGGACTGGGGCGCGCTCTGGCCGCTCACCGGCACGCTGTGGGAATTCGGTCACGGCGTGCCGCTCGCCGTGACGATCCCCGACACGCTCATCGTCGCGCTCGGCCTGCCGACCGCGGCGGCGAGCTTCGCCGTCTCGATCACCCCGCTCGCCTTCCTGCTGTTCACGCTGCTGTTCGCCGCCCGCTCCGGAGCGCGCGCCGCGCACGCCGGCGCCTGGCTCCTGGGCGCGCTCGCCGGCTCGGCCGTGTTCGCCCTGATCGCCACCGGCGTCGCCCTCAGCGCGGGACTCGCGGCCGCACGGACCTCCCTGGTCCTGGCGATCCTCCTTCCGTCTGCGGTGTACCTCGTCGGTGCGATCTGCGGCGGAGTCCGCGTCGCCTGGGAGGAGGGCGACGGCGGCTTGCTGGACCGCATCCACGACGCCCTCGACGCCCGGGAGGACTGGGCGTCGGTCCCCGCGGCGATCGTGCGCGGCACGGCCATCGTCATCGTCGCCGTGACGGGGGCTGCGGCGACGGCGCTCGCCGTGATGATCGCGCTGCGCGGCGGGGAGGTCGTCGCCCTGTTCCAGGCGGCCCGCGTCGACGTGCTCGGGCTGACGGTCATGACGCTGGGACAGCTCGTCTACCTGCCGACGCTGATCGTGTGGGTGGCATCGTGGATCGCGGGACCCGGCTTCGCGGTCGGCGCCGGGACCGCGGTGTCGCCGGCGGGCACGCAGCTGGGAGTGGTCCCCGGCATCCCGGTCTTCGGCCTGCTCCCGGAGAACAGCTCGATATGGATGCTGATCATCGTGCTCGTGCCGATCGTCGCCGGTGCCTTCGCCGGCTGGGCCGTCCGCTCCCGCCTGGTGTGGGAGGGCACGCCGCTCGGCATGTCCCAGCGAACGGTCATCGCACTCGGCATCGGAGCGGTCACCGCCGGGATCGCGGCTCTCGCCGCCGTGCTCGCCTCCGGGTCGATGGGACCCGGCCGGCTGGCAGAGGTCGGGCCGTCGCCGCTCCCGTTCGCTCTCGCCCTGGGCGGCGAGGTGCTCCTCGGGGCCGCGATCCTGCTGCTGTCGCCGCGACATCGCGACGAGCTGGCGGAGGAGCGCACCGATCGCTGGCTGGCCGAGATGTCGGGTGAGCCGCTCGTGGAAGAGGCCGACGGCATCCCGGCGCCGGCACCGGATGCCGCACGGTCGCCCGGCCCGGCCTCCTTCGACGAAACGGCGCCGCTGGACGACCTCCGTGGGTTCGTGATCCCGAAACGCGACCCCTCGGACCGTCTCGACTGACGACGACGACGCCGACGGATGCCGGGCGGGAGCACGCCCTGCGCCCCGGTAGACTGGGCGCGTGCTCACGGTCGCCGTTCTCATCTCGGGCACCGGCTCGAACCTTCGCGCCCTCCTCGAGGCCGCTCGTCACCCCGATTTCCCCGCCAGGGTCGTCGTGGTCGGCGCCGACCGCGAAGCGGACGGGCTGGCACACGCCGAGGAGTTCGGCATCCCCAGCTTCACCGTTCCGTGGCACGATCACGACAGCCGCGAGGCGTGGGGCGAAGAGCTCGGCCGCCAGCTCGCCGTGTGGAGTCCGGATCTGGTGGTGCTGAGCGGGCTCATGCGCCTGCTTCCGCCGGCGCTGGTCGCCGAGTACTCGCCGCGACTGCTCAACACCCACCCCGCGTTCCTCCCGGAGTTCCCCGGTGCCCACGGTGTGCGCGACGCGCTCGCCGCCGGCGTCGAGCAGACCGGCGCGAGCGTCATCGTGGTCGACGACGGCGTCGACACCGGACCGATCCTCGCGCAGGAGCGCGTGCCGATCCTCCCCGGCGACACCGAGCACAGCCTGCACGAACGCATCAAACCCGTCGAACGCCGACTCCTCATCGACGTCGTGCGCGCCATCGCCACCGGCGAGCTCGCACTGACACCCGCACCCTGACAGCTTCCACCCGACGCACCTCACGCACGAAGGAGCCCACCATGGCCGGCCCCCGCCACGACCCCTCGCTCTACCGCGACCGCGACACCGTGCCGATCCGGCGCGCGCTCGTCTCGGTGAGCGACAAGACCGATCTGCTCGTGCTCGCCGAAGCGCTGGCCGCGGCCGGGGTGGAGATCGTCTCGACCGGATCGACGGCAGCGACGATCCGCGACGCGGGCTTCGAGGTCACCGACGTCGCCGCCGTCACCGGCGTCGCGGAGATGCTGGACGGACGCGTGAAGACGCTGCACCCGAAGGTCCACGGCGGACTGCTCGCCGACCTCCGCCTCGAGGACCACGAGCGCCAGCTGTCCGAGCTCGACATCGCCCCGTTCGAGCTCGTCGTGGTGAACCTCTACCCGTTCGTCGAGACCGTCGCCTCCGGCGCCATCGGCGACGACGTCGTCGAGCAGATCGACATCGGCGGACCCGCGATGGTGCGCGCCGCGGCGAAGAACCACGCCAACGTCGCGATCGTGGTCTCGCCGCAGTCGTACCCCGCGGTCGTCGCGGCGATCGGCGAAGGAGGGACATCCCTGTCCCAGCGCCGCGAACTCGCCGCCCGGGCCTTCGCGCACACCGCCTCCTACGACACGGCCGTCGCGCAGTGGTTCGCCGAGGGCACCCTCGCCGAGGCGGGCGATCTGCCGGTGCACCTGACGATCCAGGCCGAGCGCCTCGCGACCCTGCGCTACGGCGAGAACTCGCACCAGCGCGCCGCGATCTACACGCGCGCCGGCGGCCACGGCATCGCGCAGGCCACGCAGCTGCAGGGCAAGGAGATGTCCTACAACAACTACGTCGACGCGGATGCCGCGCTGCGCGCCGCCTACGACATGGTGAAGCCGGCTGTCGCTATCATCAAGCACGCGAACCCCTGCGGCATCGCCACCACGGCGCCGAACGCGCTCGACCCGATCGCGAGCGCCCACCTGCGCGCGCACGAGTGCGACCCGGTTTCGGCATACGGCGGCGTGATCGCCGCCAACGGCACCGTGACCCTCAAGATGGCCGAGAACCTGAAGGACATCTTCACCGAGGTGATCGTCGCGCCGTCGTTCGAGCCGGCGGCGCTCGAGGTGTTCAAGGCGAAGAAGAACCTCCGTCTGCTGCAGCTGCCGGAGGACTGGCAGCAGGAGCGGATGGACGTGCGCCTGGTCTCCGGCGGACTGCTGCTGCAGGACGCGGACCGCTTCCCCGACGACATCGTGTCGGTCGCGAAGAACTGGGAGCTCGTCTCGGGCGAGCGTCCGACCGACGAGGAGATGGTGAACTTCATCTTCGCGTGGAAGGCCTGCCGCGCGGTGAAGTCGAACGCGATCGTGCTCGCGAAGGACAACGCCACGGTCGGCGTCGGCATGGGCCAGGTCAACCGGGTCGACTCGTGCCGCCTCGCGGTCGAGCGTGCGGGAGATCGCGCAGCCGGATCGGTTGCGGCATCCGACGCGTTCTTCCCGTTCGCGGACGGCGCCCAGGTGCTCATCGACGCGGGTGTCACGGCGATCGTGCAGCCGGGTGGCTCGGTGCGCGACGAGGAGGTCGTCGACGCCGCGCGCAAGGCCGGCGTGACCATGTTCTTCACCGGGGAGCGTCACTTCTTCCACTGATCCGGGGCATCCACAGCGATGTCCGATTCCCGCCAGTCGATGTCAGCGGGTCGTGACAGAGTGGGGGCATGAGCCTCCCCCTGACCGACTTCGACGAACGCTATCGGGCGATCAACGCCCGTGACACGCGCTTCGACGGGCAGTTCGTGACGGCGGTGCGCTCGACCGGCATCTACTGCCGGCCGAGCTGCCCCGCCCGCACGCCGAAACCGCAGAACGTCACGTTCTATCCGACGAGCGCGGCCGCCCACGAAGCCGGGTACCGCGCCTGCAAGAGATGCCTGCCGGAGGCGGCTCCCGGTTCGCCGGCCTGGAATGTGCGCGGCGACACGGCGGCGAGGGCGATGCGTCTGATCGCCGACGGCGTGATCGAGCGCGAGGGCGTGCCGGGGCTCGCCGCACGGCTCGGATACTCCTCGCGCCATCTCACGCGTCTTCTCAGCGCCGAGCTGGGCGCTGGGCCCCTCGCGCTCGCCAGGGCGCACCGGGCCCACACCGCCCGCATGCTGCTCGTCGGAACCGACATGCCGATCTCCGACGTCGCGTTCTCGGCGGGCTTCGCGAGCATCCGGCAGGGCAACGACACGATCCGCGAGGTGTTCGGACTCACGCCGGGCGAAGTGCGGGCGCGCCGCCGGTCGTCCGGCATCGAGGTCGCGCCGGGCGTGATCGACCTCGTGCTGCCGTACCGCGGCCCGCTCGACGCCGGCGGCATCTTCGCCTGGATGACGGCGCGCGCGCTCCCGGGGGTCGAGGAGGCGACACCCACCTCCTTCTCCCGACACCTGCGCATGGCCGGAGGCCCGGCCTGGTTCGAGGTGCGTCAGGATGCCGCTGAGCGCCTGCATCTGCGGGCCCGCGTCGCCCAGCTCGGCGACCTCGCACCGCTCGTCGCGACCGTCCGCCGCGTCTTCGATCTCGATGCCGATCCGATCGCCATCGACGAAGCCCTCGCCGCGCATCCCGAGCTCGCGCCGCTGGTCGCTCGCACGCCCGGTATCCGGGTGCCGGGATCCGCCGATCCGCACGAGATGCTGATCCGCGCGATGATCGGCCAGCAGATCACCGTCGTGGCGGCACGCACCGCGCTCAGCGGACTCGCCGAGGCGCTGGGGGAGCGCACGGAGAACGGCCTGCTCTTCCCGACGATGGCGGCGATCGCCGAGCGCGGCGCCGAGGTGCTCCGTGGCCCCGCAGCCCGGATCCGTGCCATCACCGGTGCCGCGGCGGCGCTCGCCGACGGATCCCTGCGCCTCACGGTCGGTGATGACGGCGCCGAACAGCGCGCCGCACTGCTCGCGATGCCGGGAGTCGGTCCGTGGACCGCCGACTACGTGCGCATGCGCGTGCTCGGCGACCCCGACATCCTGCTACCGGGAGACGTCGCTCTGCGCGCCGGCGCGGCGGCATCCGGGCTTCCGGGCGACCCCAAGCCCCTCATCGCCTGGGCGGAGCGCACCGCCCCCTGGCGCAGTTACCTCAGTGCGCATCTCTGGCGAGCCGCACCGGTCCGCCCCGCGCGCATCACCCGAACCGTCACTTCGAAGGAGACATCATGACCGCCATCATCCAGACCATCGACACCGCCGACGGCGCCTTCACGATCCTCGTCGACGACCGGCAGCGCGTGCTCTCGTCCGGCTGGACGGCCGACGCCGACGCCATCGTCGGGCGGCTGGCAGCCTACGCGCGTCCTGAAGCGATCCGCGAGGGAGAGACGGATGCCGCCGCTGCGGCCCTCGCCTACTATGCGGGGGACCTCTCCGCGATCGACGCGGTCGCCGTGAAGCAGACCGGAACGGCGCTGCAGCTCGCCGGCTGGGCCGAGCTGCGAGCGATCGACGCGGGGGAGCCCCTGACATACACCTCGTTCGCGGCACGATTGGGCAACCCGCGTGCCGTGCGGGCCGCGGCGTCCATCTGTGCGCGCAACGCACCGGCGCTTTTCGTGCCGTGCCACCGGGTGCTGCGCACCGACGGCACCCTCGGCGGCTTCGCATGGGGGCTCCCGGTGAAGGAGAGCCTGCTGGCCAGAGAGTCCTCCGCACGCTGAGATCTGCGTGACGATCACGTTACTTCTCGCGCCGTTCGGGCTATATGCGCGGATCGGGTGGCCCGGGGCGGCAGGATGGGCGCATGACCGATAACCGAGCAGCCGCGCTGCACCGTAGCGCCCTCGTCGCCGACGCGCACAACGACCTGCTCTGCGCGGTCGCGACTCGGCCGTCGGACGAGTGGGCGTCGTTCTTCCGCAGGCAGTGGCTTCCGCAGCTGCAGGCCGGCGGTGTCGATCTCCAGATCCTCCCCGTCTTCATCGACGAGTTCTATCGCCCCGAAGGCGCCCTGCGTCGCACGCTGCGGATGATCGAGGCCGCACACCGCCTCGCCGAGGGGAACGCGGATGCCGTGACGCTCTGCGTCACAGGCGACGACATCGAACGTGTGATCGCCGAAGGGCGCATCGCGCTCGTGCTCGCACTCGAGGGCATGCCGGGCATCGCCGAAGACGTCGAACTGCTCGAGACCGTGCACCGCCTCGGCGTGCGCGTGGGCTCGGTCGCCCACTTCGGGCGCAGCGCATTCGCCGACGGCAGCGGAGAGGATGCCGCGGGGAGCAGGCTCACGCGTCCCGGCGTCCGCGCCTTCGCCGAGATGGAGCGGATGGGGATGATCTTCGACGTGAGCCACCTCGGCGCCGCCGGCGTCGATCATGTGCTGGAGCTCGCCACCCGCCCCGTCATCGCGTCCCATTCCTCGGCGCGAGCGCTGTTCGACCACCATCGCAACCTCACCGACGAGCAGATCGCCGGGATCGCGGCCGGCGGCGGTGTGGTCTGCGTCAACTTCTTCGCCTCCTACCTGCACGCCGACACCCACACGCTCGACACGGTCGTCGACCACCTCGAGCACGTCGTCTCGGTCGCCGGCATCGAGCATGTCGGCATGGGCCCCGACTTCGTCCGCGAGGTACTCGAAGACACGACGGCGCCGTGCTGTGTGGAGGAGCTGGTCGAAGGCGTGCCGGTCGACTGCTACATCCCGGGACTCGAAGGTCCGACCGGGCTGCCGCTCGTCACCGAGGCGCTGCTGCGGCGAGGATGGGGCGAGGACGACATCCTCGCCGTGCTCGGCCTCAACTTGAAGCGCCTTCTGCTGGCAGAACTGGGGCGTACCGGGCGCCACTGACGGTGTCTGCCGAGAGTCGAACCGCGAATCGGGAATGACTCTTGCGTCCAGCTGGTTCACAGGAATAGGCTGGTGGGCTGTCGCGCCGACCGGGCGACGCCGCCGAGCCCCTGAGGAGGACATCATGACCACGATCGCCGCTGTGCGGATCGACGCTCTCGGCTCGACCCCGGTGCGTCCGCTCATCTAGAGCCGCTTCTCTCGCAACGGATGCCGGACTCGGAGAGTCCGCGCTGTCATCCGTCCCCTCCGCAACTGCTTTTTCCATACGAAACTCATCTGAGAGACATGTCTTCCTCGCCTTCCTCGCAGAACACCTCGCCCTCTTCCACCCTCTCCACTCCGGCCGCACTGTGGCGCCTGAAGCCCTTCGTGAAGCCGGTCATCTGGCGACTCGTCGGCGGCGCCGCCAGCGCGCTCATCGCCGCGATCATCGCTCTGATGATCCCGATCGTCCTCGAGCAGATCATCGGCGGACCCGTGCGGTCCGGCGAGATCAGCGTCATCGTCTTCGGTGCGCTCATCGTCTTCGCCCTCGCCCTCGGCGAGGCCGTGATGGTGTGGCTGCGCCGGCAGTTCGTGCTGAACCCGGCCACCGAGGTCGAGTACCAGATGCGCACGACGCTCTACTCGCGCCTGCAGACTCTGCCGGTCTCGTTCCACGACCGCTGGCAGTCGGGCCAGCTGCTCAGCCGCATGATGCAGGACATCGGGCTCATCCGCCGCTGGCTCGCGTTCGGCCTCGTGCTGCTGGTCGTGAACATCCTCACGATCGCCATCGGATCGGTGCTGCTCTTCCGCTGGCACTGGCTGCTCGGCACCATCTTCCTCGTCACCGCCATCCCGCTGTGGGTGCGCGGATACCTGTTCGAGAAGCGCTACGGCGCGCTCACCCGTCGCAGCCAGGATCAGGCAGGCGACCTGGCGACCAGCGTCGAGGAGAGTGTCCACGGCATCCGTGTGCTGAAGGCCTTCGGGCGCGGCAAGCACGCCCTGAGCCGCTTCAGCCGCCAGGCTGAGACGCTGCGCGAGACCGAGATGAGCAAGGCCCGCGCGATCTCGTCGATCTGGTTCTGGCTCGACCTGATGCCGCAGATCGCCTTCGGACTCAGCCTGATGTCCGGTATCTGGCTGATCTCCCAGGGCGCGATCGACGAGGCTCAGCTGTTCGCGTTCTTCGCCATGGCCGTGGTGCTGCGCTGGCCGATCGAGTCCATCGGGTTCCTGTTCTCGTTCATGCTCGACGCCCGCACGGCGACCGACCGCGTGTTCGACATCTTCTCCGAGATCAATACGATCACCGACCCGGAGAACCCGGTGCACATCGAGAACCCGCGCGGTGAGCTCGCCTTCGAGGCGGCGCACTTCCGCTACCAGGACGCGGGTGCGCACGAACGCGACCTGCTCGACGGCATCGACCTGGTGCTGCGCCCGGGGGAGACGATGGCGCTGGTCGGTCTCACCGGCAGCGGCAAGACGACGCTGACGACCCTGCCCACGCGTCTGTACGACGTGACCGGCGGCAGAGTCACGCTCGACGGCGTCGACGTGCGCGATCTTCCGCTCGCCGAGCTGCGGCAGCACATCGCCATGGCGTTCGAGGACGCGACGCTCTTCTCGGCTACCGTTCGCGAGAACGTGCTCCTCGGCCGCGCCGACCTCGACGTGCACAGCGAAGAGGGCGAACGCGCGCTGCGCGAAGCGCTGGATGTCGCCCAGGCGGCATTCGTGGACTCCTTGCCCGACGGCGTCGACACCGTGATCGGCGAGGAGGGGCTCAGTCTCTCCGGTGGCCAGCGTCAGCGGCTCGCCCTCGCCCGTGCGGTGGCGGCGAAGCCGAAGGTGCTCGTGCTCGACGACCCGCTGTCCGCACTCGACGTGGACACCGAGGCTCTCGTGGAAGAGGCGCTCCGGCATGTCCTCGCCGACACGACGGCGATGATCGTGGCGCATCGTCCCTCGACGGTCGCGCTCGCCGATCGCGTCGCTCTGCTCGAGGCCGGGCGGGTGACGGCCGTGGGCACCCACTCCGAGCTGCTGAAGACGAGCCGCCACTACCGTCACGTCATCTCCAGCTTGGAGGCCGAGGAAGCAGCACGCACCGGATCGATCCCGATCATCCGCGACGAACAGCGCGAGGTCGGCGAAGAGGTCCGCGAAGGCCTCAGGATGTCGGCTGCCGATGATGCTTCGTCGGGCTCAGCAACCGAAATGAACAAGGAGGTGCAGCGATGAGCTCCGCCGTCACCGGAACGCAGAACGAGGATCGTTCCCAGTACACCCGCGAGGAGAGCAAGGAGATCCGTCGTCGGTCCCTGCGTCTGCTCGGATCGCTGGTGCGCCCGCTGAAGCCGCAGATCGTGCTGGCCGCCGCGGTGCTGGTGGTCTCGACCGCGCTGCAGGTCGCCGGTCCGATCCTGATCAGCATCGGACTCGACCGTGCCCTCCCTGCGGTGCTGAACGACGCCGATTGGATGCCGACCTTCATGGTCGGCGGCATCTACCTGCTCGCGGGCCTGTTCGCGTCGATCTTGATCGCGTGGTATGTGATCATCGCCGCCAAGCTCACGCAGGCCGTGCTGCTCGATCTGCGCAAGCGCATCTTCCTGCACACTCAGCGCCTGAGCCTGGAGTTCCACGAGTCGTACACGTCCGGTCGCATCATCTCGCGCCAGACCAGTGACCTCGACTCGATCAAGGAGCTGCTCGACGGCGGGCTGAACGAGCTCGTCTCCGGCGTGCTCTTCGGCCTCTTCACGTTCATCGCGCTGTGCTTCTGGGACTGGCAGTCGGGCCTGATCCTCGCGATCGGCGGCATCCCGCTGTTCTTCCTGATGCGCTGGTTCTACTCGCGCTCGCAGCTGGTCTACCGCGAATCGCGCGTCATCAGCGCGAAGGTGATCGTGCAGTTCGTCGAGACGATGACCGGCATCCGCGCCGTGAAGGCGTTCCGCAAGGAGCCGCGCAACGACAAGGCGTTCCAGGAGGTCGCGGGCGACTACCGCGACGTCAACCGCCGGTCGATGCTGCTGTTCGGCACGTTCGAGCCCGGACTCATGGGTGTCGCAGCGCTGGTCCTGGGCATCGTGGTGCTCTGGGGCGGCATCCGCGTCTCCGACGGAGCACTCACCGTGGGCGTGCTGCTGTCGGCCGTGCTGTACGTGCGCAACTTCTTCGCGCCCATGCAGGAGATCGCGATGTTCCTGAACTCCTACCAGTCGGCCACGGCCGCGCTGGAGAAGGTGTCGGGCGTGCTCGAGGAGGTGCCGACGGTTCCGGACCCCGAGAAGCCCGTCGACCTGTGGGAGTCCCGCGGGCATGTGACGTTCGACGAGGTGACCTTCGGCTACAACGGCGAGAAGACGATCCTCCCGAACTTCTCGCTCGACATTCCCGCGGGTCAGACGATCGCGCTCGTCGGCACGACGGGTGCGGGAAAGTCCACCCTCGCCAAGCTGATCTCGCGTTTCTACGACCCGTCGGAGGGGCATGTGACGCTCGACGGCGTCGACCTGCGCTCGCTGCACCCGAAGGACCTGCGCCGCGCGATCGTCATGGTCACGCAGGAGGCCTACCTGTTCAGCGGGACGGTCGCCGACAACATCGCTCTGGGCAAGCCCGACGCGACGCTCGAGGAGATCCGAGCGGCGGCACGCGCTGTCGGTGCGGACGAGTTCATCTCGTCGCTGCCCGACGGCTACGGCTCCGACGTCAACAAGCGCGGCGGCCGCGTCTCGGCGGGTCAGCGTCAGCTGATCTCCTTCGCTCGGGCGTTCCTCGCCGATCCGGCGGTGCTGATCCTCGACGAGGCCACGGCCTCGCTGGACATCCCGTCGGAGCGCCTGATCCAGGACGCGCTGCAGACCCTGCTCAAGGACCGCACCGCGATCATCATCGCGCACCGGCTCTCGACGGTCGCGATCGCCGACCGGGTGCTGGTGATGGAGCACGGGCGGATCATCGAGGACGACGCCCCGGCGGCGCTCATCGGCGGCACCGGCAAGTTCGCGCAGCTGCACGCGGCGTGGCAGGAGACCCTGGTCTAGCCGGTCTAGCCGGTCTAGCCGGTCTAGCCGGTCTAGCCGGTCTAGCCGGTCCGGCTGTGAGCCGCGGCAATTCCTGCGGCCATCTCCACCTTCTGCGGCCACATCCGAGCGATGTGGCCGCAGAAGTTCGGATCTGCCGCCGAACATCGAGGGCGCGGTCATGCTCGCCGCGCTCGTGATGCCGGAGCCAGGTGCAGTCCGCGCGCGATCGCAGCGGAGATCGTCGCCTCGACGCGGTCCCATCCGTGAACGATCTGAGCGTACGTGAACCTCAACACCGTGTAGCCCCGTAAGCGGAGTTCTGTATCGTGGGCCACATCCCGCCCGCGCTCGGCGGCGGAGGAGTGGTGTGCGAAGCCGTCGATCTGCGCGACGAGGTGGGTGCCGAGCACGACATCGACCGGATGTCGGGCGAGGACGACCTGCTGGCGCAGCGGTATGCCCCATGAACCCAGCCGCACGACGAACAGAGTCTCGATCCCCGAATCCGACAGTCCGCGCACGGTCCCCGCGAGTTCGCGCGAGGCACTGCTCGGCCATCTCACCGCGCGCAGGGATTCGAGGTCGAGTGACTCCACCCTGATCGCGGAGTCCCAGATCGAGAGCGCATCCTCATGATCGAAGCACCGCGCGATATGCGCGAGCGCGTCCTCGACGGATGCCGTGAGCGCTCGAGGTCCGCGATCCACGAGCGGCGCAGCCCAATGCAGGACGGCATCGTCGGGATGCTTGTGCGCGTTGGGGCCGACCTGCAGGTGGAGCCGTGATGCGGCCCCATCGGGAACCCACCAGCTGCGATGTCGCGCGAGCGAGATGCAGGTCAGACGAGCGGATGCCGTTGCCGCCGCGGTCAGATCGGCGGGTGCATCGGGGAGCGCGATCCATCGCGCTCGGATGCGGCGCACGGCGCCCGCCCGAATCGCCGCGCGGACCCGATCGGGTGAGAAGCCCCGAGCTGCAGCATCCGCCCGATGTGCGATACCGCCCCGCGAGGCGACCCATTCCGTCAGTTCCATCGCCCCAGAATGCTCCTGCGCGGTGACGTCCACATGGCACTGCGATCAGTGACGATCGGTGGGGGGGAGATCCCGTCCGAATCTCTGATTGTGCAGGACGGAATCGGTCCAAACTCTTGCGGCCATTTCCAACCTCTGCGGCCACATCGCGCGCACCTGGCCGCAAAAGGGGGGATCTGCCGCAGAACCTGCCGTCCCACCCCCGCAGGCCCGACCCGCCCCCCGGAGGTGGGAATCGGCCGCAGAAGCCGCCCAAGCCCGCGTGCCGCAACCTGCCCCTGGGTAGCATCGAAGGATGGACCCCTTGCTGCTCGTGGCCGAGTGGTGGTGGATCGCGCCTTCCGCGGTCGCCGTGGGGACAGTGGGGGTGATCGGCGTGAACCGACGCAACAGCACAGTCAGTGGCAGGCGCCTCGCCGTCGATGCGGCCCGCCATGACCTTCGCGCGGCGCAGCAGGTCGCAGCGGAGCGGCGGACGGCATGGAAGATCGCGCGAGCCGACCTGACGCGGATCTCGGCCGAGCGCGCGGCGCAGCGCGCATCGGCGGAGCAGGTCGCCGCGGCACGACGGATGCTGCGCGAGAGAGAGCGCGACGCGAAGGCCGCCGCGGCCGACGTGCGCGCCCGCCAGGTGCGGCTGAATGCGGCGCGGGCGGCGATCCCTGCGGCATCCGCTCCTCGTCCGCTCGAACGTCTGCAGGCCGAGCACGACTCGGTGATCGCACGATGGATGCTCTACGAGACCGATCCGGCTCTGCAGATCGGGTATCCGGCGATGACCGACGTCAAGCGACCGGAGACCGCCGCGTATCTGCGTGCGGCGGACCATGCGAAGGAGATGCGACGGGCCGCGACCGGCCGGGTCACGCCGGCCGCATTCGGCGCGTACCGGGACGCCGTGGCAGAGCTCGAGCGCGCCTTCGAGGCGGCAGAGCACGCGGCGAAGGTGCAGGCGGGGGAGGCGACCACGATCCCCGCCTGGCAGGACGCGGCGCAGGACGTGTTGAGCCGTTCGGCCGAGGCGATCGATCGGGCGGCGGGAGTGGCGGCATCCGCTCTCTCAGCATGGACGTCGCGCCGCCGCCCTGGGAAGCCGGACGACCGCGGCTGACTTGTCGGCTCGCCGGCGAGCATCGATCTCGAGAAAGCACTGGCGATTTCTGTACCGGTACAGTAGCCTCTTCTGTACCGATACAGAAAGGCAGGATCATGGAACACCAGATGATCGCGGCGCTCGTCCAGGCCGAACGCCGGACCACATCACGCGACCCTCACACCCAGCGACGCCTCGATGCGATGCGTGCGCGGGACCGGGTCCTCGCGGCACGCGCGAGAGAGGAATGGCGCGCACGCGTGCGCGCGACAGTGGCACGCGGCATCCGACGCCTCGCCGAGGCCGTCGAGCCTCCGCCGCGCCCGGTCACCGCGTCGAGCGTCCCCGATCCGTGCTGATCGCCGAGTCCGTTCTGCCGTCGGGCAGAATGGGGGTGGAGGTGGTAGAGGTGGGACGGGTGACGCTGAAGACGATCGCGGAGCACGTGGGGGTCAGCCGCATGACCGTCTCGAACGCCTTCTCCCGACCCGACCAGCTCTCCGAAGATCTTCGCGCCAGGATCCTCAGCGCTGCGGACGAGCTCGGATACGCGGGTCCGGATCCGGCGGCGCGCGCTCTCGCACGCGGACGTACCGGGGTCATCGGAATGGTCCTGACGAACTCGCCGCGAGACGCCTTCACCGATGACGTGGCGGTCGGATTCGTCCGGGCGGTCGCGGGATCGCTCGCCGACGCCGGGTACTCGCTCGTCCTGCTGCACTCCTCCGGAGAATCCGGCGTCGTTCCGGCCCGAGACATCGCGATGGACGGCGCCATCGTGTACTCCTGCGCGCCGGCGATGTCGGCGTACACGGCGCTGCGGGAGCGTCGGCTGCCGATCGTGAACGTCGAGGGTTCGCCCCTCCCCGGAGTTCCCGACATCAGCATCGACAACGCCGCCGGCGCGTACCAGGCCGCCCGGCACCTCGTCGAGCTGGGGCATTCCCGCATCGCGGTGGTCGTCGATGCTCTCGATGCCGACAACCGGCCGTCATCCGAGATCTCCCTCGAGACCGCTTCGACCACCGTCGCGGCACGGATGGACGGATGGATGCGGGCACTCGACGAAGCCGGAATCGTCCCGATGCTGGTCGGCACGCCTGCCCTCGATATCGACGCCGTCCTGCGAGAGCGAATCGATCGGATGCTCGATCATCCGCCGACCGCCGTCCTGGCCTTCTCCGATCTCGCGGCGCTCGAGGTGATGGAGCGGGCTCGGGACCGGGGAATCCGCGTGCCCGAGCAGCTGTCCGTGGTCGGTTTCGACGACAATCCGCTCGCGGCGCGCGTATCTCCGCCGCTGACGACCGTGCGCCAGGACATCGATGCCAAGGGGGAGGCGGCGGTGAAGGCCCTGCTCGCCCTGCTGCGGGAAGAGGACGCTGAGTCCCCGCCGCCGCTCCCCACGGCACTCGTGATCAGGTCGTCGACGGCTCCGCCGAGCTGAGCGCCCGGCGGGAGTGCCGACGCCTGTCCTAGGCGTCCACCGTCCGTGTGCGCACGAGCGCGCGATACCAGTGCCCGGAATCCTTCACGGTGCGCTCGAGCGTGTCGAAGTCGACCCGCACGATCCCGAAACGCTTGGCATAGCCGTACCCCCACTCGAAGTTGTCGAGCAGCGACCACACGAAATAGCCGCGCAGGTCGACTCCGCGTTCGAGCGCGCGATGCGCGGCGGTGAAGTGCCGACGAAGGTAGTCGGTGCGCTCCGGGTCGGGGATGGAGCCGTCCTCCGCGACCTCGTCGTCGAAGGCGGCGCCGTTCTCCGTCACCATGAGTGCCTGCTCCGGGAACTGCTCCGACAGCGACACGAGCAGCTCCTCGAGTCCCTCGGGCGCGATGTTCCAGCCCATCGCCGTGTACGGTCGCGGCTGCTCCACGAACTCCACGACGCCGTCGCTTCCCGGCCAGGCCGTGCCGCCCTCGGCGCCCTTGTGGCCGTCGTTCTGCTGCTTCTCCGAGATGCCGTCCCAGAGCCGCACGGTCGCGGTCGAGTAGTAGTTCACACCGAGCACGTCGATTGGCTGCTCGATCGTGGCGAGGTCGTCCTGCTGCACGAAGCCCCAGTCGGTGACGGATGCCGTGTCGGCCAGCAGATCGGCCGGGTACTCGCCGCGCAGCATCGGCCCGGTGAAGGCGCGGTTCGCCAGAGCGTCGATGCGCCGCACGGCCTCAGCGGCGCCATCGCCCTGTCCGCGCAGGACGTGGAAGTTGAGGGTCACGGAGTAATCGGGATCGCCGCTCGACGTCGCCCGCAGCGCCTGGATCGCACGCCCGTGGGCGAGGTTCAGGTGATGCACCGCCGCCAGCGCCGACGCCGGCTCATGCCGACCAGGCGCATGCCCGCCCTGCCCGTAGCCGAGGTAGGCCGAGCACCACGGCTCGTTGAGCGTGGTCCAGGTGTGCACGCGGTCGCCCAGCGCGGCACCCATGATCTCGGCGTAGCGCTCGAACGCGTCCGTGGTCGCGCGGGAGGTCCAGCCGCCGGCGTCCTCCAGGTGCTGGGGCAGATCCCAGTGGTACAGGGTCGCCACCGGGCGGATCTCGCGCTCGAGCAGACCGTCGACGAGGCGCGAGTAGAAGTCGATCCCCGCCTGGTTGACCTCGCCGGACGCCGTCGGCACGATGCGCGGCCAGGCGATCGAGAAGCGGTAGGCGTGCAGGCCCAGATCCCTCATCAGATCGAGGTCCTCGTCGACACGATGGTAGTGATCGCACGCGACGTCGCCCGTGTCGCCGTTCCAGACCCGCCCCGGCGTCTTGCTGAAGGTGTCCCAGATCGACGGGGTGCGCCCGTCCTCGGCCGCCGCGCCCTCGATCTGGTACGAGGCCGTGGCGGAGCCGAACGTGAACCCCTCGGGGAAGACGAGGCCGGAGCCCCGGTAGTCGTCACGCGGGGTGAGCGGGGTGGTCATCCGGTGATCTCCTCGAGGTCGACGTCGTATGTGATGGCGCGTCCGTCCGGGCTGGTCACGGTCACCGAGGCGGCTCCCACTCCGCCGGCGAAGACCCGCAGCTGCAGTCCGTCGTGGTAATCGTACTCAGGGCTGTCGATGCGGGCGCCCCAGGGGAGCGCCGTCCCCGGGCGCACGTACAGCGGCAGAGAATCGAAGCCGTGGGTCTCCCGCCGCCACGAGCCGCCGGTGACGGTCTCGCCGGTGAGCAGCGACGTCCACTCGCCCGACGGCAGGTAGAAGTCGACGGACCCGTCCGTCGAGAACACCGGGGCCACCAGCAGGCTCGACCCCAGCATGTACTGCCGGTCAAGGTAGGCGGTGGCCGGGTCGTCCGGGAACTCCATCATCATCGGCCGCATCAGCGGAACACCCGACGACGCGGCATCCAGACCCTGCTGGTAGAGGTACGGCATGAGTCGCATCTTCAGATGCGTGAACCGACGCGCCACCTCGACGGCCTCGTCGTCGAACGCCCACGGCACGCGGTACGAACTCGACCCGTGGAAGCGCGAATGCGAGCCGAGCAGCCCGAACGCGGTCCAGCGCTTGAACACGGCGGCATCCGGCGTGCCCTCGAACCCGCCGATGTCATGGCTCCAGAACGCGAAGCCGCTCAGGGCGAGCGACAGGCCGCCACGCAGGGTCTCGGCCATCGACGTGAACGTCGAGGTCGAGTCGCCGCCCCAGTGCACGGGCATGCTCTGCCCTCCCGCGGTCGCCGACCGCGCGAACAGCACCGCTTCGCCCTCGCCGCGGGCGTCGGTGAGCACCTCGAACACGGCGCGGTTGTAGAGCTCCGTGTAGAGGTTGTGCATGCGTTCGGGGTCGGAGCCGTCCGCCCAGACGACGTCGGTGGGGATGCGCTCGCCGAAGTCCGTCTTGAAGCAGTCGACCCCCTGGTCGATCAGCGCGCGGAGCTTCGACTGGTACCAGGCCGTGGCGTCGGGATTCGTGAAGTCGACAAGCCCCATGCCCGCCTGCCAGAGGTCCCACTGCCAGACGGATCCGTCTGCCCGCTTCACGAGGAAACCCTGGTCCGCCGCTTCGCGGAAGAGTGCCGAGCGCTGCGCGATGTACGGGTTGATCCACACGCAGACGCGGAGGTCCTTGTCGTGCAGGCGCCCGAGCATGCCCTCCGGGTCGGGGAAGACCCGCGGGTCCCACTCGAAGTCGCACCAGTTGAACTCGCGCATCCAGAAGCAGTCGAAGTGGAAGACCGACACCGGCAGCTCACGG
>Ga0307406_10000810_pt1 | contig 17572 bp, 12 predicted proteins | sample 322Cmetagenome_3_FD_203706 | JGI IMG/M metagenome (GOLD analysis project Ga0307406, IMG submission 203706) | Maize rhizosphere microbial communities from greenhouse at UC Davis, California, United States - 322HYB-C-2 | ecosystem: Host-associated > Plants > Roots > Rhizosphere > Soil | place...
ACCTGATCAACAAGGGCACTCCTCCCGACTCTCCCGGCCACAACGGCGCGAAGATGCAGGCCTGGGGACAAATGCTCACGCCGAAGCAAGTTGCTGAAGTTACAGCCTATCTGATCTCGAGAAATCCGAAGGACTTCGGCGGCTGATCCCTCTCGCCCATTCTCCCCCCAAATGAAAACGACCGAATCTGACCGCCACCCCGATCATCTCCGCCTTCGCCAGCGATTGATCCAAGCCATCGTGCAGCCTGTGCCTGACGGCTTGGCCCTTTGCGAGTTTGAGTGTTCGAGAACCGAATGCTCGGCCGAAGAATGGAAGCACTGCAAGCGACGGCTGGAAGCACTTGGACAATGTAGCGGCGGTCTATGACCGTCGGAAGCTAGCGGCATCAGCCGCATCCTTGTGGACTCTCACGATGCGGCTAGTGCCGCCAAAGTGCGACGATCATAGACCGCCGCTACAGGTGAGATCCGCGCACTCTCTGCGAGGGAATGCGCAGTCACGAGGAGACCGGGCTGCCATCGTTTCCCCGTCCGATCCATCATGTCCGCCCCGGTTCAGAAGCGCCCGAATCTCGATTCCGTCACCACGATCAATCAGGATGGGTCGCGTTTCTTCCTTCACACCGCCGACGTGTGGGGGAAATGGACCACCGTGCGGCGGATCTTCGGCGCGATCCTGATCGCAATCTATATCGCGCTGCCGTGGATTCCCATCAATGGCAGCCCCGCGCTGTTCTTCGATGTCGAGCAACGTCGCTTCCACGTCTTCGGGCTAACGCTCGTGCCGCAGGACCTGTGGGTCATGTTCTTCGGGGTCACGGGACTCGGTTTCACGCTATTCTTCGTGACGGCCCTGCTAGGCCGGCTGTGGTGCGGCTGGGCTTGCCCCTACACCGTTTTTCTCGATCACGTCTTCCGCCGCATCGAACGCTGGACCGAGGGTGACGCCGTCGCGCGCCGCAAGCTCGACGCAGCACCATGGAGGGCCGGAAAGATCACCCGCCGCGGCACCAAGCATCTGCTCTACGCGATTTGCTCCACGCTGATCGCCCACGTCTTCCTCTCCTACTTCGTCTCGATCCCGCGGCTCTATGAGCACATGCACGAAGGCCCGCTGGCGCACGCTACCTCGTTCGGCATCGTTGCTTTCCTCACCGCATCACTGTGGTTCTGCTTCGGATGGTTTCGCGAGCAGTTCTGCGTGATCATGTGCCCCTACGGCCGCTTGCAGAGCGCATTGACGGACGATGACACCGTCAATGTCGGCTACGATGAAAAGCGCGGCGAACCTCGTGGCGCGAAGGGCAAGGCGACCGGCGATTGCATCGATTGCCGGCGCTGCGTGAATGTGTGCCCGACCGGCATCGACATCCGCAATGGCCTGCAGCTCGAGTGCATCGGCTGCGCCGCCTGCATCGACGCCTGCGATGACATCATGACGAAGATCGGCCGGCCGAAAGGCTTGGTCCGCTATGATTCGCTCAATGGACTGACCGGAAAGAAGCGCCGCTTCATCCGCCCCCGCGTGATCGCTTACACGCTGCTTGGAGCGCTGGGTCTGATCGCCTTCGCGATTGCCGGCTGGCGTCAGGCGCGGCCCTTCACCGCTGACTTCACCCGCATGCGCGGCCAGCCGTTTTACACCGATGCGACGGCGGTGCGAAACCACTACCAAGTCCGCTTCTACAACAAGCGCAACCAGCCCGCTCGTTTCACGCTGCATCTCTCCAATGCGCCGGAGGGCTACACGCTGAGCGGCGCGGATACCCCGATCGAAGTACCGCCACGCGGCGAGATTACCCGCCCGGCCATCGTAGTAGCCCCCACCGCGGCTTACCGCGGTGCCGCCGATCTCGGAATCGAAATCCATGCCGAGCCCGGTGGCGTGGTGCTACGCCACGAAATGCGTTTCCTCGGCCCCGAATCATCCACCTCTCAACCCTGACCCATCATGAACTCCGAACGTCCCGCCTTCTTCGTCCGCCATCCCTGGATCTTCGTCTGCTTCGCCTTCCTGCTGCTGATCACCGCTTGGACCGCCCTTATCACTGTCGCCGTGAAGCAGGCACCGCAGCAAATCGAAGTGAACGCCAAGTAGAGCAAGCCCCACCATGGACCTGACCCTCGCCGGAGCCCTTGTGGCCGGACTCGCCACCAGCCTGCACTGTGCTGGCATGTGCGGCCCGCTGGCGTGCGGAGTGGGCATGCTGGCGAAAAGCGAGAGCGAGCGCATGGCAGCGGCGTCGGCCTACCACGCGGGGCGCTTGTCCGCTTACACCACCATCGGCGCGCTGTGTGGCGCACTGGGCAAGGAGCCGCTCAGTTGGTTCTTCCACTCGCCTGCGGTGCTGTTGCCGTGGGCGCTGGTGGTCGCACTGCTGCTGTTAGCCACGGGTCTGGAGAAGAAGATCCCACGACCCGCCTTTCTCATGCGCTTCATCGCGAGACTGCGTTTCAAGACGATTAAACTGCCGGTGATCGCCAGCGCGGGCTTGACCGGGCTGTTCACACCGTTCCTACCGTGTGGGCCGCTGTATGCGGTCTTTCTTGCCCTGCTCGCTTCAGGATCGGCAGCCCGTGGCGCGGAAGTGGCGCTTGCCTTCGGCCTCGGCACGGTGCCGCTGCTGTGGGTAGCGCAGCACCAGTTCCAGCGCCTGCGGAAAAAGCTGACGCCTGCCGGCATGGCTCGCATCCAGCGAGGGCTAGCCTTGGTCACCGCGCTGGTGCTGGCCTGGCGCTTGCACGATACCCTGCCGATCACAGCGCCGGAAGTGGTACAGGAGAAGGAGCTGCCTTCGTGCTGTCACTGAGCCCGCTTCAGCGGCCGATCATGAACCCGCTGAAATACCACTCGGCAAGTTTCCAGCCACCGAACATCCAGGTCAGGGCGCCGAGAATCAGAAAGGGGCCAAATGGCAGCCGCATGCCAAAGCCGATCCGCCCCAACACCGCGGCAGCGATCGCATACAGTGACGCCGCGAAGAGGCTGAAGAACACTCCGGCCCAGCCGAAGAACGCTCCGATGGCACCCATCAGGTGCACGTCGCCCATTCCCATCGCTTCGCGTGGGATGACAGCGCGCGTTCCCATCCCCTCCAGGGATTTCAGATCATCCAGCGGGATTGTCTTTCCTCCCGGCAGCTCCACATGGTGCTCGCGGATCGTCACTTCACCGGCTCCGTGGCTTTCACCATTGGCCACGACTTCGCTTGCCGTGAGAATCAACCGGTCGGTCTTGCGGAAGAATAGATCCCACCAAGCGGTCTTCTCGCCGTTCATCTCGAAGAAGATCGGGTCCACGTCGTTGTCCGGCTCGATCAGCTTCCACGCCACGGGCTCGGCGAATTCCACCTTCTTCCTCCCGAAGGCGAGCTTGCCTAACAGCACCATGCACCACAGGCCGCAGAACCCGATGATCCAGCCGAGCGCCGACTGCTTCAGTCCATCGGTCAAGAGCGGATCAAGACTCGCCCAACCGGAAAGATCCGGCAACCGGGGCCACAATGCCGCCGCGCCCAAGCCAACGATCGAAATCGCCGTGGTGAACGAGGTCGGAATGATCAGGTGCTCGATATCGATGAAGGCGATCGCCACGAACAGCGCGACCATGATCCACAACGCCAGCAGCGCGCCCAATTCCGGCTTCAGGAACAAGTGCAGCGGAACCGAGGTCTGCAGGAACCACCAGACAGCCACGAAAAGCAGCGCGGTGAGGAGCTCGACGCCAAAGTAGCGGAAGGCGATCGGGGCCTTGCAGTTGGCGCACTTGCCGCGCAGCCACAGCCAGCTCACCAGCGGGATGTTCAGGCGTATCGGGATCTCGGCCTTGCACTTCGGGCAGAACGAACGCTTCGGCTCGTTCACCGAAAGGCCGATGGGCACGCGGTAGATGACCACGTTCAGGAACGACCCGATGCAGGCGCCGATCAGGAAGGCCGGCACGTACCAGATGGGATGGGCCAAGGATGGGAAAATCTCGATCAAGGTGGCGGCATTCAATCCTAGCGGAAGCATTTCGGAAATCCGAAATTTCTCCGCCATTCCCCCGCCGCCGGGACTTGCCTCGCCGTCTCCAACAGGCATTGTTCGCCGGTGATGCGGCTACTTGCCTTGTTGTTATGTTTTTCCGGGGTTTTGCACGCCCTTCCCGCGCCGCCGGATCCCGCCTCGGTCGCGGTGCTCTACAATTCCACGTCGGCGGTTTCGAAGGCGCTGGCGGAGTTCTATGTGAAGGTGCGCGGCATTCCGGCTGACCATCTTGTCGGGCTGGAGCTGCCAGACACTGAAGAGATTTCCCGCAAGGACTATGATGACAAGCTGCGCGATCGTCTGATCCGCGAATATGACCGCCGCGAATGGTGGACCCGCGGCCGGGATCAGCGGGGAAATCTCGCCCCCACCCAATCGAAGATCCGCATCCTGGTCTGCATGCGCGGTGTCCCCAGCCGGATCGCCGGCACGGGACCGGCCTTGCCGCCCCCGCCCGGAAAGCAGCCGTTTGCGGATACCACCCAGGCGGCCGTGGATTCGGAGCTTGCCCTGCTGGGGATCGAGGGTCTGCCGGTCGAGGCGATGATCAGCAACCCCTACTTCAAGCAGGAAAAGACCGTCGCCGAGGCGAGACTACCGATGACTCTGGTCGGACGTATCGACGGCCCGACCAAGGAAGTCTGCGCGCGAATGATCAAGGACGCGATCGAGACGGAGCAGACCGGCCTGTGGGGCATGTCTATCATCGATCTTTCTCAGAAATTCCCGGAAAATCAGGAAGGTGACCCGGCGATGGAAAGGGTGGCCAAGGCTCATCGCGACGCGGGCATCCCGGTGTCGGTGGATCGCTTTCCAGATACCTTGCCGGTGAACTACCCGCTGCGCGACGTGGCGCTCTATTTCGGATGGTACGACTGGAACGTGAATGGTCCCTTCGCCAATCCGAACTTCAAGTTCAAGAAGGGCGCGGTGGCCGTGCACCTGCACTCGTTCAGCGCCACGCAGCTTCGCGACGCCACCAAGAATTGGTGTGCGCCGCTGCTGGCCAAGGGAGCGGCCGCCACGCTCGGCAACGTCTATGAGCCCTACTTGCCGCTGACTCACAATTTCGACATCTTCAATGCCCGCCTGATGGCCGGCTACACCCTCGTGGAGGCAGCTTACATGGCAGTGCCGGTCCTTTCGTGGCAGAATATCGTGCTCGGCGACCCGCTCTACCGGCCATTCCTCCACCTCGACGGCAGCGGTGAAAAAGCCGATGCCGACCGCGAATACCGCGCGATACGGCTGGCCTCCGCGCGCTGGAAGGAAGACCCGAAGCAATTCGAAGCGATGCTGCGGGAAGCGGCCGACCGGATGAAAAGCGGTGTCTTGTTAGAAGCAGTGGGCCTCTCGCTCGCTGCCCGGAAAGGAGAGGCAACTGCGGCCGATGAGTTCCGCAAGGCCAAGCTCTACTACGCGGACAAGCCGGACCGGCTGCGCATGGACCTGCACCTTGCGACCATGGAACGGGAGGCAGGCAAGAAGAGCGAAGCGATCAAGCTGTTGCGTGGTGCGCGCGCGCTTTACGCGGACATCCCGGAGTCGCTCGCGGTGGCCTCGTGGTTGACCATTCTGGATCCCCCTCCCCCGCCGCCAGCCCAGCCGCAGCCACAGAAGAAATGAAGGCCTACGCAGGATTACTCGCCGCCGTGTGGGACCGGTCCAGTGTGGCCGAGCCGTCGCCGTTCCCGCTGCCCTCGGAACTGGAACTCCAGGCTCTGTGGTTCGCGGGCACCTTCGGGCGAGATTTCCGCGACGCTTCGGGAAATACGGTGCGCATCGTACAATTCGGCGAGTGGAACCGCTCGGCCGGTCCGGATTTCCTGCACGCGGCGGTTGAAATTGCGGGAGTGCTTCGGGAAGGACCGATCGAGCTGGACCTGCGCCCGTCCGATTGGGAAGCGCACGGTCATGGGGCTGATCCGGCATTCGAAGATACGGTGCTGCACGTGGTCTTCGTCGATGGCGGCCCGAAGAGCTTCACCCGCACGCTCGGCCATCGCGACGTGCCACGGGTGACCATTCCGCATGATTTGTTAGAAGAAGCGCTCCAGCAGCCGCGGAGCGAGACGGCGATCGCCAAGCCGGGCCGCTGTGTGCATCCCCTGGCAGCCATGGCGCCGGTGGCCGTGGCCCATCTAATGCGGGAGGCAGCAGAGCATCGTGCAGGACGAAAGGCCGCACGCTTCCTCCGAGTCGCCGATGCCCATGGTCGCGACGCCGCACTCTATCAAGCGGTGGCAGAGACGCTCGGCTATCGTGCGAATGCACTGGCGATGCGGTTGCTTTCGCAGCGGATGCCGCTTGCCGCTCTCCGCGAAGATCCGGAGCATACCGAAGCACTGCTATTCGGCGCCGCTGGGTTCCTCGCTCCCGATCTCCATGAGAAAGCGCCGCCCGATACCCGCGAGCACCTGCGTGGCTTGTGGGAGACGTGGTGGAAGGCACGCGGCCAGTGGGAATCCACCCACGCCATTCCCTGGAAAGCAGGCGGCCAACGGCCAGCGAATCATCCGCACCGCCGCGTGGCAGCACTCGCTGCTGTGGTGCGGGAGTGGCCGAAGTTCCGCAAGCTCGCCATGTCGCGCCCGCTTGATGCGGATGCGCTGGTGAAGCTCCTGTCGAAGCTCGATGACCCGTTCTGGGCGAAGCGCTACACGCTTGCGTCCGCCGCGACGGCGACTCCACTGGCATTGTTCGGGAAGGCGCAGGCGACTGAGTTGCTGGCAAACCATCTGTTTCCTCTCGCGCTGCACGAAGGCGAATCCTTCGATCACTACCTGAAGCTCGCTGCCGGTGCGCGGAATGAGAAAGTCCGCCGCTGCGCGATCCGGCTGTTTGGCAGCGAGGACGCCGCGTCGACTTGGCTGAAGAAGGCCGCGCACCATCAGGCGTTGCTACAGATTTACCGCGACTTCTGCCTGGAAGACGCGAGCGATTGCGCCGATTGCCCTTTCCCCGAGCAACTCGGGCAATGGCGCCCCTAGTTTACCCTTTTGGCATTTCGTCTCCACCCATGACCTCCCTTGAAGCCCTCGTTACCCTCAACCTGTTGCCGAAGATCGGCCCGGTGCGGGTCCGCCGCCTGTTAGAACGCTTCGATACGGCCGAAGCCGTGCTGACAGCGACCAAGGACCGGCTGATCCAAGTGGACGGCATCGGCGAGGAAACGGCGCGCATTCTCCTGAAATGGCAGGACCATGCCGATCCAGCAAAGGAGCTGTTAGAGGTGGAACAGCGCGGGCTTTCATTGATCACGCCGGACGACGCCGCATTTCCACCGGCCCTGCGGCAGGCTTACGATGCCCCGCTCTTTCTTTACGTCTGGGGAAAGCTGGAAGAACGCGACCGCCATGCGATCGGCGTGGTCGGCACCCGCCGCATCACTCACTACGGTCGCGAGGCCACGAAGAAGCTTTCCTATCAGCTCGCTCACGCTGGTTTCACCATTGTTTCCGGCTTGGCGCGTGGCGTCGACACCGTGGCCCATGAAGCCGCGCTCGCCGCAGGTGGGCGCACGGTGGCTGTGCTGGGCTCGGGACTGGCCAAGCTCTTCCCGGCCGAGAACCTCGGACTCGCCGAAAAGATCGCCTCGGGCCACGGCGCGGTGGTGAGCGAGTTCCCGCTTCATACTGCGCCCGACAAGCAGACCTTCCCGCAGCGAAATCGAATCGTCGCGGCGTGGTCGGAGGCGCTGCTGGTGACCGAGTGCCCGGCATGGTCCGGCTCACTGATCACTGCGAATCTCGCCAGCGACTACGGCCGCCCGGTCTATGCGGTCCCGGGGCCGATCAATGCTCCCACCTCCACCGGCTGCAACAAGCTGATCCGCGACGGCGCGACGCTGGTCATGGACGCCAGCGACATCGCCGATGACCTCGGCGAGCTGCCCTTCGCCCGCCAAGCCTCCGTAAAGGAAGCCGATAGCCACGCCGTGCCCGAGCTGCCGCCCGAGGAGGCGACAGTTTTCTCAGCCCTCGGCGATGGGGAGTCGGGCGTGGACCGCTTGATCGAGCGGACCGGCCTGCCCGCTCAAACGGTCTCAGCCACCTTGATGAAGCTGGAAATGCGCCGGCTGGTCCGGGCTCTGCCGGGATTCCGGTATGTGAAACGGTGAATGGGATGCCACCATTCGTGCGGGTCTTGGCAAGACTCCTTCTTGAGATCCCTGGAACACTCCTATGGGGAGGCGGGATGATTGCTCTCTTTTTCTCCTGCTGGTTTGCCTTTGAAAGCCCGGCCTCGCAGCGCCTTGGACCCCTCATTTCCATGAGCGCATCGGTCATTGCCGTCCTGTTCGGATTTGCCATGGCGGCGTGCTCGGAAATACTCAATGGAGCAAAACGCTATCGCATGCCCGGAACGAGACTACCCGCCTATCTCGGGCTGGAATTCCTCGAATCTCTGCTGGCGATCGCCTCGGTATGCGTTGCTCTCCCTGCGATCGCGATGTTTGCGAAGGGAGAGCCGTTGCGCGGAGTATTGTGGACGTGCGGTGAAGCAACCGTTGTTTTCCTGCTGGTGAAGACTTGGCGAACTATCCGGTCGAAGGGGCAAATCTGGCGCGCGGAACGGATCGACCAACCGCCTCCGTTCGATCCCGGGCAATGAGCTCCGGGAACGTCGATCCCGCTCATGGGTGCATGCAATTGACCCGGCCGATCCGGGCCACGGAAATTCCATCCCCTACGGGGATCCGAGGCCGGTTTCAGGAAAGCCCTTGCCAAGTTGGCCCCGGCCCGTCTAGTGCGTCGCCGTCGACCGACCTGCCGATTTCATGGGAAAAATCCTTATCATTGCCGAAAAGCCTTCCGTCATGACCGACCTGAGCAAGGCTTTGGCCAAGGCTCTGGGGAAGTTTGAAAAGGAGGGATCGGGCCGTGATTCGTGGTTCGAGAACGACAACGCGATCATCACGTCCGCCGTCGGCCACTTGGTCGAATTGCGCATGCCGACCGGCCCGAACGGCAAGAAACTGCCGTGGAAATTCGAGGTTTTGCCGGCGATTCCGGACCGTTTCGAGCTCGATCCGATCCCGGATTCCGAGGCCCGGCTGAAGCAGGTGCTCAAGCTCGCCAAGCGCAAGGACGTCGATCAAATCGTCAATGCCTGCGACGCCGGCCGCGAAGGTGAGCTAATTTTCCGCTACATCATGGACATCGGCGGGATCCAAAAGCCGGTGAAGCGGCTGTGGATGCAGTCGATGACCAATCAGGCGATCATCGATGCTTGGGAAAAGCTCCGTTCCGACGAGGAAATGCGCCCGCTGGCCGATGCCGCCAAGTGCCGCTCCGAGTCCGACTGGCTGGTCGGCCTGAATGCCACCCGCGCCCTGACCTGTTTCCGCTCTCGCCACGGCGGCTTCAACATCACCGCCGCCGGCCGCGTCCAGACCCCGACGCTGGCGATCCTCTCCGCTCGTGAGACTGAGATCCAAGCCTTCAAGCCGAGCGCGTATTATGAAGTCCACGCCACCTTCGACGTGTCAGCCGGTGACTACCTCGGCAAGTGGATCGACGAAGCTTTCAAGAAGAACGAGACCAATCCCCACGGCCGCGCTGAGCGGATCTGGGACGTTTCGTTGGCCGATGCGATCAAGGCCCGCTGCGACGGCAAGACCGGCACCGTTTCCGAGGACAAGAAGGCGCAGTCGCAGATTTCTCCGCAGCTCTACGACCTGACCACGCTGCAGCGCGAGGCCCCGTTCACCGCGAAGGGCACGCTCGCCATCGCCCAGGCGCTGTACGAGAAGCACAAGATGATCACCTACCCTCGTACCGACTCCCGCTACCTGCCGGAGGACTACGGGGACACGGTTCGTGAGACCTTGCGCGAAATCGCCAGCTCCGATCTCGGCGTGGCGAAGTACGCCCGGGCCGTGCTCGACGGGAATCAAGAGAGCGGCCCGCGTTTCCACAAGTCGAAGCGCGTCTTCGACTCGAAGAAGGTCTCCGATCACTTTGCGATCATCCCGACCGGCAAGTTCGTGAAGCTCAGCGACACCGAGGAGAAGCTCTACGACATGATCGTGAAGCGCTTCATCGCCGTGTTCTTCCCGAGCGCGGAGTATGAGCAGACCACCCGCCTCACCCGGATCGCCACTGGCGACATCACGGACACTTTCAAGACCGAAGGCCGCGTGCTGGTGAAGCCCGGCTGGCTGGAAGTCTATGGCCGCCGCCCCGGCGTCGCCTCCGGCAAGGACGAGTTGACCCAGGTAGCCGCCGGCGAAAAGGCCCCGGTGAAGGAAATCGAGGTGAAGCACGAGCAGACCAAGCCGCCTGCACGCTTCACCGAATCCACCCTGCTTTCCGCCATGGAAGGTGCCGGCAAGCTCGTCGATGACGAAGCCCTTGCCGAAGCCATGTCCGAGCGCGGCCTCGGCACGCCCGCCACCCGTGCGGCGATCATCGAAGGCCTCATCGCGCAGAAGTACATCGTTCGCGATGCCCGCGATCTCCACGTCACGCCGAATGGCATGCGCCTGATCCACATCCTCAACGAGATGCAGATCGCCGGCCTGACCTCGCCCGCCATGACCGGCGAGTGGGAGTACAAGCTGCGCCAGATGGAACAAGGCCAGCTCCAGCGCGCCGCGTTCATGAAGGAGATCGAGGACTACACGAAGGACATCGTGGTCCGCGCGAAGTCCCTCGCCACCGAGATCAAGAACCGCGCCTTCCCCGATCTCCGAGCCACCTGCCCGAAGTGCGGGACCGAAGGTCTCAAGCAAACGGACGACACCTACGAATGCCGGGCACCTGACTGCGGCTTCAAGGCGAAGAAATACATCGCCGGACGCCTGCTCGCGGAAGACGAGGCACGCGAGCTTTTCAGCAAGCGCCTGGTGGGTCCGCTGGTGGGCTTCAAGAGCAAGTTCAACAAGCCCTTCGATGCGGCACTGGAGCTCGACGACAAGTTCAAGGTCAACTTCGTCTTCGGCGACAAGGACGAGCCCGATGTGGAACTCACCGACGAGATGATCGTCGGCACCGCATCGCTGCCGGATGGCCGGCAGGTGAAGATCTACGGCACTGAAAAAGCCTACCTGGTCCCCGAGCTGAAGACCAAAAAGGATCCTGACGGCGTGCGCATCGGTAAGACCATCCTGCAAAAGGAAGTACCCCAGGATCAGGTGGTCAAAATGCTGGCCGAGGGCAAAACCGAACTCATCAAGGGCTTTGTCTCGAACAAGACCAAGCGCGGTTTCGACGCGTTCCTGACCTTCTCCCTCGCCGATGGCAAAGTCGGTTTCGAGTTCCCGCCGCGCGCGCCAAAAGTGCCAAAGGCGGCGAAGTAAGCCGCTTCTTCCCGGGTCTCGGGAGAAGGAATTGGCGCGGACGAAATTCCGCGTTCGCGGGATTTTTGTGATCTAACGATTCCGGCTTTGGCCCGGTTTTCGCTCGCCGACGTCCGAGTCCGCTTTCTGTTCAAAATTCGCCGATTTTGGACCTCTCAGGGACTCCATAAGATTCACTTGAATCAAACATCTATAGCCAATCGGCAAAATCTAACATTTAATTCATCTTAACGAAATCGCCGGAAAGCCTTATTCCACGGCGATTTCAGCCCTTGAAATACCCTATCAGCGGGAATATCGGACTGTCGTCATCATATACCACACAAGGCTTTTTCTCCGACAAAAACGTCTTGCTAGTTAAACCATTTCTCCGTCTACTCCGCCCGTCCCTCACAGGACACCCCGCTAAGGGTTCCCCCCAGCCACTAGCGAAGGAACATACCGACTGATCGACGGAGCCCCCCCCGCCTGAGAGAAGTCCCGAGACACCCGGCAGCCCGATTCCCCCCCGATCCACCGCAGCCGACTTCCCCCCGAAGTGTGTGTGTCGACCGTGTCAGCCGCCCGGCGGGTCAGCTCCCCGATCCGCCGGGCGGACTGCTCCGGAAAAAAACCAGCAGCCCCGTTTGCCGGGCGGCTTTTTTGTTGGAGCGGGCGCAGCCCTTGCGCCGGATGGAGATCCGGTCTTTCCTCCGGCGCTCATGGTCCGTTTTACCCTCTTTGGCATCCCGGTTGAAATCCAACCGTGGTTCTGGCTGACCGCAGCCCTGCTCAGCGGAGCCCTGAACGAGGCCACGCCCGGGAAGATGCAGGAGGCGCTCATCTTCATCCTCGCCGCCACCATCTCGATCCTCGTTCACGAGTTCGGCCACGCACTGACCGGCCGACGGCTGGGAGGCGGCCAAGCTAAGATCGTGCTGTGGGCCTTCGGCGGGCTGGCTTACAACCAAGGCGGACGGTTCACGAAGAGCGGCCACTTTTGGAGGATCGCCGCAGGTCCGGGAGCCGGCTTCCTGTTAGGCGGACTGGTCTTTCTGGTCATGGTGGCGGGCTTCGGAGCGCGTGACGCCGGAGGCTTGGCGGCCGGGTCGTTATTTGGAATCGGTGTCCCCGTCTCGGCGGACACGTTTGCCTTTTTCGAGAATCGCCGGCCGCTGCTGTCGCTCCTCGATAGCATGCTGTGGATCAATTTCTGGTGGGGCATCATCAATCTGCTGCCGGTGTCGCCCTTGGATGGCGGCCAGATCACGGAGCTCTTTGTGAAGCCCCAGAAGCGGGTCCACCAGATTGCGATCGTCGCAGCGGTGGCCATGGTGGCATTCGGCCTGTGGCGTGGATCACTCTACACGGCGCTGCTCTTCGGCTATCTCGCCTGGAAGAACTACCAGTCGATGAAGGAGTACCACTGGCAGTGAATCACGCGAGCAGGAGGCGTGCGGCAACCAGCAGGGAGAAGCCGATCACCATCCACTCGAAGATCCGCTGCGAGACACGCAGGACCAGCCACTTGCCGACCCAGATGCCGGCGAAGATAGCGGGCAAGCACTTCAGGTTATCCATCAGCGTGGCCCGCGTGATGAGGTTGAAGCTGCCGCTGAGCGGGACCTTGATCAGATTCACCAGCAGGAAGAATCGCGCGCCGATGCCGAGCAGCTCCATCTTCGGAATGCGCCGGGAAAGCAGATAGAGCTGGATGACAGGCCCGGCCGCATTCGCGAGCATGGTGGTGATGCCGCCGGCGACGCCAGCGGCAGTGCCGAAAGCCCGTGAGTTCGCCATGCGCTCGGCGAAGTCCGGCTTCCACGCACGCAGCGCCTGCAGCGCGACCATTCCCAAGATGCACCCGCCGATCACCCGGCGGGCGATCTGATCCGATGACTCGTGGGTGAGAATCACCTTCAGCAGCCAAATGCCGATGGCCAGGCCCACAAGGGTGGCGGGCAGAAGTTTCCACACCGGCTTCCACGACGCGTGCTTGCGGAACGCCGGATAGACCGCGAGATCCGCCGCAATCAGCAGCGGCAGCATGATGCCGGTGGACGGCACGGCACCATAGAGCTCGGCCATCAGGAAGACGGCGATCAGCGAGATGCCGCTGAAGCCGGCCTTCGACATGCCGATGCAAAAGGCCGCCAGCATGGCGAGAGCTAAGGCAGCAGGACCATCGGGCACGGCAAGGCCCTACCTGCCAGCTTCAAACCCCGCAAGTGCCGCGCACGACACCTCAGGGTAGCGTCACTTCCACGATGCCGAATGTCCGCGGTGTGGTCGCCGGATTTCGAGGCACCTCCACGACGACTCGCTCCCAAGCGATACTGACCGGAGTGACCGTGACAGTCCCACCCATCGGGACGAAAGATCCGGATGCCAAGGTGGTGGAAATTTTCGGAGTGTAGGTCATCCCGCTGCCGGCTCGGCGCAAATACTCGGCTCGCAGCACGGCTTGAGCCCCACTGCCAATTAAACGGAATACCGGCAACCCAGCAGTTCCGGTCCCGGGTGTGAGCGTCCGGACATCCATATGATCCCCTTCGAGATTGAAGGCGTATTTGAGGAGATTCGGTACGCCGTCTTGGAAAGGAGTCGCCATTGGCTGAGCCCCGGGCCCGGTCAGCCCTTCGCTTGCCGCCCAGGTGGGGTAGAGGTCGGTGGGAGCCATCGTGCTGGCCGAGAACGAGACCTCGAATGGCGACTCGTCGGCATCATTACTCGACAATTCTAGCGTCGCGTGATAGCTGCCGGTCGATGGCGCGTTGAACGTCACCAGCAACGTACCTTCCTGACCGCTGGCTAGTTCTGCCGGCAAGTTCGTGAAGTTGACCGAAAAGCGAGCCGCGTCCACGCCGGTCATGACGGGAGTGCCGCGCAGCAGCGGTTCACTGCCGATGTTGCGGACCCGCAAGGAACAGGTAACGCTGATGCCGTTGCCCGCCGGCTCGAACGTGATGCCAGTACCACCGTCGGAGAGTTCGGTTCCCTGCTGCCACATGGCAATCTCAGGAACGCCGAGCACCGGGATGGAAAACAAGTAGGCCGCTCCGGACCACAGCGCCGAGTTGTTAGACTGGAGACCTTGAAGGCCCAGGGCATTGCTCGACTCGCGGGGCGCGCCAACCACCACGATGCCGTTGGCCATCGCCAGCGCCTTGCCAAATTCGTCCCCAGCACCCGTGTTCGAAGCTTTCAAATACGCATACTGGCTCCACGAGCCATTGACTCTCGAAAAGGCGTAGGCGGCACCGGACGACGCGGAGGCGTTATCCGCCTGATTACCATCCATGCCCGTCGCAGTGCTGTCCTCTCCCGGCGCACCCACAATCAAGGCGGAACCTTCCAGCGCGATCGTCCGGCCGAATCCGTCGCTTGCCCCGGTGTTGGAGGCCTTGAGATAGGCCTGCTGGGTCCATGTGACCCCACTGCGGGTGAAGGCATAGGCCGCACCCGCATCTTGGGCGCTGCTATTGGCCTGATTGCCATTGATGCCGGTCGCATTGCTCGCTTCGCCGGGTGCGCCGGCCACCACGGTCTCACCGGAGATTGCCACCGCTTGGCCGAACCAAGAGGAAGCCGCGCTGTTAGACGCCTGCACGCGGGCCTGCTGACTCCACGCCGTGCCATTGCGAATGAAGACATACACAGCCCCTGCCCCGCCCGCCGCCAATGGAGACCCGACCACGATCGATTCCCCGGAGATCCCGAGCGCAGATCCGAACTCGGCTCCGGCCGCGGTGTCAGATGCCTTTAGATACGCCTGCTGGGTCCACGTGGTCCCGCTTCTCACGAAGACGTAGGCAGCGCCCGAGGCGTAGGCCGCGTTGTTGGCCAAGTCGCCATTGATGCCAGTTGCCTGGCTTGCCTCGCGGTTCGCGCCGATGACCGCAGTGTCTCCCGCCAAGGCAACCACCGAACCGAAGAGATCCCCTGCTCCGGCATTCGCGGCCTTCAGATAGGCCTGCTGCGACCAAGTCTCGCCGCTGCGGGTGAAAACATACGCCGCGCCAGCTGCGGAGGCACCGTTGTTCGAGCCGTTGCCGTTGACGCTGGTGGCGTTGCTGTCCTCCTGATAGGCGCCGACCACGATGGTGTTGCCCGAAATGGCAACGGACCATCCGAAGCCGTCACCCGCGCCGGTATTGGAGGCCTTGAGGTAGGCCTGCTGGGACCATGTCTCACCGTTGCGGACGAAGACGTAGGCCGCACCGGATCCCGGCGCGTAGTTGTTGACGCCGCTGCCATTCACCCCCGTGGCATTGCTGGATTCCAAGGGCGCGCCGATCACGACGGTGTTCCCGGACACGGCGACCGAAGTCCCGAAGCCATCCTCGCTCTCGGTGTTGGATGCTTTCGCGTAAGCTTGCTGGGCGATCGGATCGATGGTCACCGGATAGCGCGCGCCGGCATCGTCCACGGTTAGGACAAGCTGATTGGCCCCTTTCACGTCGAAGCTGGCAGGCAGGTCGCGGCCGTCCGCATCCCACGCCTTCAATCCGCGATACGTGACCGCGTCGGCACCATTGGCATCCTGAAAGACCACGCCGAGCCGGTCCGGGTCGAGTTGCGGCTTGAGGTCGCCGCGCACCTGGAGTTGCAAGCGAAGCCCTCCATTCTCTGGCGGCCTATGGACCGTCCAACCCTGCTGAAGACCATGGCGGTCGTTGATGAACCACTCGGTGAGGAGATCATCGTGGCGATGAGTGATGCTTCCGCCTTTGGCTTCGATCGCGCCGCGCGCAGCACCCGAAAGCTCGAGCCCCCACGTCCACTTTCCGTGATCGGGGGCGACGGTGTAGCCGGAGGCATCGAAGCTCGCCTGCCACTGCTGGCTAGGATTCGGCGCGAGGAAACCGCCGTCCGCCTCCGGAACGATCGCATGGCGGGCCACCTCGTGCGCCGCCCGAATCTTCTGCAAATCCACCGGTCGCAATTCCGCGGGCTTCCCGTCCGACTGCTCCCCGGGGGTAAGCGCCTGGGTTTCCGGCGCGAGCAAAAGGGGGGTCAGAAAGATGAGGAGCAGTTCGGACGGGGTCATATCCAGCGGCCTCTCGTCGGGGGAGGGACGAAGAGCCGATCAATTTTTTTGGGGGGCCAATCCGCCGTTTCGTTCCCTTCGGACTTTTCCGATGACGTCCCGGAAAATTTCGGGAGCGAGAACGGCAGATCGTTGTGCCGGAATTAATCCTATGAAGTAGAAGCCGCAAGGATGCCGTCGGGCATCGCCTTGCCAGCTTTGACAGGGACCGCTGGCCCAGCCGATTGGGAACTCATTCCCAACAACTTGTGAACAACCCGCATCACTGACGCGAGTCCTCGATTGGGCAGATTCAAAAGACGGGAAATATCACCCCAAGCGAAACGATATGCAGTCTCATCAAGGCCGCTCGCCTAGAGCCCGCCGGAGGAAACCTTCGCGGCATCGCGTTCCTCGCGGATCCGCCGCAGTCGCACCTGCAAATCACCGAGGGCGTTCATGAAGTAGATGTAGGCATCGTAGGGCGTGCCATACGGCGAGAAATACTGGTGGACGCTGCCGTCGGTGCCGCCCTTGGTGGACATCCAGTAGAAGTGATCCGAGGTCTGGAGTTTCGCCCAGACGTGCGCGAGGTCCGGGTCCTTTGCGGCCAGCACCTCTTCCTCCAGGCGGTGAATCTTGGCGATGGCCTCCTGCTGCATCACGTTGCCGGTCCACGCGCTGAGGTCACGCTCGGCATCGGCCCACGAGGTCGGCCAGTGGCAGTCGTATTCCCGGGTGGCGCTGAAGAGATCGACGACTTCCCCGGGTGTCACCCAGTGGACACCCTCGTCGAGCATCGCATCAGGTAGCCTTTCCCAGAAATCGAAGACGCCGGTGTCCTTCCACTGGTGCTCTCCGATGGTCTCGTAGTCCATGAAGAGATTCACCACGTCGCCGGGCGCCTGCTTCACCCAGCCGGCGAACTTCTCCGGCGTGAGTGGCCATTCGTTCCAACTCTTGTCGGAGAAGCGGAAGCCGAGGTCGTCGGAAAGCGGGGCATTCCGCAGCAGCGTCTTGAGCCGCGTGACATAGGGCGCGCGATAGACGTGGTTCGGCGACTGGCCATTAAGCACCCATGGGACGCCCTCGGCCATGATGCCGTCGAAGCCCATGGTCTCCGCCTGCGCGGCGATGGCGTTGTTGTAGATCAGCTCGGTATTGCGGAAGACCCGGGGACGGACACGGAAGACGGACTCCAGGGTATCAAGGTGGCGTTCGACCTGCCGT
>Ga0307406_10000811_pt1 | contig 17567 bp, 16 predicted proteins | sample 322Cmetagenome_3_FD_203706 | JGI IMG/M metagenome (GOLD analysis project Ga0307406, IMG submission 203706) | Maize rhizosphere microbial communities from greenhouse at UC Davis, California, United States - 322HYB-C-2 | ecosystem: Host-associated > Plants > Roots > Rhizosphere > Soil | place...
CCGTCAGGGCCATTGAGCGAGGAACTCCAAGCTCAAGGCGGACCTGTTGCCAAACGATATCCCCCTGATCCGCGCCATGACAGGTGATCCGCCATTCGTCCGAGCTCGAGCCACTGGAAGTCCTCGCCGCGGTGAAAACCTTGCCGTCTGCATCCATGACAACGGCAGTCCCTCCTTCCGACCTCCACCCTAGCCCGCGGATCTTCTCCCACATGGTCGATCCATCGGCACCGGAAATTTTAACGGTCACCGTCTTGGGATTCCCACCGAACACCATCTTTGATTCGGTCGATCCAACCAAGGCGACATCGCCATCCCCGCCGACCGCCATGTCTGCCGCGCCGCTGAGCATGCTGGTAGGCTGGGTGAATGTCCTCACCCACAGCACATTGCCCGTCGCTGCCGCCAGCTTGGCGACGAGCACGCCGTCCGAACCCCGACCGAGAACGATGACATTCCCAGCGGCATCGAACTCAAAGTCATCGAAGCTGTCGTTGCCTCCATTGGGTCCGCCGAACGATCGTTGCCACAGCACCTTTCCCTTGGCGGAAAGCTTCACGACATTGATGTCGTTGTTGATCGGGTTCTTCGGCGTGTTCCCGGCATGCCCACCCAGGAAGATATTGCCTTGGGCATCGATCTTGACCCCGTGGCCCCCGTTCTTGGGATCTCCGGCCTTCTTGGTCCATCCGGACTTGCCATCCGGGCGATACTGCAGGGTCAGGTTGAATGCCTTCCTCCCATCGCTTCCAGCCCAGCCGTCATAGCCGGTGACATAGCTATTGCCGGCCGCGTCGACTGCAAATCCACGCGACTCACCACCGCCGTAGGTTTTCGCGCCGTAGATTCTCTCCCATGCCTGCACCCCGGTGCTACCGGAAAGCTTCCGCGTGAAATAGTCATTCCAGCCGGTGACGCCGCTGCCGTAGGCATTCACATAGACATTGCTGGAAGCATCGACACCCATGCCCACCCAGATCCGGCGGGACTCATGATGTTGGACATTCTCCCACTTGGGAGCGGCCTCTCCGAGCGGAGACAACACAAAGACAAGAAATGCGGTAAGCAGGGAGGAACGAGTCATCTGACGCGCTGATTCAGGTCAAAATCATCCCGCGAGACAAACGCAATCTCGGTGCCATCGCCGTCGCCTTGGAAATAGTCACTCCTCGATCCGGTGCGGCAGGAAGCGACTGAGGTTCCCGGTGACAGGTGAAATATCAGCCCGGGCAGAAAGGCCGCGGCATTCGTCGCCGATCACCCACAGCCCCCAGACGATATGACGACCGGCGGCTTGGAAGAGGTCGGCGTGTTGCTGATAGACCGTGGGACCAACGGGAGGCGGAGAATGGAACGGCCCGCGGGAGCGCAGCACCACGCCGCTACCCTCACGGCCGAAGAAAGGCTTCTCGACCCACCGATCCAACTCCCCCAAGGCCTCACGTGAATACGACGCCGGAAGCAGCAGCGGATGTCCGGGGTTCAGTTCCCACAGAATCGGAAGGATGCCCTTGTTCGAAAGCATCATCTTCCACACCGGCTCGGTGAAGCGCTGACGCTCCTGTCCGATCTCGGCGAAGAAAGGCTCCTCGGCCATCCACTCCCATGGGTAGAGCTTGAAGAGGCGCTCGATGGGACGATCGGCGGCATCAGTGAAGCGGCCGCTTTCTGAGAAGCCGAGTTCCGCCATATCCAGAAGTTCGACGCTTTTGCCCGCTTGTTCGGCGGTCTCTGCCAGGTAGGCGACGGTCTGGCGGTCTTCGAGATGATCCCACGAACAAGCGAAGTGGATCATCTGCTCGGGAAAGAGTTCCCAACGCTCGACCAATGCCTCGTGGATCGAGTTGAGCTGATCGCTTTCGGGAGCAACATCCTCAAGCCACTGCCACTGGATCACCGCTGCTTCCAACAACGAGGTCGGGGTGTCGGCGTTGTATTCTAGCAGCTTCGGCGTGCCGGTGCCGTCCCACGCCAAGTCGAACCGCCCGTAAAGCGCTCGATCGCCAGCCATCCAGGAAGTCTGCACCATGCCAGCCGCTGCGTCCGGAATCGCGAGCCGGCCGAACCAATCGCGCCGGACAATCTCCTCGCACGCGTGAAGACACATCGCATGGAGTTGATTGGCCGCGTCCTCAAGCACCTCGGCAGCCTCCAAGGTGAAAACCAGGTTTTGATCCTCCGTCCAATACGGCTGGCCGCCGTCGCCATGCCAAAGCAGGCCGGCGTCTTCGACACGCTTTTGCCAGTCCGGGCGCGGCGACCGGGATTCGAGGCGGATGGAAGCACTCATCGGATCAGCTACCGGAGGAGAATCCGCCGCTTCCACCACCGCTGCTCCGGCTCGCGCTGGAACCAAAGCCTCCACGCACCGACTGGCCGCTGACCACCGGCTGGCCACTGGCCCGGCTCTGATTGACCAGGCGCTGGTAGCCGGGATTCGCCGCGGCATGGGAGGCCACCGCACTGCGCTGGCTTTCCACATTCCCCTGCCACTGCGGCACCTGCGTGCTCGCCTGACGAAAGCCGTTGCCGGGAGAAAAGAAACCCCGGTTGCCGGAAAGCATCCAATACATGAGGAGAGCATTGCCCATTCCGAACCCGCCGCCACTGCTGCGCGCGCCACCGGACTGGCCGGCGAGAAGCTGCTGCTCCTTCTCAAGCGCCGCTTCCACTTTCTTCAGCGCTTCAGGCGTCGGACGGCTGTCAGCGACCCCGTCAGGACCTGGCCTCGCCTGCCACACGCCATTCACATACCACTTGCCATCTTGCTCGAAGCCATACGGATGGGGGAAAAAATCCCGGGCAGCGGCATGATAATAGCCGACGCCTTCAAGATGGAAATTGTTCAGCACCATCCCGGTCGCGAGCTTGGCCTTCTGGGAGTCGAGCGCCTCGATGCGTTTCTGGGTTTCCGCCATCTGCTGGTCCTTCGCAGTGGCGACATAACTGCGGTCACAACTGCTAAGCCCCACCCCGGCGAGCAGAGCAACGGTGGACCACCGGAGAACACCTCCAGGACGAATGACAACAGCGGAACGACGCTTCATGAGTGATTGGAAGTAAGACGATACGGGCATGCAACAGCCCGCGTCAACCGACAGAGGGTTCCAATCTGGAGAGAAGGTTCCACGCGACGACTTCACCCCTGAAAGTGTTCACGAATAATTCATGAAGAAATTCTCCAAGGAATTCGTCCTTCATGCGACTTGCTTGATGAACCGGAGGGCCGAGCGTTCTCGCCGAGGGCAGTCCCACCGCCGTCATCTTACACCATACCGACCTGACATCCGTCACATGAAACCGTTTGTTTTCCCACTTATCGCCCTCGCCGGTCTTGCTACCGCCCACGGGCAAACCGCCAAGCCAGGCTCGATCTCGCCAGTCCTGTTTGAAGCAACCTTCACCACCGAGAACGCTCCGACCACCACCAACGTACAGGGCGGCGTTCGCAAGACCTTCACCACCAGTTCGGTCCGTTATATCAACCGCGACATCCTTGAAGCGATGCGTCAGGCGAACCTGCTCGATGGCGTGCTGACCGGCTGGGCGATCCAGCGTCTCGCCGATCCGGCCGGTGTCGGTAACATTTACGCCACCAAGGCCGGTAAGGCTGCCGTGGCAGTTCCCGCCACCTTGCTGACCCAGCCGGTGGCCCAAGGCACAGCGCGGACCGGCACCGAATTCACGCCCACCGGCGGCACCGCGAAGCCGAATCTCTTCAGCCGTACCCACGCCAGCCTCACCGTGAAGAATGGCGCCAGCACCGGTTTCGGCTCTCAAGCCACCAAAGCCGGCACCTTCAAATCCGGCACCACCCTCACCACGGTCCAGCTGCTCACTGAAAACTACAACGTCACCGGCAAGACCGGCACCGGCGTGGGCATCGTGACCGGCAGCTACCGCACCACCGGTACCCGTGCGGCCGACCTGTCCACGCTACTGCCCGCCCCGGCACTGGCCCCCTGATTGATCCCACCGCATTTCCCCGCCCCGCCGGCCACCCCCGGCGGGGCCACTTTCTCCTCCTATGAAAAAGTTCCTGATCATCTCCGGCCTCGCCCTTTGGACGATCTTCGTGGCCATGACGTCCTCGAAATCTTCCGAACAGGCATCCGCCGCCCCGCGCCAAGAACCGGCGAAACGGCTGCAAACCTCCGCGAAATCCGCAGAGCGGGAAGACCGCGCCTCCGTGGCGAACAGGAAGTCCGCTACCGATCCCGACCGCCTCGCCACCGCCCAGGCCGTCATCGAGTCAGCCGCCCTGCGCTACGAACCCTCCGCGGTGAAGGACATCCGGCCCTGGCTGCTCGATACCGATCCGCAGATCCGCCAAGCCGCACGCGACGGGCTGGTGATGCTCGGCGAAAGCGATGCCATTCCTTTCCTCCGCGACGCCGCGAGCCGCCTCAAGGACCCGGCGGAAATTGCCTCCTTCCACGAGGCTGCCGACCTGCTTTCCCTGCCCGCGTGGTCGGAATCCGACGAAGCTCGCCAAGCAATGGCCGAGATCGTCAGCGAACAGGACCGCTGAGCGGATCCCCCGCGATGGCGGAATGGCGGGTCCGCCCATAGGGAGCAGGATGCCCATGTCCAACGGCGATTCCCCCATCGCCGCGACATCCCCCATCCCCCCAATAAATGACCCCCGACGATAAGATCGCGCGGACGGCGCTCGCCGTCCTCCGCTCCGGCCCCGTGGCAACTTGTATTCCCGGTTTGGCCGCCCGACGCCCCGCAACGGCAGGCTCGCGTTCCCGCTTCACGGTGACCGACCGCCTGACCTTCGAATCCGGCGGTGTGCCGGTGGTGCCGCCCTCCCCACGGCGCGAGGTCCGGATCTAACGAGCCCTCCGGCAAGCCCCGCCGCAGGCTTCTCCCCGGCGGCGGCGCTCCATCTTCCGGGGGCAATCCGGCTTTTCAGCCGGGTTCCTTGACCCCACGCGATTACGGAATGTTAGGAACTGCGAAATTTGGCAAAGTGTCGCTGTCCTTCAGGACGCACACACACCCAAAACCACACTAACCTTCCCATGAGCACCCAGGAAAAGATCACGCAGTTGGCCCTCGCCGCGCTCCGCTCCGCTCCCAGCGCCGTCACGCCGAAGCCCGCCACCTTCATGCGCCCCTTCGAGAAGCCTCAGGCTCTCGCCATGGTCCCCGGCACCAGCGACGCCCGCTTTGAAAAGTCCGGCCGTAGCTTCCAAACCTCTTGGCCCTTCGCTCGCCAGGAAGTCTGGATCTAAGCGGCCACCCTCAGCCGCGGAGTTCGCTGCTTTTCGCCCGGGCCTCTTCCAATAGGCCGGGCCGCGACTCCAAGAGGTCGGCCATGGCGCGGATCACCGCCAGCGTCGGCCGGGAGACATGGTGTTCCATGCCTTCCACATCCCGGTAAATCGTTTCTTCGTCGATCCCGAACAACCGGAGGAAACGCGTGAGCGTCTCGTGACGCTCGATGATCGCCTTCGCGATGCGGTGCCCCTCCTCGGTGAGGACAGTGCCGCGGTACTTCTCGTGTTTCACGAGCCCCTCGGTATCCAGCTTGCGCAGCATGTTGGTCACGCTGGCCTGCGAGATGCCGAGATTTTTTGAGATATCGATGGCACGGGCATAACCCTTCGACTCGATCAGATGCAGAATCTGCTCGAGGTAGTCATCCATGGCGACCGAGCCGCTGGTGCGCTGGGATCTCGCGGGCACGACCCGAGATGAAGGCACCGGGGCGAAAGAGACAAGGGCATTTCCAGCCCGCGCAGCCACTCCTCGTCCGCCGTGCCCACATCGACCGCGTAGCGGTCACGGAAGGTAGCCGGGGACTTCAGTCCCCGGATCAAGCACGGACGCCGAACGTGTCGCGTAGCGACACCGGCATCGTCATCTGGCGGCCCGTGTTCGGGATCGGGTGCGAATCGGTTCTATTCCTTTGTCACTACGCGACACCACCCGCTTGTATCCCTAACCGTGGACTGAAGTCCATGGCTACCATCCTTGGTCGCTACGCGACCGGAGAGAATGCCGAACCGGCCGACGGGAGTGTCTCGTTTTTACCACTCAAGTTCCAGCAAGCTCACGCCCTGTCGCGGTAGCGTCAGCATCACAGCGGAAAGCTTTTCCTCCTCGATGAAACGGGGAGCTTCTTCCACTTCAGCCAGCTTGCAGGCCTGCTCCAGTGTCGCGAGTTGTTCCGCAGTCGGTTGTTGCGGCGAACCCATCGCCTGCCACGCGGTGAAGGAATTCGAATGGGTCTCGTCGATCAGGTAGCGCTTCACCTTCGGCACGCCCTTCGGAGCGCCTAACAGGTCGATGCGCACCTCGGCGTCAGGGCCGCGCAGGTCGTCATCGTGGTAATGCCACGCCATCACGGTGATCTTCTTGCCGTCCATCGCTGCCAGCGCGGAAACGTCCGGCTTCTCGCGGACTCCGGAGCGCAGGAGATCGGGCAGCGAGACGGCGGAGTCGCTGGTCACCGGCAGTCGGAAACCATCCATTTTCGCGAACATGCGGAAGACATTCAGCACCGGCTTGTCGATGCCATTGGTGGCGAGCGTCCGGAAGCCGGCGAAGTACGGCTGGCCTTCAAACTCGTAGGCCCAGGTCAGCGCGCCTTCCAGATTCACGCCATGTTTGTCGGCCAAGTCCAGCTTCCGCGGGAAACTCGCCGCCGTGTAGCTGGAATACATGGTGCCATTGCGGTAAGCGAGGTTTGCCCCCTGGCAGGCCGCACAGCCTTCGGGATCGGATTCGCCGATGACGATGGGCTTGCCCTTCATCTCCGGATAGCGGGCGATCACATTGAACGCCGCGTCGATATCCCGAAGATGGTTCGAAATGCCCATCTGCACGCGGCCGTTGATGTTCTGCGGCTGGCCTTTCGCGTGGAAGGAAAGGAAATCGGTCGGCGTGCCGGTCTCTCCGGTCGCCTGATTCTTCCCCTTGATGCAGTGCTCGATAAAGCTCTTGAGGAAATCCCCACCTGCACCTCCAGCAAGATCAGGGCCGCCGACCTTCGCCTCGGGAATCGCACGACGGACGGCTTTGATCGCGTGATCGTGAAGCCTGAAGAACTCTTCACGCGATCCGCGCCAGTAGCCGATGTTCGGCTCGTTCCAGGTTTCCCAATACCACTTCAGCACCTCGTCCTTGCCGTATTTTTCCAACGAGTGCTTCGCCCACTGATAGACGAGCTCTTCCCACTTTGCCCAATCCTTCGGCGGGTAGGCCCAGCCGGTGTAAATTTCGTCGTACTTTGCCGCTGGCGTCCAGTGGTGGCGGTAGGGCTCCGGCTTCACCGACAGCGCCTCTGGCATGAAGCCGATCTGCACGTACGGCCGGACGCCATTCTTCAAGTAGGTGTCGAAGATCCGATCGACGATGGTCCAGTCATAGACCGGGTTGCCTTGCGCGTCCTCGGTGTAGGCATTGGTAGAGCCCCATTTCAGAGCGGGCGTGCCATCACCGGTGACGAGCAGGCTGTGAGTGCGGAAGAAAACTTCCTTCGGCTTCATGGAACCGAGGTGACCTAACAACTCGTCGCCATTCTTCATGTAGGCGTAGTTCGGCTCGTCCGCGCCGAAGAACCGCCAGATCGGCTTCAGCTCCTGGCCGGGCCGCGCGACATCCACCGTGATGGTGACGGGAAATGACTCTGCCGAGGCAAGGGTGGCCGAAAACAACAGGAGGGGAATGGGTTTCAGGGTCATGACCGCCAGCGTGGCGACTCCCCGGATTACCTGCCATCACGTTTCCGACACCCGCGGCGGGAAAAAGATGCAACTCCCTCCCCCGCAAGGCCGGTTTGCCCCTTAAAAACGAATGATCAGGCCAAGGTTCGGCCCGCTGGTCTCGGCATCATAAACGAAGCCGCCCTGATGGTAGTCCACCGAGATGATCCGGTAGGCCAGCGCGATCGAAGTGCTATCCGTGAGACGGTAGCCGATGCCCGCAAGCGCCTGCCAGTATTCATCCGAAGAGACGTCGAAGCCTCCGTAGGTGCCATTCGCGAAAATGCTCCAGCGGTCGCCGAGACGCTGGGTAAAACGAAGGCCGACGAAAGGATCGATCCACTCCTGCGAACCCGAAGCCGAACGGGTGGTGACAGGAAGATTCGGCGTGAAGAGGTCCAAGTCGACGTCGATGCTGTTCAAGGCCGCGCCCACCACCAAATCGAGCGAAGTGCTTTCCGATCCGTAAATCTCGTAGCCGACGGAAAGCGAGGCCATGACTTGGTCTTGGGAGAAGCGCACATACGAACTGGCGATCGGATTGGCCGCCGCAGAAAGCTTCAACCAGATCGCATCCACCGTGATGGACCAGCGATCCTTCTTCGCCTCGAAGGCACCGCTCAATCCGGCATCGAGGTTGTCGAGGATGTCATCGAAGGGCACATCCACATGGCTCGGAGCGAGGCCGGCGACGCCGATCTCTCCCTCCAGCCCCATCAAGGGAGCGTAGAGTGCGGTGGTGAACTCCCAGCCCGAGGATTCATGGGCCGGAGTGATCTGAGGGGTGGGAGAGACAGTAGCGGGTTCGCCGGCGTGAACGGCGGCGGTGGTCAGGGCGAGGAGGATCACGGCTTCATCGTGGGAGAATAGGAGTTGGGACGGAGAGGAATTGCAGGAGTCACTTCAGGCTTTCAGCCATGTCCGGGCCTCGGCATCCTGGCACTCGTATGCAGGCTGCCGGAATCAGGGCGTATACCAGATGGGAGAGGTGTATGCCCGCTCAGTGACCGTGAGCCGGGTTCCCTCCAGTGGCTTCACCCCGAATCGCTTCGCGTCGTAGGCGGTCCAACGAGGCGTGGGGATCTCGATGACGCGGAGGTAATAGAAAGCCTTCAGCGCCGGGTCGAAATCGGGATCCTTCCAAACACGAATGAGTTCGGGAGCGCCAATGGTATTGGTCCAAGTCGCATTCGCGATGTCCACGGTGCTGCCAACGCCCGGCAGCTTGCCGTCCGGGCCGGGCCGGCGGTCGCCACCCCACACGACGTCATGGACTTTCTCATGCAAGCCACCTTGGGCATCGAGCCAGCCTTTCACCAACTGGATGCGGTCGAGGTTTGCGCCAATGGGATCCTTCAACGCTGCCACAAGGAAGGTCGGCGACTTGTCTGCGGGCGCATGGCTGAGATCACCGCCCATCGGCACGCCCTTGGCGTAGCCAGTTGCTCCGGGATGGCGTGAATTGGCGTCACCTTCCTCAAAGTCCCAGCCGCCGAAGAAACGGACGATCATCCGCGTGCCGGTCGTGGCGTAGGTTTCCTTCCGCTGCATCGCATCCCAAATCGAAGCGCGCGTGTTTTCCTCGGCCCACACGGCGGCATAGCCGGAGGCAAGCACCTCCCAGTCCATGATCTTCACCCCGGTCTTGGGATTGTTCATGAAGGCGGCGGTCATCCGGTGCGGACTTGGCTCTTGTGGCGTGGTCTTGCCGAAAAAGTTTTCCTCTTCCATCGCGATTAGTCCGGTGTGGGCGTCGCTGCTGCCGACGAGTCCGAACTTGTAAGGATTCACGCCGAGCTTCTCCTCAAGCTTCAGCCCGTTCTTGAGGGCGGAGCGGGCGTACTCAAACTCCAACATTTCATTCGTCTTCGCCTGGCTGCCGTCGAGGTTGCCCTTGTCCCATCGCTCGAAGTCTGCGAACTCGTCATTCGGCGAGAGGAAGGGATGGGCCTCTCCATCCCCTTTGGTCTGGGTCGTTTCGTAGAGCCGCTCCCACTTCGCCCGCTGCTCGGCATAGTCGCGGTCTATCGCTTTGCCGAAAGCCTCGACGATCGGGAACATGGTTCCGTTGCTGAGGTTGCCGTTGTGGGCGATCGCGAGCACGCTACCGCCCGTCTTCTTTTCGTAGGCATCCATCCACTTCCACAAGTCGAGCGGATTGGTGCTCCCGTAGGGAGGGACGCACGTATAGGGCTCCACTTGGCTCGCCTTGTCCCCATTGTCGCGGAAGATGACATTGCGGTGAAGGTTGTTCCCCTTGTCCAGCGAGGTCCATTCGTAGCCGATGAAAGCGGTGAAGAGCCCGGGTTGGTTGTAGGTCTCCGCGGCGTCGATCGTTTCCTGCCAAGCGCCGCGGTAGGCACGGGTGCCGGGGAAATACATCAACTCCTTCGGGAAGGTGCCTTGGGAAAACTGCCCGATGATATCGAGCGCAGCTTCCCCCCCCTTGCCGGATTGGATCATCTCGTACCATTTTCGCCCCATCGGCTGCGCGAGGAGTTCTGCCTTGCCCGCAAACAAGTCGGCAAAGAAGCCCATGTTATCCGAATGGTCCGCGACGACGAGGAAATCGAGCGGACGCGAGAGCTTCGCCGGTTGCCCGCTCGAGGCCATCACTTGCTCGCCACGAGCGAAGCGGAGGGCATCGCGAGGCGTCAGGCGGCAGCCGAATGCACCCGCGTCCATCGAGAAGCCGGTATGCAAGTGGGTGTCGCCGAAAAACGGACGCGTGGGAAACTTGCGGTCGGCATACGGCGAATACGGACGCTTCTTGAATGCCTCGTCGGCCTTCTCCTTGTCGAGCGCGCCAGCATCCTGCGCGACCAGGGGAGCGAATGGGAGCCCGCAGGCAGCGAGAATGAGCATGTGGAATTTCATGGCGGGATGAGAGATGTTAGAGGAGGGACACGCGCTCGATCACCCAGAACATTGCCACGCCACCGATGGCGTAAGGAGGCAAGGTCGTGACCCAGCGAGGGAGTTGGACGGAAGGGCGTCGCGCCGGCGCGGTGAGCACCAGCATGAGGGTGACGAAAGCGAGTTGCCCCGCCTCGACGCCGACGTTGAACAGGAATAATGCCAGCGGGATGTCGTTCTGCGGAAGCCCGACCTCGCCCAGCGCGCCAGCGAATCCAAAGCCGTGCAACAGTCCGAAGACAAAGGCGACAAGCCATGGCGATCGCTCGGTGATGCCGGTTTGCCCGCGCTTCGTGCGGATGATTTCCGCCGCGACAAAGACGATGCTCAGGGCGATCACCGCCTCGACCGGTGCCGCAGGCAGGCTCACGTGACCGAGCGTGGCCAGAGCGAGCGTAATGCTATGAGCGACCGTGAAAGCAGTGATCGTTTTCAGCAGCAGCAGCGGGCCCCTCACGATCAGCATCAGCGCGAGAACAAAAAGCAGGTGATCGATTCCCGACCATATGTGCTCTACGCCGAGCCCGAAGTAGCCTGCCGCCGCGGGGCCGGTGAGATGCTCGCCCATCACAAAGGTCGGATCATCCGGCCGTAGCAACCGTGAGACGACGCGACCGTCGGCAAGTGAAACGCGCACCAGCACGTCCACCATCGTCTGCTGCAAGCCATGCACGCCCACGATCCATCCTTCCAGCCCCCGGGGTCCGGTAGCGATTCGCCAGCGTCTCACTTCCGCACCTTGGATCCGTTCGACGATCGGTGGCGTGATGACCCGCGCATCCACGGGCATGGAGGGATGCACAGGCAAGACTCCATGAGAAAACTGCGCCGGCAGCGGGCAGCCACATGGCATCGTTTTGCCAGTAGCCTCGGGGAGCAGTTCGGAGTGCGGCACGCCATCGCCAGCCAGGGGAACCCCGCCCGCGGCCGGAACTTTCCACAACACCTCGAATTCACCCGGCGCCCGCTCCGTCAATTCGAGATATGCGGGCCGCACCTCGTGGGCGAATGAACCCACGCTTGCCGCCATCCAAGCCAAAACGACAATCCACACGTTCATCGGGTCGCCGTTTCGGAGGAAGGTGTAGCCGCACGGGAGAGCGCCGCTTCATCAATCGTGATGCAGTAACGCTCCTTCAATCTACGGATGAAGTCCTGATTCGCAGCCAACCGGTTGTCCTCGGAGTAGTCCCGCGCGACCGCATCTCGGACGATCTCGAAGGGCTTGGCCTGCGGGACTTCCTTTTGGCTCACCCGCACCAGATGCATCCCGTAGGCAGACGACACCGGCCCCCGCCACTCCCCGGCAGGCAAACCCATCACGTCTTTGGCAAACCCGTCACCCAATGCCCCGGCGATTTGCGATTGCTCCGCCGCGATGAACTCATGCTGACCCAGAAAAGGATCGCCCATCGCTCCCGCGTCGCCGCCCTTGGCCAACACATCCAGCGCCTTTCGTGCCTCCGCCTCCAATCCCGTGCCACGGCGGTCCGCGCTGAAATACACATGTTGGAAACTGGTCCTTACCGGCGTTACATACCGGGCCGCGTGATCTTCGTGGTAGCGTCGCAGGACCGATTCCTCCGGCACGGCCGCACTAACAATGTCCTGCCCGAGGAACTCCAGCTTCTGCGCCATCCGCCGCCGGACGATCGTGTCGTCACGGTCCAAGCCCATCGCCAGCGCCTCACGATAGAGGACTTCCTCGCGCACGTGATCCTCGACCAAACCCCGAAGTTCCCGCTCGTCCGGCGGCCGGTGCCATTGTTTGGCATACCCCTCACTCAACCAAGCAAGTGTCCCGGCGGTAACCTCGATGTGCGGCAAGCCACTCTTGGCTTCTTCCCCGCCACGCCAGGCGTGCACCGCGAAAATGAGTCCACCGAGCAACAGGAAATGAACCAGCGGTTCGCGGAAGAGCGCTTTCATGCGGCCATGATTCGGGAAGGTATCTTTGAAATCATGGCCACACCTCGGCAGCAGGGAATTGTACTTTGGTTGAATGCTGCTCCCGGCGAGAAGCCGGGGGAAACACCGCAAAGGTAGGGAGAACCAGCGTTAGTCGGCAGGTTTGCGGCACCTCGGGCCGGGCGATCTTTTGCCAGAAGCCCGCTTCCTTGGCCGCCCTTGGATCTCGCTGGCCCGCAATACCGATTGGTACGCCTGTAGCCCCAGACCACCTTGGGGAACGCCGCGAGCGCATCTAGCGATTCCAAGAGCGCAGGATCCCCGCCCTCTGCAGCAGGCATTACCTTCGAAATTCGCTGCGCGACATCGAGCGACATCTTCTCCTCCCCTTACCTCCGACGGCACATCGGATGCCGCAGCCATCTGCAATGATTCTTATGCAGATGAAGAGGCAGCCCTTCCGCCCGGACCCGGCGAGGAACACATCCCCGCCGGGTCAGAAGCGTAAACCCAGATCAGGGACCATAACATCACCGGCCGGGATGGATGCGCGTGATCTTCGAGCCCTTCAATCCCACTCCGGCCATGAGGCCTTTTTGGTCGAAGAAATAAGCATAGCTCTTGCCTCCGGTGGCAGTGCTCATTTCAGTAGACTTGCCCCGGTCCCAGACGACGACAGTCGGGCTGCTGCCGACGTCCCATCCGCCAGCCTGGTCGAGCTTTGCCAATTCCGAGCGATTCATCAGGAACAGCGCGTAGCCGAATTTCTGAACGCCGGCTTGCAGGCCCCACGAAGCGCCGGCCGTCTGATAGTAGCGGGTGACGCTGCCGCCCTGAATGAGGGCACCGTTGCCGCCCTCGGCACCAAAGACGAAGCCGCCTTTCAAGATCTCAGGAAAGACCAGCACACCGGCGGCATTGCGGCCGAGTCGGCGAGCGTTGGCATCCTGTGAATAGAGACGATTGAGGGCCGAGTGCGCATCACTGGAGATCTTGCTGCCGCTCGCATGGGATGCATTGGCCTGGGTGACGGGTTCGTGGGCACAATTGCTGAGGCACAGTGCGGACACGGTGGTAAAAGCGCCGAAAGCGAGGCGCTGGATAGTCATTTTCATGGTAGTTGCTTGGTTCGTTGATGGGGGGAGCCGGGAAAGGAAGGGCCGGGATCATGAAGACAACCGGGAATTCAGGGATTCAGGGAAGGCAAGTGCCGAGGCAACAAACGCTTGAGAAAACCTGTCACCCTCGCTCCGAAGACACGGAGTGCAAGTGATAGGAAAAGGGCTCCAACAGCTCCGGCGACAAGCGGTGAACCATGCTTGCGCCACGCCCTCTCCAGTTGCATCCGGAAAGAGAGCGGATGAAGTCTTCATGACAACGCGGGGTCAGAACTTGTAGCCGGCAGAGAGCGAGAAGACTGTCGGCGACGAACGTTCCGAATCACGCGGCGCTCAGATGGCGGCGTATGGCATCGGTCAGGAGTAGCCCGGGAAAGGGCTTGGTAAGATAGGCCACGGCACCGGCCTGCTCCGCCCGTTGACGGAAAATCGGCCGATCGTAGCCGGTAATGAACACCACCGGCGGGCGGATCCCGCACGAGGCGAGATGTTCCTGGAGATCCAGCCCTGACATTCCAGGAAGCTGGATATCGAGCACGAGAAAAACGATCCCGGCACGCTGCTCCCAAACCATGAGATCTTCAGCGGATGCGAAGGATCGCGCTTTCCAGCCGGAGGTAACAAGCAGGCGCTCGATCGCCTGGCTCATGCTGCCATCATCATCCACGACGACGATTTCGCGATCTCTCTCCGCCATGGCCCGACCATGTTGTCAGCCCCGGAGATGAAACATTGGCACTTGGGGCAGATATATCGCCCTTAGGTCTGATGTTCCAGCGAACAACCACACCCCGTCAAAGGGCGACCGCGACGGCAGCTGCCTCCAGATCGTCCGCCATATGCACCAGCTCGGCCAAGGAGCCGGCTCGCATCTTCTGCATCACCCGGGAGCGATGCGCTTTGACGGTGCGCTCCGAGCAACCCACCTCGGCACCGATTTGCTTGTTCGGTTGGCCCGAGACCACGCGGAGGAAGACCGCATGTTCGCATGGCGTGAGAGTAGCAAGCCGACGACCCAATTCGGCACGGCGCTCGGCAGCATGCCAGCGCTCCTCATCCTGGGCCAAGGCCGCGGTCACTACCGCAAGCAAGGTTTCCCGCTGTACCGGCTTTGGCAGGAAATCGAACGCCCCCGCCTTGATGGCTTGGACGCTCATCGGGATGTCGCCGTGACCCGTGAGGAAAATGACGGGCAACATCTCATCCTGATCGCGCAGACCTCGATGAAGCTCGAGCCCGCTCGGACCGCCCGGGATCCGCACATCCAGCAGCAGGCAGCCGCGCAAGGGCCGCTTGCTCGCGAGCAGGAACTCCGCAGCCGAACCATACGAGCGCGTCTCGTGGCCAGCAGCGCGAAGCAACCGGGAGAGCGCGGTGCGCAGCGATTCGTCATCGTCCACGAGATAGACGACCGGAGCGGTTTCCTGGTTCGCGTTCATGGAATTCAGGGATCGGCCAAAGTGGGAAGGATCAGCCGGAAGGTGGCCCCTCCCTCGGAGTTGTTTTCCGCAGTCACGCGGCCGGCATGCGCCTCGGCGATCGACCGTACGAGCGAGAGACCGAGCCCCATACCACTTTCCTTGGTGGTAAAGAAAGAATCGAATAAGCGCTCGATCTTTTCCGGGGCGATGCCGTGGCCATTGTCCTCCACGCTGATTTCCACCGCGCCGGGATCGCGCCGGGCCGAGCGGAGCGTGACCCGGCGATGGGCGAGCGAGACACCCTTGATCGCATCCATGGCATTGAGCATCAGGTTCAGCAGCACCTGCTCGAGTTGCACCCGATCGCCGGAAATCACCGGCAGGTTCAGGGCGTAGTCGCGGCCAACGATCACCCCTCGGCGCCGGACGTCATAGACCACCAGACGCATCGATGACTCAAGCAAGTCATTCACATCCAGAGGCTCCATCTGCGTCTCCCGATTGCCAACCAAAGCCCGGACGCGGGTGATCACCTCACTCGCCCGCAGGTCATCCCGGCGAATGTCGGCGAGGATCTGGCGCACTTCGGGAAGGGACTCCTCGCCCCCTTTGGCGAGGAGTATTTCAGCGGCCTCGGCGTTGCTCAGGATGGCCCCCAGCGGCTGGTTCACCTCGTGAGCGATCGAGGCCGTGAGTTCTCCGAGCAGCGCCAACCGAGACGAGCGGGCGATCAGCCGTCGGGCCTCGTAGGCTTCCCGCTGCTCGGTGATGTCCCGGCTCATGACGACAAAGCAAGGCTCGCCTCCGAGCTGGATCAGCTCGCTCGAGAGGCTCATCCAGCGGGTAGCGCCATTGCGCAAGAGCACCTGCTGCTCATAGCTTCGAAGGGCCTCGCCAGCTTCGAGCATCTCCCGGAAACGCCGGTCCGACTCGCGACTGCTGACCAGCCCGAGGTCGACCGGGTTCTTCCCGACAGCTTCCTCGCGGCAGATCTCGAAGAACTTTTCCCACTCTGGATTTACCTCCACCAGTCTTCCATCTGACTGCCGCACGATGGCGATGGCGACCGGGCTGCCACGGAATACTCCGGCGAAGCGCTCCTCGGACTGACGCAGTTCCTCGATCGCACGGCGACGCTCGGTGATGTCCGTGCCGATGCCCTGGATCTCGAGGAGTTCCCCATGCTGGCCGTAGATGGGATAGTCATCCCACTCCATCCAGCCCACGCTTCCGTCGGGCCGGAGCACTTCGTGTTCGTGGGACATGGATCGCTTGGCATCGAGCATCCGGTCCATCATCGCCATCACGGCGGGATGGCTTTCAGCGGGAATCAGGGTAAGAAACCGGGTTCCGAGCAACTCGCTGCGATCCTTTCCGAAGAAGCGGCAGTAAGCTTCGTTCACGAAAGTCAGCGTGGTGTCCTCGCGATAGCGACAGACCATTTCCGTCTGGCTATCCACCACCTCGCGATAGCGCTCCTCGCTGATTCGCAATTGTTGCTCCGCACGCATCCGGCGGTAACGATGAATCAGCAGCCCGGTGATCAGGATCGATTGAACCGTAACCGCCAATACACAGGCCGTCACGGTCCCGGGATGTTCCTCCCAGACTTGCCGGATCGGGGCGAAAAAGCCACCGGCATTCCGGCTACTTTCCGGAAGCATCGATCCCGGCGCGTGAGCATACGCTAGCGGCACGATCGCGGATGAACCTACTAGCACTCCAAACATCACGCCACGACCGGCCCTCGCCACCGGTAAACTCGGCAGCCATTCAGGGGCGGCGTTCAATTGACCGGCTCTCCCTGCCATTAATCGCATCCTGAAATTTTCTCACCCAAAGGCACAAGGATCAAATGGTGCCCAAACCGGCAATCGCCCGCCCCGCAAGGCATTACTTCATATCATCTAACACGAACTCGTCAGAAACTTGAGAAACCGCGTCTCACTAGAGCTTCGATCCCTCAAACTGGATGACTTCCAATCTCTCCAGCGCCAATCCGGAGCCCATCCACTAGTAAATGCATCGAGCGGGATGCCCCGAAGCGAAGGCGTCCTGCCTTCCCCCGAAGCGCTGGCGGAGCCGCAAAGGTCACCTCTTCCGGTCGAGTGCCATTCACGGAAGCGCGACAGGAAAGCGAGCCGTCTTCATTTCGCCGGAGCCATAGATGCGTCTCTACACCCGGGCTCAGTTGATAATCGCCGGTGGAGCCGATGCCCATCGCACCGTGCGCGGTGATTCGGCCATCAGTCCCGATCTGCAGGAAGTGTTGTACCGCATCATCCAGCCCCCGGCGGATTTCGAGGAAGGGACACGCGCCACCCGATGGCTGGATCGCCATCTTGAGGATAAAGTACGCCGACCACGCGCTGCCATGCGCGGGAAAGTCGGCCAGCACCGGTGTATACACTCCACGCACCATGTCCGAGTTCGTGCCTCCAGTGAGAAGCAGCGACTGCGCACCACGGAGCGCTGTGGCGATGTGG
>Ga0307406_10000813_pt1 | contig 17543 bp, 15 predicted proteins | sample 322Cmetagenome_3_FD_203706 | JGI IMG/M metagenome (GOLD analysis project Ga0307406, IMG submission 203706) | Maize rhizosphere microbial communities from greenhouse at UC Davis, California, United States - 322HYB-C-2 | ecosystem: Host-associated > Plants > Roots > Rhizosphere > Soil | place...
GCCGAACACGATCCATAGACCGAACAGCAACGCCAAGGCCGCGCGCACGCTGCCGGCGAGCATCGACACCGCGATGCCGACCGCGGTCAGCAAGGCCAGGTAAAGCGCCATAGCCAGCACCCACAAAGCCAGACGCGCGGCGGTGTCGAGGTCGAATACGCCCAACACGACGCTCGATGCGGCGGTCGCGGCCGTCACCGGCAGCAGCAACACCAACACCAGTGCAGACCAGATCGCCAAGGCCTTGCTGATCACGATCGCGCGCGGCCGGATCGCCGCGCCTAGCGCCAGGCGCAAGGTGCCGCGTTCGCGGTCCATCGCCACCGCGGTGAAGGCGAGCAGGAAGGCGACCAAGGGCGCGAAGCCGATCAGCAGCCCGGCCGGACTGACCAGGCCGGCGCGCTGCAGCATCGAGGCCTCGCCTTGCGGTCGATACAGCATGTCGTTCTGCACGTGCGCCTCCAGCCAGACCGCCTGGCCCACGAAGGGCTCCACGCCTGGATCCAGCGCGGCCAGCACCGGCGTCGGCTTGAACGCGTAGATGCTGTAGTGCGCGGCCGAATGCGGGTCTTTCTCGCCCTGGCCGAGCCAGCGCGCGCGCTCGGCGCGGCCGATCTCGCTCTTGGCCGCATTGGCCGTGGCGATCGCATCCAGATTGACCGCGAACGCCAGCAGCACCAAGGCGCCGAGGCAGAGCAAGGCCCACCAGGCGCGACGGTCGCGGCGCAGCAGCGTCCATTCGTAACCGGTCAGCGACGCGCTCATGCGGCGAGCTGCTCCAGGTACAAGGCTTCGATCTCGGCCGCCGACAGTTCGTCGGTATGACGTTCGACCAGCAGACGGCCGGCACGCAGGATGCCGAGCCGATGCGCCACATCCTTGACCCGATACAGATCGTGGGTCGCCATCAGCACCGCGATGCCGCGCTTGGCCGCCGCGCGCACGCCTTGCGAGAGGTCGTTGGCGGCGCTGGCGTCGAGCCCCGAGGTGGGTTCGTCGAGCAGCAACAACTGCGCATTCTTGGCCAGGGCGATCGCCAGGCCGACCTTCTGGCGCATGCCTTTCGAAAACCCGGCGGCACGGCGGCTGTGCGCCTCGTCCTGCAGGCCGGCTTCGCTCAACAACGCACGCGCTTGCGCGTCGTCGAGGCGGCGCCCGCCGAGCAGGGCGAAATAGCTCAAGTTCTCGATCGCGTTGAGGGTGGGATGCAGCATCACCGTTTCCGGCAGGTAGGCGATCTTGGCCCGTGCCACGAGCGGGTCGCGGTCGACGCGGGTGCCGGCGACGTCGATATGGCCCGCCTCCGGCGTCAGGAAGCCGAGGATCAGGTTCAAGGTGGTGGTCTTGCCGGCGCCGTTCGGGCCGAGCAATGCGTAAACCTCACCCGGCGCGATCGCCAGCGACAAGGCTTCGAGCGCATGGCGCGCACCGAAGTCCTTGCGCACCTCGTGCAGGCGCAGCGCGTCGCTGCGGGTTTCCAGCAGGCTCATAAGTTCACCCGGAAGGTCAGCTCGACGCTGCGCGGCGGTGCGATCACCAGTTGGTCGGCCGCGCCGCCGGACCAGTCGGCATAGAAGGCATCGCCGAGGTTGCGCCCGTGCAGGGCGATCTCGCCGAACGGCAGGCGGTAGGCGACGGAGGCGTCCCAGACGTCGTGGCCATCGACGCGGATGCTGTTGGCGTTGTTGGTGTAGAAGGCGCCGACATGGCGCACGCCGCCGCCGAGGGTCAGCGGGATCGCCTCGAAGCGATAGCTCGCATACAGGTTGGCGACGCGCTCGGGCACGTTCGGCGGCACGTTGCCGGCGCGGTCGACGCCGCCGGCTTCGCGCAGTTCGTCGAAGCGCGCATCGAGCGCGGCGAAGCTCGCTTCCAGGCGCAGGCCGCGGGTCAGCGCCGCCGATGCCGACAGTTCGATGCCGCGCGAGGACTGGCGCCCGCCCTGTACCGACAGATTCGCATTGAGCGGGTCGCGGGTGACGATGTCGTCCTGCTCGATCCAGTATCCGCCCAGGCTGAGGTCGATGCGGTCCTGCCAGAAGCTGCTCTTGATGCCGGCGTCGATGGCGCGGCCGTGGGTCAGCTCGAAGCGCGAATTGGCCAAGGACAGCAGCGGCAGGCTGCCGACCGGCGCGACCGCCTCGCTGTACTGGGCGAACAACTGGGTCTTCGGGCTGAGGTCGAATACCGTGCCGAGCCGCCACGACAAGGGTTCGTAACGCCGCTCGAACCGGGTCAGCGCCGCGGTATTGAGGTCGCGGATGCTGCGTTCGAGTTCGATGCGGTCGTAACGCAGCCCCGCCAGCAGCAACCAGCGCGGGCTCAGATTCAGCGCGTCCTCGGCGAATATCGAAGCGACCCGCGTCGTCGAGTCGAAATCGACGCGGTTGCCGGCGCCGGGAAAGTTACGCGCGTCGTCGTCGAAGGACACCCGGCCGCGGACCGGCGCGAACGGGTCGACCGCCGTGGTCGTGCCGAAACGGCGCATGACGAAGAAGTCGCCGTCGCTGAACTCGACCCCGACCGAGGCGCGGTTGCGACGCCCGGCCAGGCGGTGCTGCGAGAACAGGGTCGCGCGTTCCACCCAGAAGCGATGTTCGTGTTCGATCCGGGTGGTGCCGCGATCGAGCAGACCGCTGCGGCGGTTATAGGTATAGGTCTCGGAATTCAGCCAGCGCCGCTTGGCGTCGTAATAGCTGAACTCGTTGCTGAAACGCAGACCGTCGTCGATCTGCCAGCTCACCCGCGAGCGCAGCCAGTCGCTGCGCGCGTCCTGTACGCCGTTGTCGACGTTGTAGTTGCGCTTGCGCAGGGAGCGGTCGAGCACGTAATCGTTGCCGCTGCGCACCAGCCCGCTCGGCTCGCGGGCGATGGCTCGCGGCAACAGCGGCGTGCCCCAGTAGGCGGTGTCGTAGTCGTCTTCGTAATGATCCAGGGCCAGATCGATGTCGAGCGCGTCGCTCGGACGCCAGCGCGCGGCCAGCGTCGCCGAGGTCGCCTCACTGGCGGTGTCGTCGACATAACCGTCGCTGCGGCGATGGCTGGCCACCGCGCGCAAGGCGAAGCGGTCGCTGAGCGGAATGTTCGCGTCGAGCGCATACCGCTGGCCGCCGAAGCTGCCCCAGCCGGCCATGCCGTCGAAAGCGCGGGCATCCACGGCAGTGTCGCCGAGCTGCGGCCGCTTCGGCACCAGGTTGATCGCGCCGGCCAGCGCGCCTTCGCCGTACAGCACCGAGGCCGGGCCCTTGAGCACTTCGATGCGCTCGAAGCTCCAACTGTCGAAGTCGCGCGTCACCAAGGGCGCCGCGGTCTGGCGTACGCCGTCGTAGAGCAAGGCGATGGCGCCGCCGGTGAACCCGCGCATCGAGGTCATGCCCGGCGATGAGGGCAACTGCCCGGCCAGTACGCCGGGCGCGGCGTTGAGCGCGTCGACGCTGCCGCGCAGGCCGCGGGCCTGGATCGCGTCCTGGCTCAGCATTTCGACCATCGCCGGGGTCTCGCGCGCGGTCAGGCCGAGGCGCGAGCCGGTGGCGTTAGCGGTGTCGAGCGGCGCGGTCGCGGCGCGCCGGCCTTCGACGGTGACCGTGTCGAGCAGGGTTGCCGCCGCGCCGCCGGCGGCCTCCTGTGCCGCCGCCGGCGACGCCAACGTCACCGATGCCAAAGCCGATGCGAGCGTCATCCGCCCGAAGTACGCCGCACCTGCCCGGCTGCCCTGCTTGCCTGCGCTCACTGTGATCCTCGCCCCATGTCGTTTATGAAATGAAACGATATATCATTTCATTTACGAGGCAATGTAAGTCGAGGTGAAGGGCGCGTCAATACGCCCCGCCAACATTTCGTCTGGCAGGGACAGCGAAAATGGAACCAGGACGCTCCGCCCGTTCGGCGGGCGGAACGCGGGAGGACGGCGCGGCGGCGGGCAGCGCCTCGCCTAGGCCAGGCGGATGAAATCGTTGGCGGCGGTGCGGCGGGTGCGGCGCGCGACTTCGAAGCCGTTCGCAGAACCCTTGTGGTCGGTGTTGCCTTCGATGCTGAGGAAGCTTTCCTCGCCGCCATCGAAGGCGAAGCCGGTGTGGATCCAGTCGCTGGAGGTCTTGCGCACCAGGAAGATGCCGCAGGCGCCGAGCGCGCCGAAGCCGCCGTTGTGGGCGACGCTCTTGCCGGCGACGAAACGCCCCGCCGCCTTCGCCTGGCGCGCGAGTTCGTCGCAGCCGAAGCTGCCGGCGATCGGCGCGGCGCGGCCGGCCTTCTCGGCGGCCTGCTGCATGACGAAGCTGACGAAGCCGGCGCACCACAGCATGGCCTCGCCCTCGCTGCCCTTCATGTACATGCGCACCCACGGCCCGCGGTTGGCGCCGCCGAGTTCGACCGGATGCTCGGCCAGATGCTGCTCGGCGAACCAACGCACCAGTTGCGGATACGACTTGTTCGGCGCTTTCGCCGGCAAGCCGACCACGCGCGCCATCGGCTCGGTCAGCGCCGCCCAGACGTCCCGATTCAAGGTACCGGCGTAGCTCAACTGCTTATGTGCGGCGAAGGCCTCGATGGCGCGGTTGGTGGCCGGACCGAACTTGCCGTCGATCGGCGTGCCGTTGCCGTGAAACCCCAGCCATTCCTGGACCCGTCGCGCGCCCGCCCCGCTCGCGCCATTGCTCAAAGGGCCCGGAAACTCCAGTTCGCGACGGATATACGCTTGTTCGTGCAATGCCATGACTTGACTCCCTGACGGCGACTACGTCCATGGACGCGCGAAGCCTTCGGCGTCGGCGCGTGCCGCAAGGCGCGCACCGCGATCGGCCATCGTCGCGTCGTCGCGGCGCATGGGCCGCGACTCCATAGCCAACGCCGCGGCCGTGCGAACACGGTCACGCTCGAGTCGTTCATGCATGAAACACGGCCGCTCGCCGCAACTTGGCGTCGCCGTCGACGGCGCCAGCGCCGGCCGTGCCCGGCACGCCTCGACGTTCTCGCCGCGACCTTGGCTCAGTTCGCGTCGTGGAAGATCACGCCCAGGGTATGCCGCTGTCCCGAATGCAGGCGGCTGACGCCGTGACGCATCGCCACGCGATAATGGCCGCGCGCGCCGCGTACCGGCCGTTGGTTGACCGCGAACACCACCGCGTCGCCCTGCCGCAGCGGCACCACCTCGACCCGCGACTGCATGCGCGGACGCTGCTCGGTCAGCACGAACTCGCCGCCTTCGAAATCGCGCCCCGGCTGCGACAGCAGGATCGCCGCCTGCAAGGGGAACACGTGCTCGCCATACAGATCCTGGTGCAGGCAGTTGTAGTCGCCGCTCGCGTAACGCAGCAGCAGCGGTGTCGGCCGGGTCTGGCCCGCGGCATGGCAGCGCGCGAGAAAGTCTTGCAGCCGCGGCGGGTAGCTCACGGCGATGCCCATGGCCTGGTTCCATCGCTCGGCGATCGGCGCGAGCCGCGGATACAGGGCGCCGCGCAAACCTTGCACGAGATCGGGCAAGGGATAGCGGAAATAACGGTATTCGCCGCGCCCGAAACCATGCCGGGCCATGACCACGCGACTGCGGTAACGGGCCTCGTCGTGGTAACCGCCGGCGACGGCGTCGCACTCCTCGCGCGTCAGCAGCTGCCGCATCAGCGCATGGCCGCCGCCATCCAACGCGGCGGCGATGGCGCCCCAGTCCTGCGCCCCGATGCGTTCGTCAAGCGCCAGGAATTCGCCGGACGGCATGGGGTGTAGGGGGTGATCGATGACAAACGTCATGAGTCGGCGCTCGCGGAACAGACAAGGTCCGCGCATCTTCGGCCCGCGATTAGCTCAGGCGATATCCGTTCCTTGCCTTCCGCGCCGATCGATCGCGCGGCTTTGCCGAATACGGCGAAGCGAAACATTCAGCCGCGAGCAAGATTGCATCGCCATTCGCTGAATCGATCGAGAAAAACCATGACTTAAGGCCTAGGTAAATGTCCAAGTACCGTAAGCAGAACGTTTAGTTCCTGTAAAAAGGCACACAAAATTCAGGTTCGATTGAAGCGCGATGCCGATACTGCGCACACCGAATCCACACGGACGCCTTACTCCGAGGCGCGAGGATTCGGAATAAAACCAATAAAGAGGCTTAGACCTTATGAAGCGTGCATTGCTTGCCCTCACCCTCGCCGCCGCCCTGCCGTTCGCAGCTTCCGCGGCCGAAGGCGTGTCCTACAACTACGCACAGGCCGGTTACGCCAAGACCGACGGCGAAACCAAGTACACCGACTCCGACGGCTGGGCCATCGGCGGTTCGTACGCGTTCCACCCGAACTTCCACGTCTTCGGCAACTACAGCCAGCAGAAGACCGATTCGTACAACTTCGGCACCTTCCGCGTTCCCGGCTACGACGTCGATCATCTGCGCGTGGGCGTGGGCTACAACCACGAACTGAGCAAGCGCGTCGACCTGGTGACCCGCCTGGCTTATGAGCACAACAAGGCCGACTTCGACTCGTTCGGCGACTACAAGCTCAAGGGCGGCAGCGTCGAAGTGGGCGTCAACGGCACCCTGACGCCGAACTGGGAAGGCTATGCCTTCGCCGGCTACCAGGACTACGACAAGTCCTACGACGGCAAGTTCTACGGCCGTGTCGGCACCCTGGTGAAGTTCAACCAGAACTGGGGCATCACCGCCGACGCCAAGTTCCTCGACGGCGGCGAAAAGGAATTCTTCATCGGCCCGCGCTTCAGCTTCTGATAGAAAGCGCTACCGATAAGTATTCCGCAACACCGCGATCCGTTCTCTCTCTCCCCCGAAACGTCGCGATCGAGCCCGGCCGAAAGGCCGGGCTCTTTTTTTGTTCGCGGTTCGGATCGGCGAAGCCGCTGGGCTGGACTCGCTTCGTAGCGGCGGTGCTTTTACTTCGTTGCGGCGGCGCCAGGGCCTGCCGATAACGAACCTTGCAGACCGGGGCTCGCGCTCAGCGCTCGCCTTCCGACGCGTCCTGCGATTCGCCGTCTTTCGCGCCTCCCTGCAGCAGCTTCTGCAGCTCCTGCGCCATCTCGCGCTCCAGGCGCTTCTCTTCGACCTGCTGCGGGCTGGCCAGCTGCAATTCTTCGCAAGCCACCGAATCGGGCGTGTCCGCGCAGACCTTGCGGATGCCGGCGAGCAGTTTGTCGTCGCCGGTGTTGTGGTAGGCGGCGACGAGATTGCCGCAGCCTTCGCGCACGTGCATCGCGCAGACCTTGTCGTAGGAACGCGCGGCCGCGGACCAGTTGTTGTTGAGCGCGGCCATGTGGCCCTCGCCCATGCAGGCCGACATCGAACCCTTCGCGCAACAGGCCGCCGCGCCGCCCGGATCGGTCAAGGCGCAGTGGTCGACCTTGTACGGCGTTTCCCTGAGGCGCTTGCCGGCCACCGGCATGGCGATGGCCTGGCACTGCGCGGGCTCGGTGCGCCGGTACGCCTTGTAGCGGGTCCACTCGTCCATGCCGACCAGGGTGTCGGCATCGAACCAGCGCAGCACGAAATCGTCGCCCTTGTCGTGGCGCACCAGCACTTCGTCTTCGCGCAGGCGATAGCGCATGTCGGCCTCGCCTTCTTCCGACAGGCTCGCGCCCTGCCCGTCGGTGAAACGGAACATGCCGAACAGGCTCGTTTCGGAATCGGGAAGGACGTAGCTGCCGCACGGCTGACGCGGCGGCTGGCGCGGCGCATCGTTGCGCAGGTTCAGCCCACTCAGCTCTTGGATGCGCTTGCAGGCGTCCTTGGACAGCTTGCCGTCGCAGGCGAAGGCGAAGCTGTCGCGCGCATCGGCATAGCGCCCGGCCAGCCATTGCTGGTCGGCCAGCGAGGCGCAGGCCTTGCCGTCGCCGATGTCGCGGCAAGACACCCGCAACGCGGCCAGGCCGGCCTCGGACACGCGCTCGGTGCGGAACATGTATATCGGCGCACCCGCTTCCTCGGCGCTCAGCGTCTTGACCCATTGCTTGCAGGCGTAGGGGCTGCGGTCGCGGCGGCAGTAGGTTTCCAGTTTCGCCGCGCTTTGCGCCGGCGCGAGGGTGTGGTCGAAATCGATCACCGCGACGCAGGACTGGACGTCGCCGAGCGCGCAATCTTGCTGGTCGTCGCGGTGTTGCTTGCCCTCGAGCGGCGCGACCGCCACGACCTGGACGCTGGCCGGCTGGCACTGCCCCTTGGCGACCTGCCGGTAGACCTCGCCGCCGTTGTCGAAGCGGTCGGCCTGCTGGATCAGGCGGCCGTCGCTTTCGATCTTGTAGGTCTTGAGCAGGCTGCTGTCGGCGGAGCGCAGCCACAAGGTGTCGCCTTCGACGCGGTAGGCGTAGGGCGAGAACTCCGAGAGGAAACCTTCCTCGTCGCGCAGCTCGACGCGGCTGCCGTCGAAGATCAGGCGATCGGGGGAGTCGTCGGTCGCATAGCTGCCGCAGGGCGGCGGCGCGGCCAAGGCCGGCAACGACAACAGGGAGAGCACGAGCGGCCAGACGGCCCGCGTACGACGCATAGGAGTTCCTTTCCCGAGGGTTTCGAGGGGGTGGGTGGCCGCGATAGTCGCGGCGGACGCGGCGACGCCGGCAGCAGCGCCGGCGTTGCGACTTAACCGAACAGGTCGGTCGGGTATTCGGGTTTCTGTTCGCGCGAGAGCAGCTTGCGCAGACCGTCGGCCGGGGTGATCTCGCCGTGCAGCACGGCGCGCACCGCGCTGGAGATCGGCAGTTCGACGCCGTGCCGTTCGGCCTGGCGCATCACTTCGTCGGCGGTCTGCACCGATTCGACGACCTGGCCGATCTCGCGCACCGCGTCCTCGATCGACTGGCCGCGGCCGAGGGCCAGGCCCAGGCGGCGGTTGCGCGACAGATCGCCGGTGCAAGTCAGCACCAGATCGCCGAGGCCGGCCAGGCCCATCAGGGTCTCGGGCTGGCCGCCGATGGCCTGGTTGAGGCGCAGCATTTCGTTGAGGCCGCGGGTGATCAGGCCGGCGCGCGCGTTGAGGCCGAGCTGCATGCCGTCGGCGACGCCGGTGGCGACCGCGAGCACGTTCTTCATCGCGCCGCCGAGTTCGGCGCCGAGCATGTCGTCGCCGGTGTAGGCGCGGAACGCCGGCCCGTGCAGAGCGTCGGCCACGCTCTGGGCGAAGGCGGCATCGTCGGAGTGCACGGTCAGCGCGGTCGGCAGGCCTTGTGCGACTTCCTTCGCGAACGAAGGCCCGGTCACCACCGCCAACGGCACGTCGTCGCCGAGCACTTCGCCGGCGACTTCGTGCAGGAAGCGGCCGCTGCCGGGCTCGAAGCCCTTGGTCGCCCAGGCCACGCCCGCATGCGCGGGACGATGCGGGGCGAGCTGACGCAGGGTTTCGGCGAAGGCGTGCGAGGGCACCACCACCAGGACCAGGTCGGCGTCGCGCAGGGCGAGGGCCAGGTCGGTGGTCGCGCGCAGGGAGTCCGGCAAGGCGATGCCGGGCAGGTAGCGCGGGTTTTCATGCCGCGTATCGATGGCCGCGGCGCCGTCGGCGTCGCGGCCCCACAGCACGGTCGGATGACCGTGCCGGGCGATCAGCGCGGCGAGCGCGGTGCCCCAGGAGCCGGCACCGAGCACCGCCACGCGCGGTTTCGGCGCAGCGGCCGGCGACGGATCGTGGGTCATGCGCGAGGCGAGCCGTGGCTCAGGCGTTGCCAGCGGTTTCCGCGTCGGCCAGACCGCCTTCGGACTGGGCGCCGCGCTGACGCACGCCTTCGGCGTACAGGGCATCGAAGTTGATCGGCTGCAGGAAGAACGGCGGGAAACCGCCGGCCTGGATCAGGTCGCTGACCAGCTGGCGCGCGTACGGGTAGAGCACGTTCGGGCAGTGGGTGCCGAGCATCGCGTCGAGGGTCGCCGCGTCGAAGCCGATCAGGCCGAACACGCCGGCCTGCTTCACTTCGGCCAGGTACATCGGCTTGTCGTTGGCGGTGCAGGTCAGGGTGATGCCGAGGACGACTTCGAAGGCGTTCTCGCCGACGCGCTGCACGTTCTGCGACAGGTTCAGCTGCAGCTGCGGCTGCGCAGCTTCGGCGAACACGGCCGGAGCGCCGGGCACCTCGAAGGAGACGTCCTTTACGTAGATCTTCTCGACGGTGAACGCGGGGCCGGTTGCGGCTTCGGCCGGCGCGGTGGCGCCGTTGACGTTTTCTTCGGACATTCGGGTGACTCCCCAGCGGAATTCAGAAAAGAGGTCGATTATGCCCGCTCGCGCGGACCGGGACCAAACACCCGGACCGGGATCACGCACGGCGGCTATCGAGGGTGGACGAGGCGCAGTCTAGGCGGCGCCCGTGGCGGTGGCGCGACAGCGTCGCGGCCCCGCCGCAGGGCTCAGCCGCGGCCCTTGATCAAGGGCAGTTCGGCCTGTTGCCAGGCCTGGATGCCGCCGTCGAGCCAATAGACCTGCTCGAAGCCGGCCTTCTTCAGGCGCTTGGCGGCGTCGGCCGAGGCCTGGCCGGTGCGGCACACCGCCACGACCGGCAGCGCCTTGGCGTTGGCGAGCAGCTTGCTCTCCGGGTCGAACTGGCTCGGCTGGACCGAACGGCTGCCCGGAATGTGGCCTTTCTCGAACTCGGTGCTGGCCGACAGGTCGATGACCAGGGCGTTGTCGCGGTTGATCAGCGCAGTCAGCTCGGCCGGGCGCAGGGCCTTGTAGCCGCGGAACAGGCGCGCGATCTCGGTGTAGACGATGGCCACGGTCAGGCCGGCGAAGCCCAGCGACAGGTACAGGTGGCGGCCGGCGAACGCCAGCAGTTCTTCAAGACTCACAGGGTCATGCTCACAGGGTCGGGCTCACAAGGTCGGGCGCACGAAGTCGGACTCGCAGAGGCCCGAACGGGCGGCGATTGTCGCCCAGCGCGCGCGGCGGCGCAAAAGCGCGCTCGGAGCGGGCGCTCTGGGCGGGGCGGTCCGACGGGGCGGTCCGATCAGGGTCGCCCAAGCCGGGCGGCCCGGACCGGGTTACTGGCCGGCCCAAAAGTCCGGCAGACCGCTGACCAGCCACCAGGTCTTGGCTTCCGGGTCCCAGGTCCAGGCCTCGGTGTAGCGCACGGTGCGCTCGGCCAGGGTGTGGCGGTTGATCACGCCGATGTCGACCAGGCGCACCGCCGTGCCCTTCTCCTTGTCCATCTCGCTGCCGACGTCGCGGTAGGAGGAGACCTGGATCTGCTTGTAGCGCTCCAGTTGCATCGCCGTCGGCGCCTGCTGCTTGCGCAGCTTGGGCTCGATCAGATTGACCGCGCCCTCGAAGTCGCCCCAGCGGATCGCCGCCGAGTAGGCGTACTGGGTCTCGCTGATCTTGTTGTTCTGGGTGCCGGTGGTCTGGCAGCCGCCGAGCGCGAGCACGCACGACAACATCAGGGCGAGCTGCAACAAGCGCATCAGGAGCGAGCTGTTCGAAAGCGGGCGCATCGCGGACTCCGGCGGAAAGGACGTTCGGCGTGCATCCTACCGTTCGCGTCAGGGCTTAGCGATGGCCACGTAGCGCGCCGTGAACTCGGTCGCGACCCCGCCTTCGGGCAGCAGCGCGCGCGCGATCAGCGAGGTGCGGGCGCGGCGGCGCTCGCGCAGGGTGGTCAGGAAGCTGGCCCAGTCGGCACCCGGGGCGAGCTCGGCGTGCACGTCCAGGTCGGCGAACAGCGGCGCGAGGTAGCGGGTCTGGCTGTCGGCGACGAACACCTCGGCCTTGAGGCCGGCCTGTTCGATGCCCAGCGACATCACGCCCCAGGAAGCCAGGGTCATCATCGAGGCCAGACTGCCGCCGAAGGCGCAGCCCTTGTCGTTGATGTGCTGCGACAGCGGCGCGTGCAGGCGCAGGCGCGAGCCGTCGTAACCGGCGATGTTGACCTGCATGGCCGCGACCGGCGGCATCGATTGGTAGTGCTGATGAAGGCGTTGCAGAGCGGCGTCGGAAGTCATCGAAGGCATTGCAGTTCGGGGGAGTATTGAGTGTCGCGTCGGAGACGGCGGCCACCGGCGAGTGCCGCGATCGGCAGTGCTGTGCGAAGCTGTTCGCATGAGCCGCGAGCTGCGACAACCGCCGGGATGGTACGTGATCTCGCTGCGTCCGAGCGGCGATCACGAAGAACTTCGTCGTATCGCCGCACAGTACGGCGGCGGATTGATCGAGCTTTCGCCGTGGTCGGTGCGCACGCAGGACGATTCGGCATCCCGGCGTGCGTTATCGGATGCGTTGGCGGCGCCGCACGTACTCGTCACCAGTCCCGCCGCAGCGCGCGCCTTGCGCGATCTGCAACCGTCGTTGAGCACGCGCGCCGGCCAGCGTTGGTACGCCGTCGGCGCGGGCACCGCCGCGCTGTTGCACGAAATCGGCATCGCCGAAGTGCTGTGGCCGCGTCGCATGGACAGCGAAGGTTTGCTCGCGTTAGCGGAACTGCAACATTTCGATAACGAAGCATTCGGTTTGCTGACTGCGGCGGGCGGGCGCGGCGTGCTCGCGCCGGCCTTGCAGGCGCGCGGCGCGCGCGTGCTGCGCGCCGACATCTACGTGCGCGAACCGGCCGCGCCGTCGCGGTTCGAAATCGCGCGACTGCTCGGCTTCGACGGCCCGCTGTGGTTGGCGCTGTCGAGCGGCGAAGCGCTCGAACACGTGCTCGCGCAATTGCCCGAAGCCGCCGGCGCGCGTCTGCGCCGGGCACACGTCAGCGCCGCCAGCGCGCGCCTGGCCGAACTCGCGCGCAGCCTCGGCTTCGACGAGGTCGAGGTGGCCGCGGGACCGCGCGCGCAGGACCTGTTGGCCGGCTGCGCCGCGCTCGCCGGCGGCGACACCCCCGAGCGGGCGCCACCGGCCTCCTGATCGCGTCAAGGCAGTCTTGATGCACCGATCCGGTAGCATGGCCGGGCCATGAACACCCCCCTCGATACCGTGTCCACGACTCCCGCATCCCCCGCTCCCGCATCGCCGACGCCGCGTCGCGGTTCCAACGGCTGGCTCTGGCTGCTCATCGTGCTGCTGATCGCCGGCGGCGGCGCCTGGTACGGCTGGCAGCAATGGCAGAACCGGCAGGCGCAAGACCGCGCCGCCGAAGCCGATGCCGGCCAGCGTCTGGAAGCGCTCGGCGAGCGCCTGGACACGATCCGCACCAACCAGGAAGCGCAAAACCGCCGCATCGCCCAGGCCGACACCACCAACCGGGTGCTGCGCGACGAGTTGCACGGCATCGGCCAGCGCGCCGCCCTGATCGAGGACAGCGTCTCCAAGCTCGCCGATCCCGACCGCCACGGCGCCCAGGCCATGCGCCTGGACGAGACCGAACTGCTGTTGACCCTGGGCCAGCAGCGCCTGCAGATCGCCGGCGACCTGGAAGGCGCACGCCGCGCCTATGCGCTGGCCGGCGGCGTGCTCGACGGCGTCGACGACCCGGCCTATCTCAGCCTGCGCCAGACCCTGCTGCAGGAAACCGCCGCACTCAAGGAGCTCGGCATCGAACCGCGCGTGCAGGCGATGGCCAAGCTGGATGCGTTGGCGCAGAACCTGAGCCTGCCGCCGGAGCGCCCGAGCGCGGCCGCGCCGACGCTGGCGCCGTGGTGGCGTCGCGCCTTCGGCACCCTGATCGAGACCCGCCCGGTCGACCGCACCGTCGCCACCCACCCCAGCGACCGCGCCGCCGCGCTCGCCGGCCTGCAACTGGAAATCTCGCTGGCGCGCGCCGCCGCCGAACGGCGCGACGCCGACGGCTATCGCACCGCGCTCAAGCGCGCCGAAAGCTGGGTACGGCGCCTGTCGGCGCCTTCGCCGGCCCAGGACCGCCAACTCGCGCAGTTGCGCGAACTGGCCGCGCTGCCGCTTTCACTGTCGGTTCCTACCCTGGGCACGACACTGCAGCAGTTGCGCCAGTTGCGCACGGCCCAATGAACCGGCCGGGCCGCCGACACCCGATCCGGAAGCTGGCGCGATAAGGAGGTGCCGCACATGAATCTGTTCCGCAATCTGTTGTTCTGGATCGTCCTGGCCCTGGTCGGCGCGCTCGTCGCGCAGTTGCTGGTGCAGGACCCCGGTCACGTCGTGGTCACCTACGGCGGCATCGACTACGTCACCAACCTGCCGAAGGCCTTGCTGATCCTGATCGGCGGCCTGCTCGCGCTGTGGCTGGTATGGAAAGTGATCAGCCTGCCGTTCGTGGCGATGCGCCGGCATCGCAAGAAGCAAGCGCGCGCACGCCTCATCGACGGTCTCGAAGCGTTGCACCAGGGCCACTGGGCCCGCGCCGAGAAATCGCTCGGCCAGGCCGCGCGCAGCCGCGACGTGGCCGCGATCGCCGAAGTCGCCGCCGCACGCTCGGCCAGCGCGCGCGGCGATGCCGCCGCCGCGGGCCGCCACCTCGATGCGCTCGCCGCCGATTACCCGGTCGCGCGCGCGCTCGCCGTCGCCGACCTCGCCCTGGCCGAAGACCGCGCCGGCGATGCGCTCGCCGCGCTCGACGCCGCCAACGTGCAACCGCTGCCGCCGCGCGGCCTGGCTTTGCGCGCGCAGGCCCTGGCCGCACTCGGCCGCGCCGGCGAGGCCTACGGTCTGCTCGGCGCCCTGCGTCAGCACAGCGTGTGGCCGGCCGAACGGCTGGCCCAGCTCGAAGCCGCCTGGGCCGAAGCGGCGCTGCGCGAAGCCGCCGATGCCAACGTTCTGGCCGACCATTGGGAAACCCTGCCGAAGCCGCTGAAGAGCGAGCCGGCCGCGGTCGCCGCTTATGCCGAACGCGCGGCCGCGCTGCGTTGGGAAGAAGCCGCGGCCAAGAGCCTGGAACAGGCGCTCGACACGCGTTGGGACGAATCGCTGGCGGCCTTGTACGGCCGCCTGCCGATCGGCCGCCTCGAGGCGCGCCGCGCCAATGCCGAGCGTTGGCTGCAGGCGCATTCGGGCAGCCCGGGCCTGTTGGTCAGCCTGGCCCGGATCAGCCGGGCCCAAGGCCAGTGGCCGCAGGCCGAAGGCTATCTGCACCGCGCGCTCGCCCAGGGCGCGAACAGCGAAGCCTGGGAAGAGCTCGGCCACGGCTACGCCCAGGCCGGCGACGAGAACCGCGCCCGCCTGAGTTACGTCAACGCCCTGCGCGCAGCGCGCGGCGAAGCCGCCACCGAGTTGCCCGGCCGCGACCTGCGCCAGAAGATCTTCGACGAGGCGGTGATCGAAGAACGCGACGAACACGGCATGCCGCGTTTGCGCGGTTGAGTCGCGCCCCCGACGAAAACGGCCGCCTTCGCAGCGGCCGTTTTTTTATGCCTTGCCCGAATGCGCCCGGGTCGACGCCGACACTCAACGATCGCTGTCGCCGAAGCTCGGCAAGGTGGCGAGGAACTCTTCGCCGCATCCGGCGTAGCGCGCATAACGCTCGCTGATCCGCTTGGGATACAGCAACCTCGCCTTGACCAGGCCGACCGCGATCGCAGCGATCAACAGGACCAGACTCGCCAGGTAAACCGCGCCGCCGAGTTGTCGGTTCATCGCGACGAGCAAGGTCGCGACGCTGGCCGCCAGCAACAACGCCGCCGCCCACATCGCGACCAGGCGCTTGCGCGCATGCACGGCGCAGACCCCGACGTTCAGACGCGCGCTCTTCCGGATCGCGACCCTTACGATCACGTAGATCACCAGGTTGAACAGGATCAGCAGGTGCCAGCCGCGGTGATGCCAGTAATAGCGCTGCGGCAGCTTGGGCGCCGTCGCCTCGGCATTGCATTTGACGCAACGCGCCGGCAGCTCGCTGCTGCGCTGGGCCACCAGGTCCTTGCCGTCGCGCCATGGACCGGCCTGCTCGCCGGCGTCGCGAAGCGAATGGACCAACGCGCTCTTCGGCGCTGCGTACGGATTCAAGCTCGACATTGCGTTACCCGGCATCCCATTTCGCCCCCCCTGCGCATCGCCGTCGCGACCGCGCGGACCGCAGTGGCGCTCGCCCGCAGCGCGGCGAGGTCGGCTTGGCGCTCACCGCTTTCTTCGCAAGCCATGCTAGCCGTGCGCACGCACAGCGCAAGCGCGGCGCCGACACGACAACGGCGCCCTGGGGCGCCGTTGTCGGGAACCGAGCCAGCGCCGAGACTCAGCGTAACGGCACCGTCAGGGTCGACGGATTCGACGCCGGCGAGCTGAAGCTGACCGAGCCGCCGATGCGCGTCGCCGCGGTGTAGCGCGGGTCCACGGTGTCGACCACCAGCACCAGTTTGCGGCCGGCGGGAATGTCCCAACTGGTCGCTTCCATGCGCAGGTCGATCGTCTTCGCCACGCCCGGCGTCGCCCCGCGCAGCGAATACGGTTTGTGGCTCAATAGCGTGCCGTTACCGAGCAGGTCGACGCTGTACAGATAGGCGAACAAGCTGACCTCGGCCTGGGTCGGCGTGACCGTGACATGCAACTGCGGCATACCGCTGAGCTGCTTGCCGGTCCAGTAGGTCGGCGACGACCACACCCCGGCGCCGGCACGCGCCACCAGCGGGATCGAGGCCTGCGGCGCGATCTGCAGCGACTGCAGGAAACCGCTGAGCATGGCCACGCCGGAGTCGGCGACGGTCGGCAGGCCGGTGAGGATCGAGTGGTTCCATCCCGTGCTCGGCGAACCCGACAACTCGCCGGTCGGCGCCAACAGGCCGTTCGGCCGGCTCAGCGCATACACGGTCGCGCCGCGTTGCACCGCGTTCCAGTCGGCGTAACCGCGCCAGTCGCCGTCCTGCGATTTCAGGCGCACCGGCGATTCGCTGTCGACGCCGTTGGCCAGGCCTTTGAGGTGACGATCGAACCAACGGCCGACCGCGTCGTAGATCTCGTTCGGCAGGCCGAGCGCGCCGGGCGCTTCGACCGTGGCGTGGTCGCCATGGCTGAACAGCAATTGCTTCGGCCCGCTCAGGCCGTTGTAGAAATCGATGTACTGGCCAGGGGTGAACAGGCTGTCGTTGAAGGCGTTGGCGAGCAGCACCGCGGTGCCGTTGCGGTTCAGGGCCGCCGCCTCGGTGACCGGGCTGCGCTGCGGAATCACCGGAAGCAGGCCGTTGACGGCGCCGTCGAAGTCGCCGAACGCCATGCGCGCGGTGGCCTGGGCCAACTCCGGACCGGGCCGGCCGGTGAGGCTGCCGGCCACCACCAACAAGGCCGCGCCTTGCTGGCTGACGGTGCGGTTGGCGTACAGCGAGGCTTCCAGGTCGGCCCAGCCGCTCAGCGCCGCGACCGCCTTGATGCGCGGATCGCGCTCGGCCGCGAGCAGACTGATGCCGGCGCCGTAGGAAATGCCGCTGGCGCCGATCCGCGCCGGATTCGACGGCGTGTGCGCGAGCGCCCAATCGATGACCGAGCTGACGTCCTCGACCGTGCCGGGCCCGGCGATGTCGATCTGCCCGGCCGAATCCCAGAACCCGCGCGAGGTGTAGCTGACGACCACATAGCCCTGGCTGGCGAGGATGCCGCCGCGGCCGACGTACTCCAGGTTCGGCACGGCCCAACTGGCCGGCATCACCACGAGCGGAAACGGACCCGGTCCCTGGTCCTTGGGCACCATCACGAAGGCGCCCATCTCGGCCCCATCCCAGCCCGGAATGCGCTGGTAACTGCCTG